>JAEEGK010005061.1_pt1 | contig 31936 bp, 26 predicted proteins | sample 8958771 | NCBI WGS metagenome assembly JAEEGK01 (sample SAMN16246547, study PRJNA631951) | gut metagenome | biome: gut microbiome; feature: rumen; material: SC-attached | host: Bos | place: Iran: Karaj | collected 2018-10
CGGAGGAATTAGTTTGGATTTTCATGTCAAAAAGAATTTGATGGGTTTATAATTAATTTAATAAGAAATTCAGGATACCTCTCATGAGGGCGAAGCGCACATATTCCTGCTTGATGCACTCGAAGGGAAATCCGAGCGTCATCGACTTGTAGTCGGCGCCGTTGTAGGCGACGCAGGCACTCTGCTGGTCACCATAGCGCATGGCACAGAAGGCGGGCGCCACGGGTTGCAGCACATCGGGATGGGTGGCGGAATAGTGCTGGGCATTTAGCTGACGGTGGAAGGCGAAGGTGGTGCCGAGGCCAGTGACCGTTTCGTTGTGCATCAGGTCGTTGTTGGTGCCGGCATAGCGGCACTTCAGCACTTCCTCCAGATACTGGCGGTCGGCGGGCAGCGGCATGTCGGCCCCGATATAGGAACCGCTGACGAGCAGGGCGCCGCCACGCGAGGTGAAGAGCTGCAGGTGCTGGCGCAACGCCGGCGACAGGGCCTGATAAGGGCGCAGCGAGTGGCCGTCGTTCTTCTCCAAGCCCAGAATGAGGTCGATCATGTCATACTTCAGGGGGATGACCTCGTTGGTCTCGAGGGCCTCGGAGGAACAGCTGACAATGTTGTATTTGCTGACGCTGGCGATGGCATCGGCATGGGTTCGGATGTAGTTGAAGTCGTTGCCGGCGATGAACTGTCCGGCCAGCGTCTCGTCGGTATATCCCAGTCCTGTTGTGCTCTCATTGCCCATGGTGGATTTCGTGAAGCAGGTCTGATATCCTAGCCACCCGGCTGTCCGGCCATAGGTGACGCCGATATCATCTTCCAGGTCGAAGCCCTGCTCATCGGCATCATCGACAACGGTAGGCGATGACAGGCGATGGAAACCATTGACGATGAGGATGGTCTTCTCTGCCTCGGGCGTGTAACAGACTGACACGACCTCGCTGGGGAAACTCTCGCCACCCTCGTTCACCGCAGCTACACGGAAGGAATAGAGCTTGCCCGGGGCGATGGCGATCTTTAGGCTGGTGTGGCCCTTTCCCCTGACATATTGGCCATTGTCGAAACCGCCTCTGCCGGTGGCTGTATAGACGATGAATCCCGTTGGCTTGGCCGATGGTTCCAAGGGGTCATCGACGGGGGTCCAGTGGATCTCGGCCTCGCCCTTGGCCGTCAGCACGACATAGACATGGTTGGGGGTGAGGGGCGTGACGACATAAGGCACCTGGTGCATGCGGCAGACATAGCGCAGCAGAGTCTTGTAGATGCTGCGTGCCAGGTCGAAGCGGAAATTGGGATCCTGTCCGAAGCGCATATCGGCAAAGTTCTGGTGCGACATGGTCTCGATGATGGCACTTGGCACCGCAGGCGTGCGGCTCTCAGAGTAGTTGCGGTCGAAGAGCTCGCGTCGCTGCCACTCGTGGTAGATGTTCTGGATGTCGTTGGGGATGATGGTTAGCAGCTCGTCGGCGAGGTCGCGTGAAGCCAGTCGTGAGCGCCCTGTGCCGAGGATGCTGTCCTGCAGATAGGTAGTGCAGACGGCGAGGGTTCCCGTGTGGGTCTTGCCGTCGGCGGTATAGCCGGCATCGCTGTGAACGGCTAGCGAGAGTTCGATGGGAACTTTTCTGCCCGCAGAATCGGGGAGGTAACAGGAGCCGCCTGCCAGGTAATTGGTCATGCAAGAACGGGCGTTGATGTCGTCGCCATAGTCGTCCTGTCCGTCTTTGGTGCTATAGACGGAGTAGGGCATGCCTGCCCATTGAGCATAGTAGCGCGAACCCTCGAAGCAACGCGGCAGGAGACTGATTTCTCCTTCCCGGGCGGTGTTGCCCATACCGCCGCCGATGCGCACACCATCGGCGGTGACGATGCCTTCGTGGCTGCTGAGGTTGTCGAGGACAATGCAGTTGCGCTCGTTGTTGCCCTCCTCGAAATCGAAGGTGCCAAGATAAACCCATGTGGAGCCGCCCATCTGTTGGTTCACGCGGAACTCCGTGGGGATGCCTTTGTGCCAGACGGTATAGTGGGCATCGTCGATGCTGCCATCGACAGTCTGGTAGCTCACGTAGACGGCATAGTTGCCGGTCTCGGGAACCGTGGGATACCAGGTGATGGTGCTCTTCGTGCTGGGGTTGCTGACGGTATTCGTCTGACGGGCCGTTCCGGCTTCAAAGGGATTCTCATGCTCCTCATAGCCTCCTTCATGGAAAGCAAAGCCGGGCTGTGTGGTCGGATGCCAGTCGTAGAGACCCTTGTTCTCTCTGTAGCGTGAGCCGTCGGCAGCCTTCTTCGTGTCGTTGTCGATGACGGCCTCGTGGTCTTGCCAGTCGCGTTCACGGGGTGTGAAGACGATGGCGCCAGCCTTCTCAAGCATGGGGATGAGGTAGGGGGTGACAATGGTCTGCGTGAACAAATCTTCGCGAGTGCCGAAGAGGGCAGGGCGCTGCCATCTCCACATGTGTTCCTTCAAGCTGTAGTAGCGCCCATGACTGGCCCAGACGGAGAGATGACGATTCTGCAAGCCGCGGGTCACTTTATAGGGCATAGAGGCGTTGCTCACCCACGGACGACCTTGGTAGTCGATATCGCCCCAAAGACGACTGGGGTCGAGTTCTTTCTTGAGACGGTTGGGCACGAGCTGACGGATATCCCAGCCGCCAGTCTTGATGGTCAGCTCGTATTTCCTGTAGGCGGAGGGAATCAGCTTTTGCACATTCTCATAGATGGTCTCTGCCGACTGTGGCGTGAAGACCTGTTCGCCGAAGTGTGAGTCGGCGCATATCTCAATCGTCCGCAGGGTGTCGTTGACTTTGACACTCTGCAGACGGGAGGCTGTTCTGATGAGTTGTCCGAACGGACGGTAGCTCTTGAAATAGTTGTCCAGTTGTTTCTTCATGTCCTGCTGCTGGGCGTGGACAGGTAGTATCAGTAAGGCTGAAAGGATTAGATGACAAAGTCGTTTCATACAAGTTCTCCGATGGTGAAATTCTCGGGCTTTTTCCCCTTGAAGTGTTTGTAATAGAGTTTGATGTCCCTCATGTCTCTGTCAAGGTCGCCTGAAGGGATGATGGTCTTGGTGCATACAATGCGCTTCTGCTCATAGTCCAAACCGTAGAGCAGGATGGGCAGGCCGGCTTTCTGGGCGATAAAGTAGAAGCCCTTTTTCCAGTCGGCGGTCTTGGAGCGTGTCCCCTCGGGTGTGATGCAGAGGTGGAAAATCTTGGCGGCCTTGGCCGTCTCGGCCATCGCGTCTGTCATGCTCGTCTTCTTCTGTCGGTACACGGGGATACCGCCCAGACTACGGAAGATTGGACCAAGAGGCCAGAAGAACCACTCTTTCTTCATCAGGAAATTGCTCTTCATGCCTATAGACCTGCTATAGAGCAATCCGAGAATGAAATCCCAGTTGCTCGTGTGGGGGGCCAGGCAGATGATATACTTGTCGGGATGGTCTTCCGTTACTTCAACAGTCCAACCCATCCATTTGTATAGCAGCCAGTTACAAATTCTTTTCCACATTACGTTCTAAATGTTTATCTGATCCAGTATATCGCTGACCTGTGCATTGAATTTATCGCGCAAGTCCTTGAAATAAGCCTTGGCGGTGATGCCAGGTTCTGGATGGGATACTCTTTTGATGTAGTGATCATGCATTTGCACGATGGTGTACAAATGTGCTTCTGCGTTTCCTTTATTGGCCTCAGGACCGTAGAGCGATACGGCCACGCAGTCAGCAAAAAGTGCCTCACAAATCAGGTTGATCTTTTTCTTCAGAATTCTTTTGTTTGCCATGTCTTTTTCCTCCTATTTTGATGTTATTTGCTAAATTGACTGAACAAAGATAAGCAAATTTTTCGAGATACAAAGTCTTTCTGCCAAAAAAAATATTAAAATGATGAATTTAGGCTGTTATCTTTTGTATTTCTAACAAAAATCAACTAATTTTGCACGTCGAAAATGGATTATTCATTCAAATAACAATTTAACAGATTATGGAAAAAAGTGCATTGCAGTTGGCAAGAGCCGCTTACCAGCCTAAGCTGCCTAAGGCTCTTCAGGGTGCTGTGAAAATCAAGGAGGGTCAGCCCACCCAGAGTGTAGGCGACCAGGAAGAGATCAAGAAGTTGTTCCCCAACACTTACGGAATGCCCATCGTGGAGTTTGAGCCTGCTACTGAGGCTAACCACACCAAGATGAACGTGGGTATTATCCTTTCCGGCGGTCAGGCTCCTGGCGGCCACAACGTGATTACAGGTCTCTTCGACCAAATTAAGAAACTCAACCCTGAGAACCGTCTCTACGGTTTCATCCTCGGTCCTGGCGGTCTGGTAGACCATAATTATATGGAACTGACAGAGGAGATCATCGACAACTACCGCAATACCGGTGGTTTCGACATGATCGGTTCCGGTCGTACGAAGCTGGAGAAGGTGGATCAGTTTGAGAAGGGTCTGGAAATCATCCGCGAGCTCGACATCAAGGCCATCGTGATCATTGGTGGTGACGACTCGAACACCAACGCCTGCGTGCTGGCTGAATACTATGCCGCCAAGAACTATGGTGTGCAGGTGATCGGTTGCCCGAAGACCATCGATGGTGACCTGAAGAACTCTCAGATTGAGACCTCTTTCGGTTTCGATACCGCTTGTAAGACCTATTCTGAGCTCATCGGTAACATTGAGCGCGACTGTAACTCTGCCCGTAAATATTGGCACTTCATCAAGGTGATGGGCCGTTCGGCTTCTCATATTGCCCTCGAGTGCGCCCTGCAGACTCAACCGAATATCTGTCTTGTCTCTGAGGAGGTAGAGGCCAAGGGTCAGAGTCTCGACGATATCGTTGACTACATCGCCCAGGCTGTCTGTGTCCGTGCTGCCGATGGTAACAACTTCGGTACCGTGATCATCCCCGAGGGTGTCATCGAGTTCATCCCCGCCATCAAGAAACTTATCGCTCAGCTGAACGATGTACTAGCTATGCCCGAGGCTAAGGAGATCAGCCGCGACGAGCAGGTGGACTTCGCCAAGAGTCATCTCACCGAGGAGAACCTGAAAGTGTTCAACAGTCTGCCCGTTGGTGTAGCCCGTCAGCTGGCTCTCGACCGCGATCCTCACGGCAACGTACAGGTGTCGCTCATCGAGACCGAGAAGTTGCTCTCAACGATGGTGGCCCAGAAGCTCGAGAAACTGAAGAAGGAAGGTAAGTATGTCGGCAAGTTTGGCACTCAGCATCACTTCTTCGGCTATGAGGGACGCTGCGCAGCTCCTTCTAACTTCGACGCTGACTACTGCTATGCCCTTGGTACTTCGGCTGCCCAGCTGATCGCCAACGGCAAGACCGGTTACATGGCTATCGTGAAGAATACGACCGCTCCTGCCGACCAGTGGATTGCTGGTGGTGTGCCCATCACGATGATGATGAACATGGAACGTCGTGCAGGTGAGATGAAGCCCGTGATCCGCAAGGCTCTTGTCGAACTCGACGGTGCTCCCTTCAAGGAGTTCGCCGCACATCGCGACAGGTGGGCCCGTGAGACCGCTTACATCTATCCTGGTCCTATTCAGTACTGGGGACCGACGGAGGTCTGCGACCAGCCTACACGTACTCTTGCCCTTGAGCAGGCCAAGTAATTAAGAATTGAGAATTTTTGGAGGGAGCTTCGCTCTGACGGCGAAGCTCCTTTTTTAGAAAATTGAGCAAGAAACGCATAGTTCGCCGGAAAGGGGTCGGAACGACTCGCACTTACCACGGTCCCAGAGGTCGTCGTAAGCCAAACTTCTTTATCCGTTTGCTGCGTCGCGTCCCCAACTGGGGATGGTGGATCGGTGGAGCGTTAGTCGTGTTGGGCTATGTCTGGTTTTTCTACTATTTTTTCGTTGGTCCCTTCGGCTTCCGTTGGCGGGCCATTTACGGTAACGTCAGCTATCCCAAGGGCTATGAGATTCACGGCATCGATATCTCCCATCATCAGGGACGCATCGACTGGGAGGAACTGAAGGACAATGGCAGTATCAACAAGTGTCCTATCCGTTTTGTGATGATCAAGGCTACGGAGGGCGGCACCTTGATCGACGAGAATTTCCGCGATAATTTCTATCAGGCCCGTGAGAACGGCTTCACCCGAGGTGCCTATCATTTCTACAGCGTCCATACGCCCGCTGAGCAGCAGGCCTGGCACTATATCAGTACCGTCAAACTGGAGAACGGCGATTTGCCGCCTGTGCTTGATGTAGAGCACAAGCCTAAGGAACAGACCGACGAGGAGTTCAAGTACTCGGTGCTGCATTGGCTGGAGATGGTGGAGGAACACTATCAGGTCAAGCCTATCCTCTATACCTATTTTAAATTTAAGACGCGCTACCTCAACGACTCCATCTTTGACCGCTATCCCTATTGGATTGCTCACTATTATGTCGATTCTCTCCAATATAAGGGCCCGTGGAAATTCTGGCAGCACACCGATGCAGGCCGACTGCCAGGCATCAAGGGCAATGTGGACTTCGACATTTATAACGGTTCCTATTACGATCTTCGTCAGATGACCATCGGCTCGCAGGAGAACATCGGCGAGAAGGCTTACAGCGAATGAGATACTTCATCACCCTCAGTTACGACGGCGCGCGCTATCACGGTTGGCAAATACAGCCCAATGGTCCCTCCGTGCAGGAGAAACTGCAATGGGCACTCTCCACGCTCCTGCGTCAGGAGATCAGCGTGACGGGTGCAGGTCGTACCGATGCCGGCGTACATGCCAGTATGATGGTGGCTCATTTCGACTTCTCTGGCGAGTGGGGCGAGGGAGATGGTCAGCCGCTCGATGGTCGTCAGTTGGCCTACAAGCTGAACCGTCTGCTGCCCCAGGATATTGCCGTACAGGAGGTGCGACAGGTGAGCAACGACCTGCATGCCCGTTTCTCGGCCACCTCGCGCACGTACCATTATTATATACATACCGTGAAGGACCCCTTTCTTCGGGACCGATCCTGCGAACTGCACTATCCGCTCGACTTCGAAAAGATGAACGAGGCCGCAGCCATCCTGATGACTTATGAGGACTTTGGCGCCTTTTGTAAGGCTCATGCCGACGTGAAGACCACTATCTGTCATATCACCGCCGCCTGGTGGCACCAGACATCGCCCACGACCTGGTATTTCGAGATTACCGCCAACCGGTTCCTGCGTAATATGGTGCGGGCGGTCGTAGGTACACTCATCGACGTCGGTCGCGGACGACTCTCGCTCGACGATTTCCGTAAGGTCATCGAGGGCAAGCGTCGAACGGAGGCTGGTGAGTCGATGCCCGCCCACGCGCTCTTTCTTGAGAACATCACCTATTAACTATAAACAAGAAACTCTCAACTCCACATGTGGTTAGTCTTGGCATTCATGTCTGCAGCCTTGCTTGGCTGCTATGACTCTTTGAAGAAACAAGCCCTCAAGGATAATGCCGTTATCCCCGTCTTGTTTCTCAATACTCTCTTCTCCTCGCTGATCTTCCTGCCTTTCATCGTGCTTAGCGGCACCACCGACGTGCTTGATAATACCGTCTTTCATACAGCTTCCGGCGGATGGGAGATGCACAGGTATATCCTACTCAAGGCGCTCATCGTGCTGTCGAGCTGGATTCTCGGCTACTTCGGCATGAAGCACCTGCCGCTGACCATCGTCGGTCCCATCAACGCCACGCGGCCCGTGATGGTGCTGGTGGGAGCCTTGTTGTTCTTTGGCGAACGACTCAACGTGTGGCAATGGATTGGTGTGCTGCTGGCTGTGGCCTCGTTCATCATGCTCAGCCGAAGCGGGAAGAAAGAAGGTATCGACTTCAAGCACGACCATTGGATCTATATGATTGTCGGAGCCGCATTATTAGGAGCTGTCAGCGGACTCTACGACAAATACCTGATGGCGCCCGTCGAGAGCGGTGGAGTAGGGCTCGATCGGATGATGGTGCAGTCGTGGTACAACATCTACCAATGTTTCATGATGGCCTTGATGCTCTGGCTGCTGTGGTGGCCCAAGCATAAGCAGACGACCCCCTTCCATTGGTCGTGGTCCATCCTGGGCGTGAGCCTGTTCCTATCTACAGCCGACTTCATGTATTTCTATTCGCTCTCTTTGCCCGACGCCATGATTTCCATCGTGTCGATGATCCGACGAGGCAGTGTCATCGTCAGCTTTCTCTTCGGCGCACTCTTCTTCCACGAGAAGAACCTCAAGGCCAAAGCCTTCGATCTCGTCCTTGTGCTGTTGGGAATGGTATTCCTCTATATAGGTAGTAAGTAAAAGAAATCCCCTGACGATTGCCAGGGGATGATCTTATTTGATGAGAAATGATCTCGGGAATTATCCCTTGATCAGTTCTACGCTTCGCTTCAGGAACTTATCGAGGGCCTCGCCCTTCAGCATACCGTTCTGGAGGAGTGCCAGGTCAATGAGCTGATGGACGATGGAGTTGCCCTTCGCATAGTCGGCGATGATGGCGGTCTTTTTGTCCTTCTCAGCCTGTACGGCCTTCTCGGCTTCGGCCTTCTGGTCTTTCTCTTCCTGGGTGATCTCGTCCCACTTCTTCTTGTCCTGAGCAGCACGGATGGCAGCCAGACGAGCCTCTTGACCCTTCAGTTCTGCTTCGATGGGCTTCAGGGCCTCGGTGGTAGCAGCCTCAGAATCTTCGAGCACCTTCTTCACCAGCGGATGGTCTGAGTTCAGCACGATGTTGTACGAGTCGGGCATCTGTCCGTAGAAACCCATGCCAGCCTGGAACTTACTCATATCCTTCATACGGCGCATATATTCGTTCTGGGTGATGATCACGGGACGGGCCTCCTCGCCGAGAGCATCCACCTGCACCATGAACTCGGCCTTGTCGATCTTTGGCACCTGGGTGCGGAAGACTGCTGACAGATTGTCAGACTGCGCCTCGCTCAGCTGACTCTTCTTGGCATCATCCTTCACAATCAGACGGTCGATGATGTCGGAGTCTACACGGGTGAAATGACTCTTCTCGAACTTCTGTTCCAGCGTCTGGATGGTGGGCACGTCGAGCTGTCCGTCGAGCAGCAGCACCGAGTAGCCCTTGTCCTGGGCGGCCTTGATATAGCTGTACTGCTCCTCCTTGTCGGTGGCATAGAGATATACTAGCTGGTCATTCTTGTCCTTCTGGTTTGCCTCGATGAGGGTTTTGTACTCGTCGAAGGTGAAATATTTGCCCTCGGTGTCCTTCATCAAGGCGAAGTCCTTCGCACGGTCGTAGAAGTTCTCCTCAGAGAGGATTCCGTAGTTGATGAAGAGCTTCAGGTCGTCCCACTTCTCCTCATACTCCTTGCGGTTCTCGCCGAAGATAGCCTTCAGACGATCGGCCACCTTCTTGGTGATATAGGTGGAAATCTTCTTCACCTCGCGGTCGCTCTGCAAGTAAGAGCGGCTGACGTTCAGGGGAATATCCGGCGAGTCGATGACACCATGCAACAGCGTCAGGAACTCAGGCACGATGCCCTCCACCTGGTCGGTCACGAAGACCTGGTTGCAGTAGAGCTGGATCTTGTTACGCTGCAGCTCGATGTTCGACTTGATCTTCGGGAAGTAGAGGATACCCGTGAGGTTGAAGGGATAGTCCACGTTCAGGTGGATCCAGAACAGCGGCTCGTCGCTCATGGGGTAGAGGGTGCGGTAGAACGACTTGTAGTCCTCGTCCTTCAGCGTTGACGGGGTCTTTGTCCACAGCGGCTCCACATTATTAATAATATTATCCTCGGCGGTGTCCACCATCTTCTTCTCGTCGCTCGACCACTCTTGCTTTTTGCCGAAGGCCACAGGTACGGCCATGAACTTACAGTACTTCTGCAACAGACCCTCGAGCTTGCTCTTGTCGAGGAACTCCTTGCAGTCATCGTCAATGTAGAGGATGATGTCCGAACCGCGGTCCTCACGCTCGGCATCGTCGATCTCGTAGGCGGGAGAACCGTCGCAGCTCCACTTCACGGCCTTGGCACCTTCCTGCCAGGACTTCGTGATGATCTCTACCTTCTTCGACACCATGAATGAAGAGTAGAAGCCCAGTCCGAAGTGGCCGATGATGTTGTTGGCGTTGTCCTTGTACTTCTCCAGGAAGTCGGAGACACCTGAGAAGGCAATCTGGTTGATGTACTTGTCGATCTCCTCTTCGGTCATACCGATACCGTGGTCGCTGATGGTGATGGTGCCCTTTTCGGCATCGAAGCTGATGCGGACGGTCAGGTCGCCCAGTTCACCCTTGAAGTCGCCCTTTTCCTGGAGCGTCTTCATCTTCTGTGTAGCGTCAACGGCGTTAGACACCATCTCGCGGAGGAAAATCTCATGATCACTATAGAGAAACTTTTTGATAACGGGGAAGATGTTCTCGGTCGTAACCCCGATGTTACCTTTCTGCATAAAATCTTATATTTAATAATTTTACCATTGGCCTTGCAAAAACCGTGCCAAACATTACCTGCATAAAAATGATATGTAGGGCAGGACCCTACAAAAAATCCCCCCGAGGGAAACTCGGAGGGACTGCTGTTATGGTTCAGGAGAAGTTCCTTCTTCTGGATTACTTCTTCTTTTTACCTTCACCTTCCTCAAGCTGAGCCTTCAGCTGAGCCAGAGCGTCGATGTCACCAAGCGTGGTGCTGGCAGCAACGTTCTCAATCTTCGGAGCCTCGTCCTTCTTGGCAGCGCGGGTCTTCTTGGCAGCGGCCTTCTTCTCCTCGCGTGCGGGATCCTCGAAGGTACGGCTGTGAGAGAGGATGATGCGCTTGCTGTCCTTGTTGAACTCGATCACCTTGAAGGGCAGCGTCTCACCGGCAGCGGCCTGTGAACCGTCTTCCTTCACCAGGTGCTTCGGAGTAGCGAAGCCCTCAACGTTCTCCTCGAGAGAAACCACGGCGCCCTTTTCGAGCAGCTCGGTGATCTTACCCTCGTGGATAGAACCAACGGTGTACTTCTCCTCGAAAGCATCCCAAGGATTGTCCTCCAGCTGCTTGTGACCGAGGCTGAGACGACGGTTCTCCTTGTCGATGTCGAGCACGATCACGTCGATAGGCTCGCCAACCTTGGTGAACTCTGAGGGGTGCTTCACCTTCTTGGTCCAGCTCAGGTCGCTGATGTGAATCAGGCCGTCGACACCCTCCTCGAGCTCTACGAACACACCGAAGTTGGTGAAGTTGCGCACCTTGGCGTTGTGCTTAGAACCGACGGGATACTTGTTCTCGATAGCCTCCCAGGGATCCTCACGCAGCTGCTTGATACCAAGCGACATCTTGCGCTCGTCGCGATCGAGGGTCAGGATGACAGCCTCCACGTCGTCGCCCACCTTCAGGAAGTCCTGAGCGGAACGGAGGTGCTGGCTCCAAGACATCTCGCTGACGTGGATAAGTCCCTCCACGCCGGGCTGGATCTCTACGAATGCACCGTAGTCGGCAATCACGACCACCTTGCCCTTCACGTGGTCGCCCACCTTCAGGTCGGCGTCCAGAGCATCCCAAGGATGCGGGCTGAGCTGCTTCAGACCGAGGGCGATGCGGCGCTTCTCGTCGTCGAAGTCGAGGATCACCACGTTGATCTTCTGGTCGAGCTCGACCACCTTCTTCGGATCGTCTACGCGGCCCCAGCTCAGGTCGGTGATGTGGATCAGTCCGTCCACGCCACCCAGGTCTACGAACACGCCATAGTTGGTGATATTCTTCACGGTACCCTCGAGGATCTGGCCCTTCTCAAGCTTGCCGATAATCTCCTTCTTCTGTGCCTCCAGCTCTTCTTCAATGAGGGCTTTGTGAGAGACAACCACGTTGCGGAACTCCTGGTTGATCTTGACAACCTTGAACTCCATGGTCTTGCCTACGAACTGATCGTAGTCGCGTATGGGGTGAACGTCGATCTGCGAGCCGGGGAGGAAAGCCTCGATTCCGAACACGTCGACGATCATACCGCCCTTCGTGCGGCACTTGATGAAGCCCTGGATGATCTGATCCTGCTCGAGGGCTGCGTTAACCTCATCCCAAGACTTGCTCAGGCGGGCCTTCTTGTGTGAGAGGATCAGCTGACCCTTCTTGTCTTCGGCGCTCTCCACATAGACTTCCACCTTGTCGCCGATCTTCAGGTCGGGGTTGTAGCGGAACTCAGAAGCGGGGATGATACCGTCGCTCTTGTAGCCGATGTTCACCACCACCTCTTTCTTGTCGAGAGAGATAACGGTTCCTTCCACCACCTGATGGTCGGCCACCTTGTTCAGGGTTTCGTCGTACGCCTTGTCAAGCTCTTCCTTGCTAACACCGGCGGTCGTGCCATTCTCGAACTCGTCCCAGTTGAAATCGTCGAGCGGCTTTACGTTCTTCGTTAATTCTGACATTTTTTCGCCCCCTTTCTCAGGGGGTAGGGGTCTGAACAGACGTTTACCAGACCATATTTTAATAAGTTAATAATCATGGGAGTCAGCGCCTGTTCCGGCTCCCATTGCCCCTTCTGGGGCGCAAAGCGGCTGCAAAGGTACTTATTTTCTTTGAACTTTAAGCTTTGAGCTTTAAACTTTATGATTACTTTTATATATTATTAACAAAAAAGCGAGCCTCTTTTCAGAAGCCCGCTCTTTCTCGTATTATTCTTGTCTCTTACACGATTCCCTGAGCCATCATGGCCTTGGCAACCTTCATGAAGCCAGCCACGTTGGCACCCTTCACGTAGTTGATGTAACCATCCTTCTCAGTACCGTACTTCACGCAGTTCTCGTGAATGTCGTTCATGATGCGCTTCAGATAGTCGTCAACCTCCTTGGCAGTCCAGCTCAGACGCTCAGAGTTCTGTGACATCTCAAGACCCGATACCGACACACCACCGGCGTTCGAAGCCTTACCCGGAGAGTAGAGCAGCTTGGCATCCTGGAAGATCTTGATGGCCTCGGGCAGGGTAGGCATGTTGGCACCCTCGGCAACGGCGATGATACCGTTGTTCACCAGAGCCTGAGCCTCGTCGCCGTTGATCTCGTTCTGTGTTGCGCAAGGCAGGGCGATGTCGGCCTTCTCATACCAGGGGCGCTTACCCTCGTGGTAGACGGCTGTCGGATACTCCTCGACATACTCCTTGATACGTCCGCGCTCCACGTTCTTCAGCTCCATGATGTAGTCGAGCTTGGCACGGTCGATACCATCGGGATCGTAGATGTAACCGTCAGAGTCACTCATCGTCATGGGGATGGCACCCAGCTGCAGACACTTCTCGGCAGCGTACTGGGCCACGTTACCGGCACCGGAGATCAGCACCTTCTTACCCTTCAGCTCGATGCCACGGGTAGCCAGCATTGACACGAGGAAATATACAGTACCGTAACCGGTAGCCTCAGGACGAATCAGCGAACCGCCGAAGGGGATGCCCTTACCTGTGAGCACGCCCTGGAACTGGTGTGTGAGCTTCTTGTACTGTCCGAACAGATAGCCAACCTCGCGGCCACCGACACCGATGTCACCAGCGGGAACGTCCTCATCGGGACCGATCACGCGGTAGAGCTCGTTCATGAATGCCTGGCAGAAGCGCATCACCTCAGCGTCGCTCTTACCACGGGGAGAGAAATCTGAACCACCCTTGGCACCACCCATCGGCAGTGTGGTCAGCGAGTTCTTGAACGTCTGCTCGAAGGCGAGGAACTTCAGGATACCGAGGTTCACGCTCTTGTGATAACGGAGACCGCCTTTGTACGGGCCAATAGCGTTGTTGTGCTGGATGCGGTAGCCCATGTTCGTCTGAACCTTGCCCTGATCGTCAACCCAGGTAATGCGGAACTCGTTCACTCTGTCGGGGATGCAAAGGCGCTCGATAAGGTTAGCCTTCTCAAACTCGGGGTGCTTGTTGTACTCCTCTTCGATGGTGGGAAGAACCTGACTGACGGCCTGGATGTACTCCGGCTCATTGGGGAATCTCTTTTTGAGATCTTCTACAACTTGTGCTGCATTCATAATCTTTTGTTTTTAATGTTAATTTTATAATGAAATGTCATTTTGTTCAAATCGGTTGCAAAATTACATCAATAAATTGAAATAACAAACATTTTATCAGTTTTTTCGACGAAAAACTATCTTTTTGTAACTTTATTGATATAAATCAAGGCAAAGGGTCAGCAAAACGACCTCCGTATGTGCCCGAGCACAAATTCATATCTATTAATATAAATAAGGTGAGCTGGCTGGTGCTGTCTTTTGTTAGCATGTTAAAATGTATTAATATACATTCTTTTGTCGAAGAAAAACACTATCTTTGCAACAGTTTACGATTTTTCTTAACTTTGTAGCCGGATTGCATGATCATCATCATGGGGAAATGATGCAATGGTGCGCATATTGTTTATGATAGGAAAAATAATCACCTGCTGCCTGCTATTCTCCTTGAATGCAGCAGCACAAGAACAGACGGAGCAGCGAGAGCAATCTCAAGCAACTACAGACAGCGTAAGTACGCAGGAAAGTAAGTCGAGCCTGATGATGCGGCTTCATCAGGTGAAGCAATACTTGGACACCAAAGCCAAGAAGAAGGTGGATCCGCACTACATCGAAGTGCCCGACAAGCCCTGGAGGGTCGTCCTCCGCTATAATGAAAGCGTGTACGACGTGGACTACAGCAACAGTGTTAGCGACCCGTCGGGAGGTATCGACTGGGAGGTATGCTTTGAGCCACCACTGAAATCTTCCATTGGTGTGTGGGCAGGCTACCGTGGTACGGGACTTGCTATTTCCAAGTCTCTCCACAGAAAGAAGGGAACGACGCTCTCCTTCAGCACCACCGGGGCAAAGTATGGGGCCAGTATCCGGCTGAGGGGATTTGATATTGACGAAGTGACTATCAACTCAACCGTCTACGCAGGCGACAAGTTTGTTCATGAAGAGAGCGAAACGCAATTAGCCGCTCCCGTAAGCATTGCTTCGCTCTATCTAAACGGCTACTACGTGTTCAACGGGCGCCGCTATTCACAGGCTGCGGCCTACAACCAGTCCGTCATCCAGCGTCGCTCTGCAGGATCCTTGCTCGTAGGAGCCACTTGGTATATGTCGGCTTTGGATTTTTCAGATGACAGGAATAGTGGGATGATACTCCTAAGCAATCATGTTGGCCGCGTCAAGCTGCATCAAGCTAACGTCGGTATCGGCTACGGCTACAACTGGGTACCATTGCGTGGACTTGTCGTCAACGCCATGGCCATGCCGACCGTCAGCTTCTACAACCGTGTGAAAGCATACATGTACGACTGCAACTATGAATTAGAGGCATTAGACGGGGAGATTGACGACTACGGTCAGTGGAACCCGGAAACGCACACCTGGGCCAACGGGAAGACGCACAAACCCCTTTACCCTGACGTCAATAATACTGATTGGCATGATAAAGTTGACAGCTGGGAAAATGGTTCTGAGACCGACTACAGCATGCTCAGGCTCAACGTTGACCTGCGACTCGGCATTGCCTACAACTGGAGCAACTATTTCGTCGGGCTTCAGGCGCAGTTCAATAATTTCACCTTTAAGAAAGACCAGTGTAAGGTCAACCTCTTCGACGCATACGGTCGCGTGTCATTCGGCGTGAGACTGTAGAGGAGAGAGAATCATCATATGTGGCAGGAACAAAAAAAGCGACCGCAAATTGCGATCGCCTTTTTTATTATTTGCCGAGGGCGGCGAACTTCTTCTTGATCTTGTCGACGTAGGCATCGATGGTAGCGACGGCTACGATGTTCACCACGTCGCGGACGCTGGCACCGAAATCGATGAAGTGGATGGGTTTGTTCAGACCCATCTGAATCGGGCCGATGATCTCCGCGTCGCTACCGAGCATCTGCAGCATCTTGTAGCTGGAGCGTGCCGACGTGAGGTTGGGGAAGATCAGCGTGTTCACCTTCTTGCCTTTCACTCTGGTAAACGGATATTCTTGGTCTCTCATTTCATTGTCGAGGGCGAAGCTCAGCAGCATCTCTCCGTCGATGGGCAGGTCGGGATAGAGCTCATGCATCTTTGCAACAGTATCCTTCACCTTCAGGGCTCCGTCGCTCGTGTTACTGCCGAAGTTGGAGTGCGAGACGAGGGCAATGACGGGTTTCTCGTTGAAGAACCTGACAGCTGTGGCTGCGAGTTTCGAAATATCGAGAAGGGTCTCACGGTCAGGATTCTCGTTTACCATAGTGTCGGCGATGTAATAAGTACCCTTAGGCGAGTTAATAATATGCATGGTACCAAAGTGCTTGTATTCAGGACGGATACCGATCACCTCGTTAACAACCTTGATGGTGTTGGAATACTTCGTGTAAAGGCCTGTAATAAAGGCATCAGCTTCACCCGTCTCCACCATCATCATGCCAAAATAATTTCGCTCGAACATCTTGTCGTTGGCCTCCTGGAAGGTATAGCCTTCACGCTGACGCTTCTCGGTAAGGATGCGGGCATAGCGCTCACGACGTTCCTGCTCGTTGGGATGACGCAGGTTAACGATCTCGATACCATCCAGAGAGAGGTCAAGGCTCTTGGCGAGTTTCATGATCACCTCGTCGTTGCCCAAGAGTACTGGCTGACAAATACCCTCAGCCTTGGCCTGTACAGCGGCTTTCAGCATCGTGGGGTGTACGGCCTCAGCGAAGACCACGCGCTGCGGATGGGCGGCGGCGGTGGCGTATAGCTTTTGTGTGAGCTTGGTCTCCTGGCCGAGCAGCACGCTGAGCGAGTCTTTGTATTCGTCCCAGTCCTCGATCGTCTTACGGGCCACACCACTCTCGATGGCAGCCTTGGCAACGGCAGAGGATACCTCGGTGATGAGACGGGGATCGACGGGCTTCGGGATGAAGTAGTCGCGGCCGAAGGTGAGATTGTTCACCTTATAGACATCGTTCACCACGTCGGGCACAGGCTGCTTGGCCAGGTCGGCGATGGCGTGTACGGCGGCCAGTTTCATCTCTTCGTTGATGGCGGTGGCGTGTACGTCGAGGGCACCACGGAAGATATAGGGGAAGCCGATGACGTTATTGATCTGATTGGGATAGTCGGTACGGCCCGTGGACATCAGTACGTCGGGACGGGCGTCCATCGCATCCTCGTAGCTGATCTCAGGCACGGGGTTGGCGAGGGCGAAGATCACAGGATCCTTGGCCATCGTCTTGACCATGTCCTTCGAGAGCACGTTGCCCTTGGAGAGGCCTACAAACACGTCGGCATCCTTCACGGCCTCGTCGAGGGTATGGATGTCGGTGCGCGAAGTGGCGAAGAACTTCTTCTGTTCGTTCAGGTCGGTGCGGCTGGTGGAGATGACACCCTTCGAGTCGAGCATCACGATGTTCTCCTTCCGGGCACCGATGGCCATATATAGCTTGGTACAGCTGATGGCAGCGGCTCCGGCACCGTTGACCACAATCTTCACCTTCGTGATGTCCTTGCCGATGACCTCCATCGCATTCTTCAGTCCTGCGGCGGAGATGATGGCGGTGCCGTGCTGGTCGTCGTGCATCACGGGGATGTCGAGGGTCTTCTTCAGGCGCTCCTCGATGTAGAAGCACTCAGGCGCCTTGATGTCCTCAAGGTTGATGCCTCCGAAGGTGGGTGCGATGCGCTCTACGGCCTCACAGAACTTCTCGGGATCTTTCTCGGCCACCTCGATGTCGAACACGTCGATGCCGCCGTAGATCTTGAAGAGCAGACCTTTACCCTCCATGACGGGCTTGCCGCTCATGGCGCCGATATCACCCAGACCGAGCACGGCGGTACCGTTGGAGATGACGGCCACAAGGTTGCCCTTGTCGGTGTATTTATAGGCTGCGTTGGGATCTTCCTGAATCTCCAGACAGGGGAAAGCAACGCCTGGCGAGTATGCCAGCGAGAGGTCGGTTTGTGTACGGTAAGCCTTCGTGGGCTTCACTTCGATTTTTCCTGGGCGCCAGCTCTCATGATATGCCAGAGCGGCCTCTTTTGTGATCTTGACCATTGTGAATGTGTATTATTATTCGTTGATGCTTCTTTTGAAAATCGGGCGCAAAATTACAAAAAAAGCCACATAATATATTGATTTTTCTGATTTTTTTCACCTTTCGCTTCCTACTTTTCACTAATTTTTGTACCTTTGCCACGGAAAAGCGTATGAATATGCAAGAAACGAAGACGATAACAGCCTATAGGCGAGGTCTGCGAACGAAGATTCTGTCGACGGCGATGGCGGGTTTCCTCAGATGTGGCATCCGAGCGCTGAAGATGGATGATGTGGCCACCGAACTCGGCATCTCCAAACGGACCATCTACGAGATTTTCGGCAATAAAGAGGTGCTGCTCTTCGAAGCGATGAAGCACTATTATGGCGAGCGGTCGCAGAAGTTTCAGACGAAGGCGCTGTTTTGTCAGAACGTCATGGAGATCATCCTGGTCATCTATCGCATGAAGGTGGAGGAGTTCCAACAGACGAACCCCAACTTCTATGCCGATCTGGAGAAATATCCGCAGGTGCTGGAATTCCTCGAAGGGGAGAACCAAAAGAATCGGGTGAAGTACCTGCGCTTCATAGATCGTGGCATTCAGGAGGGTTTCTTCCGCAGCGACGTGAACTACGAACTCTCTACCCGTTTCTTCAACTCATTAGGCAACTACATCATGCAGAACAAGCTCTATATGCAGTACTCGATGGAGGACATCTTCAAGAACCTCATCTTCGTCACCGTCAGAGGCATGTGTACAGAGCGGGGTGTGAAGACACTCGATACCTTCCTATAAAGAATAATCCCCGTCAACTTGGCGGGGATTATTCGTTGGTTATTGATGTTGTTCGCGAAGCAGGTCGTTGACGGTCTTCACAGGATTGAACGTGCCGAGCGGCACTTCTACGAAGACGGTCGACCAGTCGCTCATAGCTCCATTCCACAAACCTGGTAACTCTAAGGCTTTCAGTTCTTTACCAGCTTTTGATTTAGAAGAGATGAAACCTGTGGTTTTGTCTACGAACGCGGGCAGGTTGAAGGGCTGACCCTTGTAGTCCTTCACGGCGCAGACAAGGTCTACGGGGTTGAAGTGGGTGCCCTGGGTGAACATCTTCATGTAGGCCTCGTTGTTCGTGTCGATCTGCGAGCTCTCGAGGATCTGCAGCGATACGGTACCATCCTGGTTGTAGGTGAGGAACGGTCCGCCACCAGGCTCGCCCACATTCTTCACCACACCACAGACGCGCATCGGACGGTTGAGCTTCTTGCGCAGGTAGTCGGCATCGGCCTTCTTACCCTTCGCATCGGTGCAGAGCTTCTCGCTGACGAACTTCGCAATCTCCTCCAGCTGAGCATCGGTAGCGCCTTTGTCGAGTACATTTAGATACTCGAAGGCTTGCTTCTGCAGGGTGACGAGCACACCGGCGATGACCTGCTTCCACTCAACGGTCTCAGGCTTCAGACGGTCGGGCACCACATTGTCGATGTTCTTGATGAAGATGACGTCGGCATCGATCTCGTTGAGGTTCTCGATAAGGGCTCCGTGACCACCGGGACGGAAGAGTAGGGAACCGTCGTCGTTGCGGAACGGGGTGTTGTCGGGATTGGCTGCAACGGTATCCGTAGACGGCTTCTGCTCGGAGAAGGTGATGTCGTACTTGATACCGTACTTCTTGGCAAACGAGTCTGCCTTCTCGGCTACCTTTGCCTTGAAGAGCTCCATGTGCTCGTGAGAGACGGTGAAATGTACGTGGGCCTCGCCGTTGGATGCGGCATAGAGGGCTCCCTCCACAAGGTGCTCCTCCATCGGAGTGCGGGCGCCTTCGGCATACTTGTGGAACAGCAGCAGACCCTTCGGAAGCTGACCGTAGTTCAGCCCCTCGGCCTTCAGCATGTTGGCAGCCACAGCCTTGTAGTTGCCTTCGGCGATGAGTGCCTTGATGCCCTTGCCTTCGTTCTTCTGGCAGATGGCATCGAGGGCCTCGTAGAAGGCGAACTTCTCGATGGAGTCGAAGTACTTCTTCTCGAAGTCGGTGGTGGGCACGTCGTAGTCGGCGTCAACGAAAGCGAACATGTTCTTGAACATGCGACTGGCGGCACCCGAGGCGGGCACGAACTTCACGATTTTGTTGCCTGCGGCCTTGTACTGGTTCCAGATGTCCTCATAATGTTTGCGCTCATCGGCATTGGGGGCGATGATGCCTCGTCCGATACCTGCGGCAGCCTCCAGCTTCAGGAAAGGGAATCCGGTTTTGAACTCGTTCAGCTGATTCTCGATCTGCTCAGGGGTGATACCCTTCTGGGCGATTTGTTTTAAGTCTTGTTGTGATAACATCATATAAAGTGGTTTTTTTGAATTGTTTTATGTATAAACTTGTGCAAAAATACGACTTTTTTTCAAATTCTGCGAATTATTTCAAAGAAAATTGTAACTTTGCCGTGAAATTCGTTGATTTATGGCCTCAATGTTCTTTTTCAGCCACACACAGAAGAAGGAAATGGCCGTCCAGACGGCTGCCATCCTGACCGATGAGATTGGTCTGGGAGGCGATGCTGTAACGGCTTGTCAGCTGATACCCGACGTGGACGACGGGCTCCTCACCATCGAGGATGCCAAGTCGCAGTATGGCGAGTCAGTATCCCGCATTCTGGAAGGTCTGGGGCGCATCCGACAGCTCTACGAGAAGAATCCGGCTGTGGAGAGTGAGAACTTCCGTAACCTGCTGCTCTCGTTTGCCGAGGACATGCGGGTGGTGCTCATTATGATTGCCGACCGTGTGAACCTGATGCGACAGATGAAGGCTTTCCTAGAAGAGGCTGACGACGAGAGTCGTACCGACCGTGAGGCCTTTGTCCAGGAGGTGTCGCAGGAGGCCGCTTACCTCTATGCGCCCTTGGCCCACAAGTTGGGACTCTACAACCTGAAGCGTGAGCTGGAGGACCTGTCGCTGAAGTACATGGAACACGATGCCTACTACCTGATCCGCGAGAAGCTGAACCAGACGAAAGCATCGCGTGATGCCTATATCGAGGCGTTCATCCGTCCTGTGGAGGAGAAGGTGAAGGCGGCGGGCATTAACTGCCATATCAAGGGTCGCACGAAGTCGATACACTCCATCTGGGAGAAGATGAAAAAACAGAAGTGCGGCTTCGAGGGTATCTACGACCTCTTTGCCATCCGCATCATCATCGACTGTCCCGAAGATAAGGAAAAGATGCAATGCTGGCAGGCCTATTCGATAGTGACGGATATGTACCAGCCCAATCCCAAGCGCCTGCGCGATTGGCTCAGCGTGCCGAAGTCGAATGGCTATGAGAGTCTGCATATCACGGTGCTCGGGCCGCAGCAGAAGTGGGTGGAGGTGCAGATTCGTACAGAGCGCATGGACGAGATTGCCGAGAAGGGCGTGGCTGCCCATTGGCGCTATAAAGGCGTGAAGGGTGAGGCAGGCCTTGACGAGTGGCTGGCCGGTGTTCGCACGATGCTGGAGCATGCCGACGGTCGGGAGGCGATGGACCAGTTCAAGATGGACCTCTATGAAGACGAGGTGTTCGTGTTTACGCCCAAGGGCGACCTCTATAAGTTCCCCGTCGGAGCCACCGTGCTCGACTTCGCCTATCATGTCCATTCGAAGATTGGCAATCAATGCACAGGCGGTCGCATCAATGGTAGGGTGGTGTCTATCCGTCAGCTGCTGAAGAGCGGCGACCAGGTGGAGATTCTCACTTCGTCGACGCAGAAACCCCGTCAGGAATGGCTCAACATCGTCAAGACCTCACGCGCCAAGTCGAAGATCCGTCTGGCCCTCAAGGAGACTCAGGTGAAGGACGGTCTCTTCGCCAAGGAGATGCTGGAGCGGAAGTTCAAGAACCGTAAGATCGAACAGGAAGAGGCGGTGATGTTCCACGTCATCAAAAAGCTGGGCTTCAAGGAGGTCAGCGACTTCTACAAGCAGATTGCCGACGGCCTGCTCGACGTGAATGCCGTCATAGATAAATATATAGAGGTACGCGAGGGTGAAAAGACGATTACGGGTGACAATGTGGCCCGTTCAGCCTCGGAGTTCGAACTCGACGAGTCGAAGTTCGCACCCCTGCCCACCCAAGTCTCCGATGACGTGCTCGTCATCGACCGCAACCTGAAAGGTCTCGACTACCAGCTGGCCCGCTGCTGTTCGCCGATCTACGGCGACCCGATCTTCGGCTTCGTCACCATCAGCGGCGGCATCAAGATCCACCGTCTCGACTGTCCTAATGCCCCGGAGCTGCGGCGCCGTTATGGCTATCGTGTGGTGAAGGCCCGTTGGAGTGGTAAGGGCTCGTCGCAGTACTCCATTACCCTGCGCGTGATCGGTACCGATGACATCGGCATAGTGAACAACCTGACGAGCATCATCTCCAAGGACGAGCGGCTGATCCTGCGCAGCATCAACATCGACTCGCACGACGGCCTCTTCAGCGGCAATCTGACGGTGATGCTCGAGGACACCTCGCGTCTGGAGGGACTGCTGAAGAAGCTCCGCACGGTGAAGGGCGTGAAGCAAGTGGAAAGAATCTGAAACTAACAAACCAACGATATGAAACGTCTGACTTTTTTGACAATGACTCTGACCATAGCCGTCATCTTCGGCTGCACACCGACAGCAGAACAACGTTACCAGCGTTATCTGGAGGATGTGGCCGACACTACGAACATGGAGTTCATCACGCCTGCGAAAGACAGCATTGAATTGGTTGACGATGAGATGGGTTCCTTTGACGATGGTGGGAGCATCTACACCATCCCGGAAATCCCTCAGGAGCGCAGCGTCAACATGAATGCCGACAATTACGAGGTTGAGAAGATGATGATGGGGAAGGAGTGAATCATTCCCTATAGAGCCATCGGAGCAGGCTGTTGATCCATCTGATGGAGAAACGGAACCATCGGAAGGTGCTTTGCTCCTTTCCGCCGAAGCGCAGGATAAATTCGCGGAAGGGATTCTTTGAGAAAGGCAGGCCGACATCCATGAAGCACATGTGCTGGAACCCCCGCTGATAACAGTCCTGCATCGTGTCCCAGATGGTCATCACGTCGGGATGGACCGCCATATAGGATTTTCTTCTGAAGGCGGAATACCACAGGTAGGCATTCCCCTCACTATAGACGACTGCCGCGCAGCCGATGACCTTGTTGTGGTATTTGGTGACAAACAGCCTTCCATCCTTACCCTCCATGATGCGTTGGAAGAACCGATCGTCGGGGATATAGCGCTTGGGTTTCAGCAGGTTGTGCTTCCGCAGCAGCTTCAGGAACTCCTTGAAGTCGTTGTCGCTGCTCACCTCGTTGGTGATGACCCCCTTCGCGCGGGCATTGTCGATGCGCTTCTGCAGCTTCTCGTTGATCCGTTCCTCTGGGGCATGACTGTGGAGGGAGTTGTGGATGCTCATCCAATGGACGGGGAAGAACTGCTGCTGTTTCAGCTGGCGGTAGCCGGTCATCTTCTGACTCAGGTTACTCACCTCGATATAGAATGTCCGTTTGTTCAGCAACCGCGTCAGCGCCTCGAGCATCATGCCGAACAGCTGGTCGCGGGGATAGTCGGCATCACGGTAGTAGACACCTTCGCCCAGCACGCGACAATGGATCAGCAGGAAGGGAGGGAAGAGGAAAGTGCGGTAACGCACAATGCCAAGCATGTGACTCACCAAACGCCCCTCACCGTCGGCAACCACCACCATATAGGGTTTCTGGCGAGAGGCCTGACGGCTAATCTCAAAGAGCCTGCTGCTATGGAAGAAGTTCGTATCGTCCAATGGCGGCAAGTCCTCCGTCTTACGGTAAACGGTTGTCGTCAGCTTGTTCATACTGCAAAAGTAGCAAAAAAGTGTCATAGATTTCACGGATTAACTAAGATTAATATTTATTTCGTGATTTTCGAAGTCTTCTGTGGGCGAAAATGCTTAACTTTGCAGCGAAAATCAATCAGACGACATCATGACAACATTCAAAGACCTGGCGCAGCAGCGCCGTAGCCATCGCAAGTTCACCGACGAGGAGATCGATGCGGAAGACCTGAAGCTCATCCTGCGGGCAGCCCTCATGTCACCCACTTCCAAGAGCCAGCGCGCCTGGCAGTTTGTGGTGGTCGACGATAAACTCGACCTCGAGAAACTCTCCGATGCCAAGAACCTCGGCTCGCAGTTCCTCAAGGATGCCCCCGTGGCCATCGTTGTGTTGGGTGATCCCATGCAGAACGACTGTTGGGTGGAGGACGGTTCCATTGCCGCCATCTCCATGCAGTACCAGGCAGAAGAGTTGGGACTGGGCTCCTGTTGGATTCAGATGCGCGGCCGTGGTCTCGACGACGGCACACCGGCTGATACCGTCATCCGCGGCATCCTCGATATCCCCGACAATCTGAACTGTCTGTGCATCATCGCCGTAGGCCATTGGACCGATGAGCGCAAACCCCAGAGCGAGGATAAACTGAAATGGGAGAATGTGCACTTGAATAAGTTTTAGTTTTCAGATGATATGATCAATTATGATTTAAATAAGATCAAGGCGATTATCTTCGATATCGACGGAGTGCTGAGTGCTGAGACCATCCCGATGGATGCCGACGGTGCGCCCATGCGAACGGTGAACATCAAAGACGGCTATGCCATCCAGCTGGCTATGAAGCTCGGTCTGCGGATTGCCATCATGACGGGGGCCAAGGTAGAGAGTGTGCGCCACCGTTACGTGGGTCTGGGCGTAGAGGATGTCTATATCGCTTGTGCGGTGAAGATTCAGACCTATAACCAGTTCCTGGCGAAATACGGCCTCACCGATGAGGAGGTGATGTACATGGGCGACGATATCCCCGACCTGGAGATCATGCGTAGGGTAGGGTGCCCGGTCTGTCCGAAGGACGCTTGTCCGGAGATCAAGGAGGCGAGCCTGTATGTCAGCGACAAGAAGGGTGGCTATGGCTGTGGACGGGATGTCATTGAGCAGACATTGAGAGCCCAAGGGAAGTGGGTGATGAATGCGAAGGCCTTCGGGTGGTAAGACAGAGTAATATTTAAAGACATAGGACTCGCGTAAGCGCTTGCTACCGAAGGGACGCAAGAACATATTAACATATTCTTTTTTAGACAAAAGAACATAAGAACATATTATAATAATATCAAGATATTGAGATATAAGATTATATTGGCGAGTAATTCGCCGAGGAGGAAGGAACTGCTGGCGGGGCTGGGGATGCCATTCGAGGTCAAGGTGCTGAAGGATATCGACGAGTCGTATCCTGAGGACCTGCCCGTGAGTGAGGTAGCCCTGTATATCGCTGGCAAGAAAGCCGACGCCTATCGCGATACGCTGGCCAACGATGAGCTCGTGATTACCGCCGACACCGTGGTCATCGTGGGGGATGATATCCTCGGCAAGCCCGTCGACGAGGCCGATGCTGCCCGCATGCTGCGACTCCTCAGCGGTTGCACCCATCAGGTGACCACAGGCGTCTGCATGCTCACGACCACGCAGGAACGGCGCTTCGCTGTCACAACCGATGTAACCTTCAAGGAACTCTCCGACGAAGAGATCCACTATTATATCTCCCATTACAAGCCCTTCGACAAGGCGGGGGCCTATGGCATCCAGGAGTGGATCGGCTATATCGGGGTGACAGGGCTGCAGGGCAGCTACTATAACGTGATGGGGCTCCCCGTCCAGCGCATCTACGAGACACTTAGACAGTTAGACAAATAGACAAAAAAAGACAACTAGACGTATAGATTAAAATGATCAGGAAATCAACAATATACCTGCTGCTTCTCACTTCTCTCTTCTCACCTCTATCTTCCGTTTTCGCGCAGAAAAAGCAGATGGCTGAGGCTGAGAACTATCTCCGCAGCGGCAAGAATTTCGACAAGGCTGAGCAGCTGATGACGAAGTTGCTGAAAGACTCTGTCAACCGGCAGAATCCCCGCATCTACAACCTCTGGCTGCAGGCCGTCGAGAAGCAGTATGACGCCCTCAACGAGAAGATGTACAAGCATCAGGCCATCGACACCACGCAGCTCTTCACGTTGACGCGCCGCATCTTCACCATCGCAGAGCGTCTTGACTCCATCGACATGCAGCCCGACAAGAAGGGAAAGGTGAGCCTCAACTACCGCAAGGACAACGCCGGACGGCTTATCGGCTATCTGCCGAACCTCTTCTTCGGAGGGGCACATCATCTGCGCAAGGGTCGCTTCCAGACGGCCTACGAGTTCTTCGAGACCTATATCGACTGTGCCCGTCAGCCGCTCTTCTCCGACCATGATCTCATCAAAAGCGACCCCCGGATGGACGAGGCCGCCTACTGGGCCACCTACTGCGGCTACCGTCTGAACGACCCCGTGCTCACGCTCCGTTATCACGAGCTGGCCCGGCGCGACACCACCAAGCTCGAGTTTACCCTCCAATATGCCGCCGAGGCATGGAACCGCCTGGGCGACGAAGCCCGATACGGCGAACTCCTCTGGGAAGGCTTTGCCTTCTTCCCGAAGTCAACCTATTTCTTCCCCCGTCTGATGGACACCTACACGCGGAAAGGCAACTACGAGCAGGCACTCTCGGTGGTCGACGAGGCCCTGAAGGCCGACTCGCTCAGCGAACTCTTCCTCTATGCCAAGTCCACCATGCTGCTAAACCTCGGTCGCTATGCCGAGAGCCTGGACTACAGCAAGCGCCTGCTGACCCTCAACGACCAGATGGCCGATGCCTACTATAATGCCGGTACGGCTTGCCTGAACATCATCCTGAAGATGGACTCGCGCAAGCACAAGAAACAGATCAAGAAGATGTACCAGAAGGCCCAGACTTACATGGAGACCTACCGTCAGATGGCTCCCGAGGCCAAGGACAAGTGGGGCATGGCCCTCTATCGCATCTACTTCAATCTGAACCTCGGCAAGCAGTTCGATGAAATCGACAGGCTGCTGAGGTGATGTTCAGGCTCGAAAAGGGGCTATTCTTGTTAATTATTTATAAAAGTCATCATCTGTAAACCGTAAACTGTAAACGGTAAACAAAAAAACCGTATCTTTGTAGGATAGAAAATGTTATTAACGTCTAAAACAAAGAATATTAGTAATTATGGCAGACAATGCACAACTGATTGCCCAGTGTGAGGCAAGAGCGAAGGAGTGGCTCAGCCCGGCCTTCGACGAAGAGACAAGAAAAGAAGTACAGGCCATGCTCGACGCAGAGGACAAGACCGCCCTCATCGACGCATTCTATCAGAACCTGGAGTTTGGTACCGGCGGACTGCGCGGCATCATGGGTGCAGGCACCAACCGCATGAACAAGTACATCGTGGGCATGGCCACTCAGGGCTTTGCCAACTATATCCTGAAAGCCTTCCCTGGCAAGCAGAGCTCGGTGGTTGTAGGCCACGACTGCCGTAACAACGGCCGCATGTTTGCCGAGACCGTTGCCGACATCTTCTCTGCCAACGGCATCAAGGTATACCTCTTTGAGAGCCTTCGTCCGACACCAGAGATCTCGTTTGCCATCCGGCAGCTCGGATGCCAGGCTGGTGTCAACGTCACCGCTTCTCACAACCCCCGCGAGTACAATGGCTACAAAGCCTATTGGGACGATGGTGCACAGGTATTGGCTCCCCATGACAAGGGCATCATCGACGAGGTGAACAAGGTGAAGATCGAGGACGTGAAGTTCGAGGGCAACAAGGAACTCATCGACATCATCGGCGGTGAGATGGACTGGGATTACCTGCAGGCTGTCAAGGAGGCTATGGTTGATCAGGATGTCATCCTGCGCCAGAAAGACCTCAACATCGTCTACTCTCCGATGCACGGCACAGGTCGCGTCATCATCCCTGAGGCTCTGCGCTCATGGGGCTTCCAGAACATTCATGTCGTGCCCGAGCAGATGGTCATCGACGGTAACTTCCCCACCGTTGTCAGCCCTAACCCCGAGAATGCTGAGGCCATGACTCTTGGCATGAAACTCGGTACGCGCCTGAATGCCGACCTCGTGATTGCCTCCGACCCCGATGCCGACCGTCTAGCCATCGTATGCCGCAATCCGAAGGGTGAATGGGAGATTCTCAACGGCAACCAGACATGCATGATGTTCTCTTGGTACATCATCGCCAACAAGAAGAAGCTGGGACAGCTCAAGGGCAACGAGTTCCTCGTGAAGACCATCGTCACCACCGAGGAGATTGCCGAGATCGCCAAGAAGAACGGCGTAGAGCTGCGCGACTGCTATACAGGCTTCAAGTGGATTGCCAACGAGATCCGCATCTCAGAAGGTGTCAAGAAGTACATCGGCGGAGGTGAGGAGTCGTTCGGATTCCTGCCGTTCGACAAGGTGCGCGACAAGGACTCCCCCGCCAGCATCTGCCTCATTTGCGAGATTGCTGCCTGGGCCAAGGACAACGGTATGACGCTCTACGACCTGCTGATGAACATCTACGCAGAGTACGGCTTCTCGAAGGAGAGCACCATCAACGTGGTGAAGCCCGGCAAGACCGGCGCTGACGAAATCAAGCAGATGATGGTCGACTTCCGCGCCAACCCGCCGAAGGAGCTGGGTGGCGAGCCCATCGTGCTGTGGAAGGACTATCAGACGCTGGAGGGCAAGAAGGCCGACGGCAGCGTGGAGAAGCTCAACATGCCCACCACAGCCAACGTGCTCCAGTGGTTCTGCGCCGACGGCACGAAGATATCCGTCCGTCCCTCAGGCACCGAGCCGAAGATCAAGTTCTACTGTGAGATCAAGGATGCCAGCTTCAAGGGCGCAGCCGACTACGAGCGTTGCTCAAAGGCCGCCGAGGAGCGCATCGAGGCCATCAAGAAGAGCCTCAGCCTCTGATCCCAGAATCCTATCCGCCTGTATTGCCACAGACAGCATTCAGGCCAATGCCCATAATAATCCCCCGAGCCTTTTCAGCCCGGGGGATTCTCCTTTTGTGTGGAAACGACTAACCGTTGCCCTGCTGGTCGGCAGCCGGAGCCAGCACGTAGGAGAGGGGAGTCTTCTTCTGGAAGCGCTTCTGCTTACCACCTACGGTACGCACCTCGCTCTCCACCAGGTAACCCCACTCGAAGACACACTCCTTCTTCAGGGCCCTTGAGGTGAGCTCCTCACCCTTGGTGTTCTCCCCGAGGAAGTTGATCTTGATGCCGTTGATCATGGCATCTGCACCACCGGCCACGGCATCGGCGAGGTTCGCCTTGCCCAGCTTCTGACCGTCCACGCTCGGAGAGAACGTGCCGAAGCCGTCGAGCTTCACGGGCTGACCCTCACGCAACAGGTGCGTCATACATGAAACGAGCTCACCCAGAACCAGCTCACACATCTCCTTACTCGAGATCTTGCCGTGTTCAGTCATGTGCTTTGCGAGACCCTTCAGGTTCAGGGGCTCCTTGGAATCGACCTCGGCGAAGTACTTACCGTAGGCCGTGGAGTCATCGTTCTTGTTCTGTCGAAGATTGATGACCATAGGAACATTTGATCTTGCCATACTTTAAATGTTTTTCATAGCATTAGACCTTATGCGGCGAACTACTCCGGGTCGCCGCCTCCCGCTTTTTATTATGCTACAAAGGTACGACTTTTTTCTGAATTATGCAAACATTTTGCCAATTATTTTCGTTAAAACATCAAAAAGGCATTGAGGCTGGTTCGTGGTGTGGCGTCAATACGAGTAGCATACAACGTCCTTTTGTCTTTTCCTAGAAATCGAGTCGTTATTTCGTGAAAAAGTCCTGTTTGCCGTTCTTTCGAGGTGACTTGTATTGCATAGAAACCGTGTAGGAACAGAATCTTCTTCATAACACAATTCTTATTCGTAGGCATATACAAGCCCGTACTTCTCATGCAGTTTGCGAAGTGAGCCATCTGACTTCATCTGACGGATGACATTGTTCACCATCTGTAGCAAGTCCTCCTGTCCTTTCTGCATCAGGACACCAATCTCGCCATGAGTAAAGGGGGCGTTTAATAGTGGGGCTGCAAGTCGGGTGTCAGTCTGCACATAATAGGGAGCCTCTGTAATCTCCGTTATCATCACGTCGGCTGCACCTTCAGCAACAAGTGTAGGTATTTCCTCGTTCTTCTGGTGAACGACTATGGTAGCGTGAGTCAGGTTCTCATTGGCAAACTTCTCATTCAGTCCTCCGGGATTCACCATAACTGTCACTTCGGGCTTGTCGATGTCAGCTAATGTCTTGTAGCGGTCTGCCTCTGTTGAGCGGCAAAGAATGGTTTTGCCGTTAGCCAGATAGCCGTCGCTCATTAGCATCGTCTCACGTCGTGCATCGGTAATGGTTATCCCGCCAATAGCGAGGTCGAATATCTGAGGCTCTGTAAGTACATCGGCTGTCAATGTAGGCCATGAGGTCTTTTTGAACTCTATATTTACACCCAACCTTTTCGCAATCTCGTTGGCCACCTCAATACAGAAGCCCCAATAAGTTCCATCGGGTTCGCAGAATGATAATGGTCTGTAGTCACCAGTAGTACCAAAGAGGATAGTGCCTCGATCCAGAATCTCCGCAACCTTTCCATCAATGGGAATGTCTGTGTAGGTTGACAGGATGAAAACGGAGTATTGGCCGTTTTCCTTTCCGAACAGGAGCGCATCTTTCAGGTCATTCTCTGGGAATAGCTTTGTACTGTAGAAATAGTAAAGTCCGTCCTCGCTGTTATACCAACCGCCTACATATCCTTCATGCTGCAAGGCATGGCTCACAACCTTGTCAAGCTGGTCACGCGAGTGGCTGTTTTGGGTTGCTACATAACTGACGGCGATTCCCTCAGTCGGCTCAGTCATCGTGCGGATGTCAATAGTGAATCCGTCAGGGTGGGTCTGGCTGAAAGCCCAAACCTTATCAACAATACCAGAAATATTTCTCTGCTCTGTAGCGTTATCCTCATTTGAAGAGCATGAAGCAAAGCTAGCCGTTCCGCATATGGTCAGGACGGCTATGAGCAACCAGATTTTCAATCTTTCTCGTATCATATTAAAGAATAATCTCCATTGTCGTCTTTTGCACTTTCATCCCCATTTTCCTATAGAAACTCAATGCAGGGTCGTTGCCTTCCCATACATTCAGGGTAATCATACAGAAAGCATGTCCCAACACTTGACCGTCATCGAAAACGAAGATGGGTTTGCTCTCATCATCAAGGAGGGCTTCAAGTTCCTGTTCATTATACTTTGTTGTGTTGGGTTTGAACAAATCAGGGCGTATCACATGATGCACCATGTCTACTTGATGCAGCAACTCTATGATAGCCTGAATATCTTTCTTACCTGCTTTTCTTACCATTATATCTCATAATTACTATTAAAACACACTGCAAAGGTACTCATTTTTCCTTTATTTTTCGTATCTTTGCAGCCAACATTACAATACTTTAAGAGAATTATGGCACATAACGTGGACGAATCCCCGTTCAGTGCTCCAGGTACTTGCAGGAAACCTAACCAAAGAAACAGGAAAAACACTCACCCTCATTTCGGCATTCACCCGCTTGTGGTAGTCGTTCAGTTTGATCTCCATTCATTCTTCTGTTATTTCTGATATCAAACATACGACAAATACTTGTAACTTGCAAGCTTCATAAGATTTATTTTCAAAGAAGGGATGGCTTATTTGTAAGATTGTAAAGTATATTCATTATAAACGAATTGACGTAAAACCGCCCTAAAACGCCCTAAAACCGTGCCTCGGAGTTTAGATAGACTAAAGTGGGACTTTAGGCTAAGTAAAGTCGGAGTTTAGGCTAAGTAAACTCCGGGTTTAGTCTAGGGTGTCTCAGGGGCTGTTTATAATAATCCGTAGTGTCTGTATTTTTCACAAATACCACCAACAAGACAAAACGTTTTGAATGAGTTTCTGAGAACAAAAAGTTGAGTTTTTACAATTGTTAAATTGAAAGCCAATTTGCTGATATTCAGTATTTTAAATGCATGGTTTTGAGTTTTTGATACCTTTTCCCCAAAAAATTATTTTTTT
>JAEEGK010005063.1_pt1 | contig 31927 bp, 28 predicted proteins | sample 8958771 | NCBI WGS metagenome assembly JAEEGK01 (sample SAMN16246547, study PRJNA631951) | gut metagenome | biome: gut microbiome; feature: rumen; material: SC-attached | host: Bos | place: Iran: Karaj | collected 2018-10
ATTTTATCAACAATATTTAGTTATAAAGTAAGAAAATTCGTATTAAAAATGTAATTTTTAGTACAAATTTTGTAAAATTTGAGGAAGTTTTATAAAATGAATACGATTCCTAAAACCTTTTATGAAAGAATTCTTTATATTTTGAAGATAAAACAAATAGCTCTTGTTACATTCTATCAGGATTTACACCTTGCCAAAAGTACAGTTCAATATTGGAAAAAGAATAACATTCCTTCTGGAGAGACAGTGTTAAACCTTGCAAAATATTTAGATGTTTTGCCCGAGTGGTTAATATATGGTAAAACAGAATGTAATTCATCAAATAATGCTGCTCAATCAATCATCGTAAGCAGAATATACAATCAATTACAAGCTCTAACAAAGATAGTTGATACTAGTGATGAATTATTTTATAAACCACTAGATAAAGAAGAATATGCTACAAAATTATTCTTTTGGAAAGAAGGGTATCAAAGAATAGATTTAGAATCATTAATTGATATTTCTGAGAAAATTAATCTTAGCCTTGATTTATTATTAGCTAATAAAACACCAATAGATACAAGTGCAGAAAGAAATTATGTGAGAAATGAACAAGAAGATTATTTACTTAAATATAATAGATTATTGTCTCCTGCTGGTCGCAAGAATGTTTACGAACACAATTATGCAACATTTATCAAAGAACAATATGATAAACATATAAAAGAGAAAGATAATCCTGTGTTTAGTCAGGACTGGGATCCATTTGAAGACCCAAATTTTGATGAAAATGCTTTTGTTTAATTGTTAATAAATTGTTAATGTTTTCAACAATACACTACAAAACATTGACATAAAAAGTCATAAAAGGTATGTTTTTGACTACAAATATAGACAAAACATGACAATTAGAACATATATGCAGTTTGGGACCAGAATGTCGCAGGTTCAAATCCTGTCATTCCGACTTGCAAACGAGTTTGCTTTTTTTGCAGACTCGTTTTTTTTTGCTTACCAATGTATATTTTTTTCAAAACAGGATTTGAAGCGGAACACGCGTGTAATTGCAAAACTAATACACAAGTTTATCTTTTCCTGTCTGCTTACCTTTGTAAAGATTTATATCTGCATTTTCAATTGTTTCGTTTATTTTATTATCAAATTTATGTTCTGCCATTCCGCCTGTAAGAGAAATCTTAAAATGTTCGTCCTTATAGACAAAATCATGGTTTCTTACAGTATCAAAGACTTTCTTCATAACAGAAACAGCTTCTTCCATCTTATCAGGGTATGTCTGTGCAAAAAGGAATTCTTCTCCACCCCATCGGCAGACTAATAAATCAGAAACATTAACATCCAGAGAAAAATAATCATCATCGCCGTATTTATGAGAAAACTGTAAAAAAATATTTGCAAGTTCACTTAGAATGTAGTCACCGGCATCGTGTCCGAATTTATCGTTAAAATGTTTAAAGTCGTCGATATCAACTATTGTAATTGCAAATTTATATTTTTCTTTCAGAAAATCCGAATGAAGTTCCGTAAAAAAATCACGCATTTTATGCCGGTTAAACAAATTTGTAAGTTCATCTTTCTGCGCAATTATTGAAAGTTTAGTTTCCCAGTTATTAAGATATCTCGTATTTTCATCAATTCTTGAAGTAAGAAGATAGTAAAAATTAAGAGCATTAAAGATGAACAGTCCTATTACTGTTTTGGTGCTTAAAACGTAAACCGGCGGAAAAATATTTGTAATGATGGGAGAAACAGCAATTATAATCAGCACCGGGATTCGATTTCCCTTGAATCTGAAATTTCCGCCATATTCATGATTTATTACAGTTATTATATTGTTCGTAGTTATAAACCAGCCGAAGCCGTAAAGAAAGAAACCAGGTTCCCAGCCAATACAGAGCGGAGTAACAATCAACTGCATAAGCAGTTCAAGGTTTGCCAATTTATAGAAAAGTTTATAATTCGGCCTGTACAGCGTCATTAAATACTGAAATATAAAAAAGAACACTACCAGCAAATTGTAAAGTGCAAGCAGATAAATTTTGAGCAGAAAAAACATAACAGTAAACATAAAATGAATGAATGCTAATGACGAACAGATTTTGATTATAGAAGAATAAATTTTATTTCTATTTTTTTTTGTCATGTAGATTTTTCCTTCTGCCATAAAATGATAACCTATATTGCCATTATTGTCAGTATTTTCTTATTTCAGTATAATACGGTATTTATACGGAGCATTCAGCTCCTTTTCCATAAACGGAAAAAGAAAGTTGTTTTATTTATTGAGGTATTTTTATGAAAGCTATTGAACTGGAAAAAGCCTACAACCCAAAAGATTTTGAAGACAGAATTTACAACGACTGGGAGAAAAATGGTTATTTTAAGCCGTCTTCGGACGTGGATTCTCCAGTTCATTCCGTCTACGAAGAAAAAGCAAAAAAACTTTCTGCTGAAGAATTAGCAAAGGCATCTTATACAGTAGTTATTCCGCCGCCAAACGTTACAGGCGTTTTACACATGGGACACGGTTTGAACAATACTTTGCAGGATATTGTTGTCCGCTATCATCGTATGAAGGGTGACAACACACTCTGGGTAACTGGAACAGACCATGCAGGTATTGCAACACAGAACGTAGTTGAACGTCAGCTTAAAAAAGAAGGCAAAACCCGCAACGATTTAGGCCGTGAAAAATTTATTGAACGCACATGGGAAGTTAAAAATGCCCATCACGATATTATCGTAAAGCAGCAGAGAAAACTTGGTAACTCAACTGACTGGGAACGTGAACGCTTTACCTATGATGAAGGTCTTTCAAAATCTGTCCGCGATGTTTTTGTTACATTATATGAGCGCGGACTTATGTACAAAGGTCAGCGCCTTGTAAACTGGTGTCCGCGCTGTGGAACAGCTCTGGCAGATGATGAAGTAGACCACGAAGATACACAGGGTGCAATGTATCATATTTATTATGAATACGCAGACGGTTCCGGTAAAATTGAAGTTGCTACAACACGTCCTGAAACATTCTTTGGTGATACAGCTGTTGCCGTAAATCCTTCTGATGAACGTTACAAATCATTGGTAGGTAAAAAACTTCGCCTGCCTTTAACAGGCAAAGAAATTCCTATTATTGCAGATGATTACGTAGATAAAGAATTTGGAACAGGTATGGTAAAAATTACACCTGCTCATGACCCGAACGACTGGGAAGTTGGTCTCCGCCACAATCTTGAAGTTATAAATCTTTTAACCCCGGACGGAAGATTAAACGAAAATGTTCCTGAAAAATACCGCGGCTTAAAGCCTGAAGCAGCCCGTAAACTTGTAATTGAAGATCTGGAAGCTGCAGGCCTTTATAAAGGTGAAGAAAAAATGGTTCACTCGGTAGGTCACTGCTACCGCTGTAAGACAGTTGTAGAACCATATCTTTCTGCACAGTGGTTTGTAAAAATGAAGCCTCTTGCTGATAAAGCCCTTGCCGCATGGAAAAACGGTGAAATTCAGTTCTTCCCGCAGAAATGGGAAAATACTTACCGCAACTGGCTTGAAAATATTCGTGACTGGTGTGTAAGCCGCCAGATCTGGTGGGGACACAGAATCCCTGCATGGTATTGCGAAAAATGCGGCGAAACAATTGTAAGCCGCGAAGATCCTTGCAAATGTCCTAAGTGTGGTGCCGGCGCAGACCAGCTTAAGCAGGATCCTGACGTACTTGATACATGGTTTAGTTCATGGCTTTGGCCGTTCAGTACACTTGGCTGGCCGCAGCAGACAGAAGATTTAAAACGCTTCTACCCTACAACCGCTCTTGTAACTGCTTACGATATCATTTTCTTCTGGGTTAGCCGAATGATTATGGCAGGACTTGAGTTTACTGGTAAAGCTCCGTTCCATGACATTTACATTCACGGCCTTGTACGCGACAAGCAGGGAAGAAAAATGTCCAAGTCTTTGGGCAACGGAATTGACCCTCTTGAAATTATCGATATGTACGGTTCTGATGCCCTTAAATTTACTCTTGCGTTCATGTGTGCACAGGGACAGGATATTCTTGTAGATAAGGATTCTTTCAAACTTGGAAGCCGTTTCTGTAACAAGGTTTGGAATGCAAGCCGCTATCTTTTGGGAAATCTTGAAGGCCGTAACCTTATTGCCGTAAAAGATTCAGATTTAACGGAACTTGATAAGTGGATTTACAGCCGCCTGAATCACGCAGCAAAAACTGCCCGCGAAGCATTGGAAAGCTACCGCTACAACGATGCAGCAAGTGCCATGATGGAATATTTCTGGAATGAATTCTGTGACTGGTATGTAGAAGCTACAAAGATTAATTTCAAAAACGGTGATGATAAAGAAAAAGACAGACAGGCTTCTGTATTGATGAACATTCTTGAAGAAAACCTTCGTCTGCTTCATCCGTATCTGCCGTTTGTAACAGAAGAAATCTATGCAAAACTTCCGCTTAAAGAAATTGCAGCAAACAGAAAAACCGCATCTTCCGGCGCAGAAGGCAAGCAGAAAATCGTTTCTAACAGCGAATATACAGGAATGCTTATAAACGCTCCTTATCCGGAATTTGTACAGGAGCGCGATAATGCAGAAATTGATGCACGCTTCGAAGTCCTTAAGGATTTGATCGGCAAAGTACGAGCGCTCCGTGTTGACTGTGGAATTGACCCTGCAATAAAAATCAACATTGCAATTTCAATTGTAAAAGGTTCAAGTGCAGAAGTTTGCCGCGAAAAAGTAGAAATGATTCAGCTTTTAGCCGGTGTTTCTAAAGTTGAATTTGTAGAAGCAAAACCAGCAAGTTCAATTGGAACTGTCGGAACAGGATTTGAAGCATTCATTATTGTTGACGAAAATATCAATAAGGAACAGCTTCTGGCACGATTTAGAAAGACAATTGAAAAAGAACAGGGGTATGCAAAAATGAGTGAAAATAAACTTAACGGAAATTTTGCAAAGCATGCTCCTGCTGAAGTTGTTGCCGCAGAACGTGAAAAACTTGAAGAAGGTTTACGCCGTATCGAAAAGTTGAATTCTTACATAAACAGTTTGTAAAAATCAGCAAAATTACGGTAAAATAAAATATCTGGAAAAGCCGGAACTTTCGGATTTTCCAGACTCACATAAAAAGTCATATAAAAAAGGAGGCATATATGGGCAAGTATGAAATGCATACAAAAAAACCTGAAACAATGGACAACGAATCTATGCTCCAGCTAAAAGGTATTTTTCTTGCTCCATATATGCAGCTTGCAACCCAGTTAATCGGAAAAGTCCGCTATGCCGGCGGAAATATGTTTCGTCATCAGATAGATACAATGGGCATTCTGATTGACTACGGGTACATTGATTCAGTTCTTTTAAAAGCTTCTGTCGTACATGACTGCATAGAAGACATTCCGGAATTTGATCCACAGCAGATTATAAATGTTGATGAAGAAGGACAGAAAGTCCTTGATCTTGTTCTTGAAGTTACAAAGAAAGAAGGCGAAAAGAAAGATGATTTTTTAAGGCGGATTATCGAAAACGGAAGCGAAAAAGCCAAAATTTTAAAATGCGCTGACCGAATCAGCAACATGATAAGCCTTGGCTTTGTTACAGATCCTGCCTTCATAGAACGCTATTGTAACGAAACCGAATATTTTATATTTCCAATAGCTCTGGAAGTTGATTATACCATGTACCACGAGCTTATAAATCTTGTAATAACCCGCCGCAAATACCTTGAAGATTCCGGATACATTCAAAAAAGTAAATGCTAGATTAAATATTTTACATCCATGTAAAATATTTAATGACGAGTTTTTTACAAAACTCGCATTCAGACTTTCCTCCTGAAAGTCTATTCTTTTTATCTGCTAAAATAATCATTATTTTAATTTTTGCAATGACTGTTATATTGTGATTTTACATCCATGTAAAATATTTAATGACGAGTTTTTTTTTCTTACAGTTGCCCCATTCACTTCATTTTGCTATAATCAGAAAAATTTTATCTGGAGATAGAAAAAAATGGCAACTCGTGAGATTTTAGGTCCATCAGACCGTCCACCATTGGCACGCTGGATTCCATTAAGTTTTCAGCATGTATTTGCAATGTTTGGTGCTACAGTTCTAGTTCCGCTATTAACGGGCTTGAGCACATCAACGGCATTATTTACAGCAGGTTCGGGAACTTTGCTGTATATTCTGGTAACAGGTGCAAAGGTTCCTGCTTTTTTAGGTTCATCATTTGCATTTATACCGGCACTTATTGCAGTAAGCCAGCAGTACGGCGTTTCGTATGCTATGGGCGGTGCAATGTGTGCCGGTTTTTTTTATTGTGTGGTTGCTTCCATAATCAAGGTTGCAGGAAAAGGCTGGCTTGATAAAGCGCTTCCACCGGTTGTAATCGGCTCTGTAATCATCGTAATCGGTCTAAATCTGGCTCCAACAGCAATAAATGAAGCCATGTATGTCGGCTCATCAGGGAATCCTGCTGACTATTCTCTGGTATATTTAAGCATTGCACTTGTAACACTCGCTGTTGCAGTTATTGCAACAATCTTTGTAAGAGGATTTTTCAACACAATTTCTATTTTGATTGGCTTAATCGGCGGTTATCTTTTCACATTGATAATGGGAGCCTTCTTCCCTGCTTACAAACTGATTAATTTTGATGTTGTAAAAAATGCAAGCTGGTTCGGACTTCCGTTCTTAACACATACAGCAAACGGCTACACGTGGGTTGCGCCACAGTTTAATCTTGTTGCAGTTTTAACGTTTATAATCGTTTCTTTTGCCACAATCTGCGAACACCTTGGAGACACTCTTGTAACATCAAAGGTTGTAGGAATTGATTTTTACAAAAATCCTGGACTTCACAGAACATTAGTTGGCGATGGTCTTGCAACCGCATGGGCAGCTGTATGGGGCGGTCCGCCAAACACAACTTATGGCGAAAATATCGGCGTAATGGCAATTACAAAGGTTTACAGCGTTTGGGTAATCGGCGGAGCTGCCGTTATTGCAGTTATCCTTTCATTCTGCCAGAAGTTCGGCGCATTTATCCAGACAATTCCAGGACCTGTTCTTGGAGGCGTTTCAATGCTTCTCTACGGACTTATCGCATCAAGCGGACTACGCACAATAGTAGAAAGCGGAGTTGATTATAAGGACAAACGCAACCTTACAATTTCTTCTGTCATAATGGTTATAGGAATTGGCGGCGGCATGCTTCAGTTTAAGATTGGAAAAGAATTTATGTTCAGTCTTGGAGGAGTTGCCCTTGCAACTGTAATCGGAATCATCCTTAACCTTATTATTCCGGAACAGACAAAAGAATAATAGCTTCAAAGCCCCTTATAACTGCCTGAGCACATTGTTTCAAGAAGGTTTTAAGGGGCTCAATCATTTTTATTATAGTACTGCATTGTACCGTATTAACAGACAGCCTTCCTTTTTATTTCCGCCTGAAAATCTTTATATAAACCTTGTTTTACCGCAAAAACCAACTTATAATTTATAGTAGAGAATTTCTATTTTGGGATTATTTTTTTAGGAGATATTAGTAAATGTATGTACATAACCTGATGGAAGAAGTTGTTATAGACCGAATTAATCACTTAAATGACCAGATAAAAGAAATAAATCCGCCGTGGTTCCGCTGTGATTGCGAAAACTGCCGTATGGACGCTGTAACCTATGTTCTTAACCGTGTACCGCCGAAATATGTAGTATCTGGCAGAGGTGTTGTTTATACCAACGAAAATATTAAAGAAGGTCAGGTTCTTGCTGATATTGATGCAATAGGTCTTGAAGGCATAAGAATTGTAAATTCTGTACAGAGACCAAACCATGTTACCAGCAAAGTAAAAAAATCGCATAACAATGCACCTATATTTAACTTCCCGATTTTTACTGGAGATACATTTGACGGTTTGACATTTGAACCTCTTACAGGTGCTGAAATTACATTAAAGAGTAACGGCAAACTTGTTGAAATGCAGGATTCTACATGGCCAAATCCTTGTACGACATATCAAACTACAAAAGGAACATACTCATTCTGGTTAAAATCCATTCCGGCTGAAAAAGAAGGCGAAACAAAAGTATTCAACTTTACACTTGAGATTTCTGCAAAAGGATACGAATCAATTCACTACAGTTTCTCTTTGCCGGTAACTGCCGAGCTTTCTGAAAACTCAACATTGGATTCAACTTATTCATATAAAATTCAGGACCTGTTCCTGTTTGCAAATGATATAGAAAATCCAATGGAATAATAGAATTTGCTTTATTCCGGCAATTACTGGAAGCTTACAGGCAAACAAAAAAAATAATTTTTTTTCAAAAAAATGACGATTTGTTATTGACACAAATCGTCATTTTTTATAATATACAATCATTCCGACGGACGATTAGCTCAGCTGGTACGAGCGTCTGGTTTACACCCAGAATGTCGGGGGTTCGATCCCCTCATCGTCCAACTTAAACCTGGTTAAGTAACCAGGTTTTTTTTTGCCCTTCTCATTATTTTTCTGCTTTCGCTTTTTTTTCGAAAAAAACTTTCAACAACATAAAAAAAGAAGAGGATACCGGATTAGAATTACCCGATAACCTCTTCTTCTATATTTTTTTATAAAGCCTTTTACAGCCGATTAGTTAAAAGAATCAAGCCCTGAAAAATCTAATGTTGCAAAATAATCTTCCATTGTTTCGCGGCGGCGGATTTCTTTGAATGAACCGTCAGAACGCAACAGGATTTCGCCGCAGCGAAGTTTTGCATTGTAGTTAAAGCCCATAGCCCTACCATGCGCCCCGGCATCATGGATTATAAGCAAATCACCTTTATCAATTTTTGGAAGTTCACGCTGAACGGCAAACTTATCGCAGTTTTCGCACAAAGAACCAACAACGTCGTAAACATGATCTTTCGGCGCATTTTCTTTGCCGCTTACCGTAACTTCATGGTACGCTCCATACATGCCGGGGCGCATCAAATCAGCCATACTCGCATCAACACCGATATATTCGCGGTAAATATGCTTTTCGTGTATTGCCTTTGTTACAAGATATCCATAAGGACCTGTAATCGGTCGTCCGCATTCCCAGCAGATTTTCAAAGGATCAAGACCTGCAGGAACTATTATTTCGTCGTAAACTTTGCGGATTCCATTAGCTACATAATCATAATCAACTTTTTTCTGGCCAGGTTTATAAGGGATTCCAATTCCGCCGCCTAAGTCAACAAACTCAATGCGAACGCCATCCTTTTCCTTTAATTCAACAGCAAGATTAAAAATCATTCGTGCAGTATCAACAAAGTAATCAGGATTAAGTTCATTTGAAGCAACCATCGTATGAAGCGCAAATCTCTTTACGCCGCGTTTTTTGCATTCTGCATAGGCTTCAATTATCTGATCATGTGTAAGTCCGTACTTTGCTTCTTCCGGTTTTCCGATAATGGCATTTCCTTCCTTTAGCGGGCCTGGATTATAGCGGAAGCAAATCAGTTCCGGCATCTTACCCAATGTTTTTTCAAGGAAATCAATGTGCGTAATATCATCAAGGTTGATTACGTTACCATTTTTATAGGCAAGCTTGTATTCTTCTGCAGGAGTTTCATTAGAAGTAAACATTACCTTTTCGCCGGTAATTCCGGCTTTTTCGCAAAGAACCAGCTCCGGCAGACTTGAACAGTCTCCGCCACAGCCTTCAGAAGCAAGAATTTTTAAAATATACGGATTAGGCAGTGCTTTTACTGCAAAATATTCACAGAAGCCCGGAAAAATGCTGAAAGCCTTTGTAAAAGATCTCATATTTTCGCGGATTGCTTTTTCATCATATAAATAAAACGGTGTTGAAACCTTTTCTGCAAGCTGTGAAAGCTGTGCAGGACTAAGAGGAAAATAACGACTCATAAACTCTCCTAAAAACTCCGCGTCGCCCGAAACTTCGTCGCGAACGCTGGAAACTTCGTTGCGAACAGCGGAGTATTATAAAAATAGGGCGCGTTTTGCGCCCCTTCAATTTACAGTTTGTTTCTACAGATTGTCAAAAAATCCTTTTGCCTTTAAAAGCTCAGCATTAAGGATTCCGCCAAGAGCTGCACCACGCTTTGTATTGTGGCTCAACGCAACAAACTTTACGTCAAAAATATTACACGGGCGAAGACGACCGATTACCGATGCCATGCCTTTTTCAAGTTCACGGTCGCGGCGCGGCTGTGGACGATTTTCTTCGTGGCGTACAACAATCGGATGCTCTGGAGCAGAAGGAAGATTCAATTCCTGCGGCAAAGACTTAAATGAAGTCCATACGCGCTCAATTTCTTCAAGACTCGGCTTTTTATCTTCCGGCAAATCAAATTCAAGATTTACAGTTGCCGTGTGTCCGTCAATTACAGGAACGCGTGTACAGGTTGAAGAAACTACAGGACCTGCAGCATTTTCAATTTTTCCACCTGAAACCTTGCCGAGAATTTTAAGACATTCTTTTTCTGTCTTTTCTTCTTCTCCGCCGATATACGGAATGATGTTGTCAATCATATCAAAAGAAGCAACACCCGGATAACCTGCTCCAGAAACTGCCTGCAAGGTTGTAATAATCATACGTTTTACAGGATAGCCTGCCTTCTGCAATGCATAAAGCGGCATCATGTATGTCTGCAAAGAACAGTTTGGCTTTACAGCGATAAATCCTTTTTTCCAGCCGTGATGTTTCTGCTGTTCAGCAATAACGCTTACGTGGTCGGCATTAATTTCCGGAATAAGCATAGGAACATCTTCGGTCCAGCGGTTTGCGCTTGCGTTAGAAACAACGGGGATTCCGTTTGCAGCGTATTCTTCTTCCAAAGCCTTAATTGCATCTTTGCTCATTTCCAGAGCGCTGAATACAAACTGACATTTTCCTACAGCGGACTTTACATCGTTTGCATCCTGTACTGTAAGGTTTGCAACTCCGGCAGGAATGTCTGCACCAATCAGCCAGCGGTTTGCAACAGCTTCTTTATAAGCTTTTCCTGCTGAACGCGGACTTGCCGCAACATAAGTAACTTCAAACCACGGGTGGTTTTCCAAAAGATGAATATAACGCTGTCCAACCATTCCGGTTGCACCTAAAACTCCAACACGAATCTTTGACATAATTTCTCCTATAAAAGACACCACGTCAGTGGCGTTACATGGATGTAACGAATCGCAGTTTTGCCAACGGCAAATACTGCAGCGCAAAAAAATTCACGGATGTATTTTTTTGCGCAACTCCTATAAAACTACAAATTGCAATCCTTTAATGCTTTTTCGATAATCTGCTTTGCGGAATCCGTAACTTCAACAAGAGGAAGACGAGGTTTTCCTGAAGGTAAACCTTTTACACTCATTGCATATTTTATTGAAGAAGGATTTCCATCTACAAAAGCTGCCTTAAAGAACGGCAGCAACCGATAATGAATTTTTCTTGCCTTTTCAAAATCACCTTCAAGACCTGCTGCAACCATTTCAGAAACAACAGCCGGTGCAAGGTTTGAAACAACAGAAACAACTCCGTCTCCGCCACATGCAATAAGCGGTAAAGTAAGTCCATCATCTCCGCTCAATACAGCAAAATCTGGTTTCTTAGATTTTATGCGGGCAATAACTTCCATCATCTGATTTATATTTCCGCTTGCTTCTTTTACGCCTGCAATATTCGGTAAAGCTGCAATGCGTTCAAGAGTATCAGTGGAAATATTTACCCCGCTTCTTCCCTGAATGTTATAAACGATAATCGGAACGCCAACTTTTGAAACAGCTTCAAAGTGCCGGAAAATTCCTTCCTGAGAAGGTTTGTTATAATACGGAGTTACAATAAGAACTGCATCAGCACCTGCATTTTTTGCGCGAGTCGCATAAGCCACAGCATCTTTTGTATTGTTGCTGCCAGCCCCAATTACAACAGGAACTTTTACGTGTTTGACTTTTTCCCAGGCTTTAACTTCAGTCATCACAATTTCAATAATCTTTTCTTCTTCGGAATTTTCATCAAGAGTTGGAGTTTCTGCTGTTGTTCCAAGAGGAAACAAGCCTGTAACACCATTTTCAAGCTGAAACTTTACATTACTGCGGAAGCCTTCATAATCAACTGAACCGTCTTCGTTCATCGGCGTAATCATTGCAGTAAAAGTACCACGAAACAAATTTGCCATAAATAATCTCCTTGCAAAACCTGGGATTGTTTGCACTGCATAAAATTTATACCAATTTTATGCAAATATGAAACGTATTATTGCATTTTTATGCATTTATTGCAAGCAGAGATTATTTAATGCAAAGGTAAAAAAGATTATCCCTGGATTTTTGTTCCAACAAATTCTTTGCCATCCAGAATATTGCGGATATTTTCAATATTTTTTCCGGCAGCACAGATAACTGTAAGTCCAAGCTGCTGGGCTTTTTTACTTGCAATCGGATCAAACGGAGTGTTCTTTCCCGGAACCCAGTCATCGCCAACCATTTTGCGGAAATCAGCCCAAGAAATTGAATCAATCGGTTTTGCATCAGGATTTTTTCTAGGATCATCAGTATATACTTTTTCAATATTTGAAAGATTTACAACTGTATCAGCCTCAAAACGTTCTGCAAGAAGAACAGCATCATTATCTGTAGAAAAGCCAGGTTTCCATCCGGCGGCAACAAGAACCCTGCCTTTAAACTCTTTAACGGCAGTAGGATCATAAACAACACTCTGCTGACAAAGTTCTCCAACTCCGGCTTTTAAAAGCTGGGCATTAAGTCTTGTAGCCATAATTCCAATCCAGTCTGCTTCGCTGCTGTCAGGATTTGCGCCGCCTTCTGTCGAAGCGAGAATCTCTGAATATGCTTTCTGATAGATTCGTGCCGGTCCACCGCCACCTACAACAAAAATTAACCTGCGGTTAAAATCTTCTGCAAGCCAGTCTTTTATCATCGAAATAAATTTACATAAAAAATCTGTATCTGGTTTTTCAGGAACTACAATTGAACCGCCAACAGACAATACTTTTGTTTCTGCCATAGTTTTCTCCATAAAAATGATTTTTTGCTCGCTGCGCGGAATTTTCATACAACACAGCAATTAACAAATCAAAAGAAATGATATCACTTTATACGCGAAAACTCCATAATAATTCAGAAAAAACGGCAGGAGAAAACAAGCAAAAAAAATTAATATACGCCAAGAATAACCGGATTGTTCCAGAATGAACTGTAACTGTCTGTTCCGGCAGAACTTTCTTCCCAAATGTTCTGCAAGGCATAAGAGCGCGGGCGGTAAACAATTTTGTTATTCGCAAGAGAAGATTTTATTATATTCCAGTCAGATGAAAACAAAATATGCTGAGAATCAAGGTTTCCAAAATAGAAGCTTTCTCTATCTTCTTCCTGCTGAAAAGAATTATAATCAAGCCCTGCTCCCAAAGCCAGATCCACAGGAACCCAGCCGAAATTTTCAATATAAAATTCATTCCACCAGTGATTTCTTGTTTTTAATTCGTTATCAACAAGAACACCGCTCATAATTTTTGCAGGAATTTTCAACGACCGCAGCAAAGAAACAAAAAGCATTGAAAAATCATATGCATCAGCCGTTTTATCATTAATTACATCATCAAGTAAAAAATCACCCGTTTTTGAAAACTGAAGCAAAGCAAAGTTTTTCAGCAGATACTTATAGACAAGCTGTGCCTGATTATACGGATTTCGTTCTTTTTTTACTATGGAAGATGCTAGTTCTGCAATCTGAGGATTATCACTCGGAATAAACGCAGTTGGCGAAGTATATTCAACAAACAACGGTCTTGTTTTATCGGCAAACGGGCGAACCTGATCTTTATTCACCGTACACGAAATTTCATAAACTTTTACAATAAAGTTCTGGCTGAATTCCTGCTTGTTATCCCGGATTTCATTAAATTCCACCTGATGAATTACGCTGTTATGATAATTTTCAAGCAGAGGCTGCGGAGAACATTCTGCCATTTCTACTTCAGGCTGAAAAGCACATACTTCCGGCCGCGGAATATGCAGCGTAAAAGAGCTGCCGGTTGCAGCCTTAATATTTGAAATGTCAGCTGAAATTTTTATAACATAAGACTTTTCATTGGAAAAAGTTTTTCTGCCACGGGCAAGAACCTTTAAATTCTGTGGTGAAGAAAGGCCTTTTTCCGTTAAAACAAAAACATCGCCTGAAACAGCACCGTCAGGAACGCGCACTCTGATTTCTGAATCAGACCAGGATTCATAGTCAAAATCGTCTGTACTTGCATAAATTTTATTGGAAATTGAATCATCTTCAATAAAACTTACATTCGCATTTTTTGTTCGGCTTGTTGCAAACAAAACCTTAGAATCTTTTCTTGAATCTCCGAAATTCTGCCCCGTAATAATTAAAACCTGGCCAATTCCGGCAGATTCTGAAGACAAAGAAGTTATGGAAGGCATTTTTGACATTGTATTTACAGGAACTGTAACCGGAATTGTAGTTTCATTTGTAAAAACTCCAGGCTTTGAACGGTTGCCGGAAATATCAACGATAACCAGACCTTCCTGAACATTTGAAGGCAGTAAAACCTTTATTTCATCATCGGTCCAGGAAAGATAGCTTGAAGCCGTCAGGCGTTCTCCGCCTATTTCTACAAACCCGTTGTTACGCATATTACCAAAATGATCACCGCGTAAAACAATTACATCACCCGGAGACGCAACAGACGGATTTATTGAAGAAAGAACAGGAGCAGAAGTTACCTGCCTGTTAAACAGGGAAATAACAACAACAACAATTGCAATTGCAATAAGCCAGATAAAGGTTCTGAACAGAGGATACTTTCTAAAAATGTAAGAAAAACTATTTAACACTTTCTATATCTTTTTCACTTTTATTTTCCAGCTGATTAAATATTTCATCATGTACCGGAATATTTGCTGCAGTCGGTATAGGAATACTGATTCCAGCATTCTGTGAATCATTGAATTCTGGCTGTAAAAAGTCAATAGATGCAAGTGCTTTTCTTACACGCATTATCTGACGATTGGCTGTATTTGATGCATTTCCCAAATACTGAACAGTTGACGTAAACACGTCTGTGTAAGAATTTATTGTTTCGCTCGGAGCTTTCTGCTGTTTCTGTTCATTGTGCTCTGCCATTTTTTCAATGGATTCGCTTGAAATATTTCCGCTTACAACAATTTCTTTATCTGCAAGCGGCTGTTCTGAAACAGAAGCCTTGGCTACAATCGGTGTAATTTCTTCTGCAGCAGGAGAAGCTGTATTTTCTTTCTGAAGGCGAAGAGGAATTACTAATGCAAAAACAGCGGCAGCCGCAGCAGCTGGTACTGTAAATTTTACTATATTGAATTTTGGTTTTTCTTCCTGAGAAAAAGATACAACCTTGCGGAAAGCAAGTCTGCTTTGAAGACGTTCGTAACTGGAAGATGAACGTTCTGCGCTCCATGATAATTGTGTACTGTCCTTCTGCAAAAGGCTGTGAAGCATTTTTAATCTGGAAAGTTCTGTCTGACAGTTTTTGCAGCTTCTTACATGACTTTCATAGTTAATTCTATATTCATCCGGCAATTCACCATCAAGATAGATCGAATGAATATCTTTTTCAGGACAGGTAAACATCATCAGCCTCCAGTAACGTCAGAAGTTTTTCGCGTGCTCGGAATACACGAACTTTTACATTATCTTCGGTAATTCCAAGGATTTTTCCTATTTCTTTATAATTCAGGTCGGCATATTCGCGCAAAACCAAAACCTCTTTTAAATGCGGCGGAAGTTTATCCAGAGCAGCCTTTGCCGTCTGAATTGATTCAGATTTTAAATAATCTGTTTCGCCGGAAGAAGGAGAACGGTGATCTTCGTACAGAACTTTTTCATAGGCTTTCTTTTCTCTTTGTTTTCGCTTTACATAATTAAGCGAAGCATTTTTTACAACCCTGATAAGCCAGTATTTGGCATCATTGATTGTAGGAAAAACAAGAGCTTTTTCGTTTGCCTTTATTAAAGAGTCATGTGCCAGATCTTCGGCTGCTTCTTCGTCATTCACTACACGAAAAGAAACCTTATAAAGCAGCTGCATTGTTGCATCATAAATCTGCTTAAAATCAGCAGGTTTATCCGCATGCAAAGGCTGCTCTGTTTCTTTCAGTTTTCCAGCTATACTATTAAACACAAAGACTCCAAAAAGTTACAGTTTTTTTTTCAAAACCTAGCTGCGCTTCCAGACTGCACCGTTAGGGGTATCTATAATTATAATCCCTTTTGCAAGTAAATCGTTACGGATTTTATCTGCTTTTTCAAAATCTTTTGCTTTTTTAGCAGCTGTTCTTTCTGCAACCAAAGCTGTAATTGCTTCTGCTTCCGGATCACCTGCATGGTCATCTGTCTGTGGAGTTTCTGTTTTTTTCTGTTCTTCAAGAACCTTGAATGCGTTTTCTATAAGGCTTAAAGAAAGAACTTTATCCATTTTGTATACAGAACTTAAAGCATCGCTGGCTTTTACGCCGCCTTTACCGTTAGCTTCTTTTTGAATTGCAGAAAGAGCAATCGGTGTTGCAAGGTCGTTTTCAAGACCTTCTTTAAAACGTGCAAAATTTTCTGAGTTATAGTTTATTTTTTCAAGAATTTCAGCAAAATTATCAACTGTAAGGCCAAGTTTTTCTTCTTCATTGGCACGAGCAATAAGCTTTGCAACACGCTGATTTAATGCGGCTCTTCCAGATTTTGCAGTATCCATTCCGGCAAAGGAATAAACAAGCGGTTTTCTGTAATGTCCGCCTAAAAGGAAGAAACGGTAATCCAAAGGCTCGTAGCCTTTATCTTTTAAGGAATAGCCTTTTTCCGGCGGCAAGGTTGTCTGCAGGGTAATAAAGTTTCCTGAAGACTTACTCATTTTTCCGCCTTCAAGAATCAAAAAGTTATTATGCAGCCAGAAATTTACCCATGGGCCTTCTGCACGTTCTTCCGGTGTAAAACTTCCTTCGCTCTGCGCAATTTCATTTGTATGATGAACCGGAACATGGTCAATTCCGCCTGTATGAATGTCAAAGTGCTTTCCAAGATATTTCATGCTCATCGCAGAACATTCAATATGCCAGCCGGGGTATCCCCTGCCCCACGGACTGTCCCATGTCATTGCCTGATCTTCAAATTTTGATTTTGTAAACCAGAGTACAAAGTCGCCCGGATTCTTTTTGTTTTCATCCACAACGGCAATCTTTCTTTTTCCGGCACCGGCAATCAAATCTTCAAGATTAAGGTTTGCAAGCTTGCAGTAATCAGGGTAAGTTGAAATATCAAAATAAAGGTTTCCGCCAGCCATGTAAGTATGACCGTTGGCTTCAATCTTTTTAATTAACTCAATCATTTCGTTAATATGGTCAGTTGCTTTACAGATTACGTCCGGATGACGGATATTCAGCGCGTCTATATCTTTCATAAAAGCTTCTGTATAGAATTTTGCAACTTCAAGAACACTCTGGTGGCGTTCAGCGGCAGATTTTTTCATTTTATCTTCACCGTCATCGCCGTCACCTGTTAAGTGACCAACGTCGGTAATGTTCATTACGTGTTTAATCTTATAGCCCAAAAGCGTAAGGGTTTTATCGAGAATATCAAGGAAGACATAAGCACGTAAGTTTCCTATGTGCGCATAATTATAAACCGTAGGTCCGCAGCCATAAAATCCACAGAAACCTTCTGTAATCGGCTTAAAATCTTCCATTTTGTGACCCATCGTATTATACAATCGTAATCCCATACTTTTCCTGCCTTTGATTAAACGCCTAAAGTGTTATATTATTGTTAATAATGTATAATCTAAGAGAAATAATTGAAAAAAGCAATATCATAGAAAATTTCAGCGGCAAAATCACTTTTGACGAAAAAATCGCAGGAAAAACTTCCTTTAAGATAGGCGGAAATGCCCCCGTTTTTGCAGAACCTGCTGATACAAAATCCTTAATAAAAATTCTATCTGTTCTAAAAAACAATAACATTCCGTATTTTATTATGGGCGGCGGAACAAATATTGTTGTCTCTGACGAAGGTTTTGAAGGTGCCGTTATTTCCACTTCGGGACTGAACAAAATTGAACTTACCGGAAATGCGGATGATGACACAGTGCTGGTAAAAGCCGGAGCAGGCTGCGCCGTAAGCCGCCTTGTTTCGTTCTGCACGGAAAACTGCATTTCCGGTATAGAACCGTTTGCAGGACTTCCGGGAACATGCGGAGGAGCAGCCTTTATGAACGCGCGGTGCTTTAATCTTTCTTTAAGCGATGTTCTTCATGGCGTTGCTTACATAGAAGTTTCTGAACGAAATGGCATTTCTGATTCGGCACGTATATCTGATGGCACAGACGGCATAGGCGGTATAGATGGTATCGATGGCATAAAAGAACATTTTTACAGTTTTAATCCTGCGGACTGGGATTACAAAGTTTCACCTTTTTCTGTGGCAGATTCGGCGACGGATTCAGAATCTCGTTCACCGGTAAAAAAAGTAATAACAGAAGTTATTTTCCGTCTTACAAGAAAGACAGAACAGGAACGACAGGAAATTGAAAACAAATGCGCAGATTTTATCCGACAGAGAGTTGAAAAAGGCCATTTTAAATATCCGTGTGCCGGAAGCGTGTTTAAAAACAACCGGAATTTTGGCGAACCTACAGGCAAGATTATAGATTCACTCGGTTTAAAAGGCTATTCGATAGGAGATGCTCAGGTTGCCCCGTGGCACGGAAACATTATAATAAATAAAGGCAAAGCTACGAGCAAAGAGGTTTTTGAGCTTACGGAGTTTTTACGCAAAAAAGTTTACGAAAAAAAGGGAATTTTACTTGAAAGTGAAATTATATTTTGCGGAAAAAATTACTGATTTATAAAATAGAATTTGCCGATAATAAATTGACAAGTAAATATTTGATTTTTATACTAAAGTTGGTGGCAAAAAGTGTTACAATTATCTTTTGTTAATTTCAGAAAAGGTTCATATCTGGTTGTAGAAGGTAAGATTTCTAACGATCGTTTTTTCATAATCCAGCAGGGCACTGTAAGATGCTTTTCTACGAATTCGGTTGCAAATTCAACTAAAGAAATTCTTGGACCAGGAGACTTCGTTGGCGTAATTCCATGTATGTCCGGTCATTCACAGATTGAAAACGTTATTGCCGTTACAGACGTTGTTGTAATTTCTGTTAGAAGAGACCAGTATTCAGAACTGATTGCCCGTAACACTCCAGTCGCAATGAAAATAATCCGCACATTTGCTAATTCGATGCGCGAAATGAACGAACGCCTTACACAGCTTACTCTTAACAATGTTGTTTCAGAAAGCCCGGAACAGGTTTTCCACGTTGCAGAATATTACGAAAAAATTCAAAAACCGAGCATTGCAACATACGCTTATTATCAGTATTTAAAAGCATGTCCGAACGGAACTTTTGCAGCAAAGGCAAAAGAACGCTTTATCGTATTAAAGCCGCGCTCCAAAGCAGTATATTTTGAATCCACACCGGACCTTATGCGCATTTACCCGAGAGATACAATGATTTTCTCTGAATGTCAGCGCGGCGCAGAAATGTTCATCATTCAGGATGGCAAGGTAAAAATTACAAAAGTTGTTAACGGTGAAGAAGTAACGCTTGCCGTACTTAAAAAAGGCGATATGTTCGGCGAAATGGCATTGCTTGAAAACAAGCCGCGTTCTGCAAGTGCCGTTGCAGATGAAGAATGCCGCCTTATGACGGTAAACCGCCAGAACTTTGACCAGATGGTTTCTACACAGGCTCAGCTTATTGCAAAACTTACTACAACTCTTGCAGAACGCCTGTGGTCAATGAGCCGCCAGCTTTCTAATGCACAGATTATTGATCCTGTAAGCAAACTTCTTGACATGCTTGCACTTCAGGTTGAAAAAGCAAAAATCAATCTTGATTCAAAATCTGCATACACAACAGATTTAACATTGCAGGATCTTGCAAACATGTGTGCAATTCCAAAAAATCAGCAGCCAGCAACAATTTATAAACTTCAGACTCACCCGCTTATCAGGATGAACGGTCCAAAGATTGTAATTGCAGACTGTGCTGAACTTATAAAGACTGTAACATTTGCAAAACGCAAGAGATAGTTTTTAATGAAAAAAATAATTTCATCGGTTTTTGTTTTATTTTTCCTGTTTTCAGCAAGAATTGCAGTAAATGCACAAAGCATTCTGCCTTCCGGATATGGAAAAATAAAACTCGGCATGTCTGTTGATGAAGTAAAATCTCTTTTAAAAAATAATCCATTATTCGGTTACCATGGAGACAGGGATGTTTCTCTTCTTCCAGGCGAAAACCGTGTATTAATTGAAACCGATGCAAAAGCAGGTCACGTTGATTCTTTTCTTGACCGCTGCTGGTTTCAATTTTCAAATGATAAACTTTATATCATAACCCTTACTTTAAACAGAGATAAAATTGACCACTACAGTGTTTTTACAACGCTCTGCGATAAATACGGAAAGCCAGAAAGCTTAAATCCTGAAAAATCAACCTGGAAAAACAGTTCCGTTACAATGTCTCTGGAACGTCCTTTAACATTAAAATATGTTGATAATGTAACCTTTGAAAATTTAAGCAAAAAATCTAATGTAGACGATTCTATAGAAGAAATGACCGCCAAAACATTTCTTGAAGGACTTTAAGAAAAAAAACAATCTGCGGCCTTCCACTTGGCAGCAAAGGCGATAAAATGAAGATTAAACTGTTCTTTTCCATTTCACTATGTGCGTTGTTTCTTTCCTGTACATCAAAGGCACTTGAAACAAAAAACTTTATTCTATACACCTCTGATGGAAATTCTTTTAATATAAAAACTGAAATTGCCAGAACAGAAAAAGAACGCAGTTATGGCTTTATGAACCGTAAAAAAATTCCTGAAGGAACCGGCATGTTGTTTATTTTTGAGCAGGACCAGGTTTTAAACTTCTGGATGAAAAACACCCCTGCTCCGCTTTCAATAGCTTACATAGATTCGAACGGTAAAATCCGAAACATTTTTGACATGCAGCCATACAGTCTGGAAGGCGTAAAAAGCACGGTTTCCGTACGCTACGCCCTTGAAGTTCCGCAGGGCTGGTTTGCAAAAAACAATATAAAGGCAGGCGATAAAATCGATTTGTCTCCGATTAAAAATTAAGTCAACCGGACTTACATAACCGAAATTTTCTTTATTGATATTTCTTTGTTGAAAAGTTGACGAAACCCTCTGTTTAAATTATTATAAATATTATATGGGTGTGGTTACAAGCCAAAAGATTTCAGTTTATTATGATCAGTATCGCGATAAGGAAATCACTTTTACCAAAGATATTCTAAAAACTCTTGGTATAGACCCGCGTCAGATTTATATCAAATGTAATGGCGTTCAGTGGCCTTGTATTATTAATTCCATTTCGCTAATGAATTCCCGCATTATCTTAGGCACAAAAGGCGGTGCTTATGCTCAGCTTACAAAAACAGAGAATGTCCCTGTAAGTTTAAGACTGTTTTTTACGGACACAGGTAACCAGACCATGAGTTTCTTTGTTTCAGCTCATGTAACAAACGTCACTCCTTATATGAATTCAGACAATCTGGCCGTTATAACCTTAAGCTATACTCAGCGTCCGCCGGATGATTTAATCGAAAAAATCGGTGTTCTTCTGGAAACAAATGCAAACGCAATCCGCAGAAGAGAAGACCGTATTATCATAAATGACGACAGTAAACGCCGTCTCGGACTTACTAAAGCAGAATCCTTTATTTACATTCAGAATGTACCGCGTCACTGCGTTGTACGCGATTTATCGTTCTTTGGTGCAAAGGTAATTTTAATTGGTGTTCCAAAATTCCTTGAAACAAAAGAAGCTGTTTTATGCCTCTTGTTCGACGATATTCCAAATCCGGTTGTAATAAAAGGACATGTTGTAAATGCAACAAGAATTGAAGGCCGCAAGGATTTAATCTTTGTAAACCTTAAATTTGACGAAGAAAATGTTCCGTTTGTATATAAACTGCATATAAACACATATCTTTCTACTGTACATATTAAACAGCTTTCAGCAGCAGAACAGCTTGCTCAAAAGCAGCAGGAACTTGCAAAAGAAGCTCTTGTACAAAAAGGCAAGGCTGCCACTCAAACTGCGCAAAGCACGGCTCCAGCAGCACAAGCGGCTCAAAATGCACAGCCAGCATCTCCTGCTCCGTCAGCAGCTGCAAGTCCTGCACAACCGGCAGCTCCCGCAGCACAGCAGGGCGCTCAAGCTAATACAGCACAGCAAGCAGCTCAACCTAATGAAGAATCTCAAGCACCTGCAGATTCTGCTGCTCAGTCTGCTCCTGCTTCACCGAATGCATAGTTTATTTACAATTTATCGCTTCTGTAATTTACTTTAATTTTTTTTGAGAGGATTTTATGGACTCTACTAACCCTTTAGATACGATTTTTTACGTAACTTTGCCTGAAAATTTTGATTTATCAAAGCATGCTTTTCAGATCGATAAGACAATTCCGCTTCCAGTACAAAAAAAAGACGGACAGACAGATGAAGAATTCAGTCTTGAAGATTTATCTCAGGAACAGATTCTTGCAGGTATTTTAACTGTTCTTGGTTTTGATAAAGAAAACAAAAACGCTGAATATTACCGCTCAATAATTACCCATGTGCGCCCAAATATAAAAAAAGAACTTTCAGAAGCCGCAATCTTAAAAACAAAAAATGAAGATTATGACCTTGCGGAAGAACTTTTCTGCGCTCTTAAAGGGCTTGATCCTGCCGACATTAGCATTACATTAAATTATGCCTTATACCTTGACCAGCGGGCAGATTCTTACCGCCGCTCAGGCTTAACAGAAGATGCCGATGCATGTGACGCAGAAGCCGAAGCAAACTACAAAGTTGTAATGGCAAATGATCCTGCCGTTCCTGACGGATTTTTTAATGCAGGATTTTTTTATATGAAGAATCATGATTTCCGTAAAGCGCGCGACTGCTTTGAAACTTATGTAGCTTTAACATGTGATGTTCCGGATGCCGATTTGGGCGAAAACGGAATATACAAAAAGGAGCGCGCTCAGGAAATTCTTGATAATATAAAAAATCAGAACATGGACGATGACCGCTTCAAGGCTGCATACGAGTTTATTGCACGCGGAGAAGAAGAAAAAGGTCTTGATAAAATCCGTGAATTTTTACAGGCAAATCCGCATGTATGGAATGCCTGGTTTATGCTTGGCTGGGGCTTACGTAAACTTTCGCGCTTTGGCGATGCAAAACAGGCATTTTTAAAGTCCATGGAATGCGAAGGCGGAGAGCGCAATGCCGATACATTTAATGAACTGGCTCTCTGCTATATTGAAGAACAGAATTACAAAGATGCCCTAAAATGTTTTGAAAATGCTCTTACACTTGATTCAGAAAACACAAAGGTAATGTCAAATATGGCTTATCTTTATCTTAAAATGGGCAAAACAGATTTGGCAAAAAGCTATTTCCAGACCGTTTTGGAATTCGATCCGAACGATAGAATTGCCCGTGCCGAGCTTGAAAAACTTTAAAATACACAGGGCTGCCTATATAGTTCTGTCATGCTGAATTGATTTCAGCATCTCCTATATATCTGGGCAGAGATTCTGAATCAAGTTCAGAATGACACTATACTACATACTCGTTGGACAGCCCCATTCCCCTTTCTTATTACTTTTTACCGTATAAAGTTTACAGTGCTACTTCCTTATTGCCTGTTACTTTCATATAGACAAGCAGAGAAATTATCGTAGTTACCGTAAGGATTGTTGCATACGCTGCTGCAATTCCATAGTTTCCGCGGCTTACATATGTATAAACTGCAAGCGTCAGGGTAATTGTATTTAAATTATACAGAATAATTGCTGTAGAAAGCTCTGTTATAATCGTTACCCAGGAAAGAATTGCGCCGCTTAAAATTCCGTTGCCCATCATTGGAACAGTAATTGTAAAAAACGTTCGCATTTTAGAAGCACCAAGACTTATAGCCGCTTCTTCTATAGACATTGGAATCTGCTGAAGAACCGCAACAGAAGAGCGGATTGTATACGGAATACGGCGGATAATTAGCGCAATAATCATAATCATTGCAGTACCCGTAAGTTTTAAAGGTCCTTTGTTAAACCCCAAAACAAGCGCAATACCAACAACAGAACCCGGAATAATGTACGGAACCATAGAAATTGTATCTATGATTTTGTTTGCTGCACTGCTTCTTCTTACTACAAGATATGCAATAAGAATTGCAAGAACAATAACAAGGGCAAGAGCCACAATACCAATAAGGAACGTATTCGGAATCGCTTTCTTTAAATGACTGAATGCGAATTTATAGCTTTTCAGCGAATATCCTTTTACAAACAGTTTTCCGCTCGTATTCTGGAAAGAAGAATACATTACATAAACCTGCGGCAAAAATGAAAGAATTACAACAAACCAGCAGTACAGGTTTATTATAATTTTAAAAATTCCTTTTGCCTGTTTACGTTCAATCGAATGCAGTGCATTCATAGAAAAACGGTTACGGTTGTTTATGTAACGCTGAACCAGGAAAATTATAGTTGTAATTAAAATGGCTATTACTGAAACCGCAGCACCAAATGTGTGGTCACTTCCCGTTTCTGCAAAGTATGAATTGTAGATAATTACAGGGAAAGTCTGATATCCTTCGCCAATTAAAAGCGGAGTACCAAAATCTGCAAACGCACGCATAAAAACAAGAAGCGTAGCGGCAATAATTGTCGGCATACAAAGAGGAATTACAATCGTAAAGAAACGGGAAACTCCGCTGCATCCCATATTTTCACTTGCTTCAAGCAAAGAATTATCTATATTCTTCAAAGCACCGCAAAGGTATAAAAATACCAGAGGGAAAAGCTGTAAAGAAAGAACAAGAAGAATTCCCTTGAACCCGTAAATACTTCCTACTTGAATTCCTGTAAGAGTCTTAATAAGTTTTGTAATAATTCCGTTTCGTCCAAGAAGAACAATCCAGGAATAAGCACCGATAAAAGGAGCTGACATACTGCAAAGGATTATCAAAACCTGAAGCAGCGATTTTCCTTTTATTTCGTACATCTGATAAAAATACGCCAGAGGAACGCCAATAATCAGTGTTACAAGAGTTGTTAAAAGACTTACCTTTAAGCTGTTAAAAATTGTTTCTACATAATAAGTTTTACTGAAAAATTCTTTAAAAGCTGAAAGCGTAAAATGATTATCTGCAATGACTGACTGCTTTAGCAAAGTAAAAAGCGGATACAACAGAAAAATAAAGTAAAGCGCAATTACACTCCAGGAAACCGCAAGCCAGACATCTTTTTTATTAGAAGCCTTTACCATCGTTTACTCCTTGTCTGTCTTGTACGCATCAAGATCGTTGATTACGCCTTTTACAAGGTTTTTGTTTCCGCTTTCATCAAACACGTTGATTTTTTCTGTTTTAATTGAAAGAGAAATTTTTGTACCCTTTGCTATTATGCTGTCAATCTGAGATTCCTGAATAATTTCGGCCTTTTCTCCATTTTCAAAATGAACAAAATAATGCGTATTTAAGCCCAAAAAGACAGCATCATCAACTGTAGCTTTAAGTCCGCCGGCAGAACCAGCTTCTTCAACTTTCAATTCTTCAGGTCTTATACTTGCAATTACCTTTCTGTCTTTTATTTCTTCCGGAATAAGATTTGTAAGTTCAACTTTATATTCACCCGGCAAAACAAGATATGCCTTACCGTTTTCAACTTTAATTTCTGATTTAATTACATTTGTATGGCCAATGAACGTAGCAACAAAAAGATTTGCAGGTCTCTGGTAAAGAATCTTAGGGCTTCCTATCTGCTGTATTACACCCTGATTCATAACCGCAATACGGTCAGAAACTGCCATAGCTTCTTCCTGGTCGTGTGTTACATAAACAGTTGTAATTCCTATGCTGTTTTGAATTTCTTTTATAACTGTGCGCATTTCTACGCGGAGTTTTGCATCCAGGTTTGAAAGCGGTTCATCCATCAAAAGAACATCAGGTGTAATGGCAAGTGCACGTGCAAGTGCTACGCGCTGCTGCTGACCGCCAGAAAGCCTTTCCGGCATTCGGTTTCTGTATTCTTCAATTTTCATCAGCTGTAAAAACTGATTTGTCTTTTTTTCTATCTCTTCTTTTGGCAATTTTCGTGTTTTTAATCCGAAGGCTACGTTTTTTTCAACGTTCATATTCGGGAAGATTGCATAATTCTGAAAGACCATACCGATATTTCTGTTTACCGGATTCATATCGTTAATGCGTTTGTCATTAAAATAAAAATCGCCGCCTTCAATGGAATTAAACCCTGCAATCATTCTTAAAAGAGTTGTCTTTCCACAGCCGGAAGGTCCAAGTAAAGTAAAAAATTCGCCTTCTTTTATATCAAGTGATAAGTTTTCGATTATTGTTGTATCGCCATAAGCCTTTACGGCATTTCTGATTTTAATTGTTACACTCAAAATTATGCCTCTTTTTTTTATTTTTAAAAAATGCTGACCGTACAATGAAAAAACATATCGTACAGTCAGCGATATTGAAAGAAAAACTGATTAAAAGGAAAACTGCGGGTTTTACAATCCGCAGTATATAAGTTTTTCTATATTAATTTGCTATTACTTTGCAGCCTGAACAATTTTTGTCCAGCGTTCCTGCCATGCAGTTTTATTTTCTGCACAGAATCCTAAATATTCATAAGCAACATTAATCTTAGAGAATGGAAGCATTACAGGAGTTGTGTTGTTGATATTCGGGTTTACAGGGCGTGCTGTAGATTTTGCAATTTCTTTCTGTCCGTCGTCAGAAACAAGCCAGTCAAGGAAGAGTTTTGCATTGTGCATGTTTTTAGCACCTTTAAGGGCAGCAGCACCAGCAGGAAGCCATACAGCTCCTTCGCTCGGATAAACAAGTTCAACATTTGTAGCACCATCTTTCAAAAGACCAACACAAGGATCTTCATAAGAAACGCCTACAGCGTATTCACCGTTTACTGTTCCTTTGTAAATTGCAGAAGAAGAGCTTAAGATTGTTCCGTTAAGCTGAGCTGCAAATTTTTCAACCCATGCCCATGCTGCTTCGTCATAAGGTTTCTGTCCCATAACTAAAAGCATGTTTGTAAGTTCTGCCCAGGCAGAAGAAGAAGCAGCAGGATTTCCCATTGCGATGTGGCCTTTAAGTTTTGGATTTAACAAATCATTGTATCCTTTGAAAGAAGCAGGATCAATTCCAAGCTGTCTGAAAACGTCTTTGTTTATAAGAAGAGCAGCAGAACCATCCAGACAGTAGCGTGTTACACAGCCACCCTGATTCTGATAAGCTTCAGGCAATTTTTTATTGTCTTTTGCTACGTGCGGTTCAAAATACTGTGCGTATTTAATTCCGTTTGCATAGTTTACACCGCCATACCAGACATCTGCCTGAGGGTTTCCGGCTTCTGAAACAACACGTTCAGCACATTCGCCAGTTCCCATGCTCAAAACTTCTACGTTAATTCCATACTGTTCGCCGAATGCGTAAGCAGCATCTACAAGAGCATCAGAGTTTGGAGAATAAATTACCAAATCTCCACCTTTGCTTTCTTTTGAACCACCTGCAAAAACTGCAGCCATCATAGTAATTGCAGAAATAACGGCAAATACTTTTTTCATATTATTTCCTCCGTATAAGAACCGGTCAGCTATTTTAAGTTACCGGCATCTTTTAAGTTGATACCACTATTATTATAGTAAAATCTGACTGCACAATTTGCCATTTAAATAATTATAAAAATACTGCTAAAATTATGAAAATAACGCTGTAATTTATATTAAAAAAATTGCTCTCACCGGGAACCATATACAAGTAGCCAGCTTTCCCAAAAGAAGAATATATTCATTTTGTGTACTTCCATAAAAGCGTGTCATATCTGAAAACACGGATGTACTTCATTCTTAATAAATGCTCTCGCAGGGAACCATGACCTTAGCACGATGCAGCTTTTAGGGCTTAAAATACAGCATAACGCAGCAGAGTGCTAAGGCCATGAACCCCTGCTGCGCATTTATTAACCATACATTTATACGGTCATTTTCTCTTATTTTTACAAACAAAACCTCTATTATCTCCATTTCAATTTTTAAAAACTAATGAAACTACTAGTTTTTATCAAACTTTCCCTTCGTATCTTTTGAAATATCTTAATCATGGAGGTAGAAATCATGGAAGATTTCTCAAAAGAAGCAGAAAGAAACCTTGCAAATTATGCAAGGCTTCTTGAAGAACAGGGCTGCAGCAAAGAAGAAAGTTTTCAGCTTTTGCTTGCAGAATTCAACGGCACACCATATGCATGGGGTGAAGAAACAACAGAAGCCAGCGACTGTTCCGGCACAGTATGCGCGGCTCTTAATGCACTTTTTTCCACGGACATTCGTGTCACTGCTGATGACTTGTTCCGCTTATACTTTACGCTTGCCGTAGAAAGCGAAGACGGAATTCAGGCAGTGTTCTTTTTGAACCGCGAAGGCAGAGCCGTTCACATTGCCGGCTGCATAGGCAACGGGCTGTTTTTGAACGAATCAAGCATCGAAGAATTTGGTGGTACACCGCGAACTCTTGACGAACTTGAAACAATGTACTGCCAGTTCATGTGCATCAGAAGGCAGCTAAAGGAGGATGAATGGGCATAAATATTGTTCAGGCAACGTTCAGGCAGCTTCTGATTCTGGTCTTAAAAAGAATAATATATCTTGCTGCAAAACTTATCAGCTTTAAGGGGCTTTCGTTTGCTGTAGGATGTCTGTTCCTAAAGGGCGGAATAATTTCAGGAGCAGTCTGGTGTTCACTGGTTTTTGGAATAATCGCCAACCGTACGGGAAAGCAGATTTTTTCAAATATGGAAGATAAAGACAACAAAAGAAAAGGAGAAAAGAAATGAATGTAATCACAATGACAGAAGAACAGAAAGCCTATAAATCAAGCAGGCTTCCTGTAAGTTTGTACCCGACAAAAATGCGGGAAGAAGAAGACGGTAAAGTCAAATATCATGCAAGAACTATGTTCCGCAGCAAGCTGAACATGGAAGACATTGCAAAAGACCTTATTGCAACAGGAGTCATAACTGACATGACTGAAGAAAAAATTGTCAGTGTCTGGAAAAAGATTAATGCAGCCGTATTGGACAGAATCTTAAACGGTTCTGTTGTAGACTGCGGAATCGGCACCATGTATGCAACGGTTCACGGAAGCTTTGACACAAAGCTTTCAGAATTCGATCCAGAAAACAACTGGATTGACGTTGGCTTTAGAAGCAGCAAGGAAACAAAGAAGTATACAGAATCTGTAACGCCTGTAATAGGTAATGGCAAAGAACAGATTCCTGAACTTAAAAGCGTCTTTGATGTTGAAACTGCAGCTTCGGACATTCTTACACCAGGCGGTCAGATTGTACTTAGGGGCAAAAACCTGCTTGTTGCAGGAGAAAATGAAGACATCGGTCTTTACTTTGTAAATGCCGAAACTGGTGAAGAAGCAACTTGTGTTAAGAGTGAAAAGCTTGCAAAGAACTCTAGCACAGAGCTCATCTGCACTGTTCCGGCTCTTGCTCAGGGTACATACAAGCTTAAGGTTTGCACTCAGAAGTCAAAAACAAAGCCAACTAAAGAAACTGTTGCAGAAGTATTTACTTCTGTATTTAGCGTAAACTAGTTTCATAATTCAACGTCTAATTAAAAAATAACCATTTAAAAAAAGGCCACAGATTTATCTGTGGTCTTTTTTTTTGTTTAGGGGAAGGCAAATTGCGTTTGTCAAGCGCCGTAAACCGTTTTGGCAAACATTTTAAATGCAGCTGTAATTGTAAGTCCAAGCTGATTACATACATCTTCGAATGAAGTAAAGCATTTTGTAGCATTGGTAAAGCATTTCTTATTTCAAATTACTTATGTGGAACTTCGTTCTGGCTTTTTCCGCTCATCATATACAAAAAGGCACCTTTTTGATTCTTAGATAAAGTATTATAGATTGTCATAGAGTCGCAGTAATGATTGCCCTGCCTGTTATATGTGTTTTTTGAACGGAATGATTTTTTCTGGCTTACTGCTGATTTGCAGAATAAAAACTCTTCTTCATTCTGCAAATCAAACATGATTATGCGTATTCCGTATTCTATCATTAAATCAAGGTTTTCTTCCGGCACAGAATCCCATGAAATACATGCAGTATACGGCAAATAACCGCTGTCTGATTGGAGCATTTTAAATGCAAGTTCAAGTTCATAAAATGCAAGACCTGCATTTATACAGAAAACATCATAATCTGCTTCCCTACCCTTTAGCAAAAACGGATCAAGTTCAAAAACTGTAAAAAAAGCAGAACCCAAAATGTAACGCAAGGCTGGCATCATAAATACCGCTGCATTATTCGTAAACCCATAGATACATACTTTTTTATCCATTGTACTGTGCACGTACCTTTGCTTCTGCCTTGTTCCACTGCGTAATTGAAGAGCGTACTGTATCTTCTATTTCTTTTATTACGTCAAGCTTTTCACCCATTAAGCGGTTTAAACTTTCTTCAAGTTCTGCCTTGTAGGAAGCTACTAATCTTGCGTTCTCTTCACTTTCGTAGCCTGCTTCCATTCCAATGTAGCTTTGTATTGCGTTCTGGTAGTAGCTTTCTTCAAGGCGGTTTTCATCTACTAAAAAGTCTGCACGGTTTTCAAGATTTGTATAGTCTGCGTAGTGTCCAAGAAGAGCATCATATAATGTTTCGCTGTTATAGGTTCCCTTGCCGTATGTATTTTGTGCCAGTTCCTTTAGCAGTGCCGTAAGTTCTTCTTCGTTTTCTAAGGTTTCGCTGTAAAGCTCGTCGTATTCTTTTTCTCTCATAAATACTTTTCTTATCTTTAAAGGGGCAGGTCTTCCCCTCGGCCGCACTTTGTTGCGGCCTACCCCTTCTAACGGGGGCGGAATGTATTGTTATAGAAGCCCCCGTAACGCCCCTAAGATATCTGCAAGTAAAAATCGCACAATTTGCTTTATTATTTAAACTTCTTATATAAAGACTGTCCAGTAACCCAGCCAATTCTTGAATCTGGAAACTTAATTTGAAACCACATAGATATTCGCCCGCCATCCAAAATCCACTCTTGTATTTTTTTTAAAACTATTCCTTCATTTATAGAATATCGAGGGTATGCTAAAAGCTCACTTTTTGAATTTAAATTATTACTTTCATAAATGAGAATTTCTTCTGACAAGAAACAAGGGTCTCCCTCACATATATAAAATTCACTTGGAAAAATATCATAACTTCCATTTTCTGTAACAATAGTTAATTTCTTATAAACATCATCATAATCAGATATTATAACGGAAAATCTATCATCTAATTTATTTTGAAAGTCATGTTCCAAATAAAATTTTTCAGAGCGGTCAACCTTAATGAGTTCGTCAAAAAAGAAATTCTTCCATACTCCAAAAGTCGAATCACTTCGCAGTTCTCTATTCTCTAAATATAAAAGATGTTCGCCACAGGTTAAATCAGGTAAATCTATCTTGTATATAAAATCTTTTTTATCGACTTCTTTAACTTCAAAATAATCAATCTCAAATTCCTTTTTACCTCTGTAGTTTCCCTCTATTCCTTTATTAGCAGTCAATTTTTCATATGAAAACATTTTTTCAAAACCGTAAAAAGGTAATTTGTTTATTTCTATATCATCATTGTAATTAAAAATTTTGAATGTAACAAATTCATTCTTTGAGTGATGACAGATTATTTTAAACCACTTTTCTGAATTATTTTTTCTAGCAGGTTTAAGAAAAACTAATTCTCCGCTCTGTTCCTTTCTCCATTGATATTTATCGATTT
>JAEEGK010005065.1_pt1 | contig 31923 bp, 27 predicted proteins | sample 8958771 | NCBI WGS metagenome assembly JAEEGK01 (sample SAMN16246547, study PRJNA631951) | gut metagenome | biome: gut microbiome; feature: rumen; material: SC-attached | host: Bos | place: Iran: Karaj | collected 2018-10
TGGTATCAGTACTGGCTTGACAACAAACTATTTGCCAGTAAACCCGATGGACGTGAACCCTACACAATCGTTATTCCACCGCCAAACGTAACAGGTGTGCTCCACATGGGCCACATGTTGAACAACACTATCCAGGATATCTTGGTGCGTCGTGCCCGTATGGAGGGTAAGAACGCATGTTGGGTGCCAGGCACCGACCATGCTTCTATCGCTACTGAGGCTAAGGTGGTTAAGAAGCTTGCCGGTGAGGGTATAAAGAAGCACGACCTGACCCGCGAGCAGTTCCTTGAGCACGCTTGGGACTGGACCAACGAGCATGGTGGTATCATCCTTAAGCAGTTGCGTCGTCTGGGTGCCAGCTGCGACTGGGACCGCACCGCTTTCACCATGGACGAAACACGCAGCGAAAGCGTAATCAAAGTATTCGTTGACCTCTACAACAAGGGCCTTATCTACCGCGGACTCCGTATGGTAAACTGGGATCCAAAGGCACTTACCGCTCTTTCAACTGAGGAGGTTATCTATAAAGAGGAGCAGAGTCATCTGTTCCACCTGAAATATTATGTGGACGGCCTGACCACCCTCGATAACGAGGAGGCACTGAAAGCCGAGGGCAATATAATCCACAAGGACGAGAAGGGCTATTATGCAGTAGTTGCTACCACACGTCCTGAGACCATCATGGGTGATACCGCTATGTGTATCAACCCCAAGGACCCAAAGAACCAGTGGCTTAAGGGCCGCAAGGTTATCGTTCCTCTTGTTAACCGCGTGATTCCTGTAATCGAGGACCGCTACGTTGACATCGAGTTCGGTACAGGATGTCTGAAGGTTACTCCTGCACACGACACCAACGACTACATGCTTGGTAAGACTCATAATCTGGAGACTATCGATATCTTCAATCCTGATGGAACAATCTCTGAGCAGAGTCCTCTCTATGTTGGTATGGACCGTATGGTCTGCCGCAAGCAGATAAGCAAGGACCTGCAGGAGGCTGGACTGATGGAGCGCATTGAGGACTATATTAATAAGGTAGGATACTCAGAGCGTAACCCTGACACAGCTATCGAGCCACGTCTCTCTATGCAGTGGTTCCTGTCGATGAAGCATTTTGCCGACATCGCTCTGCCACCTGTAATGAACGACGAGATTCAGTTTGTACCTGTAAAGTACAAGAACACTTATAAGAACTGGTTGGAGAACATCCAGGATTGGTGTATCTCACGTCAGCTATGGTGGGGTCATCGTATCCCAGCCTACTACTACGACGAAGAGAAGTTCGTAGTAGCAGAGACAGCAGAGAAGGCTCTTGAACTTGCCCGCAAGGAGAGCGGCAATGCCAACCTGCAGTTGAGCGATCTGAAGCAGGACGAGGATGCCCTCGACACATGGTTCTCGTCATGGTTGTGGCCTATCTCACTGTTCAATGGTATCAACGATCCTAACAACGAGGAGTTGAGCTACTACTACCCCACTGCCGACCTGGTAACTGGCCCGGATATCATCTTCTTCTGGGTAGCCCGTATGATTATGGCCGGATATGAGTATGTAGGCAAAATGCCATTCAAGCACGTTTACTTCACAGGTATCGTTCGTGACAAGCTGGGCCGCAAGATGTCTAAGTCGCTTGGTAACTCACCTGACCCAATCGAACTGATCGAGAAGTTTGGTGCCGATGGTGTACGTATGGGTATGATGCTCTCTGCACCTGCAGGTAACGATATCCTCTTCGACGAGGCGCTCTGCGAACAGGGACGTAACTTCAACAATAAGATCTGGAATGCCTTCCGTCTGGTTAAGGGTTGGAAGGTTGCTGATGAGACATTCTTGGACGAGCCAAGCGGCAAAGCCGAGCGTAACATTAAAGATGAAACATTAAAGGCCAATGAGATAGCCACAAAATGGTTCGAAGCAAAACTCCGCCAGACTAATGCCGAGGTTGAGGACCTGTTTAAGAAGTATCGTATCAGCGAGGCTCTGATGGCTGTCTACAAGCTGTTCTGGGACGAGTTCTCAAGCTGGTATCTCGAGATGGTTAAGCCTGCCTATATCAATGGTGAGCCTCAGCCTATCGACAAGCAGACCTACGACAAGACTCTTGAGTTCTTTGAGATTCTGCTGAAGATGCTGCACCCATTCATGCCATTCATCACTGAGGAACTGTGGCAACACCTGTATGACCGCAAGGATGGCGAGAGCATCATGCGTGTTAGCCTGAAGCTTGACGCTCCTAGCAAGGCAGACGATGAGTTGGCTGCTCAGATTGAGAATGTTAAGCAGATTGTATCTGGTGTTCGTATGGTTCGCAACCAGAAGAACATTGCTCCAAAGGAGCAGCTCGACCTGCAGGTTGTTGGCAAGAACGACTATGCTGAGTTTGATGCTGTTACCATCAAGATGGCCAATCTGAAGGCAATCAACGTTGTTGCCGAGAAGGATGCCACCGCTTCTGCCTTCATGGTAGGAACAGACGAGTTTGCAGTACCTGTTGGCGACATGATTGATGTTGAAGCCGAGATTGCAAAGATGGAAGCCCAGCTGCAGCACCTCGAAGGATTCCTTGCAGGTGTTAAGAAGAAGCTCAGCAACGAGCGCTTCGTAGCAAATGCTCCTGAGGCAGTTGTTGCTCTCGAGCGTAAGAAGCAGAGTGATTCAGAAGAGAAGATAGCTTCTCTGAAAGAAAGCATCGCTGCTCTGAAGAACAAATAATAAAGATCCCCGCCAAACGGCGGGGATTTCTTATTTAAGGCCTTTATTCAAGAATTCAATATAACCTTGAATATCCTCATCATATGAACGGCTGCCCGCTAACGGGTGGCCTTCTTCGTTTAATAGCACATAGAATGGTTGGGCATTAGCACCAAACTTTACACGCTGCAGATAACTCCACTTATCGCCTACAGTGCGCAACGTGCGCTTCTGTCCGTTCTCCTCAACTTCGATAGGAGTAGCAAGCGGAGTCTTATCATCCACATATAGTGAGATAAGGATATACTTATTGTTCAGGATATCAGCCACCTGAGGATCACTCCAAACAGCAGCCTCCATCTTACGGCAGTTTACGCAACCGAATCCAGTAAAGTCGATAATTACGGGCTTGTGCTCTGCCTTTGCTGCAGCCATACCTAATTCATAATCCTTGAACTTTGCCTCAGTTACAGTTTTCTGCAGATTAAAGTCCTGTGTGCTCATAGGTGGTGCGAAGGCTGAGATAGCCTTAAGCGGAGCACCCCAAAGACCAGGAATCATATAGATGGTAAATGCCAACGATGCCATAGCCAAGAAGAACTGGGGCACATTGGTGCGATGCTGCTCGTCATCGTGAGGGAACTTAATCCAGCCCAACAGATATGCACCAAGGAGTCCGAAGATAACAATCCACAACGACAGGAACACCTCGCGATCAAGGATGTGCCAACCGTATGCCAAATCAGCCACGCTCAGGAACTTAAGCGCAAAAGCCAGTTCGATAAAGCCAAGCGTAACCTTGATGACATTCATCCAACCGCCCGACTTAGGTGCCGACTTAAGCAGTGATGGGAACATGGCAAACAGTGTGAACGGTATAGCCAATGCAATGGCAAAACCAAGCATACCGATAGTTGGAGCCACGATGCTACCCTGAGTAGATACAGCAACCAACAGGAATCCGATGATAGGACCAGTGCATGAGAATGACACCAAAGCCAGAGTGAATGCCATCAGGAAGATGCTAAGCAATCCAGTGGTACTCTCAGATTTTGCGTCAACCTTGTTCTGCCATGATGAAGGCAACGTGATTTCGAATGCTCCAAAGAATGAGGCTGCGAATACCACCAACAACAGACAGAAGAAGATATTGAATATCGCATTGGTAGCCAAAGCATTGAGTGCACTGGCACCAAAGAGCAATGTAACAGCCAAGCCAAGCAACACGTAGATAACCACAATGCTAAGTCCATAAGTGGTTGCCTCACGAATAGCCTTTGAGCGTTCCTTGTTACGCTTAAGGAAGAACGATACCGTCATCGGAATGATAGGCCATACGCATGGAGTAAACAATGCAATGAATCCACCAAGCAGTCCTTCGATAAAAATCAGCCATAACGCCATATTCTCAGTAGGAGCCGACTCTCCATTCATTGACTGCAGTTCTGCGACAACAGGTGTCCACAGATTGTCAGCAACAACCATTGTATCAACAACAGTACTGTCTACAGGTGTTTCTACTTTTGCTGTATCCACAATTGGTTCCACTTTGACGTCAACTGTTTCCTCCTTTATTGGACTGTTTCCACTTTGCTTAAAAGCTGCCTCAGACGGTGGCAGGCATGACTGGTCATTGCAGGCGCCGTATTCTACGTAGCAATCGATATCATACTTAGGTTTGGTGAACTTAATCTTCTGCACGAAGGTTACAGCTTTTTCAAAATAGCGTACCTCCATGTCAAAGAGTTTATCAAACTGCTTAATCTCATTGCCACGGGCCTGCAGCTTACCTACAGTCTCAGCACCATCCATCTTAACCTTATTAAATGAAGCCGATATCGGACCATCATTGCCAAGGCCAGTAGAATACACATGCCAACCAGCATCGATGGTGGCCTTGAATATCAACTCAGCCTCACCATTCTTAAGTTCCTTCAATTGGGTAGTGAAGTGGACAGGATCCATCATTTGAGCATTAGTGCTGACACAAGCCAGCACTAATACCAATATAGCCAAGAGTTTCCTCATATATACTTATTTATCTAATAAACAACAGTTCGCGGTACTTAGGCAACGACCACAGACCGTCCTCAACAATCATCTCAAGATGGTCGATCTCATAACGGATAGCATCCATCTTAGGACAAACGGTATCATGATAGCTCATGGCACGTTCGTGGATGTTGTAGATACGGTTGGCAATACGACGAGCCTCTGTAAGTTCGTCAACCAGACGCTCGATACGCTCTGTACGCTCAGCAATCTCCTTGATCAGTTTCATGTTACGGGCCGACAAGCGCTCTGCCTCTGCCTTATCAAATACGTCCTTCATTCCCTGTACGTTCTTAATCAACTGACTCTGATAGTGAGTGCTAACAGGAATGATATGGTTCATCGAGAGGTCGCCCATAACACGGGCCTCAATCTGAACGGTTTTTACGTATGTCTCCCACTTCACCTCGTTACGAGCCTCAAGTTCCTTGCGGTTCATAACCTTGGTAGCCTCGAACATCTTTACGCTATCGGCATCGAGATAGTGCTCGATAATCTTCGGACATGACTTCTCAACATCCAGTCCGCGCTTAGCAGCCTCAGCCACCCACTCGTCGCTATAACCATTACCATCAAAACGTATGGGCTTGCAGGTCTTGATATCCTCGCGGAGTATATCAACAATTGCCGAAAGTTTGTTATCTCCCTTGGCAATACGTTTGTCGACACGTGCTTTGAAATTCTGCAGAGCCTCAGCCACAGCCGAGTTGAGTGCGATCATAGCCGAAGCACAGTTGGCTGATGAACCAGGAGCACGGAACTCAAAGCGGTTACCAGTGAACGCAAATGGCGATGTACGGTTTCTATCTGTATTATCAATAATCAGATCAGGAATCTGTGGGATGTCAATCTCCATACCCTGCTTACCCTTGATAGTGAACAGATCGTCCTTATCCGAGAGCTCGATATGATCGAGCAACTCAGTGAGCTGCTTACCCAGGAACGAGCTGATGATAGCAGGAGGAGCCTCGTTACCACCCAGACGGTGGGCATTTGTTGCACTTACGATAGATGCCTTAAGCAGTCCGTTGTGCTTATATACAGCCATCAGAGTCTCAACGATAAATGTAACGAATCGCAGGTTCTCCTCAGGAGTTTTGCCAGGCGCATGCAGCAACACACCATTATCCGAGGTAAGACTCCAGTTGTTGTGCTTACCGCTACCATTGATTCCGTCAAAAGGTTTTTCGTGAAGCAGTACGCGGAAACCATGATTGCGAGCCACGCGCTTCATCAGCGACATGAGCAGCATGTTATGGTCGACAGCAAGGTTACACTCCTCGAAGATAGGAGCCAACTCGAACTGGTTGGGTGCAACCTCGTTATGACGAGTCTTACAAGGGATAGCCAACTCCAATGCCTGAATCTCAAGATCCTTCATAAAGGCCTGAACACGATCGGGAATGGTACCGAAATAGTGGTCGTCCATCTGCTGGTTCTTGGCGCTCTCGTGTCCCATCAGTGTGCGACCAGTCATTACCAAGTCGGGGCGAGCAGAATACAAGCCCTCGTCGACCAGGAAATACTCCTGCTCCCAGCCAAGATTAACCTGAACCTTCTTAACATCATCGTAGAAGAACTTGCAAACCTCGGTAGCAGCCTTGTCGATGGCATGAAGCGAACGGAGCAAAGGAGCCTTATAGTCGAGTGCCTCACCGGTATAGGCGATGAAGATAGTAGGGATACAGAGTGTATCATCGATAATGAATACAGGCGATGTTGGGTCCCATGCAGAATAGCCGCGAGCCTCAAATGTATTACGGATACCACCGTTAGGGAAACTTGAAGCATCAGGCTCCTGCTGTACAAGCAGTTTACCACTGAACTTCTCTACCATACCACCCTTGCCATCGTGCTCTACGAAAGCGTCATGCTTCTCGGCAGTTCCCTCGGTAAGAGGCTGGAACCAGTGAGTATAGTGAGTAGCCCCCATTTCCATAGCCCACTTCTTCATACCCTCAGCCACAGCATCGGCTATAGAGCGATCAAGACGGGCACCATTATCTATCACATCGATGAGTTTGCTGTACACATCTGCAGGCAGATACTTATACATCTTCTCACGAGTGAACACATACTTGCCGAAATACTGTGAGGGGCGCTCAGCAGGAGCAGCCACCTCAACGGCCTTCTTCTTAAAGGCCTCCTCTACAACTTGGAATCTTAGTTGATTTGACATTGTCTTATCTTTGGTTGTTTAATCTATAAATCTTTTAGTTATATCTCCGTAGGCATCAATGCGGCGATCGCGGAGGAAAGGCCACCAGCGGCGAACCTGCTCTGAGCGGTCCATGTCCATCTCGACGATGATGCTCTCCTCATCATCAGTTGATGCCTCGTAGATAATCTCACCCTGAGGACCAGCTACAAAAGAAGTTCCCCAGAACTGGATACCTGCAGTCTGACCAGATGGATCTGGTTCGAAACCTACACGGTTAACAGCGATAACAGGCAATCCGTTAGCCACAGCATGACCACGCATCACAGTCTGCCATGCCATACGCTGGCGCTGCTGCTCCTCGGGGGTATCATTATCGGCATAACCGATGGCTGTAGGATAGATAAGCATCTCTGCTCCTTGCATAGCCATCAGTCGGGCAGCCTCTGGGTACCACTGATCCCAGCATACCAGCACACCGAGTTTGCCTAACGATGTCTGAATAGGATGGAATCCCATATCGCCAGGTGTAAAGTAGAACTTCTCGTAGTAAGCAGGATCATCAGGGATATGCATCTTGCGATACTTACCTACTATCTCGCCATCGCTCTCGATGACAACGGCTGTATTGTGATACAAACCTGCAGCACGCTTCTCGAAGAGTGATGCCACGATGACAACACCCAGTTTCTTAGCCAACTCACAATACAGCTTAGTTGACGGACCAGGAATAGTCTCTGCTAGATCGAACAGATCAACATCTTCGGTCTGACAGAAGTAAAGCGTATTATGCAACTCCTGCAGAACAATGAGTTGCGCACCACGTTTAGCAAGGTCAGTGATACCCTCACCCAGTCTCAGGATATTGTCCTTAGTGTCAGCAGTATTGTGCTGCTGCAGAAATCCAACTCTTATTTCTCTCATATCTTGGGGTATTGCATTGTACAGCAATGGAGCGATCCATGCTGCTTAATAATACTTCTACAATCTATGCCTACTACATCTCTTCCGGGGAAGGCCTCACCAATCAGTCTCATAGCCTCAGCATCAAGATCGGGTTGATCGTATGTAGGTACAAGCACTGCATCATTTATTACCAGGAAGTTGGCGTATGTAGCCGGCAGTCTAAGACCGTCCTCATCATAAATGGCACGCGGCATTGGCAGTTTAACTAACTTATAAGGCTCGCCACTCAATGTACGGAAAGACTTCAACTGGTCCTCCATTCTCTTCAAGTCGGCATACTGCTCGTCAGCCTCATCATCACACCCTATATATAATAAGGTGTAATTTGGAGCTATACGAACCAATGTATCGATATGTCCGTCTGTGTCATCACCAGTAAGATTGCCATAGTCAATCCAAAGCACACGCTCTGCACAGAGATCGTGCTTAAGTCGTGATTCAATCTCTGCCTGTGTCATCGGCTGATTGCGATGAGGAGCCATAAGGCAACCGGATGTTGTGAATATCGTACCCTCACCATCGCTCTCAATCGAGCCACCTTCGAGTACAAAGTCAAGGCAGTCAACATACTCGCCCTTCACCTTACCTTCATTATATATACGACGATTGATAGCATTATCGAGTGCAGCCTCAAACTTCTCGCCCCAACCATTGAAGCAATAGTCCAGCAATCTGGCACCGCCTTCATCATCAACCAATGTGATAAAACCATGATCGCGAGCCCAAGTATCATTCGAATTGAGAATTGACAATTGAGAATTAAGAGTTGGACTGACGGGTTCAGGGGCAACAATGAACAGAGTCTCGCGTTTTGAGATTTCGCGAGCCATTTCTTCATAAGTCTTGGTGATTTCGCTGAGCATATAAGCCCAGTCCGTTTTGGCATGAGGCCAAGTCAGCTGTACCATGGATTGACGCTCCCATTCAGCGGGTAGTCGCCACCTTCTAGTTCCGTTTTTCTTTTCTATGCTCATAATTTTGGCGCAAAGTTACAAAAAAATAGGTAATTACTGATTGTGTGAAGAGATTTTTTTGTATTTTTGCACAAACAAATTGCCATGTTAGAGGTTAAAGACGCTACAATTTCCGTTTCAGGGAGTATTCATATACAGAATTTATCCTTGATTGCACCCGATGGAGAGATCACCTGCATCGCTGCCAATGATGCCACTGCACTTTCGGCATTCTTGCGTGTAGTGATGGGATTCCAATCGGCCGATGACGGTTTTGTTAGCATCGATGGAGAGCTACTTACAGTATCCTCTGCCCCAGCCTTCCGACGCATAATGTGCTACCTGCCCCAAAACATGAATCTGCTCCGCAACCAACTATGTCCACCCGAGGCAAGTATCAGCGAGGAAGATAATTATGGAGTATGGAATCAGGTTCTGCCAACTGCTGCAAAAATTGACAAACCCTCAGAACTATCTGCAGAAGAGGTTTTCCGCCTGGCAAGCGAGACAATCGCAAAGGCATCCGACAAGTCGATAATCATTGCAGAAGAACCAACTGCACATCTGTCGACGGAACTGTCGCTACAACTCCTACAACAGTTTCGCGACCAGGCCACACAAGGCAAATGCGTACTGATATTGAGTAGCAATCAGCAGCTCAGAGCATGCGCAAACAATGTAATCAATTTAAATCAGATTAATCTATGACATCATTAATACTACATACCATCCTGGCACTACTACTGCTGATACTGCCTTTCGGGGCATTATACATATTGGACCGTCCTTCAATCCGCCCATTGGCAATTGCATTGGCGAAAGGACTGGTACAACTGCTGATTTTCTCATTAATAGTATGGGGAGTATACAAGGTGGACAATACTTGGATAACAATAGTATGGTTCCTGGTAATGACATTTTGGGCAGGATGGATGACAGTAAACAAGTGCAAACTATCCGTAAAGGACTATCTGCTGCCAGCCAGCGCTGGACTATTTGTTGGAGTATTAGCCGTTGGGCTATGGTTATTGGTGGTAGTATTACCCATTGACTCAATCACAGCCAGATGGTTTGTTCCTGTAATGGCCGTGCTTATTGGCCATTCAGCAGTAATGCTGGTACGTGGCTTAAGCACATTTGTATCATTGATTACTCATAATCGTGCACAATACGATTTCTTGATAGGCAACGGTGCCTCAAAATGGCAGGCACTGATTCCGTTTATGCGCAGCAGTCTGCTAGCAGTCATCTCGCCGACTATCGCCAACCTGTCGGCATTGGCATTAGCCACCCTACCTTTGCTGTTCTGCGGAATGCTGATAGGAGGACTATCACCTATCAACGCCTTCGCCGTGATGCTTTATTCGGTGTTGGGCTGTATAGCATCATCTGTATTATCGCTTGGCGTTACATTAGTATTAGCAAAATGTAAATAATCTATAGGTATGAACAAACTGTTTTTTGAGTTGATGCAGGTTTCTGTGGGTCAGTTGGACTGCGTGAGCAGATTCCCTGAACCCGATGAGTGGCGCAAATTTCATGAATTAGCAAAGAGTCAGGCTGTAGTTGGCATCTGCTATCATGGCGTAACGAAACTATTCGAATACGGACTTGTAGCTCCTCAGGAACTATCGCTCGATTGGATGTCGGAAGCAGAAGAAATCAAGGAGAGCAATCGCGGCGTAAGCAGACGACTGGTTAATCTGCAGGCGGAGCTGGAGAAACACCATCTACGCTCATCGGTGATGACCGGCCCCGGACTGACACGATTTTACAATCGCGAACTCCAGTCGCTACGCTATACCAAGGCCATCGACGTCTATGTGTTCGGATATAAGAATCAGATAGACTTGAATCAGTATGCCGATATGAATGTTCGTATTATTACCGAACTATCTGCAGGCAAGTCGATGCAACGCAATAACCGACTGGAAAAGTGGATACTACAGAACAACGATCTGATGTTCCGCAAGGCAGGTGAGTTAGTAGTACCATCTCACTCTATGACCATCGTCATCCAATTGGTTCACCTATATAATCTGTTCCTAGCCAAGCGCTTGTTGATGCGTAATCTTATGGACCTGTTCTTTGTACTCCGCTTTGCACAAGGCGACAGCAGAATATTCAATTTCGCACAGACATCAGTTGATGGAGCAATAAAAGACCTAGGATTGACACGTTTTGCACGCGGAATAATGTGGTTACTAAAGGAAGTGCTGAATCTTGATACAAAGTTCATGCCCTTTGAACCATTAGAGGAAGAAGGCCAGTTCCTGCTAAACAAGATTATGAACGAAAACGGCAGCTTTAAGAGTTGGTGGCATAATATCTGGCACTACACTTGGCACAATCTGGCTTAAGAACACTTATCGTATTTTACCCCAAACAGGTAATGTCCTAAGAATGGACTAAGGCGAATTGCATAACTCGCCACAAGACTTATTGCCAGTACAACAAGCGAAACCGCCATAATGTAGCCGAACTCGATAAGCCTGCTATTATAGGCAGCCAACTGCCCAGCATAAGCCATCAGAAACCGTGGCAAGAAGAAGAAATGCAACAGATAGATATCCAGCGTTCGAGTGCCAACATATTGCAAGGGCTTAGAAATACGCCACTTCTTAAGCCATGAATCAGATAATCGGAAGAATGTAAACACCATTATCATACCTGTAATGCCACCGCCATAGAATCTGAATATTTCGAATAGCAGATTATCATGATGCGATGTGGAGGCAATCAACAGAAAGACTACTGTTATTAGCCCTATCACAGCAGGTTTGCTTGTCCATCGGATAAAGGCATCAAAGTTACGCCTTATCCATGTGCCTAGATAAAAGAAGATAAAAAAGCGCCATGTGATAACACTCAAGAATCCAAGGAAATCCATAAGCATCAACAGTCTTTCATCTGCCGACAAGCGGATGCTATTATAATAACGCGAATAGACGAAAGATGCCAAGGTTAATGCAATAGCGAATACAGGAGTCCACTTCTTACTAGCCCTAACCATTGTCATATAGAGAATAAAGAACTCAAATAAAGCAAAGGTAAACCAATAACCGCCTTTAACAGCACCCAATTGGTGAAAGAACTCAGGCGGTGGTGCCAATAGCAATAGGAATATAAAAGTTGGCAACAACTGAACCATAGCTTTATGCTTAGCAACCTCCTTGAACGGGCGCTGCGCTATCGGTTCAAACAGCCATCCACTAATCATAAAGAAACAAGGCAGACGAAAGAGTATAAACACAGCATTACCGCCCATCCGAGAATCCCCCAAACAGAAATGGCACACATGCGCAAACACAACGAGAATCATAGTAAATCCTCGCATCGCATCGATGTATTCTATCCTCTGCTTACCCATTTCGCCCGCAAAAGTACAGAAAAAAGTTGGAACATTTGTGCATTTCAGCAGAAAATGCTACTTTTGCATTATGAAAGAGCGAATAAACTGGATAGATTGGGCGAAAGCATTCTGTATGACGGTAGTGGTATTCTGCCACCTACCTCAACAGGAAGATACCTTCTATTTACAGTTCCTAGCATCTGTCATTCTTTCTACATTCTTCTTTATATCTGGCTATTTAAAGAAAAAAGGCCTAACCATCAAGGAGTCTGCCAAGAAATACGGCTACTCACTCCTTATACCTTATATAATATATAACGCCATCTACTACCCATATTGGTTAGCAAAATTCTACATAGAGCATGGCGGTATTACGCTTACAGACGCCATCAAACCAATAACAGGCACATTACTGGGCCAGCTAAACAGCAGTTTCTCATGTGAGCTCAACGGTGTAACCTGGTTCTTAATCGCCCTATTCATAATGCATATCATAACAGAAATGCTTAACAAGCACAAGCATGTCAAATCACTAATGCTCATACTCTCCATCACATCCATGATTCTCTACGGCGCCAACAAATACTACCACTATGCACCATACATCACCTACCACGGCCTGATCCGCTGCCTGTGTTTCTTCTTCCTAGGCAACCTTTACCAACAATGGGGTAAACTAAAACAACAGAATCTCCGAAAAGACATACTTACCGGAACATCCACCCTACTCCTCAGCCTCATCCTATTCTACTGGCACATCAACGAGAAAAGCTTCATCCTCCACATCACACTATACTATGTGGTAAATCTTATATCCATATACGCCTTCATATACCTAGCAAAAACCCTCAACAACATCAAAAGCCACATCATCACCCTAATCTCCATAGGCACAATGATAATCTTCGGCCTCCATAGAATGATGATTGGCGTAATAGATTTCGGATTAGAAAAATATCTCAAACAAACAAATATCACCTATGACTGGTATGAGTGTCTATTATTGGCACTTTTTATAGAATTTATGTTTTTGCGAACAATTCAATATTCCCAAAACCATTATCCTATATTTTTTGGAAAGAAAAAGCACACAAAGTTTGGTTAATTCTTATCTTTTTTTTATTTTTGCAGAAAAATAACGATAATGACAAAATATTCCATCTGGTCACAAGCACTTTTGTGTGGTTTGATTTTTTGTCTTGGCTTCTTTATTTATATGTCAAGACAAACAAAACACTTTGGAAATCGTGTCGTTGTTTGTGTGCCTGTATATGGACAAAGTTATGCTTTAGGAGAGGAAGCTATCAGAATAACCAATTTTGATTCATTAAATTTAAACCATGATGGAAGAATTGTGACAGAGAACCTTGATCACCGATATGGATACTTTGATTATAGTGATTTAAGAATCATAACAAGAAGAGTACTTGGCATTCATAACAAATCGTTTGAGCTCTCTGTTTATAGTATGGCGGAGTCATTAACCAACAATTTAGGGAAAGATACACTCATATGCATTTTTCCTGGCGGACAAGGCCTTACAGATATTGCAAACTTGTCTAAGGGGACTATCCCATACTTCCGTTTTCTAAAGAATATCGCTAAAGCATACTCTGAAGCAAAAAAAAGAAATTGGGAATTTCATATACCAGCCATTTGCTGGATGCAAGGAGAATCGGATATTGCTGACTATCCTAACACAAACTATAAAGAACTATTACACAAATTCTCTAGAGATATAAACAGGGATATAAAGAGCATAACACATCAAAACAATGATATAAAAATAGTCTGTTATCAAACAAGTACTCTCACAAAAGGGAATAGATACAAAGAAAACAATTACTACGGAACAGAAGTTTTGCCATCAGAAGCACAAATGGAATTAATACGAGATGATTCACTCTTCTGGGCTAGTGGTCCTACCTATCCCTATAATTTTGTAAACGAGGCGCTTCACATTGACGCCAATAGCCAAAGAAAGCACGGCCTCATTACCGCAAAATCCGTATTAGGAATTATCCGAAACAACAGCAAATTCAAAGGCGTCATCCCCATCAATAAATCTATAGAGAATAACAAGATAATCTTGTCCTTTAATGTTCCTATCTCACCACTAGTTTTTGACACAATTCATGTAAAAAAAGCCAACAACATGGGATTCAACGTTATCAAGAAAGATGGAAAAGATATCATTTCTGATATCCAACTTCTTAATGACACAATAATCATAACATGTACAGAATCACCCATTAATTGCAAAGTTCGTTATGGAGTAAATGGTGAGTATATGAAGAGTGGTTGGAGGGTTGGTCCCAGAGGGAATCTCAGAGACTCATCAAAAGATCCAAACTGGTGTTATTTTTTTGAATTATAATGTAATATGGAAGATATAGCAAACAGAAATTGCACCACCACACTTCGGGGTATAGCTATTCTAATCATTATGATTGGACATGTTGGAGTAAGTGGCTTTGGATGTCGCCTTTTCAATCCCTTTGGAGGAATTGGCGTAGCAATGTTCTTATTCCTTTCTGGTTATGGACTATCAGAATCATTTAAGAAGAACGGACTTAATCACTTTTGGAAAAAGAAAGTGATAAGAATTGTTATCCCTTATATTATATGGATTCCTATATATCATTTAGCTATAAGATTCTCTCCATTAGGTTCTGTATATCATCTCGAAATCATACCAAGATATTGGTTCATAGAATATTTGATAATAACATACATCCTTTTTTATTTTCTTTTTCATTATTACGCGAAACAAGCAATAATTGTAATGGGGATAATGGGGATTATCTCTGTTATCGTATTAAGCAATCTGAGGGCAGAACAATCATTTTCTTTTCTAGCAGGCATTATTTTTTCTCATGAAAAGGATTATTTTAGGAATTCTAGTAAAAAACACGTTTTCACCCTAGCATGCATTTTTTTTACTATCAGTATCTCTGCCTTATTAATAAAACAACTCCCTCAACTACGCGTATACGACTTGGAAAGCTTACAATTTAAGGTACTTAACTTGTTTATCAAACTTCCACTTGGCTTATCAATACTATTTCTCACCTTTGCATTAAAACCAAACGGAACAAAATGGTTGACAGCTGTTGGTAACATCGCATATGAATTATATTTGACGCATGTATCGTTCTTTATGACAATTGCTGGTCGTTCATTATACCTTATAGTTTTTATAATACAAACCTTCATATTGGCTTATATCATTCATTATTTAAACAAATATATCCCAAATAAAAACTTAACAAATGGATACAAATAGATTAAACTGGATCGACTGGGCTAAGGCCATAGCCATCACGTTTGTTGTATTCGGACATGTTCCAGAGGAACGTGGAAGTTTCTTTTTGAACTACATTGTCACTTTTCACATGCCCCTATTCTTTTTCATTTCTGGATATTTAACTAAAAAGGAATTATATAATAAAAGTACAATAAAGAAATACACTTATACCCTGATTATTCCATATTTCATCTACAACATATTATCCTATCCATTTTGGGCATTCCGATATACCATAGAGCACCCCAATGAAGGTTTAGTAGAATATATAAAACCAATTCTTGGTACCATATTCATTCAGCAAAACTCTTTATGTTCTAGACCACTTAATGGTGTCACATGGTTTCTTATTGCTTTATTAATGATGAAGATCATTCTATCTATATGCAACAAATACAAATATGGTTTATACTTCTATTTTGTATTATCAATAACATGTGCTGTTTTCTACGTTTATAATGAATTTTACAGATTTACAACAGACCTTGTTCCTGTTGGTTTCGCAAAATGCGTCCCATTCTACCTTTTGGGGTATTTGAGCAAAGAGTGGAAACTCCTACCTACAATATGTAGAAAATATGACTGGATAACATGTGTTATTTGTATCACATCTAGTCTAGCATTCTATCAGTTACGGAGGGAGGATTTTTGCCTTACAACATACGGATGGCAGTTTTGGGCAATTTGCATCTTAGCAATATGGGGATTTTTCTGTCTTTGTAGAATATTAGACAGTATCCATTCCATATTTATTTTGAATATTTCAATTGGGACTATGGTCATTATGGGATTACATGGTACAGTTATTACCAGTATTAATTTCATATTCTCTAAACTACTCAATATAACTGGAATAACCTATCCTTGTTATTTTGCTGTATTTATTGCCCTTTTTATTGTTAGTGTATTTTACCCTGTTATCATTCTTTTCAAAAAGAAATTCCCTATTATGCTTGGAAAAACAAAAATTTAAATCTGCAGATATATGAATAATCCTCTTGTAAGCATCATTATTCCAAATTATAACCATGCCCAATTTCTTGATCAAAGAATTGAAAGTGTATTTAATCAAACATATGGTAATTATGAGATTATCATATTGGATGACAAGTCTACCGATAATAGTATCGAGGTAATTCAGAAATACAAAGATTGTGAGCACGTATCTCATATAATAATCAATCAAGAAAATAGCGGCTCGACCTTCAAACAGTGGAAAAAAGGATTTGAGTTATCTTCAGGTCAACTAATATGGATTGCAGAGAGTGATGATGCATGTACTCCAGAATTATTGCAAACGCTGGTGCAAGAATTTGAAAAAGATCCTCAATGCGCTATTGCATTTTGCCGTTCCACGAGAATAGACGTTAACGGGAATATCATTTATAGTGACGGTATAGAAAAAGACTTACATATGAATGGCAGATTGTTCATAAGACAATACTTATGTCGTCATAATTATATTGCAAATGCTAGTGCTGCTGTTTTTCGTAAAGACATTCTTACTAACATAGATTGGTCTTTTTCAACATATAGGGGCAGCGGCGACTGGTTAGCCTGGATTGAAATCTCCAGACATGGAAATGTTGCATACATTAATAAACCTATGAATTTATTTCGCATACATGGTTCAAACACAACAGCCAAACTTGCATATAATGGTAGAGGTGAAATAGAAGGAGCGGAAATTTATTCTTTTATGCGCAAAAAAAGATATATTGGGTTTAAAGAAGAATTCCGTGCAAGAATATCTCATATATATACTATAAAATATGGCAAACAGCATACTTTTTATGATAACGAAACAAAAAAGAAGCTTATAAATGCATGGAGAACTAATATTATTATTGAATTCATAGATTGGACAGCTTTCCAAATACATAAAATATTTGGTATAGATATCATTAAAAGATAAACAATCAGAATATCCTAAATCCATTTTATGGATTTACCCACCAAATATGTTATTCCTACAGACATAAAAGGTGGCAAGACACTTATTGTGTAAAAAAACAGATTGAACAACTTATATCGCTTAAACCTCACGATTTGAGAAAAAGATGCAGGATGTTTTAATTCTTGGCGAATCTCTCTATTTGAAAGAGGTTCTGTAAAACGATGACGATGTCTAAGTGCTACACATGCTGCACGGAACTTATGCTTTACTACTCTAGCACAATGTACATCATAGAAAGAACGAGCTTTCAAACGTGAACTACGTTCTGTCATCTTTGCATCTGTAATAAAACGTTCCCTTATCTCTTTTGTAGGAATTCTATCTCTTGCCTGGTTGCCCATAATCGATCCTGGACGTATAACATAATTATATGTAACATCAGGTAGCAAAACAGCACATTCTACCTCTGAATAAAAATCAGAAAGGAATAATGCATCCTCATCTTTTCTAGCAGCAAATCTCAAATTGTTTTTTCGAAGAAAATCTAATGTAAAAAGATTATTCCATGCATTTATACCTATATGCCACCTGAGATCTTGACACAAATACTCCGCAAATTTATCTTTTCCTTTAAGTACTTCCTTTGACTTATAAGTAAAAGTTGGGAGTTCTTCACCTGATCCATATAAGATTTTCCTAGAAGAAGCCATAACTACATCTGCATTATGCTCTTCCGCTTCATGTAATAGTCTCTCTATCGTATAATCCTCTATAAAATCATCTGAATCAAGAAAATAAATATAATCTCCCTGCGCATGATCTATAGCTGTATTTCTTGCTTCTCCAAGACCTTTATTATTCTGATGACGTATTACCTTTATCAAATTGCCCTGTTTATGGTTATGCATCAGATCTGAAACTATCTTCATTGAAGAATCAGAGCCACAATCATCAATAATCAAGATTTCCAAATTCTGATATGTCTGTTCAAACACAGACAACAAACACTTCTCAATATATAATTCTACATTATAAACTGGAATACCAACAGAAACAAGAGGCTCTTTCATACTACACTTTTTTATTGCAAATATAGTTATTATTTTATTAACCGACACATTTTTAATTGGTCTTTTTATTATTTTTATGATTTAACTGTTGAAACAAGTTTTGCCATAATGGCATTATTTGAGAAGCTTCATATCGATGAACAGCCTGTATTCCTATGTCTCCCATTCTTTTTCTCAATTCCTTATTAGACATCAACATACTTAGCTTTTCCACAAATGCATTAATATCATCTTGCTTTATTAAAAAGCCATCAACACCATCGGAAATAATATCTGCCGGTCCATACGGACAATCATAAGCAATCACAGGTATTCCGCAACTCATTGCTTCTGGAATTACCAAGCCAAATGGTTCAAAAAGCGATGTAGACATAAGAATAGAGCTATCCCGATAACAATCAAAAATACGACATGTTGGAGGGTTTATCCTTATTCCTCCGACTTTATTAGCATCAGTTTCTATTTCTTTCTGCAGTTCTCCTTCTCCATAAATCTCAAGTATCCAATCAGGATACTTTTGTCTTATTTTGCTCCATATTCTAATTGCCTCCTGAACACGCTTTTGATAATCAAAACGTCCTACCAAAATAACCTTTTTCGCAATCACAGATGACACTTCACCTTGATCCAAATGAACAATATTTGGAATAGTTACTACGGATGGATGATATTTTCTCCACTCTTTGGCATCTCCTTCTGTTAATGCCACAACAACATCTGCCTTTCTTATATTTTTCAAAAAACAATACTTATTTAAAGCTCTTAACAGCAAATTACTCCCAAAATTAATTGAACGAACACATATAGAATGAGATTCCACAACTAAAGGGATTGATTCTTTTATCTTAAGAATTGAAGGAATCATATCTGCAGTTGTACAAACGATAACATCTGGACGAATGACAGCAACTTTATTTCTCAATAATCGTTCATATCGTGATATCATTTCTTTTCTAACATACAATCTTCTTACCAAACTAAAGTGATACTGGCGATAAAAACAAATGCCCAAATCCTCCAAATGTACTTTCTCATTTATCGAATATGGCAACGGATGATTTCCTTGATCAGACGTCAGCATATAAACTTCAACTTCAGGCTGTTCTGACAAATAATTCATTTTGTCAACAAGAATTCGTTCGATACCTCCCCAAACAGCCAAAGACCTAAAAAGATATAGTATTTTCATTTTCTTGTTTTTGACAACAAATCATTAAACAAAGCCTCCCATTCCGGCATAATGCTATTTGTTGAAAAACGATATGAAGATTTTATTGCAGCCCGCCCCATTTTGATACGCAAGTCTTGGGATTCAATCAACAAACACACTTTTTCTGCAAACTGATTTATATTTCTGTTCTTGATTAAAAAACCATCAACGCCATCAGTGATAATCTCTGATGGCCCAGACGGACAATCAAAAGCCACAACTGGCAAACCACAACTCATAGCTTCAGGCATCACCAAACCAAATGGTTCAAAAATTGATGTATGAAGTAACATCGACGATTCTAAATAACACTTAAAAATATCTTTTTCTGCTTGATGTACATGAAAATTCAACTTTTCTAGATTATCTTCATAAGATAATAACCTACTTATATTACCCGTACCATACAGATCTAAGTGCCAGTCATGATGTTTTAGGTATATCAATTTCCATATTTCCAACAAATCAGGTATACCTTTTTGCTCAACATATCTGCCTACAAAAATTACTCTTTTCGATTGTAGATTACTTATTTTATCTGTAGGATTCAAATGAACAATATTCAATATTTTTTTTGTTCGGACATATTTCGTCCAATCATTGAAATCCAAACTATTTAAAGAAATCAAAACATCATATTTAGATACTATCCTTTTAAGTTTCGATCTACCGTAAAACAACGAAAAAAAATTAAAAATACTTTTTCGATTTAACATGTCGTTCGAAAACAAGTATCTCTTATCTATATGAGACTCTAAAATACGCACAAAAGGAAGTGGGCAATTAGCGACTACTTCCAAAATATAAGAATAAAACGTAGAAGCAATAACAATATCAGGTTTTATTTCTGCAGCAAATGAATAGAATCGTTCACTATACAATTTATAGTATTCTTTTCTCTTAAAAAATCTTGAAAACAGATTCAATTTATACAATTCCCAAAAACGGACATCTAAGTCAATATGAGTAATCCTATTTGATAAAGGAAAAACTATTGGATGATTTCCTTGCTGATTAGTTAACAAAATAACCTCATATTCCTCTCTTGCAGATAAATAATTCATTTTATCTATAAGAACACGTTCCGTACCTGCAAGTTCGGTAAACTGCGGATATACATAAACTAACTTCATAATTATTTAATTAAATTATCCGCACTATCCTCATAATGTTCCTTTTTATAGAAAATGCGAGAGATTCCTTTGCTCTGAATCTTGACATGATTAACAAAACTATTCCACATAGACTGATTTCCTATCGTTCCATAACCAGTTATAGCCCGACAACGACTGTCACGAATAAATTTTATCTTACCATATTTCTTCAAAGCCAATGCCATTGAACCATCTTCACCACGGATAATGTCTACGCGATACTCTTCTTTACGACCATAATCAGCATTATAGGCAAAAACTAAACCTCGAACACTTAATTCAGGACGTTTAAAATGCTGTACCCAAAGAAATAAATCACGGCACATTTCGAACAATTTAAGCCCGAGTTTACTATGATTTGCATCAGGGAAATAACTCCAAGTTGCAGAGACTGCCACTATTCCAGGTTTCATCAACTGTTCAATCATCAACTCATAATACATTGGCGGATAAATGGTATCACTATCTACATCGAAATAGAATATTCCTCTTGAATGTTGCAATCCACAACGACGAGCATAGCCACATGAATGTTGGTATTCTGTATAATATGGAATTCCAGACTTCTCAAATATCTCAGCAGTGCGATCTTTAGAGTCATTGTCAACACCAATGATTTCTACAGGATATTTACACTTTATCTCACTGATAGCCCATAAGCAGGCTTGCAAATGAGTTTCCTCGTTATACGCAATAACAACAATAGACGCAATAGGATTACCACTCTGCAAAGCAGCAAGATGTTCTCGTGTACCATCTATGATGTCTTGAGGAACTTCACTAAATGGTTTTCCGTAAATAGACTGATATTTATTATACCAATTTGTCATATGTCATACTCTATTTGTCTGCGAAGATACGCATTTTTCTGATATTAAACAAATAAAACAAGAAAAACTTGTATGATTCAGAAAAAAAAAGTATCTTTGCCAAAAATCTAAAGCATTATGGCAGATAAGTTTAATCACAGTATCATTCTAAGCATCATCATTCCAGTATACAACGTCGAGAAGTATATAAGAACATGTTTGGAAAGTGTATACAAGCAAGGAATAAATGATGAGTGTTTTGAAGTAATTATCGTTAATGACGGCACAAAGGATCGAAGCATAGATTTAATTCAAGACATTATTAAAAAGCATCAGAATATCACTGTTTACACTCAAGATAATAAAGGAATATCAACAACACGAAACAAAGGAATCGAATTTGCAAATGGAAAATACATTTTCATGTTAGATTCTGACGATTTGCTTATAGACAATTCACTTTCCTTATTACTAAAAAAAGCCTTATCAGATGAATATGATCTTGTTGTTGCGGACTATAAAGAAATGACAGACGACACTATTGCAAAAAATGAAATAAAAAACAATCACACATTATTTTTCGAAGAGAAAACTGGAGAACAATTACTGCTAGAAGACTTAAACCCAAGGAAATGTTATCTATGGAGAATACTATATCGAAGAGATTTCTTAATTAAAGAAAAAATATCATTTATACCGGGAATCATTTTCGAAGATATTCCTTTTGTACATATGTGTTTTCTTAAAGCAAGAAAATGCCTTAAAACTAATCTATCAGTTTACATTTACCGAAGAGGTGTTCAAACGTCAGAGACATCCATTTTTACGAAGAAAAAAGCATTTGATTTATCAATTGCTATTTCTGAATTATGGAAAATGACAAAAATCGACGGTTTGTCCAAAAACGTATATAACAAGCTACAAGATGATACTTTTGTTACATTTTCAATTTTAATGTATGCTATTGTATACAATATTGATAACACAAGAGAGAGATTATTCATTATCAATAACCTAAAGCAATTAATACCAGATATTCAGTTTAGGAATGGGATTATACAGAGAATAAATAGTTTTATGTTTCACAATATGGCGTATACATATATCAGCATAAGAGTTGCTCATAAAAAATATATCAAGCCCATCATTAAACAAGTCTCTTCAATTTTCCAACACAAAAAATGACAGCTATACAAAGTATGGAAGGAAGTTTCCCAACTAGATATATAATCATATTCTTTAGACGACATTGACGGAATGAGTAAATTTGATGCCACGATGCAGGATGCGTCATTAAAGATTTTATTTCCAAATTAGTAACTTTCGGAACAATTGTTTTACGTCTTTTCAAAATATAGCAAGCAATATAGAAATCTGTCATAGCTATATTAAAACAACGATATGGGTAGTATTCTTTAGTTACTAACATAGAAGAAGATGCCTTAAGGTGGTTTATAGACTCAACATTACGCATTACCTCATCTTTTGAAATGTTTATTCGTTGTTGATAATGAGACAAAGAATTCGCCCGGCAAATATATGAATATGTTATATTTGGAAGAAGAACTGCTCTAGAAACAAGTGTAACCAAATCAAATGTAAAAACCAAATCCTCCCAATAATTAACATCTATAAATCGGTGATGATTTAAGCGAAGAAGATCTGTATTAACAATAAAATTACAAGCCGAAGCTTGAATACCGGCATATTTACGATAAGCGAAACTTGCTAACTCATCTTTATTAAGAAGTTGTTTTGACGGATATTGACAAATGGTCTTCACTCCAGAAATATCTATCTTCTGGTATGATCCGAAGACAATCTCTGCATCATACTGCCTGGCGTTCTGCATCAACAATTCAATAGTATTCTTGGCTATTGCATCATCAGAATCCATAAAATACAAAAACTCACCTTGAGCCTCATCTATTATCTGATTTCTCGAAGCTGAAACGCCTTGTTTCTGGGCATGAGTAAGTATACGAATATCTTTGCATCTTTCACTTGACGAAAGTACATATTCAACAACATCAAAAGTACCATCTGTGCAACAATCATTTACCAAAATGAATTCTATAGAAGGGTAAGACTGTGATAACGCAGACATCAAAGATGTGCGGATACAACTAACAGAGTTGTAGACAGGAATACCTATAGTTACGTCATACTTCATTTTCCTTCATGAGTTCGTCAAACAATTGTTTCCATTGTCTACCAACAGAATCTATTTGATATAATTGAGATTTTCTTTGTCCCTTCTCACCCATTTTCTTTCGCAATTCACCATCGATAATTAATTGAACAAGACGATCTGCAAATAAATCTACTTCAAAAGGTGGTATCAAAAACCCATCTTCTCCATCGGAAATAATAGAACGGGGACCATTTTCGCAATCGAACGAAATAACAGGTAAACCACAAGCCATTGCTTCGACAAGAACCATACCAAATCCCTCAGTTCTAGACGGCTGGACCAATATTGAGCTGTTAATATACTCGTTCTCCACATCCACCACACTACTATTTAAATGACAGCGTTTCTTATCAATAGACAATTCGTCCATAATTTTAACGTATGGTGTAGGATCACCCATAGCAAAAATATCAAGTTGCCAATCAGTACATCTCTTTTCTACTATCGACCATATCTTCAACAAAATATCGTAACCTTTCTCATAAGAATATCGTCCAATTGTAATAACACGCTTAGAGCCCAACAGGCTACGATTGTTTACCTTAATAGACAATGGATCTGGGATCATTGTAATATTTGTAAGCTCAGGCCATTCGGATGCCGCATCAGATGTCAGCACAACCAATCTGTCAAGTTTTGTAAGACTTGTAACAACACGGTCTTTCCACCATCGGAAAAAAGAAATCTCGTAGAGTTTTGAGAAACGAGCATCAATCTTTCTATAGTTTGTACGACTTAGATGCTGTTCTCCAATTTTTATGCTACCATCCGGAATTTCATTTATGAAGTTGATTTCCCTACGCAAAGTAGTAATTGTTATATCTGGACGAATTCTTAACAATTCATTTGTCAACAACTTTTTGTACTTTCGTTGTTTTTTTAGGTAAAGGAGGACTTTCTTGACAAATGCAATATTCCACAATTCTTCAAAATTAAGGCCAAGATTAATAACCTTGACTTTATCAGAAAGCGGGAAAAAGGAATTTCCATTTTTACCCTCGGTCACTATTATAGTTACATCATAACCTAAAACATCTGCGAAATAATTGGCTTTAACAGAAACGACACGTTCTGTACCTCCCGCAGAATATAATGCCGGAGTGCAATAAACTATCTTATATTTATCGTTTCTCATCAATAAATCCAAAACTATTTCGTTGCAAAAATACAAATTTAAACTGAAAAACAAAAAAAAGTGCATATAAATTTGGCTATTATTTAAAATATGCCTATCTTAGCCGAAGATTTTTAAAAGAAATAATGGAAAGGACTCTATTTCTCATATTCCATGGGTTCGACCCCAACAATGGTATCAGTAAAAAGATATCATATCAAGTTGACGCTCTAAAAAAATGTGGAATGGATGTTCATCTGTGTTATATGGACGAAAAGGTCACAAAAAAAAGAATTATAGATGGGGTAGTTATTGCTGATTACGGGAACGGCATATTAAGCAAAATACTGAAAAGGACCGATTTCTCCGCTATTTCAAACTATGTCAAAGAAAACCAGATAGATCTAGTATACATCCGTTCGAACCACAATGCCAACCTGTTTACTATAAACATGGTTAAGGAGATGAAAGCATACGGAGCAAAAGTCGTGATGGAAATACCGACATACCCTTATGACAATGAATACAAAGCACAAGGCATAAGCCGTCAGATTTTTCAAGATAAGATTTTCAGGAATCAACTTGCCAAACATTTGGATGCCATTGTGACATTTTCGGATTATGACAAGATATTCGGTCAACGAACAATTAAGATTTCCAATGGAATAGACTTTGGTAGTGTCAAAATGAAATCTAGCATAAATGACACGACAAAAGAGCTTAATTTAATCGGTGTTGCAGAAATACACGAATGGCATGGATTTGATAGAGTCGTAAGAGGACTTGCCGAATACTATTCAAAACCGCAAGAATATATAGTTAAGTTCCATATAGTAGGCTATTTCTTTTCAGCAGAAATAGAAGAAGTATTCAAAAAGATTATCACAGATAATCAAATGGAAGAATATGTTATACTATACGGAAAGAAGCATGGAGCGGAACTAGATTATCTCTTTGATAAATGCGACTTCGGAATAGGGAGCCTTGGCAGGCATCGTGTGGGTATAGACAAGATAAAGACTTTGAAAAACAGAGAATACGCTGCCAGAGGTATACCTTTCATATATTCAGAAACAGATAGTGACTTTGACTCAAAACCATATGTTTTGAAAGCTCCAGCCGACGAAAGTCCAATAGACATCCATAGAATCATCGATTTTTACAATAGTAACAAAATGTCGCCAATTGAGATACGAGAATCTATCACAGATTTATCATGGAAGAAACAAATGGAGCACATTATAGAAGAGGTGCTAAATCCATAACCTTTTCCATAATTGGAGCAATGTCGTAATATTTGTATTCGGCCAAATGACCACCTAAGATTAGGTTAGGGATTTGGTCGGCTAATTCTTTGTAGCGATTGTATAACGACATATTCTTGTCGTCGTTTACACTATAGTATGGTTCCATACCATCCTTCCATTCAGTGGAGTATTCACGAGAAATAACAGTCTTGGGACACTTGTAAACATCATCGCCGAACATTTCGAAATGTTTGTGCTCGATGACACGGGTATATGGAACATCGGCATCGGTAAAATTCATAACGGCATTGCCTTGATAGTTGGGCATATCAAGGATTTCTTCTTCGAAACGAACTGTGCGATATTCAAGTTTGCCATAACGATAATCGAAGTATTCATCAAGTTTTCCAGTATAGAGAATCTTATCAGCAATCTGCTCCCAATGTTGGCGATTGTCGAAGAAATCCACATTGGTCATAACATCAACACCTTCTAGTAAGCCATCAATGAGTTTATTGAAACCTCCGATGGGAATGCCCTGAAAGCGGTCGTTGAAATAATTATTGTCGTGAACAAAACGCACTGGGAGGCGCTTGATAATAAAGGCTGGCAGTTCGCTACATTTTCGGCCCCACTGTTTTTCGGTGTAACCTTTTATTAGGATTTCATAAATATCTTTACCTATAAGTAATTGTGCTTGTTCTTCTAGGTTTCTTGGTTCTGTAGCGCTATCAGCCTTCATTTTTTCGAGGGCTTCTTGGCGTTGTTCTTCTATCTTGGCTTGGGCCTCAGCAGGCGTGAGAACTCCCCACATCTGATAGAAGGTATTCATGTTGAATGGCAAGTTATACTGTTTACCTTTATAGTTGGCTATAGGAGAATTGGTATAGCGATTGAATTCGACAATGGAGTTGGCGAAATCCCAAACCTTCTTATTAGAGGTATGGAAAATATGGGCGCCATACTTATGAACATTTATACCTTCGATATTCTCGCAATAAATATTTCCTCCTAAGTGATTGCGCTTATCAATCACTAAGCAACGTTTTCCCTGGCGATGAGCCATGCATGCAAATGTTGCACCATAAATACCAGCTCCAACTATTAGATAATCGTATTCTTTTGCCATTTTAATAATGAATTTGGTGCAAATATATGATAAAATTTGGAATAATCCAAAAATATTTGTACTTTTGTCATCGTATTAGAAAGATTTTGGGGTAGATGAAGAGAATTTGCTTTGTAGTTGATAGCATTTTCAGTATAGGCGGGGTGCAAAGAGTGACTGCAGTGATTGCCAAAGAATTGGCAAAGGATTATGATGTGAACATCGTGACCTTTGATAAGCCAGAACTGCTTGATACAAATCTATATGGTCTAAAAGATGTGGACATTGCATATCGATTCTTTTGTTATCCGAAGATTGGCAATCTGAAAAAACGCCTATGCAAAGTTTATAGTGGACTGTATCTGAAACTACAGCCGCAAAGCAAATGGAGCTCGGACCTGTATGCTCATAGTTCGTATCCATCTGAATTGCGGAATGCCTTATTAGCAGAATTGAAGCAAGGGAATTATGATGTAATCATTGGGGTGCATGCACCACTAGCTGCTAGATTAGCAACAATAAAGAAACATCTGCCTGGAGTCAAATTTATCGGATGGCTTCATAATTCGTATGAAGCTCTGTTTGGGGAGGACTCACATTATTATATAGGTGCAAAAAGACGGAGGCACTATATCTACCAGTTCAGGAAGCTGAATGATGTAGTAGTGCTGTGCCAGGATGATGCTAACAGATTTAATAAATACGACAAGTTTTTTGCACCAGCTGTGATATACAATCCTTTGACGCTGAAACAAGGAGAACCTTCAACAGGAACAAGCAAAAGATTCTTAACTGTAGGAAGATTTACTCCTCTGCATAAAGGCATAGACTTACTGATAGAGGCGTTCAATCTGTTTGCCCAGAAGAATAAGGGATGGAAACTGGATATAGTGGGCGAAGGAACTGAAGAAAAAACATTCAGAGAACAAATCGCAAAATATCAGCTGGAGGATAGAATTACCATTCACCCATTTACAAATCATATTCAGGAGTACTATTCTGAAGCACAAGTATATGTACTGAGTTCGAGATGGGAAGGCATGCCATTAGTATTGGTTGAAGCAATGTCGCACGGACTACCAATCGTAACATCAGATTTACCAGTGAGCAAGGAGATTCTAGGCGACTTCGGAATGTATTTCAAGAATGGGGACATCGAAGACTTGGCGCAGCAGTTGGAAGATGCTACGCATATAGATTGGGAGGCGAAATCAAAGGAGGCGCTGGAGATAGCCAAGCGATTTGATATTGAAAATATCATCAGTCAGTGGAAAAAACTGGTTGAATAATATCATTTTTTAAGAAATAGTGCATAAAATTTGGAATAATCCAAAAATATTTGTAATTTTGTCAGCGTAAAATTGGCAAATTGGGCACGTATGAAGAAGATATGTTTTATAGCAGATAGCATTTTCAAGTCGAGCGGTAAGCAGAGAGTTACCGCCGTGATAGCTGAGGAACTGACGAAATACTACGATGTGACAATCGTTACGTTTGAGGATCCTGAGCAACAAGACCTGAGGATGTATGACTTACAGAACTATCCCATCAAGTTCGTGTATACTCACTTCCCTGAAATAGGTAAGTGGCAAAAGCTGTCATATAGCATTTACAACTATCTGTATAAGAATCTGTTGCCCAAAACAGCAGCTACATCAGACTTGTATGCACACAGCTCATTCCCAAGACAAAGACGTGAGGCTGTGGTAAAGGTGCTGAAAGAAGGCAACTATGACGCAATAATAGCTGTAAACTCATATCTATCTATGCGACTGGCTACCATCAAGAAGGATCTAGGCGGGGTAAAAGCTATCGGATGGATATATAATTCGTTTAATGCATTTATCAGAGAGGGATCGCCATATCTGGGAACAGAACTGAAATATCACTATGGCAGACAGCTGCAGAAACTTGATGAGACAGTGCTACTGTATCTGCAGGATTCGGAGATGTACTATCATGCATACGGTTTCTCGCCATTTGTGATTCCGAACCCACTGACAATCAAGCCTGGTGCACCTGCCAATGCAAAGAACAGACGATTCCTGGCCATCGGTAGACTGGTGCCTCAACATAAGGGATTCGACCTGCTGATTAAGGCGTTCGACAAGTTTGCACAGCATAACCAGGACTGGTATCTGGACATAGTAGGCGACGGACCAGAAAAGGACGAACTGAACAAGATGATAGAGAATCGCTATCTGACCAGAAGAGTAAAGATACATCCGTATACCGAGGATATTCAGAAGTATTATACACAAGCTAGTATCTATGTATCTAGCTCGAGATGGAAGGACTTCGGACTAGTACTGGTACATGCGATGGCACACGGACTGCCTGTAATATCATCTGACCTGCCATCGAGCAAGGAGATATTGGGCGACTTCGGAATATACTTTAAAAATGGCGATGTGGACGATCTGGCAAAGAAACTGGAGGATGCCACATATATGGACTGGCAACCAAAGTCGGACGAAGCACTGATGCTGGCGCAGCGATTCAACGTAAGTGTGATAGCTGAGCAATGGAAAACGCTGATAGATAGTGATGGACAACGAAAAGGTAAGAAATAAACTGAAGAACAACCCCAAGTGGAAGAAGTTTATTGACTGGGTGATTATGAACCAGGTGGAGACAAGACCACGCTGGTTTGTAAGACTGTTGGCCCGGATATATCAGCACAGAGGTAAGCACTCTGTGATACACCGTTCGGCAAGAATGGACACTCCACCCTATCGCAAGTTCTCATTGGGTGATTATTCGGTTATCGAGTCGTTTGCATGCATCAACAATGCTGTAGGCGATGTGATGATTGGTGACCACACCAGAATAGGACTGCACAATACAATAATCGGACCTGTGGAGATAGGCAGCCACGTGAACCTGGCACAGGGCATAACGGTAACTGCACTAAACCACAACTTTGGTGACACCGAAAAGCGGATAGACGAGCAGGGCGTGAGCACCAAGCCTGTGACAATTGAAGATGATGTATGGGTAGGTGCTAACGCTGTGATACTGCCAGGTGTGACGATAGGTAACCACTGTGTGGTAGCAGCAGGCGCTGTAGTGACCAAGGACGTACCACCCCACTCGCTTGTGGCTGGCGTTCCGGCAAAAGTGATTAAGCAGATATGAGAATAGGTATCGAGGCTCAGCGTGTGTTCCGCCGAAACAAACACGGAATGGACTATGTGGTTCTGCAAGAGATTAAGGAACTGCAGAAGCTGGATACCAAGAATGAATACTTTGTGTTTGTGGCTCCCGGTGTGGACAGATGCCTGCAGGATACCAAAAACGTGCACATCATAGTGATAGGCGAAAGTTTCTATCCCGTCTGGGAACAAATTACCCTGCCCCGAGCTGCCAAGAAATACAATCTGGACATACTGCACTGCACCAGCAACACAGCACCGATATTCTGCGACATACCACTGGTGCTGACTCTGCACGACATCATATTCCTGGAACCGAGAGACAAGAATAACAAGTCGCTCTACCAGAATATGGGATGGCTGTACCGCCGCAAAGTGGTGCCAAAGATATTGGAGAAATGTCTGCGCATAATAACAGTATCAAACTTTGAGAAACAGAATATCATAAACAAGCTGCACATCCCCGAAAAGAGGATGGCGATGATATACAACGGCTACAATGAGTGGTTTACTACATTCAAAGACATAGCTGATATCTACAAGTCGTATATCGACAAGCCGGGCTACTTCTTCTTCCTGGGCAACACTGACCCAAAGAAGAACACAGAGCGTACGCTAGTAGCATACTCAAAGTATCTGGAGAAATCAAGCGTAAAGCGTAAGTTGCTGATGGCAGATCTGGACAAGGAGTATCTGAACGGTATAATAGAAAGAAACCACATTGAGAACATCCGCAATCAGATAGTGATGCCTGGGTATATAGTTAACAGCGACCTACCTTATATATATAATAGAGCATTCGCATTCCTGTACACTTCGCTAAGAGAGAGTTTTGGTATACCTCTGCTCGAGGCTATGGCATGCGGCACACCTGTGATAACATCCAACACGTCGTCGATGCCTGAGATTGCCGGCAATGATGCTATACTTATCAACCCGGAGAGTTCTGACGAGATAGCAGAGAAGATGCTAAAGCTGGAGAATAACGAACTGTACTATAACGCACAAAAAGAAATAGGACTGAAAAGAGCAGAACTGTTCTCATGGAAGAAAACCGCAGAACAGCTATTGAGTTTATACGAAGAAGTTTATAAAGAGCTGCCGAATTCCAACATCAGTTGACGGGCGTCGGAATTGTTCTGGGTATTAAGACGATAATACCCGCGACGACCTGTTGACTCGATAAGTGACTGAGGCGACTTGGAATTTTTAAGCAGATACTGCTGAACATAGGCACGGATCTCGTTAAGATCGGGCGTATAAAAGAAACTAAGATTCATATTATACACATGCTTGGACACCTGCATTACACTGATGCCCTTATCGCCTACACTGGTCAATATACTCAATATCTGTTGATCGTATGTCATTTGCCTTAAAAAAAGGCCGGTAAAGCGTTTACCGACCTTTTTCTATAATTCGTTAAATGGCTTATGCCAATGTAACTTTTTCACCATCATTAGCGAGCTTGCCCTCCTTGAAGAGC
>JAEEGK010005066.1_pt1 | contig 31918 bp, 29 predicted proteins | sample 8958771 | NCBI WGS metagenome assembly JAEEGK01 (sample SAMN16246547, study PRJNA631951) | gut metagenome | biome: gut microbiome; feature: rumen; material: SC-attached | host: Bos | place: Iran: Karaj | collected 2018-10
CAAGGCTATGTTTGAACAAGATTTTCCATCCAGAAAAGTCGATTCGCTTTTCGCTGCTCCCTTACATGGACCAAGAATGGATGGTGAACATCCCTCTTTATGCAGTTTGCAATCTGTAGAAACTGCGTAGCAAAACCAGCCATAGAGCGTTCAAAACATTTTGCTATTGTGAATAGGTCACCTGGCGTTTTCCTTCTTGTTGAACTAACAAAAAATCCTTGTGAGTTGCATCTTAACCACCTCTACATTTCGGCAACATCGTATTCCGGATGCGCGTCAAAGAATTGCTTGACAGTAATAATCGGAACGTCGTTGAAATTTTCCAACACAAGCAAATCAGCATCTCCGCTTACCAAGTAGGTTGCTCCTGCGGCAATGGCGCATTCCAAGAACATGTTATCTTTGGGATCTCTGCATATATCGACAACCTCAGACTTTTCAATGATGGTCATCATCTTTGCAATTTGGCTTTTCCATTTTGTAGCGATATCTGGTCGCTTATTTGCTACTTTATCTATGATGCGACAATACTCAGCCATCATGTCTATTGTCGCGAAAGGCTTAATGTCTTGATGAAAAACAAGCGCTAAAAATTTTCGAGGAGAGCCGTTCCAAAAAATTCCAGAAACAAGAACATTCGTATCAATTACAACGTTCATCGATTGTCCTTGATAAAGTCACTCAGCTTTTCAGGCGTCGTCGCAAGTTCATTTGTTATTTTGTCTGTTTCTTCAACAAGTGCCTTGAATTCGGAAAGGTTTGGGCTAAGTATTGGTTTGAGCAAAATGTTCGAACCATCGCAAACAACAATCAGTTTATCACCTGTATCCAGATTGAGTTGATTGCGTATGTTTCTCGGGATAACAACTTGTCCCTTAGTAGAAAGACTTGTAATCTCTAATGTTTCCATAAAGCCTCCGTAAGATTTTCTTACTTCATAAAAAATAATCAAAAATAATGTAAAAGTCAATAAAAAATTCCAACCTGGAATAAAAAATTTTCAGTTTTTTTCTTAAAAAAATGTTTTTTTTCAAAAAAATTTGTATATATACATCATCAAAGTTCTGACTGGAATATGGCGATTTTGATGTAAAAACGATAGAATTTTGCAGACAAAGTAAAAATTCGTGACAAAAGTCTGACAATTTTTACACAAAAATACAAAAAATTTTGCAAAACTATTGCTTTTCTGAAAAAAATTGTTTATATTACAGACATAAACCGGTTGAACGCCCACTAACGGGCCTAAGACCAAACAAGTGTGTAACAAATCAACAAGGAGTACACTATGAAAAAGCAAGGTTTTACCCTTATCGAATTGATGGTCGTGATCGTGATCATGGGCATCCTGGCCGCCGTCGCAGTACCGAAACTGTTCGGCATGATCGCTAAGTCCAAGGCTTCCGAAGTCGGCCCCGCCGCCGGTACCTACGTGAAGCTGCAGCAGGCTTACTTCTCCGAACGCTCCGTTGCAGGTGGCTGGCAGTTGATCGGCTACATGGCTCCGAGTGGCGTTGCAGCTAGTAAGACAACGAACTTCGAATACACTCCGGGTACGTTGTCCGTTACGGGCGAAACAGCTGCATCCTCTCTCACCACTGCTTGGGAAGCAAAGAATGTAGCCAACTTGAACGAATGCCCGTCTGGTAAGAACTGGACCGTGGCTGTTCAAAAGTCTGCAGATGCTAATAAAGGTACTGACATCACCTTTACTGCCAAAGCAGACGCTTTGGGTAAGGCAGGTTGCGTAGCTCTTACCCCGACCTTCGACAAGATTGGTAAGTAAGGTTTAGCAATCTAAATTTCAAGAGAGTCCTTCTGCTGAGGGACTCTTTTTTATGTTTTCATCACAAATGAATAGATTTTCACTTTTTTTCGTTGCCCCTGTTGTTGCAGCAATATTTCCCTATATTGCCGCGAAATGGTTTGATTCAAACTTACAAACTGGTTTTTTTTCCGCAGATATTTTCTTTTTAGTACTGTTGTTCTCTTTGCCAGCAGGAAAAATTATTTGGAAGATGCCGTTAATTGTCACGGCCGCTTTATTTACTTATTGGCAGAATTCAGCGGAAGCATACGCCGTTCTAGGCATTTATACAACAATGGTGTTTGTTTCTGCGATTGTTCCTAGAAAACATTTGTATTCATTACTGGCATTTATCTTTTACAGTCTCCTTTTTATTTTAGCTATTTGGGGAAACTTTTTTTATTCAACATTCTCACTGACCCTTTTTGATGTGTGGGGGCTCGCAAAATTCTTCTGGTGGGGAACGCTACTTTTTATCATAATTCCGTCATTACAGGTTTTGCTGACAGTCATTTTTTCCCGTAAGGTTTTATACGGGAAAGACCGGTTAGAGTTACCTCATTTATTTGTTATTGTATTTGCTTTTTTATTCATCACCTTGTGTTTTGGAATAAATAAATTAATACCACAACAATCTATTGTTGATTTCGGGACAAAAAAATTTATATGGGAAATATGTTCACCTGAAGTTGTATCTCATAATTCATATTTGCAGGAAGATATAAAAAAGGCATTCCCTATATGGGAAAAGAACAAATCCGTCATAGACGATTTCAATAGGCCAACGGTTGTCGTTCTTGTCGAAAGCTACGGTGTAAACAAATCTACCGCATATACAGATTCTTTATTAGCTCCTTTTAACCAATCTAACATTGTTTTTATGGGCTTATATGCCCGCGAAACAGCTCACACTCAAGGTGCAGAATGGGAAGACTTTGGGGCTTCAGGAGGAACAATTCGAAACAAAACGATTCCCTCCTTATTTAAAGACAACCATTTCCAAACGTGGTTTATACATGGTTACGACGGGAACTTTTACAAACGTAGTGAGAATTATGCACAGTTCGGTTTTGACTCGTTATTATTTCGCGATGAGCTTCTAGCTCGAAACTACACTATATGTAAATACGGCTTTGATGGCATTTGTGATGCGGAAATCATCACGTTTTTAGATTCAATGCTTTATGATAGTGTGCCTAAATACATTTATTGGACAACGCTTGATGCTCACCCACCATATGAACTCGTGAATTTAAAAAACAAATCATCAGTTTGTGGATCTCTTCATTTGCAAGAAATTGATTGTACATACTTTACATTGCAACAGGGAACAATGCAACGACTAGCGTTGTTAGCAAATAAATACCCTAATTATAGATTTGTTATCCGTGGAGATCACCGTCCTATGGGCTCTCTAGTACCATCAGGTTTTGTCCAATCGTTCTATTACAAGTGGGTGCCGATTATTTTACTTAATTAAAAACACTTTTTGTTAAATTTGAATTATGTTATCGTGCTTAAAAACGAAGAGATTTTTGTCACCAATCATCTTAACGGTAGATATTGGTATCTTTTATTTAGTTTTATTCGCTATTTTTGGCGTTGTTCGTTACGGATCCCTTGACGATTACTTCATGGCAACTATTTTGAACGGAGCCTATGGTTCTGAATTTGACCCACATCTAGTCTTTGTAAATGTGCTCATTGGGTACTTATTATTCCCTCTGATTACCATCTTTCCCAAGATCGATTGGTTCTATTTTTTTGAAATGGGGAGTATATTTGCATCGTTTACCGTTTTTTCTTTCTTCCTGATTCGTCAAACAGGACGCAAAATGGGCGTTCCCTTCGCACTACTACTTTCATCGTTATCACTCAACTTTTATGCACAAGTGAGTTTTACGCAATGCGCAGCGTTACTTGTTGCTGCGGGGGGGGTATCTTTTATTTTGGGGGCAAAGGAAAAACGAATGTCTTTTTTGTATATAGGCATTCTTTTTTTGATTATAGGGGCAGCATTGCGTTGGCAAATGTTCTTATTAGGGCTCCCCTTTCTTGCATTAACTTTTTTCTTGCAATCTGATTGGAGGGAAATAATCAGTATCAAAGCTATTGTAGCGACATCTCTTTGCGCCGCATCACTTTTTACGATACATTTTTTTGATGAAAGTTTCTACAAAGTTCCTGAATATCAATACTACAAGGCGTATCAAAGTAAACGTTCCCTTTTCGGCGACGGTAGACATTTCGACAAAGAAGCTGTTTATGACGAACTTGAAGAACGCGGTTTGCAAGGGCGAGATTTCCAACTATTGAATGAATGGACTTTCTATGACACCGAAGTATTCAGTGCAGATAGCTTGGGCAAAATCATTCAAGTAGTCAATCGGAACGTTTATCCAATAAACAACAACCGTGTACCGGCAGCCATTAGCCTTGCAATTTCAAACGCATTCATGCAAAATGAGACTTGGTGTTGGTGCTTATCGTGCATTTATTTACTTGTATTTTCCCAAAAACGTTCTCGGTTATACCCATGGGCATCATTAGCAGCCGTTACTCTTGGTTATATTTACCTATTCTTGTTAAATAGATTATCAAGTCATGTAGAAATGGGAATGTGGGTATACGCAACTGTCTTGGCGATTCCGTTTATGCAAAAAACAGATAATTACAAAATGTCTAGAGCCGCACTTCTGTTAGCGATAGGATTCGTACTAATTAGCATAAGTACTTTGCCTCAGACAAATACAACTCGCCATTTTGTCGCGACCCCTCAGATGTCGGAATCTTGGCGACAGTTTCTGAGCTATGCAGATAATCACTCTGAGAAAGTCTTCCTGCTATCCTTTGAACAGTATAAAGATCTAGGAATGGTCAAGGATCCTGCTTACCGAGCTCCTGCTCCGGGTAGTTGGAAAAACATCTTCCCGATAGGTTACTGGAATATAAATCTGCCAGCAATGAAAAAAGAACTAAAAAATCGTTCTATTGACAACCCTCTACGTGATATTGTCAAAGAGAACGTATTTCTACTAGAAACAGGCAATATACCACATTATCAAACATTCTATAAAACACATTACCATAAAGCCTTATTTGCAGACACCGTTGCATCTTTTGGAAAGCTGCAATTGCTAAAATATCATGAAGTAGGCGTTGAGAATGAATAAAACACATAAAACAAATTTGGTCATATTCATCACTTTTTGCCTAGTGATCATTTCATTCGCCTATTTTTGGGGAGCAGATTTTTTATCAAAGCAAGAAAAGCCTTGGCACATGCAAACGGGGCTTCATGAAGATTCTTTATCATCGGACTATATAACAACACACCCTATTTTTGATAGACACCCCGCTATTCGACAAATCGAGCCTAAAGATGTTCCAACAGTATTAATTCTTGTAGACGCATGGGGACTTCCTCTTGATGGATCAAAACTGAAGAAAGAATTTGATCTCTTTAGCAGTCTTCCGCACAATTTTGCCATTCATAAAAGACTTGGCAACAGGACTAAGCATGCGGAACATGTTGAATTCCGAATAGATTCTTCTGATGCAGTATTTATTTTCGGTGGAGACTCGCTTGAATATGGCAGAAAAGAATACATACCAACTTTAGGCTATGGGGAACAACTTTATTATCAAAACTATTCTGATAGTATGATGATTGAAGTCTTGGACTCCTTACTTTCGGGACAGCTATTTAGTACAATTGCTTGGACCACCCAAGATTCCCGTCTTGGCGATGAAAAAAAACTCATTTATACACTTAAAAATATTGCTGAACTAGCCCAAAAATGGCCTACAATTAGGTTCATTGTGCAAGGAACTCACCGACCTATTTTAGGCACACCGGAAAAAAAGCGCGAATACTACTCCCATTGGGTGCCTGTAGTGGTTATAAATCCATAAAATAGCGATTATTTGTTATATTCAGTAGCAATGAGTGACAATATCCGTGTTTGCCAAGTTCTCCATGGAATCGTAGGTGGCGGTTCTGAGCAGGTGGTTCTGAACTACTGTTCTCGTATGCACGACATTCATTTTGATTTACTGTATCAATACGAGCCAAATCCGCAGATTTTAGAACGATTCAACGAAGCAGGGATTAACTGCATCCAGATTCCAGACAAAGTGCATCATCCATTGAAACACCTTTGGATAATGTACAAGATTTTCAAGCAAGGTAAATATGACGTTGTCCATTGCCATCTAGATTGGTTTTTGAATAGTTATGCATGCTTTATTGCAATGCTTGCAGGAATCAAAAAACGCATCGCCCACCACCACCAAGCGTATCGTTCTAAAAATCTATTGTTACTTTTACTATGTATTTTCTTACGCATTCCAAATAAGGTTTTTGCTACACATTGGCTAGCCTGTAGCAAAGATGCCGCAATTGACGGCTGGGGAAATGGCGCTGTAAAAAAAGGCAAAGTGAAAATTTTGGCCAACGCGATTGATCCGCAACATTTTAAATTCAATGAATTAACCCGTCAGAAAATACGCGCTCAATATGGATTAGCGGAAAGCGATTATGTAATTGGCCATGTAGGAAGATTTTATCCCCAAAAAAATCATGAATTCTTAATAGATGTATTCGAGAAAATTTACAAGCAGAAACCTAACGCAAAATTACTGCTGCTTGGAGAAGGGCCTTTGCAGAATAAAATTCGGCAAAAAGTTAACGATTTAGATATCGCAAAAGCCGTAATTTTTGCAGGGCTTCAAAAAGATCCCGCCCCATTTTATAACGCAATGGATGTTTTTTGTCTCCCCTCATTATGGGAAGGTCTAGGAATAGTACTTCTAGAGGCCCAATATAATGGGCTGCCATGCGTCGTTAGTGACGCAATTCCTAAGGAGGCGCAAATAACCGACAATTTTAGTTATTGCTCTTTTAATATAATTAATTGGATTCATCGTCTAACAGAAATGAAAAGAATCCATCCTCAAATAAAAAATCAATATTTTGATATAAATTCAAATATTGATAAACTTAGGACTCTTTATTATACGTGAGGAATCGTGACTATTCCTAAAATAATCCATTACTGTTGGTTGAGTGGGGATCCATTCTCTGAACTCGCTCAAAAATGTATAGCGTCTTGGCACAAGGCTATGCCTGATTACACATACATTTTATGGGATAGAGAACGAGTCAAAGAGATTTCGAACAAATGGATTGACGGCGCTATTAACGCCAGGAAGTGGGCATTTGCAGCCGATTATATTCGATTGTATTCATTATGCAAATACGGTGGAATTTACCTAGATTGCGATGTAGAAGTTCTAAAACCATTTGACAATTTATTGAATCAAGAATGCTTTTTGGGTAGAGAAGGACATAAGAATGTTGTTGAGGCCGCAGTTATGGGCAGTTCGCCCAACCAAAATTGGACAAAAAAGGCCTTAGACTGGTATAGCGATCGGAATTTTGATGTAACCCAACTAAACAATCCGTCAATAGCAGTTCCTTTTATATTAAAAAAGATATTGAATGATTATCCGAATATACGACTTCTCCCTGCAGAATATTTTTCTCCCAAAGACAATCGCACCGGTGAAATAAACATAACATCAAATACTTATGCAATACATCACTTTGATGGGAACTGGCATTCCGATTATCAGCGAGAGTATTTTAGAATAAGGGTAGAATACTCAAAAAAATTGGGATCCTTGGTTGGATTGATTATCGCGACATTATTTTCGATAAAACATAAATTAGAAAGGTAATCAGATGCTTAATTTATTGTTTGACGCAAAAATTTTGTTGAATTATAAAGATAAAAATGGTAGCCGCAGTGGTATATATTTTTACACCTATAATGTATTTCTCGAATTGTTAAAAAGAGAAGACATCAATGTCGTTTTATGGTCAGACATCAAAAATTTACTGTATCTAAAAAAAATGCGGCAAGCGCTCTACCCAAGAGTTCAACTTTTTTATGAAATCCCCGATAAAAAAGAACGCATATTTTACATAAAAACACTGCTAGATAATTGGTGGAACGCAAATTTATCTCGACCTCTTATACGAAAGCCCATCGCGTTGATAAGATTACTCCATGAAAAACTTTTAGAACTGCTTTATAAAAAGGACTTCGTTCGTAATTTGCCAAATTACAACGCCTTCTTTGAATCTTTTGAAAACGTCCCCTCTGTAATAAGGAACTGTGGTTACATAAAGTGTTTCAGTGTATTGCATGACGCAATTCCTTTTATTTCAGATTATATGGGAAGATGTGCAAAAATTGGCATTCAGCAACAAATAACACTAAGCACATCAAATGACTTCTTTTTTTGCGTTTCAGAAAACACAAAAAAAGACTACTGCAAATTGTTCAAAAAAATAAATGATACAAATACAACGACAACTTTACTTGCCGCTAGTTCCAACTTTAAGCCAGAGCATGACCCCATTAAATTAGATCTTGCCAAGCAAAAGTACAACATTCCCCAAGACAAACGATATGTCTTTAGTCTATGTACCATAGAACCCCGAAAAAATTTGATACGCGCCGTCCGATGTTTTTTAGACTTTCTAAACAAAAATAAAATCAATGACTTAGTGTGGGTTATGGGAGGTGGTCAATGGGATTGTTTCGTAAAAGAAATGTCGAAAACCGGAATAAAGTGGGATTCAAAATATATTGTTCGGGCTGGATATATAGATGATGAAGATTTGCCAATCCTTTATAGCAATGCAGAATGGTTTGTTTATACTAGTCAATATGAGGGTTTTGGCCTACCGCCTTTAGAAGCGATGCAATGCGGCTGTCCCGTGATAACAAGTAACAATTCATCTCTACCCGAAGTTGTTGGTAATGCGGGTATACTGATTGATTGGGATAGTGACGAGCAGCATATCAACGCTTATGAGAAATACTATTTCAATGATTACATAAGGACGGAAATGTGTTCAAAGGGGATTGAGCGAGCAAAACTATTCTCCTGGAAAAAAACTATTGACAAAATTATAGGAGAGATGGTATCACAAACACCTGAACATATAGAAAAATTGAATATCATCTATCGAATGTGTGATAAAGTTAGTGCATCTAGTTCTGTCCAAAGATGTTTTGATGTCAGCAAAAACAAACTTATAAAGAGATGTCTACAATCACTAAAAAGAAATTTAGAAAGATATTATGGCCAACTAAATTTTTATTGTATTGCAGACAATTGTAGCGATGATATTATTGTTTTTTTGAAAGAAACGATTCCAAACGTAATTTTAAAAAGATTTGATAAAATCGGCAATGCAAAATCATTTTGTGAATGCGTGGAATTAGCCTCTAGCCTACCGAACGGAGAACAAGTCTTTTTTATAGAAGATGATTATTTAATGTTAAATGACCGCGTGTTAGCTACACTCAACGTTAGTCTAGCTCAGCTATGCTACGAGAAGCAATGCAAAGTCGCAATAATGCCTGATGATTATCCAGATCGGTATATTGGCAATTCTATTAATACCGAATGCCGTGTAACTGGTTCAGGACATTTCCTGAAAATTGATAAGACAACTTGCACGTTTGCTACATATACAGACGTGGTAAAGCATTATAAAAAACATTTGTTAAAATTTATCAAATGGCCCCTAATTTCCGAAGACGAATCCGTAAACTATATTTGGAAAAAAGTTCCTCTTTATCAGCCCATCCCAGCCTGGACGCTCCATTGTCAGGAAAAAAGCATTATTCCAAAGTATCTAGATTACGTTCACCTAAAAAAATATTTTGAAAACGAAATAGAATTGTAGGAAAAAATGAAAGTTCTTTATGTTTTAGTAAGTTCAGAGTCAGATTTTTATTACGAGCAGGCATTGGTGTCAATAACATCTCTTCGCTATGTGATGCCCAAAGCTTTGATAGCACTCTTAGTAGACGACAAAACTGACGCAAACTTAATTGGATCACGGTCTAAAATTAAAGACATTATCGACGAATATAAGGTAGAACCGTTTGATTCTACAGTGAATTCAATTGTTCGTTCGCGTTCATTGAAAACACGAATGAGAGAACTTATTCGAGATGATTTTCTTTATGTTGATGTGGATACAGTATGGTGCGAAGCTTTTGATGAAAACGACTTTAACGCAGATGTAATGGCGGTTCCTGACGGGCATTGTCTGCTGGAAGATCACCCATTAAAAGCTTGCATTACAGAAACGCTCCGCAAGTTAAATTACAAAGTGGAACAAAAATATCACTATAATGGAGGAATTTTCTTTTTGAAGGATTCTCCAAATGCTCGTGAATTTTCTAAAAAATGGCACTTGTTATGGAAAGAAAATATTGAAAAAGGCATATATGTAGATCAACCAAGCTTAAATGAGGTTAATTATAGAATGAATTCTATAATTAAAAGACTTCCAGAAAGTTACAATGCACAAATAGGACGCTGCCTAAATTATCTTGCTTCCGCCAAAATCATCCATTACTTCGCAACATGGAATACAAATGAAGAATTTGAACCCTGTTATGAATTTTTAAAAAAATCATTTTATCAAAGAATTCGAAATCATGGAATTGATGATAACGCCATGAAATTGATCCGCGATCCTAAAAAAGCCTTTGACACAAATACATATGTTTTAAATTACGAAGTTACAAAAAAAATCTTTACGCCCAACGGCAACGTGTTGCTAAACACTCTGCAATCAAATAATCCCGCAGATAAAAGATTACGTATGATACTAATAAAAATCGCGAAGATGTATTATAAAATTATTCCAATCCTTCACCCTGTTTACAGCTTTTTTAAAAAACTTAAAATCATCTCTTAAAATCTAAAATAGAGGAATGGTGAAAAATTTGTTCCTAGCAGAAAGGCTATTGCTATTATAAATACAATAAAGACTAATCCACAATATGCAATTTCTATCGCTTTTTTGTTTTTTTGTCTTATGACAGAAACTATCGGCATAGAAAACAATAAGCCTATCAAAAAACAAAAAAGAAATTTCCAATCTATAATATAAACAAAATCCACCCAAGAATTATCATTCACAATGAACAGGTTTTGAATATATTCCATCGAATAGCATAATCCGGTTTCTCTAAAGAAAATCCATCCAAAAAGAATCACAACAACAGCATAAAGGTGTTGTATTGATGATGGTAATTTTTCAAGAAGCCGACCTAAAAAGAACCGTTCCATAACGAGAAATACAAAATAATACAGGCCCCAAATTATAAAATTCCAGCTAGCACCATGCCAAAATCCCGTCAAAGACCAAACGATCAGAAGATTAACAATAAGACGCATGCATCCGACTTTATTGCCACCAAGAGGAATATAAACATAGTCTCGAAACCATTGAGAAAGTGAAATGTGCCATCGGCGCCAGAAATCTTTAATTGATTTTGCAATATATGGATAATTAAAATTCTCCAAAAAATCAAATCCAAACATTTTTCCAAGACCAATAGCCATGTCAGAATAACCGGAAAAATCAAAATAAATTTGAAGAGCATAAGCTGTAATCCCCAGCCAAGCACAGGGTGCAGAAACACCATGTAATGCAAATATTTTATCAACATATGGCGCAAGTTGATCGGCGATAAGGACTTTCTTTGAAAAGCCAACCATAAACCGAATACAGCCTTCACTAAATTTTTGAGCACCTACTGTCCGCATTTGAATTTGATTACTTATATCAACATAACGAACTATTGGCCCAGCTATCAGTTGTGGGAAAAAGGAAATATACAGGCCCAAATTAAATGGGTTCCTTTGAACCGAGACTTTATTTCGTTTTACATCAATTATATACGAAAGAATTTGAAAAGTGAAAAAAGATATTCCTATTGGAAGGACAATATTTCGGATATTAATTCTAGTTTGAAAGAATAAGTTGATGTTCTGAATCAAAAAATCTGTATACTTAAAATAGAACAGCAATCCTAGATTAAAAGCTATTGACAATATAAAGAATAGGTTTGACAAACCTGCTTTATCACGAAATTTATGAATCAAAAGCGCCGCATTCCAATTCACCACAATGGACATAATCATAATTAAAACATTTTTCGGCTCGCCCCATGAATAAAAAAACAAAGAGCCTATCAAAAGAATGATATTTTTTAAACGGCTTGGGGTTACGGAATATAAAAGCAATATTGCCGGAAGAAAAGCAAACAGAAAGAAGACAGAGCTGAAAACCATTACATCCCCTCACTTTTTGTATAAAGATCCAAAAAAGAGTCTAAGTAATCAGCAAACCCATTAGAAAAATTATGTACGCTAGCTTCATTGAGTTCAATAATTACGAAATCAACATTGTCGAGAATCTCGGCAAAATCAACATCCTCCCATTTCTTTATAGATATCTCTTTTGCATCTTTTTCTTGAATGGCTTTGTTGTAAAAAAACTTATAGGATTCTCTTGAATAATACCCATAGTCGAACATATAAAAACCCTGAGAAAAAGAGCCGCCTTGAATTAAAAATTTAGGGATGGCATAATCTTCATTTGAATCTTTTTGATATTTATATTCATAATAGGGTCCTTGGGGGGGGGCAATTAAATTTGTAAGATTGTAAACATCAGCGTCTCTTTTATAAGGGATATCGCTTGTATCGGTTGTTGAAAAATTGATTTGTTTTAATCTCTTTTTTGAAAGTTCAGACATCTTTTTCACCAGAGCTTGAGAAACTCGTTGTTCTGTTGGCCTAGACCAGTGAATTCCTGTAGCATAAAAATCAGGAATGGTATCTTTTGAAAGATAATCTCTTGAATCGATATATGTAACCCCTCTTAATTTCAACATTTTTTTTAAATAATAATAAGGCGGCAAAAAATCATCTCGTTTTTTCAAGCGATATTTCAAAGGTATATCTTGAAAATTCAATGAAGCTTTGGATGGAGTAATAACGAAAATGAAATATTTGTTTATTTTCTTAAGTTTGTTTTGAATAGATTCAAGATGATTTACATAATCACCCAACTTGTTTGCATTTTCATCAAGACTAAAATCTTGATTAGCATCCAATCCGCATTCAGCATTTATGTATTGCATCTCAAATATATTGTCATTCTCTCCAACAATTGTACTTTGGGATAACTTGAAAAAAGAAAAATTAATTTGGTTGTGCAAGCGAATGAGATATCCACGAAGATTTATATTCGAACTAATTTGAGACTCAATATTTTTTTGATAAGCCCTATTTGCATAATTTTGGAGAGAAAAATGTACTTTTTCACCGGGATTATCAACATATCCCGATAAACGTCCCTTGAAGCCGATTCCCGTAAAAACAGAAACTCCCACTAAAATAGATGGTAAAAATAAAATAAAAAGGAATAGCGCTGGCATTGCCGGAATACGAGCGTTTTTTAAAACATGAGGTAAACGAATCTCTTTCGTGCCAAAATGCTTAGAGGCATTCAAAACCGTTTTGAATATAGAATTAATTCTAGCACGAATCATTTTCGCCTATTTACGACTATATTGATCAATCTTCTCCAACAGGGAAAACCGATTTCTTTGTTGAACAGTTTCCGTCATGCGGTCCTCTTCAGGAATCCGTGATTAAATATACCTCCGAGTGAGTTAGATTGTCAAGAGAAATGAGTCTTTAACGCTCATTATGCCCGTCAATAAGCGCATTGATTCCCATGCAATTAGGGGGAAACTTACAAAACGACGTGGTTTCCGTCAAAATCCAGCAAATAAAGCCCTTCTTGTAAGCTTCCCCATAATTGTAAACTATCCATTATGGGGAAGCTTACAAAAGGAGTCATTCAAAGGGATTTGGCTATATTGCTGCAGAAAGTCCGGTAGATACAGGGCGAACTCAACAATAGGCCAAGAAAAAGGCTTGCTTTTAAGACTCCGCTAGAGTATATTTGTATGCAAGTTAAAAAAGCTGACCGATTGTGTTTGCGAAAAACAATCCACCCCTTATTAAATTGACCACAAATATCCAAGTTCAACTTGGGCAGAACAAGAGCATTCGCTATGAAAAAAATACTGTTTTTTATAAATACACTTTACCAAGGTGGTGCGGAAACTTTAGTAAAGGATTACGCTCTGCTTCTTGATAGGAATGAATTTGATCTTACGGTTTTTTGTTTGCATAGGATGAATACTGTATATGAAAAAATGTTACAAGATAATGGTGTAAAAATTTTTTTCTTTTATGACTATTTGAAGAGATATTCGACGTCCTTTTTTTATAGGTGCTATTTTAAAGTTGTAATGTTTTTTCATTTAGATTTCTTTTTGGCAAGGATGATTGTAAAAAAAATAAAGCCAGATGTAATTCATGCGCATTTGTTTGTTCTTCGATATTTGAAACATTTTGATTTAAAAGGAATAAAAAAAATTTTTTATACGGTTCATAGTGAACCTCTAAAGTTTTGGGATTGTCAAACAAAAGAATCGAAAGATGAATTCGAAGCTGCATTATGGTTGGTAAAGAACAAACGTATGCAACTGATTGCTTTACACGAGCAAATGCGATTAGAATTAAATTCGTTGTTTAATGTAAATAATACGATTGTTGTAAATAATGGAATAGATTTTTCCAGGTTTTCGCATCCGCGTTTTGCCCAAACTGTTCGGCAAGAACTTGGTATTCCTAGGAATGCTTTTGTTGTTGGGCATATTGGCCGATTTGTAGAAGAGAAAAATCATTTATTTATTTTAGATGTGTTTAGTGAATTGACTACACAAAAGGAAAATGCATTTTTACTTCTTGTTGGTGAAGGGGGCTTAATCAATGCAGTTCTTAAAAAGATTGAAGAATTACACCTTGAAAAAAAAGTAAAAATCATAGGCAAGCGGACAGACGTTCCTGATTTGCTAAATGCAATGGATGTTTTTTTATTTCCCTCCATTTATGAGGGCTTGGGCATCGCTTTGATTGAAGCGCAGAAAATGGGATTGCCATGTGTTGTCTCCGATAGAGTGCCTTCCGCGGCAACAATATCTAATTTAGTTACGGCATTGTCTTTGGAAGATTCTAAAGACAAGTGGGCTTGCGCCCTGAATCAAACACGCCCTTTAAATGTGTGTTATTATGACCTTGAAAAATGGGACATGAATCGTATTGTCAAAGAACTTGAAGCGATGTATTATGAGTAGTGTTGCCTTTATGAATCTAAGGGCATATGCTGGTTGAATTTGCAGACCTCGTTATAATTCAGAAAAGCGCATTTTTTAAGAGAATTGTTTTTTATTTTTATGTATTTGGGCACTTGAAATAAAAATTTGATGTAATTCATTAGTCTTGGAAAAAGTTTTTTTTGCGAAAAAAGAATTTTTAAAAATATTTCATACGTGTACCCCCATAAAACACATTTTGCAGAAGAATTAAGGTTGCTGATTTCTACAACTCTTGCGCAATATTCATGAAATATTTTTTTTTCTTCGGAAACAAAGCGTCCTTTTCGATCGTGGACAGCTTTGGCGTTCATAACAACGCCTGTTTTGAACCCTTTTCCCCAAACCCTATTTGCATAGTTGTTGTCTTCTCCGTAATGGAAAAAAGCGGGCGAAAATCCACCGACGTTTATAAGGCATTTCCTGCTTATAAGCCAATGTGCTGCCATGAGCATAGGAAATGGAACAATTTCCTTTGTCCTGTCAAAAAACAAATCTTCGCAAACTTTTGACTCCTTACTCCATAAACTAATTTCTTCGCCAAAGTCAAAATCAAAGGCCGATTCGTCGCCATCTAATTGTATGGGCGATAAGACCCCATACTCAGGATAATTTCTTTGTGTAGATATCATTATGTCGAATGTATCATTTTTCACCCAGGCATCTTGATTTAATAGATAAACATAATCGTAGTTGTTGTCAATTGCATATTGCAGACCAATGTTATTGGCTTGCCCGAATCCTAGGTTTTTTTGACTCCGAATAAGGTGGACTGAAGGATAATTTACGGCTATGTAATCAGGCGTTTCGTCTGTTGACGCATTGTCTATAACAAATACATCTGAACGTACAGTTGAGGAAAGTACACTTTGAATGCATTTGTCTATCCATTTCATTCCGTTGTATGTGACAATAATTGTTAAAATTGAATTATTCATATTTATAGATTAGGCTTAATCGGTTGAATGGTTTTAAAGAAAAAATGTGCTAAACGAAAAAATGGCGTTTCCAGATAGATTATAATCTTGTATTTTAATTCATAATATTTTAGATGCGTAAAAGGCTTATTACTGTCTATCATTCTAAAAAAAATTTTTTTTATTTTTTTTTGCTTTTGAGGATAAAGGGTGCAGTAATGTTGAATCCATGAAAAATCTTTATTCTGCGCACTCACTTTTTTTCGATTGTTTGCGTGATAAATATAATTAAAATGTTTTGAATTATACACCGATTGATTTTGTGGCAAAAGGGGTTCGCTGCAAAGCTGCAATTTCCATAGGACGTAATTAAATGACAACTGGTCCCTGCGAGAATACTCATTGATGAAAGACCACCACAATCGGTCAATTTCCATTACTTTGGGGCTGAGATGATTTCTGAATAAAACGTTCGTTTCGTTCAATCCTACGTTATGAGGGAAATGACTTTTTTTTAGAACATTCGACCATCTTAAAATAGTCGTTATAGATTCGTAATTCCAAAAAAAGACTGCAAACATTTCCTGATATATACAGGATCTTTCAGGATGAACAATTGAAGAAATTGAAATTTTTTTGTTAAAAAGATCAATTGAACGCTTATATATGTAATCTGTTTCAATTTGGATATTTGCATCCATCCAAATACTAAAATCATATCTTGGCAACAGTTCTTCTGGATGTGTTTTTACCCATCGTGCAATTTTAATTTGATCTTTATTGTAATAATCTATTGGACGAATTTGCCATATACCGATTTTTTTTTCTTTTATGTCGTTTGAAAATAGAATATAATCAAAACGAGGGTCAACAACCTTTGGTTGAAGAATATTGTCATAATTGCCGACAATTGCAGTATATATCGCAAACGTGTTCATTTTGGATTACAAGTTTCCTTGATGTTTTACAGTATCTTCATTTTTTTTGAAATGATTCATTAAGAAATGTTTTTTTTCTTCATAGGGTAATGAAACCATATATAGGAAGTCTTCTTGGTGCTTTTTTTTGTATTCTTCCAAAGTGCATATTACCTTGCATGGGTTTCCGGCTGCCACAACATTGCTGGGTATGCTGCGATTTACAAGGCTGCATGCTCCAATAATTGTGTTGTCTCCTATTTTTACGTTTGGCAATATTGTTGTTCGTGCGCCAATGAAGCAGTTTTTCCCAATCTCGATGGGGCCATATATGACTGTTTCTGGATTCTCATTGGGCAGGTTGCGCAGGACTCTTGTTGCCGCATCATGGGTAATAAATGCTACATCAAAGCTAATTGTACTGTTGTCCCCAATGCTTATTAAATAGGGCTCTGAAGAAAAAATAACTGGAGAAATTGGTGATATGAAACTTACATTTTTCCCAATTTGCGCCCCTTTCGCTTTATAAATGGCAATAACATCACGTTTAGCCGAAGATGGGGATATTTTTTTTAAAAATTTTTTTATTAGCATAATCAGCGAATGTTTGATTTAAAAACGTTTTTTAAAGTTCTGTATACTTTGAAAAAAAGGTCTGGCGCAGATTTGGTAAGAATTTGAATGGAGTTATTCGTTGTTATCAAAGCATTATTTTCAATGCAAATTACGGGCTTATGTGCAATGTTAGCTATAATATTGGCTTGCCGTAAAGAACTTTCAATGAATAAAATGTGCTGGCTAGATTTGTAATACTCCCCTTTAAATTCTCCATGTTGTCCCCATTTAACTCTTTCCTCTTTTGTGGAGAAATTCAACATTACTAGTTTTTCGTATTTGATATTATGATTTGATAGCCAATCTTCAGTTTGTTTGCGGTACTTTTCTAGGCGACAAGAGATAATGGTTCCTATTGGTGCAGTAGGGGTGAAAAGAGGTGTTGCTGTTTGTAAAAAATGAATATATTGTATCCCGTCGTCATCAATTATGGGGTCCTCGCATAAAACTCCATCAATATCCAGGCATGAATTTTTTAATAATCCATGGTGAAAAAGGTTCCATTCAAATATTCTAAGGTCATCAATTATTTCAAAAAAAATGTCTGCAAAAGATCTGCCAACACTAGTGACTATGGGGGCTAAGAATATAAAGTCATAATTATTTGTAAGTTTTTTTAGTTTTTCTCTTGCTCGGGTCATTGAACCTCCGGCACCAATAGAGTCATCAACGACAAGCACTTTTTTTATTATATGATGTTTCATCATCTGCGGTCTTGATTGACCTATTTCGAAACATTTACCTTGCAAAAAGGAATCAATGTCACTGAGATTTGTATTTAAATACAAAGCGATCATAGTTGCAGGAAGCATGCCACTACGAGGAATACCGATTACGCAATCAATATCATGTGGAATTTTCCACATATTTTGACGTATTAGATTGCTCAGCTCTTTAATGGTTACATATCTCATGGTGTTAATTCTTCTAATGTATTTTGCATGAGAATATGCCCCCAAGATCCATAGTCCCATTTAACATAATTATAATTGCAATCCTTATATGGCTTGCTAATTTCAATAGTAAGAGCGTTTGTCAAAACATCAAAATTAGTTTCACCTGTCATCATGTTTCCGATTCCTACGGAAAATGATAATGTATATTTTCCTATGGCTAGGCCAGGGTTAATAAGTGTATATTTAAAAGTTTTTATTTGACCATCTTCAATATTAAAATAGGTCTCAGAAGAATTATTACAAATGCTTTGTCCGTCAAGAGTCCTTATCGTGCAATTTATTCGACAGTCCTTTGTGGCGCTATTTGCCTTTATGACGATTTTTAGAGATATGTTTTCATTTGAAGCGTATTTGTTGTTGCCTTTTATATGTTCAAGAGAAATAAATTCCAACTTGAGGCTGCGATTACGGTCCCTCATTTGAGGGGTGACAATGGTTTTGGTTATGCATTCGCCATCCTCTATATTGCTTATATAGTAATCTACGACATCGTTGACTTGACCTTGATGAATAATCTTTCCATCTTTTAGCAATAGTCCTGTTTTGCACAGGCTTTTCACCGCGCCCATGTTATGGCTCACGAACAGCACGGTTCTGCCTTCGCCGCGGCTCACGTTCTGCATTTTGCCGATGGCTTTTTTCTGGAATTCGGCGTCGCCCACGGCCAGCACTTCGTCCACCACGAGGATTTCGGGTTCCAGGTGTGCCGCGATGGCGAACCCGAGGCGTACGGTCATGCCGCTGCTGTAGCGCTTCACGGGGGTGTCCAGGTAGCGTTCGCAGCCGCTGAAGTCTACGATCTCGTCGAGCTTGCGGGTAATCTCGGCGCGGCTCATGCCCATGATGGCGCCGTTCATGTAGATGTTCTCGCGGCCGGTCATTTCAGGGTGGAAACCGGTGCCCACTTCGAGGAGGCTTGCGATGCGGCCCTTGGCGCGGATGATGCCGGAAGTGGGGGCAGTCACGCGACTGAGCAGTTTGAGTAGGGTGCTCTTGCCTGCACCATTCCGGCCGATGATGCCCACGACGTCCCCCTGTTCTACTTTGAAATTGATGTCCTTGAGGGCCCACACGTAGTCGCTGTTGCCCTTGTGCGCGCGGTCGTTCGTTTCGCCCACCTTGAGGTAGGGGTCATCGCGGCGCAATACCTTGGTCTGCCAGAACCTGTTCAGGTCGTGGCTGAGCGTCCCGGTGCTCACGAGGCCCAGGCGGTACTGCTTGCTGATGTTCTCGAATTCTATCGCGGTAGACATACAATTGTAATATAATTTTTTAGGTTATGCTTTTTTCGGATGTGAGCCGTAATTCTCTAGAGAAATCCAATTTCCTAATGTATAGGCCATTTGCTTCGGGAAAATAGGGAAAAATCCCGCATTGTGATAGAATGTTAACTCTCCAAAATAAATTTTTCCAGCAATGTTGTAAAAATCTACTCTAACATGAGGAATATTTTTTGATAACTGTGCCGCTAAATATTTCATATGATCAAAAGCCAATGGCTTGGTGGGAACAAATGATGAATTTGGATCCTTCATTTGTAACGCAATATGGTTAAAATCCATGTCAAAAAAATCCGTTGTGGGCGTTGCAGATTTGTCGTTTGAGATGTACATGATTTTGGGTTGACCATTGAAACAAAAAAATTTATAGTCCTTTATATCACTCCCGTTTTCGTTTTCAAGATATTTTTCAATAATTATTTGTGGTAAAACGGTTTTATAAGGCCATTCTCTGGCGACGAAATAGAAATTTCGTGAAAGTTGATGACTGATTTTCGTGCGAATCTCTTTTAAGTTTAATTTCGCCTTATCTTTACATATGATTGCACTGCCAGAATCATGCGTGCATTTTATTACAAATTTGTTTGGCAGTGCATCGAAATCAATATCATCTACCTTATTCCAAACCCCTAATTGAGGGATTAAGTAATCTGCTCCTATTTTTTCTGCTACATACTTTCGAACTTCGTATTTGTCTACAAGTTGGGTGTATAGGGGGTTTCTGTCATAAAGCTTTAGCCATTGGAGCTTTTCGTTAAATGTACATGGATTTTTCCAGTCCATCCAATAGCCCATTTTAGACCGAAACATAAGTGTTAAAAACATTTTGTCTGGCATCCAATTAAGCCGTCCTTTTTCTGCCCAGTTGTCAAAAAAACTCAACGGTCTTTTTATATAGATTTCAATTTGTTTGATAATTTCTTTTAGCATTTGAAAAAGACAACGTTTATCAGGTCTTACGTAAATTAATATAGATAACTATTGATGATTTAATTTAAAATAATCACAGGTACCCATGCATAGTAATAATCATTTGGGTCGATTGTCGCCATGGGTCTATGATCTCCGCGTATTACAAATTGATAATCTGGATGCTTTTGCGCAAGATAAGCGATTTTTCGTAATGTATTATCGACCAAAGACAGATATACGCACACTTTATCTGAGATTGTCGGATTCTTGCAAAAAATCGAACCTGAGGGTAAAATTAAATTGCCGTTATAAGGTGGGTGCGAATCTAGAGTTGTCCAAAATACGAACTTATCGCCGGGTCTATATAAAATTGAGTCTATAAGGTTAATCATGGAAGAGTCGCATATACCCTCAAAACCATAATAACACATTTTACCAGATCTTTCTCTTATGTTATCTGCAAAAAGTAACGAATCAAATCCGAATTGATTGTACATTCTATCTCTTGAATAGAACCTTCCTGTATAGCCATGCACATACCAAGATTCAATCTTCTCTTTTTTCAGAGAATCCATCAGGGGAATTGTTGTTGAATCGTGGGAGTCTATGTCGCCCAGGTCTTCTAATTCCGCTCCTTGAGTATGCATAGAACGTCTTGGGAGAAGCCCTGCAAAAGTTACGTTTGAATGTTTAAAGGGTGAAAAAATCATCTGTTTTGCAATGGACGTATCTTTATGCACTCCGTATGATTCAACTAGTATAAACACAGCTTTTTTCTTTATCAAGGCAGAATCTTCTGGAGGCCATATTTTAAAAACCGCTTTAGTACTTTCACTCAAGTTCTCCGCTTTAATAGTGTCGGCAACAGCATCTTTATCAAATGATGAAAATTTGTTAAACTCCCAAAACTCTCTATAAATTGGGAAATCAACTAGCAGCATTCTGTTTTGGAAACCTGCAAAAGCCATATTTGCGAATAAAATTAAAGGTATGCAGGCAATTGTCGCAATTGGTTTTGCGGCAATTGCATTTGATTTTTCGAAAAAGATTTTGGAAAAGTACAAAATTAAAGCAGTATAGCCCAATGGGATTAAGAAGAAAAGAATGCCCCCCCACCAAAAGAACGAGCTTACTTCCCAAATTTGAGAGATGTCCATTATGAAAGATTCTTTGAAAAACGCGATGCATTCAGATACAATAGAGAACAAAATTATTGGAAACGTTAGCAAGATGCTCTTTTTTATAGAATTACGAGGAACAATGCTGATACAGGTTGTGTACAACAAGATTATTCCGATAACCGGATTGAAATAAATTGCAGTCAAAATGGAGCATAATATAAGGACGATTTTAAACTTGCTTTTTCTTGGAAGAAGCCAAATTACAAAAAACAAAAGAACATCGCCAGATAAGATGCCGTGCAGCGCCGGAGTGGCAAAATAGTCATACGCGATAAAGCCCCCAAAAGAGGCTAATATGGAAACAAATATAATCCGAAATATAAAAGACATGTTGTTTGTTTACCCTATGTTATTATGCGCACGTATTCAAAATTATAGATTGGACCTTCAAAAACAGTACTACACCGTATCCATAAAGGTACGCTGGATTTTATTGAACACAATAATCCCAAGAGCAAGTATCAATAAAGCAAAGCAGGCAGTGTAGCCGAGTGTCGCCCAACTGAATTCACCGACGCCAAGTACGCCGAACTTGAACGTTTCCAAGACGCTAGTTAGCGGATTTGCCTGCATGAGCATTTTGAGGAGAGGGTCTTCAATGGTGCTGAGCGGGTAAATCACGGGCGTGGCGTACATCCACAGCTGCACAATGAAGCTCAGCAGGAAAGTGAGGTCGCGGTACTTGGTGGTGAAGCTACTGAACAGCACGCCGAAACCGAGCGCAAGCGCGGCGATGAGCAGCACGAGCACCGGAGTCAGGAACAGGTAAACGTTCGGGTGCACCGGGGCGTCGGTGAAGACAAGGTAATATGCGAACACCAGGAAGAACAGCCCCATCTGGATGCCGAGCCGCACAAGGTTGCTCGTCACGGTCGCAAGCGGCACCACCAGGCGCGGGAAGTACACCTTGCCGAACATGTTCGCGTTTTCGATGAACGTTTTGCTCGTCTGGTTCAGGCACTCGGCAAAGTATGTCCAAAGGCAGATTCCTGCGAGGTAAAACAGAGGTTGTGGCAATCCATCAGTGCTGATTTTTGCTATTCCACCAAATACAACCATGAACATAATAGTCGTCATAATGGGTTGGATAAAGAACCATAGCGGACCGAGAATGGTCTGCTTATACCAAGTGACAATATCGCGCTTCACAAACATGCGGTAAAGGTCGCGATACTGCCAAAGTTCGCTAAAGTCTACCGAAAGTAGGCTTGCTTTAGGCTTAATAACGGTGGTCCATTGAGTATCCATAAGACAAAATATACAATAATCTTACGCTACGGCATATAAGACTAGTTCGTGTGTCAAATGAGAATGCCTGCGCAAATAGAACTTGTAATTGGGATAAAGACTGTGAATCAATTGAGGCAAAGTGAACAGGTCCTCGAACCTGTGGTAAGCGGAAATGGCTAGTGTTGGGTGATAATTTTTTATCGTATTTGCAGCGCCTTTTAGAGCTTCTAGTTCCGCTCCTTCAATATCCATTTTGATAAATGTAGCCGGTTCACCAGCCATAATATTGTCTATGGAGTCAACCTGAATTTCAACATTCCCGGAAGAACTGATTTTACTTGCATCAGAATTATTTCCTGCAAAATGAAGGACATCAGCCTTACTATAAGCACCTTTATTAATGCAAATGATTCTATTGTCTTTGCAAAAGACTTCTTGCATAGTGCAGAAATTCTTTTCATCAGGTTCAATCGCATAAACCCTTTGGGGATTGTCTAATTTCAACAATTCCTGAATAGTGTCTCCAATATACGCACCGCAATCAACAAAAACCTCTTTATTTAGCAAAATGATATCTTTTGCAAAATAGTGGTCAGGGTCAAATAATTCCTCAGCATATTTGTAATTTCCACTAATACGCTGATTGAGATATGACAAGAATGTATCTCTTGATTTTTGGTCTTCTAATCTTTGGTACAACCATTGAAATTCATTTTTCTTTTCGGCAACTTCTTTATACGAATAATTTTGATTTTCAAAGTTATCGTATTTTGCGCAATCGCAGGCAAAAATCTCGCGTTGACCGAATCTTTTGATTAGGTTTTCTTTGACGTCTGAGAATGATGTTTGGTCTAGGTTGAAACCGACCCAAAGAGTAGCATCGGGATTTTGAGCCATTAGCTGTTCGATGGGCTGAATTTCTTTATCAAAGAAGTATGTACCCTTTTTAAAGTATTTTGCATCTATTCCCACAGCGTCAATAAAAACGCCTTCTTCCAAAAGCATTTTGTATTGTTGTTGAGCCCAACAACCTGCTCCATACATTATCAACGGATACGTCCTGTTTTTTAAGCGGGAAGACCACTCTTTTACAACCACATTGCGTTCTACAATTTTATCAAGAAAATCAATCATTTCGTCATTAAAAGGTTTTGTCCCGAATAACATATTGAGGAGCAAGGTTCATACTGATATAGATGCGGCCCACGTATTCGCCAATAAGCCCAAGCAACAGCATAATCATGCCGCCAATAAACAGCAACGTGGCAAACATACTGGTGTACCCCACAGGAACTTCTGGATGCATCAATTTCTGATAAACCACAAAAAGACCAGCGGTAAAACCAATTACAGCACAAAGTAGTCCAATAAAAGTCGCTGCACGGAGAGGCTTCACTGAGAAAGCGGTAAAGCCATTAATCCACAGTCCAATGAGTCCTGCGATAGTATAGCCCGATTCGCCTTCTAGACGACGACGGTGATTTACTTGAACATTGCCCAAGTTTTTAGTGGCACGAAAAACCAAACCTCCAATGTAAGCAAAGGGGTGAGAATAGCGCACAATTTCATCGACAATGAACTTGCGCATAATAAAGAAACTCGTAGTTTGGAGCGTCTTGGGTTGACCGATAATCGTTTCGGCCATTTTCTTGTTAACCCAGCTCCCGAAACGGCGGAACAAATGTTGCCTTGAATGCTTGTAGTAGCCGTAAACTACGTCGTAGCCTTCTTCTAATTTGTCTACAAGCTTGAAGCTTTCGCTGGCGGGGGTCTGGCCGTCGTCATCAAGGCTGATGATGTAGTCGCCGGTGGCTTGCCCGTAGCCTGCCATTAGGGCGCTGTGCTGGCCGAAGTTTTTAGCGAGGCAAATTCCCTTGATGTGGTTGTCTTCGTTAGCGAGTTTTTTGATGACTTGCCACACGTTATCGGGGCTACAGTCATTTACCAGGACGATTTCGTAGTCGGTGCCGGGGCGCGTCGCTACAGTTTCGCGGATTTCTTGCACCACGGTTTCGATGGTGTTTTCGCTACGGTAACAAGGGATTACAAACGAGAGTTTCATTATAAATCTTCCCACTTGTTACTTTGTGCGGACTTTGCGGCGGCCTGCATCATGGCGAGGCCTTCGAGTGAGGTCTTGATACCGCATACGTATTGGCTAGTGAAGCTGCCGGTTTCAAAATATTGCCTAAGGCAGTCGGCAATGTCTTTGTAGTAGTTGGCAAATGCTTCGATAAAGCCTGCAGGGTGGCCAGCCTTAAAGCGGTTGTAACGTTGCTGGTTTGCAATTTTCACGTCGCCGGTGCGGTCACGCAGGCTCACGTTGCCGCGCAGGTCGCAGGTCTTTAAGGTTTCGGGTTCCAGCTGGAACCATTCGGCGCTGCCTTCGCTACCATATACGCGAATGCGGAGCCCGTTGCGGTTGCCGAGTGCTGTCTTGCTGAACCAGATTTGGGCGCGAACATTGTTGGTGTATTGCACCAGGGCGCCTACGTTATCGACAATCTGCGGGAAGAGCCCGAAGGTGGCCTGGTCGGCGACGATGCGTTCAGGGCGTTCGCCGGTCAAAAAGTAAATCATGTTGTGCAGGTGGCTGCCGAGGTCCAGCGAGATTTTCGGAATCACGGTGTCCTTGAGGCGCCAGCTTTGCGGTTTGGGAGGTTCGTTGTGTGCCCCCAGTCGCATAAAGCCTTCTTGCGGCATTTCGACTTGCACCTGCTGGATTTTTCCGAGCTTGCCATCGACGATGAACTGCTTGAGTTCGCGAATCATCGGGTAGCCGGTGTAGTTGTACGTAGTGCAGAAGAACCCTTTAGTCTCAGCGACGACTTTCGCGATTTCTTCGCCTTCTTCAAAACTGGTGGCGAGCGACTTTTCACACACCACGGGGAACCCGGCGCGGAGTGCGTCAATCACGATGTCTTTGTGGTAGTCGGTCGGCGCGAGCACTACGACGGCGTCCAGTTTGCCTTTTTCGGCTTTCAGAAGTTCGTGATAGTCGGCGTAGGTGCGCTCGGCGGTAACGCCCCAAGTTTCGGCGGTTTTGCGGTTGGTTTCGGTGTGAGTGCTGAATGCGCCCGCTACAAGCTCAAAATGGCCATCCATCTGGCTTGCGGCCTTGTGGACTTCGCCAATGGCTGAATTGATTCCGCCCCCGATAAACGCAATCTGATAAGGTTCCTTCTTCATACCTTGGAATATAGGATAATTACTCCTCGTCATTCCGGACTTGATCCGGAATCAGCTTTATTCTACCACTATTTTCGCGAGTTCGGTCATGCGGGCAGTTTTGTCTTGCATCTCGGCGAGGGTATCGAACTTGAAGAATACGATTCCGGCTTTGTAGGTGAGTTTGTCTGTAATAACTTCGCCAGGCTTGTACCACAGGAATTTTTCGACGATGTTGCCTTGAATTTCTGGCGCGAAAGTCACGTCGCGGACGGTACTGCCGTTTTCGATATCGGTCCCGGCCATAATGCAATGGCGCAACCAGAATCCTTGCGTGGGTATATCGGCGATGCAGGAAATGTCTTCGCTGGTTTCGGCCATCACGATGAATTTCGGGTAGTCGATGCCTGTCGCGTACTTCACGAATTTGATGTATAAGTCTCCCGGCGTGCGGCGGCAGATTTCGATGATGATAGGCGTGCCGTCGTCGCGTTCGATGTACTGGATGTGCAGAATGCCGTCGACCAGATTCAATTCGCGGGCGATGCGTTCGCTGTATTCGCGGAGTTTGGCGAGGCCTGTAACTGCCGTGGTGCTTGGCGTGTTTGCGCCGCTCACCAAGTATTTATTGACGAAGTATTGTTCGTTGTCTGCGAAGGCAAATGCGACTTTGCTTTTCACGAGCATCGCGGAAAATCCGTGGTTTGTGCCCTGTACAAATTCTTCGACAACGACATGATCTTGCCGTGTGCGGTTGCAAGCGTCTTTGTAAGCGATGCGTGCTTCTTCTGGGGTCGCGGCACGGTGAATGCCCTTGCCGCCGGTCAAGTCGACGGGCTTCACGATAATCGGGAATGCGAGTTCTGTAATGGCAGCTTCAAATTCCGTGACACTTCGAACAACGAGTGCGCACGGTGTCGGAATGTCGAGCCTAGTTGCAAGTGCGCGGTATTTGTCCTTGTGGTGAATTTCGAGGCTTGTGGCGTAGCTGTCGTGACCGGGGAGTCCCAATTTTTCGCAAACGTACACGGTGCTGAGCAGGGCAAAGTCGTTGCATCCGGAGCAGACCGCTTGTACTCCCTCGCTCCTTGCGAGTTCCAGCATGGCGTCTTTGTCGCTAAAGTCTGCAAAAACGTTCTTGTCGGCGTAAGGGTGACCGAGTCCTTCGCGAGCGTTACCCGTGGTAATCACGTACCAGCCCAAACTTTGCGCGGCCTGAATCAGCGGAATTTCGGCGTGGCTACCACCGAGAAGCAACATTTTCTTTTTAAAACTCATGATGTAAACAATATATCTTTTTTATGCCTAAAAAATATATATTTTCTGCGTTATGAAAATTCCTTTTAACAAACCGCCTTTTGTAGGGCTTGAACTTGATTACGTAAAACAGGCCGTCGAAAGCGGTCGCATTTGTGGTGACGGTACCTACAACTTGATGTGCCATGATTGGCTCGAAAAGCACACCGGCACGGCAAAGGCGCTGTTGACCACCAGTTGCACGCATGCGCTTGAAATGTCGGCCCGCCTTTGCGACATTCAGCCCGGCGACGAGGTGATTATGCCGTCGTTCACATTCGTGAGTACGGCCGATGCGTTCGTGTCGCAGGGGGCCAAGTGCGTATTCGTGGACATTCGCCCCGACACCATGAATCTGGACGAAAATTTGATTGAAGCGGCCATTACCGAAAAGACGAAAGCGATTGTGCCGGTGCACTACGCGGGCGTGGCTTGCGAAATGGACAAAATCAACGAGATTGCAAAGCGCCACAATCTGTTCGTGGTGGAAGACGCCGCGCAGGGCATGATGGCAACTTACAAGGGCAAGGCGCTCGGGTCGCTCGGTGACTTTGGTTGCTACAGCTATCACGAAACCAAGAACTATAGCATGGGTGAGGGCGGTGCCTTGCTCATCAACGACAAAAAGTATTGTGACCGTGCCGAAATCATTCGCGAAAAGGGCACGAACCGCTGCCAGTTCCACCGTGGCGAAGTCGACAAGTATACTTGGGTGGAACTCGGCTCCAGCTACTTGCCGAGCGAACTCAACGCTGCTTACCTTTATGCGGAATTGGAATGCGCCGACGAAATTAACGACAACCGCATGGCTAGTTGGAACGCTTACCGTGAACGCTTGCAACCGCTGGCCGACAAGGGCTTGGTCGAGTTGCCGTTTATTCCGGAACATTGCACGCACAACGCGCACATGTTCTACCTGAAGGTCGAAGACTTGCAGACGCGTACGGCGCTTCTCAAGCACCTGGTATACAACGGCATTCTAGCGGTGTTCCACTACGTGCCGCTGCATTCGTCACCCGCGGGCCTGCGCTATGGCCGCTTTAGCGGCGAAGATAAGTACACCACCAACGAAAGCAATCGCTTGCTGCGCCTGCCGATGTTCTTTGGTCTTAAAACCGAAGAAATAGAATTTGTCTGCAATAAAGTGAACGAATTCTTCGGCGTGTAATTATTGCCGGCAAAATGTCATTTATTTGTTGTAGTCAAAACTAGGGAAATTTTTATCATATTCAAATTCAAAAATCGGGTCTTCTTTCGATCCATAATCCTTGGCAAATTTGCAGTATGAAAAAAAGCGTATAATTTTAACATAAGCTTTATGGGAGTCGTTCTTCGTGTCTTTGAAAGGAACCATTAAATGCGGGACAATATTGCGAATCATCCGATACTTTGTGAAAAAATGATTGCCGCCATCTCTTGATTCTTCCCATTCTGCACCATTCCCAGAGAACCAGTTGTAAAACAGCATAATTTGCTCCTTATAACTTAATTGCGCTCTTAGGATGTTTAAAAGTTCACGTTTTTCAGGATAAGGAATAAATTTTTCATCTTCATTGGCAATTGTCTTAACCATCAAAAAAAGGTGGCGATAATAATTGTGTAATTCTTCGAAATGTCCATAAAATGGAGGCTGTGATATAAAATACTTTCTATTTCGAAATAACATCTCAAATAAAATTTCAATCTTTTCCGATTTAGAATAAGGCCTGAAAACGTTCCTAATTCCTTCTGAAAAAACGTTTTTGTCAGCTTTAGCTAACAACTGAAACAACTCGTTTCTTAATTCGTAATTAAAGATACAGTCATCCCCACCATAATAGAAAATGTTATAAGCCTTTGTTATTTTTTCCCTCTTTTTTAACTTTGGCGCTAGAATGTCTAAAATTTTGTATATGAGATCAAACTCCATTAAATAATAATTGAATTTGGGACGGCCTTGTTTTGTCGACAACTCCTCGTCGGGAATCTGATAATGCGTTGCCTTCGGACTATAAACGGTTTGAATCCATTCGAGTTCTTTGACATTTTCTCGATGTATTTTCAGCATTTCGTAAAACCGTGTAATGATTTGCTGCTTCCGATTCTCGTTTAACATGGACTGGTTTGCCTGATATTGCACCCAGAATGCCGCAAATGTTATGAGTGCAGCAGCAATCGCAATGAACGGGTTCATTATTCCGAACGTATCGCCAATGGCCCCTGTCTCACTGTTAAATGCAATTGAACCGGAATGAGAGGCTGCCAGCCATGGCGCAACAAGAGCAAATAAGATTGTTCCAAAAGCAATCAACGCGAGCGTTGCTAAATAAGGGTGTTGTTTGATCCTTTGGAAGAGTTTCATAAATCGGCTCGCTTTTAGGGTAGACTACAATACGAAATATACTCTTTATTCAACCAATGGTTTCACCAAATTTGCTGATAAAATATTTCCGATTATTCTATTGACAAATCTCTCCCTCGAAATTACATTTGGACGTGAACAAATGTTCTAGTGCTCAAATTTTCAAAAACACTGCGGTTTTTCGCTTGTCCGCAGGGAGGTGACTATGATAGAATTGAATGTATTGACAAATATACTAATATCTTGTATATTTATTAGTATGATTGTCAAGAATAAAGAACAAAAAATAATGGACCTTCTCTCGGAAAGGGGCGGGCGGATTACTGCGAAAGAGGCTTCTCTTGCGGGTATTCACAGGATGTTCCTGAAACAGCTTTCCGATGCCGGGAAAATCATAAGGGTTGCGCGAGGAGTGTATCAGTTGGAAACGGCGCAAGAGGATGAACTCCTGAATTTGCAGCATCGTTGCCCGACGGGCGTATTCTCGTGCGAAACGGCTTTGTTCTTGCATTCTCTGACAGAACGTGCGCCGTTTATGTGGACCATGACGTTTAAGGGGTTCTACCATTCGCCCTCTCTAGCAAAAAATGGAATTGTGGTAAAGCATTCATCGAAGAATCTTTATCCGCTTGAGATCGTAGAGGTCAAAACGCCCTTAGGTAACGTTGTGCGCACCTATTCTGCCGAAAGAACCTTGTGCGAAATCATGACGGCCAAAGTTGCGGCCGATATCCAGACAATAACCTATGCAATTAAAACGTACGTCGGCCGTAAAGAAAAGAATATTCCGAAACTGATGCAACTTGCAAAGACTTTTCATGTAGAAAAAAAACTCAGAGCGTATTTAGAGGTGCTGCTGTGATTACGAATAACGAGATGAAGCTAAAGGCGCTATTGAAGGATTTTTCATCAAAGTATGGAATCACGCCTCAAGCAACCTTGCAAATGTATTGCCTCGAACGCTTGCTGGATAGAATTGCCGTATCACGTTTTCGCGACCATTTTGTTATTAAGGGTGGGTTCTTGATTGCATCTATTCTTGGAATCGGAAGCCGCTCAACAATGGACATTGATGCGACCGTAAAGGGGTTTAGCGTCAGCTATGAAAATGTCGATTCTGCTTTTAAGGAAATTTGCGGCATAGATATTGCCGATCAGCTGACATTCTCGTTCGAGCGGATTGAGGAGATTCGGGAAAAAGATGATTATCTTGGATTAAGGGTATTTGTTGAATGCCGTTATGGAAAGATGAATGTCCCTTTGACTGTCGATCTTACAACTGGAGATACCATCATTCCCCATGAAATAGAATACATGTATAAGTGCGTGTTTGACGATAAGGAGATTCCGGTTTTGGCTTATCCGCTAGAGAATGTTTTTGCGGAAAAACTTGATACAATTGTTTCGAGAGGTGCGGCTAATACACGAACTAGAGATTTCTACGATGTGTATATGCTTTATGCATTGAAGAAAGATGAAATAGACTTCGAAACACTAAGAATTGCCCTTGAAGCGACTTCTCACCGGCGGAATACGTTCAAAATTCTAGAAGGATATCCACAAATCTTAGAGTCGATTAAAGTGGATTTGGTTCAGAATGATTTTTGGAGAAGATTCGTTGCCAAGAATCCGTTTGCCAAAGGGATAACGTTGCCGCAGGTTCTTGACTGCGCTAAGGAGATGCTGGATTTGACAAAAGTAGGGAATCCTTACCGACTGTAGATGATTGCCGCCCCGACGATGTTGAGTATTAAAACCGTTTTTGCCCCGTCATTTCACGACATATTGCCAATGTTTTTGCGGAACACGAACTGGAAGAGAAAAGTAATTTGCATTTTTTGCAAATTGCAAATTCGGATAAACCAAAGTGCTCAAATGAGTAGAAAGCTATTGGGAAAGTATGACTTTTGTGTTGTGGAAGGAATAGTGCTACTTAGCCAACGCTTCGGCGTATAGCCTTTTTTTGCCTTTTTGGCTCATTTTGGGGTGTTGTCCATGGACAACTTGTAAATAGAAACGCTGTCGTAAAGCGTCCTTTTCGATATATATTATGTTAGATTAATGATGTATGGAGTCGTTTTGTTGACGGGAAAGGATGTTATGGGAAAAAATCGATTGCTCATTTTCGCGGCGTTGGCCATGTCTGGGGCTTCTCTCTCTCTTGCGGCGGACTACGTCCC
>JAEEGK010005068.1_pt1 | contig 31909 bp, 20 predicted proteins | sample 8958771 | NCBI WGS metagenome assembly JAEEGK01 (sample SAMN16246547, study PRJNA631951) | gut metagenome | biome: gut microbiome; feature: rumen; material: SC-attached | host: Bos | place: Iran: Karaj | collected 2018-10
TATACCCGGAAAGGCGATTTTCTGGACAAATTGCCGAAATTCTTGCCTTCAACACTGTCGACAGCACATTAAGGGAACAAGTTTACAACTACTTGTATAGTAAGTATGTTCTCTCTGCTGTCAATCTCGGTCTTGACATCCATATACCCCATAGTTTCTCCGACACCGCCATCACCACCGCCTACAGGCCAGACTTTACATCTTACCTTTGGAGCACCGGTGAGACCGATTCCATAATCCACGTGAACAAGTCCGGCAAGTATTGGGTAACCGTCACCAACGCCTTCGGCATCACAAGCTCCGACACCATAAACGTCTTCTATCCCGAGCCAGCTCAGCCATTCACTGACACCACCATCTGTGCTGGCGACACCATAACCTGGGACACTAACCTCGATGGGCCATACTCCTTCCTCTGGAGCGATGGCAGCACCGGCCGTTCTGTTGAAATCACCTCGGCGGGCGGGTACTGGGTTGAGATAACCGACACGCTCGGATTCAAATGGCACAGCGACACCCTAATGGTGGAGGTGGACAGCTTCCCCGTAACCGCGCGGCTTGAGGGTGACCAGATAATTTCGTGCATCGGCAACAACATCTACCTGCAAACGGGCTTTGAGGAGGCTGTGAGCTACCTGTGGTCGAATGGCAGCACAGCCGACCATTTGGAGGTTACGGAGGCCGGACAGTATTGGGTGAAAATGACCGACAAGTTGGGCTGCAAGGCTGCTGACACTGCTTACATCAGCATTTTAGGCGTTGCGCCCACACCCGATTTCACTAACAGCGCCCTCTGCGCCACGCGCGAAATCAGTTTCCGCGACAATTCACGCGCCAGCGGCAGCTCGCAGATAACCTCGCATTTGTGGCAGTTTGGCGATGGCGGCACATCAACGGCCATCAATCCTGTGCACAGCTACGCCCGCAGCGGAAGCTACAACCTTGTGCTCACCATTGCAAGCGACAACGGCTGCAGCAACCAGAAACGGCAGAAGATTGTGATAGATTCTCTGCCCAAAGCCGATTTCATTCCCGTTCGCGCCTGCAGCCACACCAATGTGCAGTTCACCGATATGAGCTCAACCCCCGTTAACTATATTATTGATTGGCAATGGACTATGAACGACACCGTGTTCGCGGAGCGTCATCCGAACACCGTATTTGCCTCGCAGGGCGATATGCCGGTACAGCTGATTGTGACCACGGCTCACGGCTGCACCGATACCTTGCGGCGCACCATTAATATAATGCAGGGACCCGATGTGGGATTCACCTTCAGCGCACCGTGCGTCAACACACCAATCTACTTCACAAACAGCACGTCAAGCATATTGGGGCTGTCAACTAGCTACACCTGGACTGCCGATGAGGCGGTATTCTCGCAGCAGCGAAGTCCGATGATAGAGTATGCCGACACCGGAACGCATATTATATCGCTCAGCGTTAAGCAATTGGCTAATGGGTGCTCGGCAACCGTGAGCAAAACGGTGAGCGTAAAGGCCAATCCGAGGCCTGATGTTGATGCCGACAGCTTCTGCGCGGGCAAGGCCGCATCGTTGCGCGGTGTCAATCGTGAGCTGCACAGCCCGTCGGGTGAGTGGTTGTGGAGCCTCGACACGCTGCCCGAAATGCAAGGCCAGACCATCAGTCCCGTTTTCGCGAAAAGCGGACGGCACAAGGCGCGTCTTACCATCGTCGACGGCAACGGCTGTACGGCCTTCTACGACACAGTCATCAACGTGAGAGCCACACCAACGGCCGCTTTCAGCGCACGCAGCGCCCGCGGGCCGGTTCCTTTCGAGGCTGAGTTTGTGAACACCAGCCGTAACGCCAGCAATTACCTCTGGGACTTCGGCGACGGCAGCACATCCACCGAGACCGACGCCTGCCACACCTATAATATAGATGGCGAATACACCGTGTCGCTGGCGGCCAGCAACGGCAATTGCGCCGACACCGCCGTGCGCATTGTTTCGGCCATTGTGCCGCAGATGAACCTCAGGCTGCTGTCGGCAACGGCGGAAACCGTCAACGGAGTCATCAGTATTGAGGCGGTGATTGCCAACCTCGGCAACTTCGATATTACTGACATAGGCATCGCTTGGCGCGACAATCTGGGGCACCTCGTGAGTGAGGCTTCCGCCGATACCATCAGGCAGAACAAGGTTCTACGCTACCGGTTCAAGGCCGCTATTGGCGAGCTCAACCCCGAGCGGATTCAGTACATTTGCGTTGAGGTGCAGCCCGGCGCGGCTTTCGCCGATGACGACCCCGACGACAATGAGTACTGCATCATTCTGAACAACAGCGAGTTCACCGCCTGTCTGCCAAAGCCGAATCCTGCCGACAAAGAGCTGAACATCAGCTATATAATGCCGGAAGACGGCAATGTGAGAGTTGAGCTGTTCAATTCGCGCGGCATTGTGGCGGCTGTGTTGTACGACGGTCCCGCATCGGCCGGATTCAACAGCCTCAATGTCGATGTGCAGCGGTTCAAACCTGGAATGTACGTCTATAAAATCACCTACGGGGAGACATCGAAAACGCAACCCGTACTAATCAGCCGCTGATGCGCAAATTTTTCCGTCGGCCTGACCGAAAAATGACATCAAAAACGCCTCCGAAAGCCGCGGCTGGTGGAGAAAACGGTTGACAATATTGGAATAAACGGCTAATAATCAATCGCAAAGCCATATCAACAAAATGATGTTGATAATAATTGCGCGTTTGATATAAAATTGTATTTTTGCAGTCCACATTTGGGGAAATGTGGATAGTATTTATTTATTAATTAAAAAGTTAGGATTAGAGTGGACACACTTAGTTTGAAAACCATCTCGGCAAACAAGACAACCGTTGAGAAGAAATGGGTTGTCATCGACGCCAAAGACCAAGTCTTGGGCCGTCTTGCCAGCAGTGCCGCCTATCTGTTGAGAGGCAAGCACAAAACCAACTTTACCCCCCACGTTGACTGCGGCGATAATGTCATCATTATCAACGCCGAAAAAGTTCAGCTTACAGGCAACAAATGGGCAGGTAAAGAGTACACACACTACACCGGCTATCCCGGTGGACAACGCACTATCGTTGCAGAGAAACTTATGGTGAAAAACCCGATTGCAATGGTAGAAACCGCAGTAAAAGGTATGCTTCCGAAGAACCGTCTCGGCGCAGCCCTCTACCGCAACCTTTATGTTTATGCAGGCGAGAGCCACCCACACGCAGCTCAGCAGCCTGAATTGATTAACTTAAATTCAATCAAGTAAAATGGAAGTAATTAATGCAGTTGGACGCAGAAAGTCCGCTATCGCTCGCGTTTACTTGAGCCAAGGAACCGGCAACGTAACAGTTAACGGCAAGGATTTCAAAGAGTATTTCCCGATTGAGACCCTGCAGTACATTGTTATGCAACCTTTTGGTGTATTGTCGCTTAATGGCAAATTCGATGTCAAAGCAACCATCGACGGTGGTGGTGTGAAAGGACAGGCTGAGGCCGTTCGTCTGGGAATCACCCGCGCGCTGATGAAACTTGACGAGGAAAACCGCAAGCCCCTGAAGGCTGCCGGATTTGTCACCCGCGACCCACGTGAGGTTGAACGTAAGAAACCTGGTCAGAAGAAGGCTCGCAAGAGATTCCAGTTCAGTAAGCGTTAATGATGCTGCACGAGAATATCGTTTAGTATCTAAATTGTTAAGACTTCTGAAGCAGAACTACTTAACGATTGCTTTTACAACAAGAATGTAAACGAAAAACAAACAAAAATGTCAAGAGTTAATTTTCAAGAATTATTAGACGCAGGTGCGCACTTCGGCCACCTGAAAAGAAAATGGAATCCGGCTATGGCTCCATACATCTTTATGGAGAAGAACGGAATCCACATCATCGACCTGCACAAGACAGTTGCAAAGGTTGATGAAGCCGCTAATGCTCTCAAGCAGATAGCAAAATCGGGCCGCAAAATTCTTTTTGTAGCCACCAAAAAACAAGCAAAAGATATTCTTGCAGAACAAGTTAAAAAAATCAATATGCCATACGTATCAGAGCGCTGGTCGGGTGGTATGCTGACTAACTTCCCCACTGTTCGCAAGGCAGTCAAAAAAATGAGCTCGTTCGACAAGATGGAGCAGGACGGAACACTTGACCACCTGTCGAAACGCGAGAGACTGCAAGTCGACCGCCAACGCAGCAAACTGACTAAGAACCTTGGCAGCATCGCCGACCTTACCCGTCTGCCCGCCGCCCTGTTCGTTATCGACGTTCAGAAAGAGAAGATTGCCGTGGCTGAGGCACACCGCCTTCAGATTCCGGTATTCGCTATGGTCGACACCAACTCAGATCCTAACATTGTTGACTACGCCATCCCGTGCAACGACGACGCAGCAAAAGCCATTTCATTGGTTTTAGGCGCTGTTTGCGACGCCATTCAGGAAGGCCTGGCCGAGCGCAAAGCCGAAAAAGACAAAGAACCCGCTGAAGGTGAAGAGAAACCTGCAAAAGGCGGCAAGAAATCGGCTGCAAAAAAAGTAGCTTCGACTGAAGACGAGGCTGAAGCTGAGGCCGAAGAAGCCAACGAAAACGAAACCGAGGAATCGGCAGAATAATTAAAAACGATTAAGATTATGTCAATATCAGCATCTGACGTAGCAAAACTGCGCAAAACCACCGGCGCCGGTATGATGGACTGCAAAAAGGCCCTGACCGAAGCCAACGGCGATTTTGACCGCGCCATCCAAATCATTCGCGAGAAGGGACAGGCTGTTGCCAGCAAACGTGCCGACCGCGAGGCTTCGGAAGGCAACGTGATTGCCAAAGTATCAGCCGACGGCAAACACGGCGCACTCATCGCTCTTAACTGCGAGACTGACTTTGTGGCTAAAAACGAGGATTTCGTAAAACTCGCTCACGAGATTTGCGACCTGGCTCTCGAGAAACAGCCTGCCGACCTTGCAGCCTTGAAGGCTCTTCCGTTCAAGAACGGCAAAGACGTTGAGGGCATCATCACCGAGCAAATCGGTATCATCGGCGAGAAACTTGAACTGGCTTGCTATGAATCGCTTTCGGGCGAGGTTGTTTGCGCCTACATCCATATGGGCAACAAACTGGCAACTCTGGCAGCCTTCAACAAGGCCGGTGTTGACGCACAGGTTTACAAAGACGTTGCAATGCAAGTTGCAGCTATGAACCCTGTATCGCTCAGCAAAGACGATGTTCCGGCAGCAGTTGTCGAGAACGAGCTGACCGTGGCTATTGAGAAGACTAAAGAGGAATTGGTTTCGAAAGCCGTTGACGCTGCTTTGAAAAAAGCCGGCATCAATCCTGCTCACGTTGACTCGGAAGACCACATTGAGTCGAACACTGCAAAAGGCTGGCTGACACCTGAGCAGGCTCAGCAGGCACGCGACATCCGCGCCAAGGTATCGGTTGAGGCCGCTGCCAACCTGAAGGAGCAAATGGTTCAGAACATTGCACAAGGCCGTTTGAACAAGTTCTTCAAAGACAGCACTTTGTTGAACCAAGAGTTCATCAAGGACGCCAAAATCAATGTTGCCCAGATGATGGACGCAGCATCGAAAGGCTTGACTTGCACAGGCTTCAAACGCTATGCACTGAAAGACTAATATTCTCAGCAGAATATATGAAGAGAGGTTGCCGGTTGGCAGCCTCTTTTTTTTGGCATTGCTAACCACGGAACACACGTAAAACGCGGAAATTTAGCCACCTTGCGGTGGCTTTGTATTTTAATCGCTGACGCGAGAAATTATAAGAAAATTGATTATAAAATTTGTAAAAAATTGATTTTGAAGATTTTTAATCACTAACCAAACTAACCCCAATTTATCCAAACTAGCGTCCCGAAGGGGCAATTCACACATAGCCCAAGGCAAGCGAAGCGGCGCCTTGGGAAACGTTGCCGTGTAACGTTAGCGCCCTGTAAGGGCAATTCATAAAAACACAATTTTGTATGAGTTGCGCTTTCGGTGCGCAATGGTGAGGGGGGGAACGCATCACCCAACGTGCCGCTCGCTGCGCTCACTCTGCGTTGGGCTATAGATGATTTGGGCTTTCAGCCCGTTTTTTGTGCTCTAACCAAATGAACCCAAATTTATCCAAAAATATTCAGGTTCAATCGGCACGAATCGGCTGGCGAAAAAATAATCTCTAACCAAACTTATCCAAAACAACCCAAAACCGTTTTTAGGCTAAATACGAATTCTGATGATGTGGGACAACAATCACGTCAGTGTTCGCGAAACAGCACAAAAAACAGGCGACCGAAAACTCAGCCGCCTGTCATTATTTAGTTGGGAGCGCTATTAGAAGCCGCCGCCGCCAAAGCCGCCCATATTCTTACGCATTTCCTGCTGATACTCATCCCATTTCTTGTATTGCTCAGGAGTGAGAATCTCTTTGAATTTCTTGTTCTGCTCTTCCTGAATTTCACCCATTTTGCTGAAATCAGGTTGGCCGCCGCCGCCTTCGAACAGTTTGCGCATCTTCTCGCCACTCTCTTTGTAAATAACGAGCACTTTGTTGTACTGGTCGTCGTTGAGGTTGACGGTTTGTTTCATTTGGTCAGCTTGGAATTTTGCCATTTCCTCGGGCGATGGCATCTGGCCCATTTGCGCATTGGCAGCGCTCACACCGAACACGAGCATCAGGCTCATAATTGCGGTTTTGAAAAATTTCATTTTCATAAAAATTTAAATTTAGAGTTATTAAATAGTACCGGCTTTTCGGCCGATTTTTTATTCTTGTCTCAAAATCAGGCGTTTGACTGCTGTTTTTTGTTTTGACGATGTAAAGATATCAGCCCGGTTTTCACGGCAAAGAAACTCTCGACTAAGATTTGATTTTTGCCGATACTTCACCTCAAATGTTTTCCCAATCGATTTTTGGGCGCTTTTTGAGTGTAAATCGGTCAAAATCGTCGGTTTGGGAGGAAAAACATACCCAAAACTGATGATTTTTTCGGGGCAAACCGATGTTCTTATTGCTGATTATTGGAAATGATGACAATGTTTAAATGCCACAATTTCAATCGATTATAACTCCAATTTCAGCGTAGCCACAATTCCGCGCGGAATGGTCAGCGTCATATTGGCGCCACGTGAGCCTTTGCCGCGCGAACCCTCGGGGAAGCACATCTCGTTATAGACGTTCCCGAAGTCGTAGATGTTGTAACACAGCACGTTAAGACTCAACGTGCGATGCCACCAGATTGTGGTCACAAAGCGTGCGTGAAGGTCGATGTTGAACAGAGCGCTTTCGCGACAGCCGAAATTGCCGTCGGTGGGGTTGATGCCGCGTGTGCATACGGGCCGCACGGCCATCTGTGTGTTGCCGTTGGCGTCGGTATTGGTGGCGGTGTTGAAGAAGGCGAACGGTTGTCCGTCGGTCCAGCGGCCGGTGATGCCGTATTGAAAATGCCGGTTGACATTGTGCCCCAGATAGATGCGGCACACGTAGGCTTTGTCCTGGTCGAGGCGGCCGAAGCCCGGATGCTTGCCCTGGGCGTTGTCGATGGTGCTTTGCGTGTTGGGGTTGGCGGTTGACTCCGACAGTACTCCAATGTTGTTGGCCGCGGGTCCGTTGCCCAAAGCCGACAGTCCGGCACCCATCATCGACTGCCACGAGAGGCTGAACAGCACCCGCTCGCCGCGGAAGGTGTAGCGCGAATTCTGCGACACGTAGAACGTGCGTCCCACGGCCATTCCGCTCGACGGCGTGTAATCAACAACATAATTGTGTTGGCCGGGATTCAGAAAATAGTAGCCGTCGGCATCGGTGAAACCGTTGGCGTCAGCACCGCCGTCGAACTGAGCCATCCACGTGTGGTGAAACCGCTTGTAAGTCTGCAAGAAAGCAAACTCGTGCTTGCCGAAATGCAGGTGCACCGGAATGTTGAGCGTGAAGTAGCCCGGTTGCCACAGATGCTTGGCGTAGTGGTGGTAGCGGCCGCCGGTGGTGGTCAGTAGCTGAGGGTGCCCGGCGTAGGTCACGTCACTTATCATATCATCTCTTGGAAAATAGACATCGGCATTCATATAGTCGTCGCTCATAAAGCGGATGTCCTCAATGTTGTAGCTCACGCGGTCGTGGGCCAATGTCAGCCCGAGTTGCAGCCAGGGAGTAGGGTGGTAGTCGACCATTGCCGTGGCCTGCACATTGGGCGAAATCTTGGTCTTGCCCGACAGCAGCATTCCGTCAACCGTCAGCGCCAGCTCACCGGCCACACTGAGTTTGTCAGACACTTTCCGTCGCGCCTCAGCGCCGATGCGGTTCTCAATCAGCCCGGCGGCAAACTTGTTGCTCGTCCATTGGTACAGGTAGAGCGGCGTGGGTTGCTCTTGCCCCGTGTGCTGATAATAGACAGTGTTGCTGAATGTCTCCTTGTCGGGATTGAAGATGAGTAGCGAGTTGTAGCCGTCGGCCTTGACAGTGAGCCACGGCCGTAGTTTTTTGCTGTAGTTGAGCGCCCACGTCAAATCGAAGGTCCGGCCGTCGGGCATCCACGGCTCAAACGACTCGCCGTCCTGGTCGATGATGTTACGGCTGAATTCCAAATTGTTGTGACTGACATCGTTAACAGAGACCGTCAATCCGTTTGTCAGTCCTCCGCTGACACCGTAAAGCGATGCACTTAATGTCGAGAGACTCATCACCTCGTCGGGATTCATATAAAATTCGGCGCCGTAGTTGTCTTTGTCAAAAATATTTATGAAATATCCTATGCGGTCGAACAACCAGCTTGCCTGTAATTGTCCGTCGAGCTGTATCTTGTAGTGATTAGCGCTGTAAAGTGGTTCCTCGCGAATGAGTCCGTTCGGGTCGTAATTGGGCAGCAAAAGTTGACCGAAACTGGCGTAAAGGTGATGCCTAAAGTCGCTGATTGTATTAAATGCCACATCGACAGTTCCTTGATTTTTAATGTATTGACGTTCGTGAATAGTTGAGCGGTCGAAAGCGTCGTCGGTGCCAGTACCGTGAAACAGATGGATAATGTCAGCCGAACCGGGCGAAATTCCGCCAAGGTTACCCCGGTTGTACGACACGGCGGCGTATTCTTTCAGTAAAGTGTCGGACGTAAAGTTGAGAATTGAGCCACGATTGTTGATTCGGAGGTTGTAGTGCTCCATATTGGGCACATAGACTGACGAGCCAGCGGTGAAGCGGCTGTCGATGCGGAACCCGTCGATATAGAAGCGGTTCCAGCGGTATGAGTTGCCATCAACAGTGAACATCAGCTGCCCCGACTCGTCCCACTGCCCCAGGTGAAGTCCTTGATAGACAGTGTGGTCCGACAAGGCGTCGAGCCAATGCGCCAGATGCCCTTGATGGTAGAAATCGCGGAAAAACGCCGCGCTTGCGGAGTCCTCATAAATCTGTGCCGAGGCGGTGAGTGTGGCCACTGTCAGCAAACTGCAAAATATCTTTTTGATTGTCATTGTATTATCGTTTCGTTAGACTAAGAATATCGAATTTGTAGGCCACGCCGGCGCGGATGAGGTGGTAGGGGTAATCGCGCAGTCCGTATTGGTACGCGGCCACAACATCGAGCCGCCCGAAATGAGCTGTGAGGTCGGTACGCACAACGGCCGGTTGGTCGTGGGCAAGTTCGCCGGCGTCGTTGTTGTGCTCCCAGCCGCCGTATCCGGCAATCGAACCTGATAATGAAAAAAATGTGTTCTCCCATTTCAGCAGCGCGCCCCATTGCGTGGCGTCGTTCTGGCGGCCTAGGTCGGTTTGCCAGCATAGGAATCCGGTGGAGAGCGCCAGCCGCAGCCTGTGCGCCCATTTGGGGCTTTCGCCGATGGCCGCCGATTTGCCAACTGTCAGGTCGAAAAAGTAGCCGGGGCTGTCGTAGTAGCGCGCGTTGAACGATTCGAACCCGGAAGCCGTTTTCAGCGCGGCCCGCAGCACCACATCGGGTAGCAGACCGCTTTCGCGAAGCACCTGCATATCGGTGCTCACATACACATCGCCGGCCAGATGCCCGTTGCGGGCGCCCTCAATGTTTTCGGGCTGCACGCGGCAGGCGGCAAGGCTCTCGTCGGTGTTGCGGTACCATTCCATCACCGGCATCCATACCGACAGATTGACGCGGTCAGTCCAGAGCGGAATGTTCAGTTTGAACGATGCGTCGATGGTGCGGTCGCCGCGGTAGCCCTTGAAATAGTCAGTCGCCACCTCGGCGCGGAGCGCAGGCTGCACACGGCCGTCGAGCATCTCGGGAACGGCAAACGCATTCGGCCCGAAGTAGTAGGGCGAAATCTGCGTCACCGTCCGTTGCGACGTTTTGTTCAGCGGCGTCTGCGCAAAGCACTGATTTGCAGTTATCAGTAAAACAATGGGTAGCAACTTTCGAATCATACGCCAGAAACATTTCGGGTGCGAATATAATAAAGTTGATTGCGAGTCGGATAGTTATAAGCGGATTACGTGTCTGTTTCCGTTGCCGGGTGTCAGTAGCCTAAATTTTTCTACATTTGCCCACAATAATTGAAAATCAACGCAAATGTCTCGAGAAAATTTCGGTTCGCGGTTTGGCGCGATAATGGCGCTGGCAGGTTCGGCGGTGGGGCTGGGCAACATTTGGAAATTTCCTTACGAGGCCGGCAGCAACGGCGGCGGCGCCTTTATGCTGGTCTATCTGTTTTTCGTCTTTGTCATCGGCATACCGGTTATGCTGTCGGAATTTGTGATTGGCCGCCGCGGACAGCGCAACCCGTTCGGCTCGTTCAAGACGCTGGCGCCGGGCACGCGCTGGTTCTGGTTTGGCGGACTGTCGATTTTTGCCGCAGCCATCATTCTGTCGTACTACGGCACGGTGGCCGGTTGGACTCTCGAGTATGTGGCCTACGCCATCGGCGACACGTTCCACGGCCGCTCGTCGGAAGACATTGGGCAACTTTTCAGCGATTTTGTGAGCAACTCATACAAGCCGCTGCTCTGGCAGGTGGGTTTTATGGTGTTGTGCGGAATAATCATAATGTCGGGTGTGAAAAACGGCATTGAGCGGTGCGTGAAGACGATGATGCCCGCCCTTTTTGTGCTGATTCTGCTTCTCGATATTCGCGCCTGCACGCTCGACGGCGCCGCCGAAGGATTGAAATTTCTGTTTGTGCCCGATTTCAGCAAACTCACCTTCAACAGCGTGCTGAACGCGCTTGGACAGTCGTTCTTCTCGCTTTCGCTCGGAATGGGCGCACTGATGACGTACGCTTCGTATATATCACGTAATGAGAATCTTACTGGCATTTCAGTGCGCGTGGTTGTGGCCGACACGTTTGTCTCAATTCTTGCGGGAATGGCCATTCTGCCTGCCGTGTTCGCCTTCGGTGTTGACCCGTCGGCGGGCCCGAACCTTGTCTATATCACGCTTCCGCAGGTGTTCGACGCAATGCCGCTGGGCTACGTCTGGGGCATTGTCTTTTTTGTTCTACTAACCTTTGCCGCACTCACATCGGCCATTTCGCTGCTCGAGGTTTGTGTGGCTTATCTGACTGAAGAACTGAAATTTAAACGTCTTTCGGCAACGGCATTGTCCACTGGCGTGATAGCCGCGTTGGGCGTTCTCTGCACGCTCTCGTTCGGCCCGATGCGCGACTTCACCATCTTCGGCCGCACCTTCTTCGACGTCTTCGACGCCCTGAGTTCGAACATTGTTCTGCCCGTAGGCGGCATTTTCATTTGCCTGTTTGTGGGGTGGAAGATGAAGACGATGAGCGTCTATTCCGAACTGTCGAGCGGTGGCCGCTACCCGATGGGAATGTTCCGCATTTTTATGTTCATTGTGAAATACGTGGCGCCCGCAGCCATTTTGCTCATTTTGTTGGGGGCGATAGGGATTGTTTAGTTGTTTTGCCGATATTCTTCAACTATCTCATCAACAATATATTGGTCGCTCATTGCTTGCAGGCCATAGCGGGCATCGGCAAAATAGTGGTATGTTTTTGAGTTATAGAACAATTTTAGCGCATCTTCTTCATTCATATTCAGCACTTTGGCTATCATCAGTACGATGCGGCTCTGTTTTCGCCAACGGACGGAATCTCTCATAACGCGTCATTTTCTAATTGTAAAGCCACCGACTCTTTGAAACGCAAGCATTTGTCGATAACCAACTGGTTTATAATGCAAATCTGATGGTTGACTTTTTTGTTTCGCAGTTGTCCTAATGCCTGTTCAGCAGTCAGTATTCCCATTTGGTAATCTTCCACAGTATCAATCACATTGTCGTTTGCTACGCCACCTTCAACAATGTCGTAATGTTGCCAAATGCTTTCCCCTTGTCGGCAGGCTACCACGTATTCAAGCCATTCCAAATCATAGGATTCGAACACTTTGTGTTTATTTGTAATCAGTGGAATTTGTTCAGAGTCAAAATCATATACATTTAGATATGGTATGCCGTCGCGTGTTTTTCTTTCGGTAACAACCTTGGCCCATTGCTCTGCCTGTTCTCTAAAGGACGTCAGGTAGAAGCCACGTCCAAAATCAAGGTTTCGACGCCCGGCATCGGCACGAGGCTGATTGATAATCATATATGAACCGTGATACAATTCCATTATTCCCCTGCTTCCTTTTCCCAATTTTGAAGAGTATCGACAATGTCATCGGCCACGTAATCAAGGCTTTGAGTGTGCAGAATGTCATAGTGGCGCAGCAGTCGGCGGCGAATCAAATCTTGTTTTTCGAGTCTGTGGAACATCTCTTGAGGTGTGATGCCCAACTTGTGTGCGCCACTTTCCATCGCCATCATCACAAAATGGATTCTATCGTATGCCGGTGTCCGTGAATAAACTGTCATTTGTTCATTGTCGTTACAAATACAAAGAAACGTAAAATTTGATTTGTTGCTATCGGTTTTCGATTGTGATTCAAAACCTTCTTTACAAGTCATCCCAAAAATATGTGCTTAAAAATGGCTTTTGGAAGTTGAAAGCGTCTGTACGTTTTAAAATTTTATCACATTTGTAGAAATATTGCGTTTTACAATTTATGAATCACGAATCACAACACGGAAAACCATTATGCAGGGACGCGGCACGCAATAAATCTGCCGCAGAAGTGCAGTCTGTTGTCCGTAGTCTGTTGTCCGTAGTCCGTAAAACCAAGACAATCCGCAACCTTCTGGCAATATTATTTCTTCTGCTGTTGCTGCCGGCACAGGCTCAGATTGACATAAACCACTATCTGCGTGAAGGTTACGCCGACCTTAACAAATCGAACTACACAAGCGCCATCAACCGCTTCAACACCATAATTCAGGTGAAGCCCGAAATGCTCGAACCCTACTATTTCCGCGGCTTCTGCAAGCTTCGGCTCGACGATTATCAGGGTGCTTACGCCGATTTTCAGCGGGTGGTTGAGCTGAACCCCTATTTTGCCGACGGCTACCGGCTGCGCGGTGTCATCAAGTCGCTGCAGCAGGACTACCAGGACGCAATGGAAGATTTCGCGAAAGCGCTCGAACTCGACCCGGCCAACATCGACATCTACACAAGCCGCGGCTATGCCTACACGGTAATGAAGAACTATGAGCTGGCTGTTGCCGATTTCGACGAGGCTCTGAAGGTCAACCGGGATTTTGCGCCCGCTTATTTTTCGCGAGGCTACGCCAAAATGTGCATCGACGACTTTGACGGCGCAATCGACGATTTTACCAAAGGCATCAAGCTGAATCCGTACAAGCCCGGCGGATACGCGCAGCGGGCGCTGGCTTACTGCGAGAAGAAAGATTACGGGCTGGCTATTGCTGATATGGACCACGCCGTGGAACTTGACCCGCAGAATCCGGAATTATATTTCAATCGCGCCATAATCCGTTATAAATCAAATAATTTGACGGGGACAATGGACGATTACAACAAAGTGTTGGAACTGAACCCCGACAATGCGCTCACATACTACAACCGCGCCATTCTGAACACCGAGATTGGCAAGACGGCCGAGGCGGTGGCCGATTATTCGAAGGTCATCGAGTTGAGTCCGCGCAACATTCTGCCTTATTTCAACCGTGGTGCGGTGAAGTTTGAGTCGGGCGACTACCGTGGCGCCATCGACGATTGGACTCTGGCCATCGGCATTTTCCCCGATTTCGCGAAAGCGTACCAGGCACGCAGTTCGGCGCGCTACCAGATTGGCGACTATGCCGGCGCCAAGGCCGACGAGCGGACGGCCAAACTGAAGATTGACGAGTATATGCAGCGCACGGCGGGTGACTCGCTGCTGGCCGATTTTGCCGACACATCGTACAATTTCCGCAAGGTGATTGAGTTCGACAGCGACTTCTACCGCGCCGATATGGACGACGGCGAGGTGCAGAACCGCCGCGTGGTCATCGACCTGAAGCCGCTCATTCTGCTAACCGCCAAAATGCCCGGCGACGACCGCGTGATTGCTGTCTATCTGCCAAGTCTTGAGCAACTTAATCAGAAAAGCCCCACCGGTTTCGGGCTCGCCTTTGCCGACCATCAGGCCGACCTTTCGGTGGACACCGTCCGCTATCTGCTCAACCAAACAGAGCAGACCAAGCTGCAATCGAATTTCGACTGCGGGCTCTATTTCCATCAGGGAATGCTGAACAGCGTGGTGCACAACTACAATCAGTCGATAAAATCGTACTCGTCGGCCATCAGCATCGATCCGAAGTTTGAGCTGGCCTACCTGAACCGCGCCGCCACGCGCTACCTTATGATTGAGTACATCAACTCGCTCGACGATATTTCGCCAATCGTCACCATCGGCGGCAACAACAACGCGCCCCGCGCCGAGGTGAAATACGAGGTGCAGACCGATTATTCGGAAGTGATTGAGGACCTTGACGTTGCCATTCAGCTCAACCCGCAGCTGGGCATCGCCTACTACGACCGCGGCAACGTGAAATGTATGTCGAAGGATTTTGCCGGCGCCATCGATGATTACACGCGCTCGATTGAGGTCGGCCCCGAGCTGCCGCAAGCCTACTACAATCGCGGTTTAACGCTTATCTATCTGAAAGACAAGGAAAAAGGCTGCTACGACATCAGCAAGGCCGGCGAAATGGGCATTGAGGACGCCTACGCGGTGCTGCGAAAATACTGTAAGTAAACACAAAGAACACGGAGAAGGCAGAGAACACAGAGGTTTCAATTAACAATTAACAATGAACAATGGGTACTTTGCTCAGCGCTGTCTGTGGTCTGAAGTCAAAAAAACTAAACTTTCTCAACAGCAAAGCAATTAAACCTATAAACAATTCACCGATTCACCAGTTAAACAATTAAACAAAAAATATGCGTGTTGTAATTCAAAGAGTTAAACGTTCGAGTGTGACCATCGACGGAGAGGTTGTTGGCTCGATTGGCGCGGGGCTGATGATTCTGCTTGGCATTGAGCCTGCCGATACCAGCGCCGATGTCGATTATTTGACGGGAAAGATTTCAAAGTTGCGCATTTTCGACGATGAGAACGGCGTGATGAACCGCTCGGTTATGGATGTTGGCGGCGAACTGCTGGTGGTGTCGCAGTTTACGCTCTTTGCGCAGACGAGCCACGGCAACCGCCCGTCGTACATCCGTGCTGCAAGGCCCGAGCAGGCAATTCCGCTTTATGAGGAGTTTGTGGCGAAACTCGCGGCAGCATCAGGCATCCAACCGCAAACAGGCCGCTTTGGTGCAATGATGGATGTGGAACTGATTAACGACGGACCAGTGACGATTATAATTGACAGCCACGAGAGGGATTTTTAGCCCTATCGTATCATCTCCATCTTGCTCACCAGCGACTCCACGAACTCGGTCAGCGGCTTCTTCACCATAACCGACATCAGAGCGTTCACGTCGGCGTCGAGCGTCACTTTCACGGCCGATTCGTTGCCGTTGTACTCTTTCAGCTGAATCCACATTGTGAATTTCAGCGGCGACTCGGCGCTCTCAATCTTCAGCAGTTTGCCCGGTTCGCGCTCAATGATGCGCATTCCGAACCGTCCGGCCTTGTCAATGGTGAACGTGCACGAGTCGGGCGTGGCCTCCACGTCTTTTATTTTGTCGTTTTGCGGCAGCATAGTGCTGTTGATGCGGCTGAAGTCCGAAATAAGCGTGTAAACGCGGTCTGGTGTGGCGTAGATGTGCCCGATTCTGCTCTCGATTCTCATATTGCTGATTTTTCGGCAAAGGTAGTGCGTTTGCGATTGCGTTTTCTGTTTCGCACGAAAAAAACGGGCAGCTCCGAAAAGCCACCCGCCGCAACTAATTAAAAACCTTATGCGATGTTTTACCATCGTTTGAAAGACGAATCACCCCGCCGAAAGGTTGCGTCAGGTTGCGTTTTTTTGCGGTCGCAGCCGAAAAGCTGTTTGTTTTTACCGTTTCAGGCCGCCGTTTGGTCAACGTTTGGCGGCCATTGGCACAGAAAAAACTTGTGCTTGTCACTTCCGCCTCGCATCTTGGCCCTGCGCACGAAAAAAAAGCCCGAAAACGTTGGAATATTTGTCTAATAAATTTTACATTTGTTCTATGATTTAAAAACTATCTAAAATAAGCTGATTATGAAAGCAATTAAGTTATTGGCAGTTTTAATTATGGGCTCCGTTCTGGTTGCGGCGTGCAGCAGCAACGGGGGTAAGACAAATAAAAATGCAGCTTCGGAAATCGACGAAGTGTCTGTGACTCAGATTATTGAGGACATCGAAAACATTCCAACTCCAACATCGATAGAGTTGATGGAGATGGTGAACAAATTGGGCGTTGCCTATATGCTCGATGTTACCAACAGCCTCGCCAATCAGGAGAACTATTTGAGCACCAAGCAGAAAGCCCTCAATTTGGGCGTTTATGCGGCCGATTTGAGCTACGATGTGGCCTATCAGCGCAAAGCCGAGACCGAGGAGTATCTGCGTTGCATTCTTGGAATGGCCAGCGACCTGAACATCAGTATCGACGCCAACGGCATTTCTGAAAAATTCAAGAACAACATCGACAATCTTGAGAGTCTGACGGCTGTTGTGAAAGATTTGCTCAAGGATTCGCAGTACATTCTGAACCAGACTAGCCAGACCGAGACAGCGCTTCTGTTCCTCATCGGCAGCTGGGTTGAGAGCGCCTACATCTGCGTTTCGGCTTCCGATTTGGCAGCCAACAATATGGAGTTCCTCAAGGTTGCCGCAAGCCATTTCGAGTATTCAAACACCATTCTCAAGTATATGGAGAGCCGTAAGGATAATGCCGACTTTGCTCCGTTCTACGAGCAGTTTGTTGCACTCCAGAAGCTTGTTGATGAGTACAAAACCGACATCAACAACTCGGAGTTGTTTGATAATGTGGCCGGTGCCGTAAAAGATATGCGCAACGGCATTGTCTGAAAAAAGCTTATCGAAATAAACAAGGGCGGCTTCGTGCCGCCTTTTTTTTGCTCAAAAAGCCGAAAATCGGACATTTTACACTTGAAATATGTAATTTTGTCAGTGTTTGGACTGGGCATCCGGTCCGCAAAAAAATGATAACGAATATGGACTTACAGCAAGTCAAGCAGCGATTTGGAATTATCGGCAACACCGAGGGGCTGAACCGTGCCATTGAGCGCGCCATTCAGGTGGCGCCCACCGATTTGGCGGTGCTGGTGACCGGCGAGAGCGGTACCGGCAAGGAGACATTCCCGAAGATTATCCATCAATACAGTTCGCGCAAGCACGGCGAGTATATTGCCGTCAACTGCGGAGCAATACCCGAGGGCACCATCGACTCGGAGCTGTTCGGACACGAGAAGGGCGCCTTCACCGGCGCTCACGAGGCCCGCAAAGGCTACTTTGAGGTGGCCGACAACGGAACCATCTTCCTCGACGAGGTGGCCGAGATGCCGCTTTCAACGCAGGCGCGTCTGCTGCGTGTTTTGGAGAGCGGCGAGTTTATCCGTGTTGGCTCTTCGAAAGTGCAGAAAACCAACGTGCGCGTGGTGGCCGCAACCAATGTGAATGTGCTGCAGGCCGTTGAGATGGGCAAGTTCCGCGAGGACCTTTACTACCGGCTCAACACCGTGCCAATCAAGGTTCCGCCCTTGCGCGAGCGTGTTGACGACATCCACCTGCTTTTCCGCAAGTTCACAGCCGATTTTGCCGACAAGTTCAAAATGCCGCCGCTGACACTCACCCCCGACGCCCGCGCAATGCTTGAGCGTTTCCGCTGGCCGGGCAATGTGCGCCAGCTGAAGAATATCACCGAGCAGCTGTCGATTCTGGAGGAGAACCGCACCATCACAGCCGAAACTCTGGCCCGCTATCTGCCTGAAAACGAAGGTGCTCATCTGCCGGCTCTTGTCGGTCACGCCGATGAGCAGTCGTTCTCGTCGGAGCGCGAGATATTATATAAGGTGTTGTTCGATATGAAAAACGATATGAACGACCTCAAGCGGCTTGTTCACGACCTGATGGAGCAGCGCGGCGACGATGTGCAACTCTCGAAAGACCACGCCCGCATCATCCAGAGCATTTACACCGACCACAAGCAGGGCTACGGCGATGCCGACGGTTCGCCAATGATTATATCGCACCACTCCGAGCCGCAAAGCACTCATATCCAGGACACTGAAGAGTTTGTTGAAGAGTCGCTTTCGCTTGAGGACAAGGAGGTGGAGATGATTCGCAAGGCGCTCCAGCGGCACAACGGCAAACGCAAGTACGCCGCCGAGGATTTGGGAATCTCGGAGCGCACCCTGTATCGGAAAATCAAAGAGCATAATCTTGAATAATAATAAGGTTTTAGAAATTAGGATTTAATAAGTTACAAGTGGCAAGGTACAAGTTTGGTCTTAGGTCTTTTGTCTGTAGTTAAAGAAACTAAACCTTCTCAACAGCGAAGCGCTCAACTCTAAACACTAAACTTTTACCGATTAAACAATCGAAAAATGCGAAACCTGCTGATTTTTATATTAATAACTATTGTGGCGACGGGATGCACCATAAGCTATTCGTTCACAGGCGCGTCAATCCCGCCCGATGCCAAAACGGTGTTTGTGGCCGATTTCCGCAATGTGGCGCCGCTGGTGAACCCCGCGCTCGCCAACGACCTGACCGAAGCGCTGAAAGACAAGTTTGTTGGGCAGACGCCGCTCAAGCTTGGTGACGAAAACGCCGACCTCTATTTCGAGGGCTCGATAACCGCCTATGGCACTCAGCCGGTGGCAATCAAAAGCGGCGATGTGGCGGCGCAGAACCGACTGACAATCACCGTGAAAGTGAAATTTGTGAATAACAAGGACAAGAATGCCAACTTCGACACGTCGTTCTCGCGCTACGAGGACTACGACAGCCAGCTCAACCTGTCGGATGTTGAGGCCGAGCTTGTGAAATCGATTGTGGAAAGCCTTGTCGATGACATATTTACGAAAGCAGTAGTAAACTGGTAATCAAAATTGTAACCGAAGAACAAGATGGACAAGAGCCGGCTGATGATGCTTATGCGGAACCCCGAGCTGATGGGCGACCGCGATTTGCCCGATGTGAAGGAACTGGTGGAGGAGTACCCGTTTTTTCAGTCGGCCAGAATGCTCTATGTCAAGAATTTGCGTAATCAGGGCTACTCAAACTACGGCAAGGCCCTTCGCGAGACGGCCGTCTTTGTCACCAACCGCACCAAGCTCTTCTTTCTGCTCGACGAGCGCGTCATAATCAAGCACGACGCCGCCCCCGAACAGGTTGAGGCCGAAGCCGAGGTGTTCGATTTTGGCAGGATGACGGAAATGGCCGGGTTTGCTTCTGAGCCTGCAGCCCGGAAGGCAAAAGCCGCCGCCGACAATCTGATTGAGACACCGGTAATGCCATATTTCAGCAATCTGAGCGATACGGTTGACCTTGACGATTTCCGCCAGACTTTCGGCAAAAAAAGCAAACCGGCCAACGTGCCGCAAACCAAGGAGGAACGCCACGCCCAGTTGCTTGACAATTTCAAAGAAATTAGAATCAGGCCTTCCGCGCCAACTGATAATGCAAAACCGGAAAAAGACGATATCGATTTTTCGGTAAAAAGCTCGACCGCCGGCCCCGACCTTTTCTCGGAAACGCTGGCCGACATCTATTTCAAAACAAAAGCGTACGATAAGGCTCTGAATATGTATGAAAAATTGTGCTTGACATATCCAGAAAAAAACGCTTACTTTGCGGCTCGAATTAAGGAAATAAAGGAAATTATTAACAATAAATAACTTAAGAAAATGTTTACAATCGTTACAGTGCTTATTTTCTTTGTATGCATCTTAATGATACTCATTGTTTTGGTACAAAACTCGAAAGGTGGCGGTCTGGCCGCTAATTTCAGCAGCGCAAACCAGGTGATGGGTGTCCGCAAAACCACCGATTTTCTTGAGAAGGGAACCTGGACGCTGGCAGGAGCTTTGCTTGTGCTTTGCGTTATGGCGTCGGCTTTCATTCCTCGCAGCGAGGTTGAAACTGACAACAGTATGCTTCAGGAGAAGATTGAGGAGACTGCAGAGCCATTTATGCAGCAAGGAAACTTCCCGACCGCAGCACCTGCAGCCGAGGAAAGCGCCGAATAACTTTCGGACAGAGCAAAAATCGCATAAAACGCCAGCTTGCACTTGCAGGTTGGCGTTTTTTGTGTGCAAACACTTCCTTTTTTTTCACAACCAAAATTGAGCCATTTGTGTTTCAAAAGTGTCGGGTTGCGGAAAAAGAATTTTTGCTACCGATTAACTTTCATATATTTGTTATGCTTTGTGTTCGGTTTCGGAGGATACCGGACGACGGAGTTTTGAACGATGTTTGCCGGTGTTTTTTCAGGCGATTCGGAACTTACGCAGAGTCCTGACTCGCAGCCGGAGTAAAACGCAGCGGCAAGCGGAAGCTCAAATGATTCATTGGCTTGGCGGCCAATGCGTTCTTTGGAATCCTCACATTGCCAGTCAGCCAAATTATGGCAATGCGACATTTTTAAGCAGTACGATAAATAATTGTATCACGTTTTTAGGGCACCTCAAACGGATGTCAATAAAGATTGACTAATAATTAAATTTCAAATAAAATGAAAAGGCTGTTTACTGTTTTCCTTGTAACAGCGCTTGCGGGACAGGCGTTGGCGCAAACAACTTTCACTGTCGGTAACCTGGAATACACGGTTATTGATGCCGATGAGCACACGGTTTCGGTTAGTGCCGCCACAAACACGCTATCGGGCGCGTTAATCATCGGACCGACAGTTACAAACGAGAATGTCTCGTATCGGGTAACTGAAATTAAAGACCGCGGATTTGAGAACTGTAGAAGCCTGACAACGCTTGTACTTCCCGAACATATGACAACCATTGGTCAATACGCATTTAATGGCTGTACTGGCCTGACGTCGATTACACTTCCTGAATCGCTGACAACCATTAAAAACAATGCGTTTGTCAATTGCCAAAAAGTGGCGTCATTTGAAATACCAAACTCGGTAACAACAATTGGCGGATATGCTTTCTACCAATGCTATGCTCTTACTACACTGACAATTCCCCGTTCAGTCACTTCAATTGGCGCAGGCTTGTGCTCTTTCTGTACAGGACTAACAGCCATAACTGTTGAGGCCGGAAACCCGAACTACGTATCGGTTTACGGTGTTTTGTACACCATCGATACAACGCAGCTTGTGCAGTATCCGATAGGAAAAAACTCTTCATCGTTTGTGTTCCCGAACACGGTTACAACTATAGCCCGCTCATCGTTCCGCGGCTGCACAAAACTGCAGAGCGTAACACTTTCAGAATCGCTGACAAGTGTTGCCGGCTATGCGTTCAACAAATGCTCGAATTTGAAAACGATAAATATTCCAAGTTCGGTTACCTGCATCGATGACCATACGTTTGACGGTTGCCGAAATCTTAAAACAATTGCCATACCCGCCACCGTGGCAACAATTAAAGAAGGAGCGTTTTCGAGCTGTAGCAATCTGACGGTATATTGCGAGGCCGAAACCATACCAGCCGGTTGGAGCTCCAGCTGGAATCCTTACGTGAGCAGCAACCCGCCGGTTTGTAATGCTATTGTTGAAGGCGATTTTGTTTTCCGCCCAAGCAGCGACAGCACCGCAAATGTCATCGGCTACATTGGCTCTGAAACCGATATTACCATTCCCGAAACATATACTCACAACAACACCGAATGCTCGGTAACCGGCGTTGGCAGTCAGGCTTTCAGCGGAAACACCAGCATTACATCGATAACCGTTCCCGAAACAGTTACCGAGATTGAATCGGGTGCTTTTGACGATTGCAACGCCAACGTGAATTATGAAGGAAACGCGAACGCCGTGGTGTTTAACAGCGACACAACGGTTCTGATAAGCGTTGCCACACCGCTGATGGGCTCGTACACCATTCCATCAACGGTGACGAGAGTTTGCTCGTTTGCGGGCTGCACAAGACTGACTGCGATTGTTATTCCCGAGTCGGTTGTGACAATTGACGATGGCGCGTTTGCCGACTGCTCCGCGCTGACTTCGATAACGACCAATAATGGAATAGATTTGAGAAATTCGGGTCTGTACTTTACAAAAGACAGCATAAAATACAAGGTGCTGGCGAAAAACTCCGTGCAGGTAGCTCAAAAAACATACACAGGCGGGGTTGTCATTCCGGTAACGGTGACAGCCGGAAACACATTCACCATAACCGGCATTGCGAGCGGTGCGTTTATGAATTGCAGCGGTCTGACATCGGTTACTATTCCAAACGGCGTTACAAGCATTGCCTATCAGACATTCAGGAGTTGCGCCAACCTGGCAACGGTAACGCTTCCCGATTCGTTGAAGACCATTGGAGGCTATGCGTTCTGCGATTGCAGCAACCTGACGACTGTCAACATTCCCAACGCTGTTACAACCATTGGCGAACGTGCGTTTATGAATTGTAGCAAATTGAACCCAATCAACATCCCCGACGGCGTTATGAGCATTGGCGCTGTTGCGTTTTACGGGTGCAGCAGCCTGACATCATTAACCATTCCCGGTTCGGTGGAGAGTGTCGGAGCAAGCGCGTTTGAAGGTTGCAGTGGCTTGACATCAGTCATAATCATTGATGGAACCGACGAAATTGGCTACAAGGCGTTTTACAATTGTAGCAATTTGGAGACGACAGTTATTCCAAGCTCGGTTACAACAATAGGAAACAACACATTCTATGGCTGCCAGAACGCCACCATTTATTGCGAGGCCGAAACCATACCCACCGGCTGGAGCTCCAGCTGGAATCCCTACGCAAGCAGCAATCCGCCGGTTTGTAATGCGATTGCTGAAGGCGATTTTGTTTTCCGCCCAAGCAGCGACAGCACCGCCAATGTTATTGGTTACATCGGCTCCGAAACTGTTATTACCATTCCCGCCACCGTTTCGCTCAAAGGCACCGAATGTGCTGTAACCGGCATCGGGAGCCAGGCTTTCAGCGGAAACACCAATATTGCATCGATAACCATTCCCGAAACGGTTACCCAGATTGAAACGGGTGCTTTTGACAATTGCAGCGCCTTTTTGAATTATGAAGGGAATGCGGGACAGACCACCATTACCTATGAAGGCGTGGTGTTCAGCAGCGACACAACGGTTCTGATAAGCGTTGACGCGCCGCTGACAGGCTCGTACACCATTCCCTCGACAGTGACGAGAGTTTGCTCGTTTGCGGGCTGCACGGGACTGACATCGATTGTGATTCCTGAGTCGGTTGAAACTGTTGACAATGACGCGTTTGACGGCTGCTCAGCGCTGACAATTTATTGCGAGGCCGAATCGAAACCAAGCGGCTGGCGCGTTGCCTGGAATCCGGATAACCGCCCTGTCTTTTGGGGCTGCAAATATGGTTTGTCCTTCGATGAAGATTTCACTTTCGTGGTAACAGACGCCAATCAGCACACAGTCAAAATAACAGGCTACTCAGGTACAAGCGCCAATGTGGTGATTCCGCAAAAAACAACCATAGACGGCGTTGAATACAAAGTTACAACCATCGGCCGCCGAGCTTTTTATAACAACAGAACAATCCGCAGCGTGTTTATTCCGTATTACATTGACGTTGTGGAGGCATCGGCCTTTGATAACAACCACTACGATGCAAGAATATTTTGCGAAGCTGAAAGCGACGGGTACACCGTACCCGACGGCTGGGCGGGAAATTGGTATGGAGCAACTTCGCCGGGAGTGGAGTACAATGCGCATATCTACAATGGTTTTGTTTATCAGGCAACCGATAACAGAAATGCTCAAATAATCAGATATATGGGTCAGAAAGACACTCTGGCTGTTCCTGACAGAATCAATGGCGGAGCGTTCGCCGTCAGCAGCATTGCCGGTTATGCCTTCTACGACTGCGACAGCATAAAAGCACTCGATATTCCAAGCTCTGTTACTGAAATAGGAAACTATGCATTTTATGGCTGCGACAACATTGAAACGCTGACATTCAACACCAACGCCATCGGTAGCAGCTTCCAGAATTGCAGTTCGCTGAAAAAGGTGCGGATGGGCAATAATGTGACAAGCATTGCCGATTGGGCGTTCTCACACACTGGTTTGGAAGAGGTGATTTTCTCTGAATCAGTCGTAACCGTTGGAAGCAGCGCGTTTGACGGGTGCTCTAATCTGCGGAAGGCGGATTTTGCAAGCATTGCAAGCTTGTGCGGTATTGAGTTTGAAGGAAGCGGGAGCAATCCGCTTTCATCGGCTCACCATTTATATATTGGCGGAGAGGAGGTTACACGGTTTGCCATTCCCGACAGTGTAACAAGCATCGGCGCCAGAGCTTTCTCGGACTGCAGTTACATCGATTCTGTTTTCATTCCGGCAACGGTTACTAATATCGGAACATACGCATTCTACGGTTGCAGCAATCTGACCATCTATTGCGACGTGGTATCAAAACCTGGTGGTTGGAGCGAAAGTTGGAATCCTTCTTATTGCACAGTTGTTTGGAAACCTTTGGTATGGAATGTGAACGTATCGGCCAACAACAGCGCATACGGCAACGTATCGGGCGGCGGCACTGTTGCCAACGATTCAACCACAACCATCACCGCCACGCCGGCGGCCAACTGCCATTTTGTGCGGTGGAGCAATGGTCTGACAAACGCCACCGAAACCATCACTGTTACATCTGATACGACAATTGTGGCTGAATTTGAGTCTGACGTGCAAATGTGGGCCGTAACCGTATCGGCAAACAACAACGCTTACGGCAACGTAACGGGCGGCGGCACTGTTGCCAACGACTCAATTGTAACCATCAGCGCCACACCGGCAGCGGGTTACCATTTCACAAAATGGAGCGACAACATCACCCTTAATCCGCGAAATCTGCTCGCCACAAGCGACACCGCTCTTACGGCTTTGTTTGAGGCGCACACACCAGTTGCTGACACCGCCGTGGCCGCAACCTACACATCAACCGGCCTGACCGCAGGCTCGCACTGCTCGGTTTGTGGCGCTGTGCTTGTTGCACAAACGGTTGTTCCAATGCTTGAAGGCTCGGCCGATTTCACCTACAGCATAATCACCGACAGCACAGTTAGCATCACGGGTTACATTGGCTCAAGCACCTCTATTGCAATCCCATCGACGGCAGTGGTTGACGGAAAGACATATACAGTTGCGGCTGTTGCGGATGACGCATTTGCCAGCTGCACCGCACTGACTTCGATAACGACTAATAATGGAATGGATTTGAAAAAATCGGGTCTGTACTTTACAAAAGACAACATAAAATACAAGGTGTTAACGAAAGACGCCGTGCAGGTAGAGCCCAAAACATATACAGGCAATGTTGTCATACCAGAGACAGTAGCGGCAGGAAACACATTCACGGTAACCAGCATTAACGGTAATGCGTTCAGAAATTGTTACGATCTTACTTCTCTTAATTTGCCAAAATCTATTACAACAATTGATGCGGATGCCACTTATGGTTGCTCCCTTTATGGTTGCATCAGATTGGCTGAAATAAATGTAGATGATGCCAATACAGTATATTCATCGATTGACGGAGTGTTGTTCAATAAAGACAAAACCGAATTAATCCGTTACCCACTAAACAAATCGGGTGCATATACTATTCCAAATACGGTTACAACTATTGGAAGAGAAGCATTCAGTTACTGCGATGGGTTGACTTCAGTAACAATTTCAAATTCTGTCCGGCGAATTAACTATGGAGCATTTGGGGATTGCTCATACCTCACTTCGGTTACTATTCCCGAAGGTGTCACAACTCTTGAAAGCCTTGTATTCAATTATTGTACCAGTCTTGCATCAATCACAATTCCCGAATCGATAACAAGCATTCCGTATGCCACGTTCGAGTATTGCAGAAACTTAACCACAGTCAGCTTGCCAAGCACGCTTGTAAACGTTGAATCGTCAGCGTTTGACAATTGCAGTAAGTTGCATTATACCGAATATGATAGCGCCTGCTATTTGGGAAATGCCCAAAATCCTTATGTGGCGCTGATTAAAGCAAAATCGACCAGCATAACATCGTGTGTGATAAACGACAGTTGCAAAGTAATTGCGTCTGAAGCATTCTCTGGTTGCAGCAACCTGACATCAATCACTGTGCCCAACTCGGTTTGTGGAATAGGCGGCGAGGCATTTGTCGGTTGCTCGGCGTTGGAGTCGATAACACTGCCGTTTGTTGGCGACCGCAGACACAGTCTCACTGACGACCACCAATATCCTTTCGGTTATATTTTCGGAAACAGTAGTTATACAGGAAGTGTTATGGCTTATCAAACTACTTATTATACTGATAACACAAAAACTGCATCTTCTGCCTATTATTTGCCTTCGTCGTTGAGAACGGTTACTTTGACCGACTGCGATTATATTCAGTATGGCGCTTTTTCGGGATGTAATGGCCTGACGTCAATAACCATTCCGGCATCAGTGACTCAAATAGAGGATTATGCCATAAATTTCAAAAACAATCTGACTATTTACTGCGAATTGAAATCGGCCCCCAAAGGTTGGAGCAGCCGGTGGAACACGCAGAATGCACCTGTTGTATGGGGCAGTGCCGATGTTGTTGAAGGCGATTATTTGAGTGAGACAGGTTACTATTATAACATCATCGATAGCGCCAACGTTGAGATTGTTGGCTATGCCGGCACAGAAACCGAAATTGAAATTCCTGACACAATTGCCGCAAACGGTGTAAAATATGCAGTCAGCCGTATTGGTGATAATGCTTTCAAATCATACACTAATTTGGTATCGGTAACCATTCCTAACACCGTTACAAGCATCGGCAACAGAGCGTTTTTGGGATGCAGCGGTCTTACATCGATAACAATTGGCGAATCTGTGACGAGTATGGGCGGTTGTGTGTTTGAAGAATGTGCCAAGTTGACCACGGTGACCATTCCGGAATCTGTTGTAAACATTGGTAACTCAACATTTTATAGATGCTACAACCTGACTTCGGTTACCTTGCCAGATTCGTTGCCAAAAATTGGCAATAGAATGTTTGCAAGCTGCAGCAAGCTTGGTTCCGTAACAATTCCTAATTCGGTGAAGAGCATTGGTAATGATGCGTTCGACGGATGTAGTTCGTTGACTTCGGTAACAATACCCAATTCGGTTACAAGTTTTGGAAATAACGTATTCGCTAACACAGGTTTGACTTATGTTATCATACCCAATTCTGTTACCAGCATTGGTGGATGGGCTTTTGATAATTGCCGCAGCCTCAATTGGATTTTCGTTCCAAATTCTGTTAAAAAGCTGGATTGGTATTTTGTGAGAGATTGCTCTAAAGTGACTATTTATTGCGAAGCTGAATCGAAGCCTGATGGTTGGATGTCAGGCTGGAACGATAACAACCGTCCGGTTGTGTGGGGCTTTGGAGCGAACTCGATATATAATGTGACTGTGGCGGCTAACGAGTCGGCATACGGCACTGTAAAAGGCGGCGAAACTGTTGTTTCCGGCACTGTTGTAACCATCAGCGCCACACCGGCCGCAGGCTACCATTTCGCAAAATGGAGCGACAACAGCACCCTTAATCCGCGTGAGCTGACACCCACAAGCGACACCGCTCTTACGGCTTTGTTTGAGGCACACATACCAGTTGCCGACTCGGCCGTGGCCGCAACCTGCACCGAGACGGGCCTGACTGCGGGTTCGCACTGCTCGGTTTGCCACGTTGTGCTTGTGGCGCAAAACACAATCCAGGCCACCGGGCACACCGAGGTTGTTGACGTTGCAGTGGCCGCAACCTGCACCGAGCCAGGCCTGACCGCAGGCAAACACTGCTCGGTTTGCCACGCTGTGCTTGTCGCTCAAGACACAATCCCGGCCAGCCATGCCGAGGTTGTTGACATCGCCGTGGCCGCAACCTGCACCGAGCCTGGCCTGACCGCTGGCTCGCACTGCTCGGTTTGCCACGCTGTGCTTGTTGCTCAAGACACCGTTCCCGCCAACGGCCACACCGAGGTTGCTGACGATGCCGTGGCCGCAACCTACACATCAACCGGCCTGACCGCTGGCTCGCACTGCTCGGTTTGTGGCGCTGTGATTGTTGCTCAAGAAGTTGTTCCAATGCTTGACGAGTCGGCCGATTTCACCTACAGCATAATCAATGACAGCACGGTTAGCATCACAGGCTACACTGGCACAAGAACCGATATTACAATTCCTTCGACGGTTGTGATTAACGACACCACATACACCGTTACAAGCATCGGCGCCCAAGCCTTCCAAAAATGCTCATATCTGGAGTCGGTTGTCATTCCAAATACTGTTACCAGTTTGGACCTGAGAGCGTTTGAAAAGTGCGGCAACCTTACATCAGTTACTCTGCCCGACCATCTGACCCATATAGGTATGCTTGCGTTCGGAGAGTGCTCAAAACTCGAATCCATAATAATTCCTATTTCGGTTACGGAAATTGAGAACTACGCATTTTTTAAATGTACCAGTATCACAATATATTGTGAGTGCGCCGAGGAGTCAAAACCTAGTGGCTGGCAATCTAGTTGGAACTCTAGTAGGGATGTGGTTTGGAACTACAATCAGAGGAATTGGACAGTAACCCTATCAGCCAACAACAGCGCATACGGCCGAGTATCGGGCGGCGGCACTGTGGCCAACGGCTCAACAACCACAATCACCGCCACACCGGCAGCCAACTACCGTTTTGTGAAATGGAGCAACGGCCTGACAAGCGCCACTGCAACCATCACCGTAACATCCGACACTACGCTTGTGGCTGAGTTTGAATATGTTGAGCCAATAATGTGGACCGTAGCCCTTTCTGCCAACAATAGCGCGTTTGGCCGTGTGACTGGTGGTGGAGCCATAATCAATGGTTCTACAACAACAATTTCAGCCACACCTGCTTTGGGTTACGAATTTGTGAAATGGAGCAACGGCCTGACAAATGCCACAGAGACTATAACAGTAATCTCTGACACAGCCATTGTGGCCGAATTTGCCAAAGAAACTTTGAAGCCTGCCGATTCAACATCATTCAGTTTTAATATTTTAAGTGAGACCGCTCATACTGTTGAGGTTTCTAGATATTATGGCACAGGCAAAGCTGCGGCCATACCTGCTAAAACTGTTATTGATGGCGTTGAATATACGGTTACAAGTATTGGCGAAGATGCTTTCATATACTGTAGGGAATTAACTTCTGTTTCAATTCCTAATTCAGTTACCAACATTGAGGGCTTTGCATTCTATGGGTGTACTGGTTTGAAATCATTGACTGTACCGAATTCTGTTACCAGTATAGGTTGGCAGGCATTCGACAATGTTAAAAATGTCATATACACAGGCAACGCAACTGGATCACCTTGGTATGCACTTGCAATTAATGGTGTTGTTGATGGCGATTTTATCTATTCCGATTCGGCAAGGACCCAACTTGTTGGATACATTGGCACAAATGAAAATGTAACCATTCCGAATACAGTTGTAAGTATTGGCGAAAGCGCATTTGAGGATAGTAAAATAAAAACACTAACAATTCCGAATACTGTTACAAGCATCAGTTCGTATATGTGCTCAGATTGCGATAGTCTGACATCTATAACTATCCCGAACTCTGTCTCTAACATTGGCTATAGGGCTTTCTATAGTTGTTCAAATCTTAAATCGGTAACTATTCCTAATTCAGTGGAAGAAATAGACGATTACGCATTTTATGGTTGTCATAGTTTGACGTCGGTAAACCTTCCCAATAGCGTAACAGATATTGGTGAAGAATCTTTTGCGTGGTGCAACAACTTGATGAAAATAAATGTTGATGACGGAAACAATAATTACGTTTTAGTTGACGGTGGGGTGTTTAATAAAGACAAAACCATAATAGTTTGTTATCCTGCTGGAAGAACAGGAACATATACAATTCCTAATTCTGTCACAACTATTGGCGATGCGGCCTTTGAATTTACCAAGTTGTCATCAGTAACAATACCAAGCACTGTGGTCGACATTGAAGAAGATGCGTTCAACGGCAGCGATAGTCTTACGTATATGAATATCCCGAATTCTGTCACAAACATCGGTGTTCGGGCATTCTACAGCTGTAGCAATCTGGCCTCATTAACTATTCCCAATTCTGTAGCAAGCATCGATTGGTATGCGTTTAGTTATTGTTACAAATTGAAAAGTGTGGCATGCCTTGCAACTGTTCCTCCAGTTTTAGATGAAGATGATCCATTTATCAGTACTGATACTGTTTATGTTCTCTCGGATTATGTGGCCGCATACAAAGCTGCTGATGTATGGAAAAAGAAAACGATTCTTCCAATAACGGTCAAGAGTAATGACGCAACAAGCGGAATGGTGTATAGTGGCGATAATCTTTTGTTTGCCGAGCCGAAAGAGGGCTATCACTTTGTAAGTTGGAGTGATAATTCTGTTGAGAATCCTCGTAAAACAACAGGAACTGAAGCTTCGCTAACCGCGCGGTTTGAGGCGCACATTGCTGTTGTTGACAGCGCAGTGGCTGCAACTTGCACTGCCACAGGCTTAACCGAAGGTTCGCATTGCTCGGTTTGCGGTAAAATTTTAATTGCACAAACCCAAACACTAATGGTTGAACATACAGTGGTTGTTGATGGCGCAGTGGCTGCAACTTGCATGGAATCAGGTAAAACTGAAGGCTATCATTGCCGGGTTTGCGGCGAAGTTTTAGTTGCACAAAAAGAAATCCCCGGTTTAGGCCACGAGTTTGTCGATTACATCTATAACAACGATGCCACTACCTCGGCCGACGGCACCGAAACCGCCGTTTGTGAGCACGGCTGCGGCGCAACCGACACACGTGTGGCTGAAGGCACAAGGTTTGGAACCCCCGTCACCGAAACAGCCGCCAATGCCGTCAACATCTACGCCCACGGCAACACCATTGTGGTTGAGAACGCAACGGATGAAATCTGCGTTTATGATGCAATGGGACGCCTTGTTGGTAGGGACGCGATTAATCGCGTCCGTACAGAAATCCGCGTCAAAGTCGCCGGCATCTACATTGTGAAGGTTGGCGCCGAGGCCAAACGGGTGATGGTGAATGATTGATAGGTAAATAATTGATAATTTGTTTTTGTAGAGACGCGCCATGGCACGTCTCTACGTGTTTTATGCCGCGCCCTATCGGGCGGAAATCCTTAGGCATTGTTGTGAAACTTGTGTTTTCTGTGTAATCAGTGCGATACAATCGGTTTAACCCTGGCTAATTGGTTAGAGGGAAACCGTATCCGCGCGGATAGTGAATCGTTTTTTTGAAAAACTGTGCAGGCAGTCCTCGCTGTCCGAATCCGTGCCAATCGCTATTTTCAAAAAAAATATCATCACCTAAAGTGTAGATTTACAATCGACACCGACGAAACATGTGTCGGTTGTGGCCAAAAACTTTGCACAATGGCGCTTTTCCTCTTGCTTTTACCACACAGATTGC
>JAEEGK010005069.1_pt1 | contig 31904 bp, 28 predicted proteins | sample 8958771 | NCBI WGS metagenome assembly JAEEGK01 (sample SAMN16246547, study PRJNA631951) | gut metagenome | biome: gut microbiome; feature: rumen; material: SC-attached | host: Bos | place: Iran: Karaj | collected 2018-10
CCGTTCTGCGCAAAGCGCGGCGCCTGCTTCGTTGCGGTCGCAAAGCGCGCGTTGCCCTTGCCGCCTCTGCCGCCGTACAGCACGGTGCGCTGCTTGCCGGGCTCGCTCATGTCGGCGACGATGCTGCCGGTCTCGACGTCGCGCACGATCGTGCCGACCGGGACCTTGATATACAGGTCTTCGCCGTTCTTGCCCGCCATCAGCTCCGCGCGGCCGGGTTCGCCGTCCTCGGCGCGGAAATGCCGGTAGCGCTTGAAGTCGAGCAGCGTGGACTGCTGCGGGTCCGCGACGAACACAATGCTGCCGCCCCTGCCGCCGTCGCCGCCGGAGGGTCCGCCCTTCATCACGTATTTTTCGCGGTGGAACGCGGCGCAGCCGTCGCCGCCGTTGCCTGCCTTGATATGGATCGTTGCCTTGTCAATGAACTGCATGCTCGCAAATCTCCTTTAACGGACAGTCGGGGCACTTCGGCCGCTGCGCGGCGCAGACCTGCCGCCCGTGATAGATCAGCCAATGGTGCGCATCGCCCCAGTCGGATTCCGGGATGTGCGCCATCAGCTGCTGTTCGGTTTTTTCCACGTCCTTCGCTTCCGTGAGGCCGATCCGGTTTGCCACGCGGAACACGTGCGTATCGACCGCGATCGCGGGAACCTTGAACGCGTTGGACAGCACCACGTTCGCCGTCTTTCTGCCGACGCCCGGAAGCTTTGTCAGCTCCTCGCGCGTTTCGGGGACTCTGCCGCCGTATTGTTCGAGCAGGATCCGGCTCATTTCGAGGATGTGCATTCCCTTCATGCGATAGAACCCGCAGCTTTTGATATACGGCTCCAGCGTCTCAAAGTCGAGCGCGGCGAACGCCTCCGGCGTGTTGTACTTCGGAAACAGCACGTCGGTGCACTTGTTCACCTGCCTGTCCGTGCACTGCGCGGACAGCATCGTCGCGACCAGCAGCTCAAACGGCGAGGAAAAATGGAGCGCGGGCTTTGCGTCCGGGTACGTCTCCTTCAGGATCGAAAGGGCTTCGGTTCTCTTTGCTTCACTTAACACGGGCTGCCTCCAATGCATAGGCTGCGGCGATCGCGCCGTCCGCGCACGCGGTCACGACCTGCCGAAGCGGGGTGTTGCGCACGTCGCCCGCGGCGAATACGCCTTTGATGTTCGTTTCCATCCGTTCGTCGGTCAGCACGCTGCCGTTTTGGGCAAGCGCGACCTGTCCGCGGAACAGCTCGGTGCGCGGGAGCACGCCGACCGCAACGAACGCACCGTCGGTTTTCAGCTCGGAAACCTCGCCGCTTTCGCGGTTTTTGAGCCGGATCGCACAGAGCTTGCCGTCGCCGAGGAACGCCTCGGGCACGGTGTTCCAGAGGAACGTGATGTTTTCCGTTTTTTGCGCGGCGTCGGCGAGGATCGCGCTTGCGCGCAGCGCGTCGCGCCGGTGCACGACATAGACTTGTTTGCACAGCTTCGCAAGGTACAGCGCGTCGGAGATCGCCGTGTCGCCGCCGCCGATGACCGTCGCCGTGCGGTTCTTATAGAACGCGCCGTCGCAGGTCGCGCAGTAGGAAACGCCGTGGCCGGTCAGCTCCTGTTCGCCGGGAATGCCGTGCGTTTTGGGCGACGCGCCGGTCGCAAGGATCACGGTCTTTGCCTCGTACGCTTTGCCGTTGCAGACAAAGCGCTTCGGGTCCGCATCGAGCACAAGCTCCGAGACCGCGCCGTATTCGATCGGAAGCCCGAACGACGTCGCGTGCTCCTCGAACCGCGCCGCAAGCGCGTACCCGTCAGGCCCGTCCGTGACGCCCGGATAATTCTCGATCCGGTGCGTTTTGACGATCTGCCCGCCCGTAAACAGCTCCTCGAACAGACGGACGTTCCCGCCGCCGCGCACCGCGTACAGGCCCGCCGCAAGCCCCGCGGGCCCGCCGCCGATGATGGCGATATCCAGCATATCCTTCACCTCATGTCGCAAATTTTCACAGTTACAGTATACCCGTTTTTCACCCTTCGGTCAAGGAAAACCGCGCACGAAAAAAAGCCGACGAATCGGCTTTTCAAACGACGGTCGCGGTCAATCGTCAAAGGTCACGGTCTTTGCCCATTTCATGAATGAACCGCGCAGTTTCGGATAGTCCTCTTCCAGCGAGACGAACTGCACATCCCAGATCGCCTTTCCGCTCTTGTAGAACGTCACAAGCGTCCGGATCTTCTCGCCCGACGTCGGGTCCTCCCCCGCAAATTCAAAGTACGGGATATCTCCCTCGGTCTTGATCGAGATGTCGCTGCCGTACTCTCCGCCAATCAGCGCGTACGCCGCAAACTCGCGGGCGGAAACGGCGTCCAGCTCCTCCGCTTCGTCAAATCCGACGCGCTCCACGAACACGGCGGCGTCACCGGAGTGGATATAGCCCGCAAAGCCGAGCATTTTATCCTGCTTGAAGGCGCTCGTCAGCGTAACGGACAGCTCCTGCACCTTGAAAACCTTTTCGGATCTCTGCGCACAGCTTTTAACGCTGCCTCTTCCCATCGAGAGCGCGAAAACGACCAGCGCGCTGAGCACTGCGGACGCGAGAATCGCGATCACGGCGCCCTTGTTCCGCTTTTTGCGAAGCTCCCGCACCTCGTCCGTGTCGTTGCCGTCAAACCGGAACGAAACGCCCGACGCCATGCTGACGCATTTGCCGCTCACCTGCACGTCCGCGTCGCCCGCCGGAATGCGGTACGGCTCCGGATAGCCGATCGCGGGCGTGATCGCGAAGATGCACGTCTCCTCATCGCCGACGGCAAAGGTCAGCTCCTCGCCGTTCTTCAGCTCGCCGACCTTTCTGCACGGCACGTCGCTGATCACGATCTCCGAAGCGGAATGGTCCTCCGCATAGACGTTGAAGGGCACCAGCGCGCCGACAAGGCTCTTTTTTCTTGAAACCGTTACGTTTCTCATACCGTTATCTCGCGCGGAACAGCAGGAAGGCTGCGGCGAACGCGACGGCAAACGCCAGCACGACGGGAACGAGGAACGCCACCGCGCCCTTCTTTCTTGCGGCCTTGCGCAGCGCCGTGACCTCTTCGGTCTCGTTGTTGTCGAAGCGGAACGCGTTGCCCGAGAACAGATCGTACTTGGCTTTGCCGGTCAGCACGACGTCCTGTGCGCCTGCGGGAATGCGCGCCATGTCCACGCAGTAGTTGCGGCTCGAATTGCCTGCGATCACAAAGACGCGGGCTTCCTGCTCTCCTGCCGGAAACGTTGCGGACTGACCGTTTTTGAGGTCCGCGACCTTGCGGCAGGGGACGTTGCAAATCACAAGCTCCGACGAGGACGGATCCTCGATGTATACGCGGTACGTTCCGAGCGCCGCGACCTTGCACTGTTCACGTTGGATGGTGATGTTTCTCATAATCGATTCCTCCCGGTTTTATGATTGACGGTTGTTTTTCCGCTTTTTGGAGCGGACCGTAAACACCTGCAGCAGAATCCCCGCCAAGAGTCCGACGACGGGGACCGGCAAAAACGCGTAGCCGTTGACAAACAGCGTCTCATCTGCGGCGTCGTGATCCAGCACGCCGAATCCCCACAGAAGCAGAACGATCAGATAGATGAATGCAACAATAGCCGTGACGGCTGCGACGATCGTAAGCAATGTCTTTCGCTTCATAAGCCCGCCTCCTCTCAATCCACGACGGCGAGGATATCGCCGGTCACGCGGTTGTTGTGTCCGAACAGCTTTTCGTTCCAGTACATGCCGGACGACGCGCCGCCGTCAAAGTTGTACGCCGCCTTCATGCCGCGCGACGCGCACAGTGCGGACAGATCGGTCAGCGTCATGCCGGGCGACTTGCCCGCGCCCAGCCCGTGTCCGTTGATGTCCTTCATGTTGCGGTCGCCGAGCACGGAAATGAACGCGTAATGCCCCGGTTCATAATAGCCGAACGCGGTGCGCGGGTTCGATGCGCCGAGCGTCGAATTGAACTTCGTCTTGGCATTGCCGTCCGCATCCAGCAGCGACGGGCCGAAATAGAAGGAATGGTACGGATAGTTCTGAAGGATCTCATCGTTGTTGATCTGATCCTGCTTGCAGTCGTAGCAGCGCACCGTACCGTCCTGATAGACGACGCACAGGTCGGAATACCTGCACGGATTCGAGCGGATCAGCTCGCGGTTGCGGATCAGAAGGCCCTCGCCGATCGCGTTCGTATCGAAGTAGTCGGAATTGATCGCGATCAGCGCGTTCTTCTCCCGTGCAAACTCGTACAGCATACGCGCGCTTCCGTACGAAGCGGTCAGGTTTTCCAGCTCGCGCACATAGATCTCGGCGATCTGATATTCCAGCTTGCCCTTCTTGAAATGATACAGCTCGACCGCCGCGTTTTTGCCCGCATAGGTATAGATCAGCGTGCACACGGTGCCGTCCTCGAGCATTTCGCTCGTGTTCGGCTCGGTCATGACCGGCTCGCCCTCGGCAAACTTTTCTTTATACTTGTCGCCCAGCAGTCCAGGGATCGGCGTGGGCTCCGGGGTCGGCGCCTCGGTCGGCTCCGGCGTGATCCCGGGCGTTTCCTCCGGCGCGATCGTTTCGGCCGCGTTCGTCACCTGCGTCTCCGGCTCGTCGGTCGGTACCGGCGTGAACGTCGGCACGGGCGTGTCCGTCGGCGCGGGCGTCGTCTTCGGCGGCATCGTCGCCAGCGCGACCGGCTTGCTCGAGCTGTCCTTGCGCCAATCCAGCCAGTCGAACGTATAGGTGTTGACCGTCATGGCGAACGCGCCGGCAACCAGCACGTCGATCACAAGGATCCAGAACAGCCGCTTCTTCTGAAAGCGTCTCGGCTTCAGCCCGCCCGCCGCATAGAGCAGCAGATACAGAAGCGCCGTCAAAAGCATCAGCACCGGCAGAATGTAGATCAGGTATTTCGTCAGGAAAAAGTCCGAATGCACAATATAGTGCTGATTCTGGTTATAATGATCCAGAATATAGAATACGATAAAGTTTACGGACAGTACCGCGACCAGATTCGCCATCACCGTGGCGATCACGCGCAGCACCCGAAACCGCTGTTCCCCGTTTTTGTTCATACTATGCTCCCTTATTGATTCCCTCGGGTATATCCGTTCCGAAGCATGATATCATATCATGCTTCCGTTTGCAAGCCCCATCAGATCCGATACAGGATCCAGCGCAGAATAAACCGCCGGACCGGCTTGTTTGCACAGACGGTGCGCTGCGCCGCGTGCACGCGCTTTAAGAGCGTCTTTTGCCGCGCCTTCATCCGGTGATCGGAGAACACGGCCTCCAGCGCCCACTCCTCCGCGTCCGGATCCTTCGGGACGCCGAAGCGTTCAAGCCGCTTCAGGTAGTGCGCCATGTCCGGGATCGCGCGCTTTGCGTCCGCGCGGCAAAACGACGCCTCCCGGAATCTGCGGAGCAGGGATCCGATCCCGACCCATGCAAGCGGGACCAGCGGGATCAGAAGCCACCATACGCCGTGTCCGCCCGTGCGGGTCTTTCCGCTGCCCGTGCCGTCGTCCGGCAGCGCGGTCCGCTGCTTCGGCGGTTCGGTTCCGGGCGGTGTTCTCGTCGGCGCCGGCGTCGTCCGGACCGGCGTGCTTACCGGCGTCGGCGAGGGCGAAGCGCTCCCCGTCACCGGCTCCGGAGTCGTTTGCGCGGCCGGGTCCGGTACCGGGATCGCCTGCACCCCGTGCTGCGGCCCCGTGCCGCCCGTCTCGCCCCGGTCCGAGCCGAAGCCCGGCGTGCTTTCGATCGGGACCCAGCCCAGTCCGAGCACATAGACCTCGGTCCACGCATGCGACGCGCGCTTCTCCACCGAATACCAGCCGCCGTCCGCCGCCTCCTTCGGCAGCGTCACGTAATACCCGGTCGTAAACCGCGCAGGAACGCCCATCGCCTGCAGCAGCGCGGTCGTCGCGCCGGCAAAGTGGACGCAGTAGCCCTGATGGCTCTTTGTCAAAAAGTACTGCACGAAGTCCTCGCCCTTCGGAACCTCGCCCGGCGTCAGCGTATAGACGCCCGAATTGCGCACAAACGCCGCCGTTTGCAGCGCGGTCCTGTACGCGTCGCCGGAACCGGACAGGCCGGCCTTTTGCGCGATTGCCAGCAGCGCGTCCCGCTCCGCGCCGTCCGGCATGGTGTAGGCCTCCTTTGCGAACGCGTAGTATGCAAGCTCCTCCGCCCCCGCCGTCTCCGGCGTCAGACTGTAATCCTTTCTGAAGCTCCAGGTATAGGAGGTCGCGCCGTTCGCCCGCACGTACGCTTCCTCGACGCGCAAATCGTCCGCAGTGAACGCGTACGGCGTGATCCGTTCATCCGACACCGAGCCCTCGATCGAAAGGGACGACACGACGTTCTCCTGCCTTGCGCCGAGCGCTGCCATGGACCGCCATTCGCCGTCGTACGACGCGGCCTTCTTCCATGTGCTGTCGCTGTACTGCCCGTAGGAATGCCTGCGCAGATGGTACGTGCCGGAGCGCGTCGAGCGCACGCGGAACGCCTCCTCGTCATCCTCGCTGCGATCGCCCTGATCCTTCAGATCGTATTCGCTCGGACTGGTCTCGCCGAACCACGACATCGCCGTATCCGCGATCTCGCCGAACCGGTCGGTGAAGAACGAGCGCCGTTTTTCCTCCGGGATCGGCACGTACCGGCTCTTCGGCACGATCGCAAGGATGCTCAGCATCAAAAGCCCCAGCGCAAGCAGGATCCCGGCGGAGAACAAGCCCCGGCGCGGCGATTCGCCCTTGCGCAGGCCGTTGCCGAGCAGCACGTAGCCGACAAAGACCGTCAGCAGCATCAGCACCCACAGCGCGGGCTGCTGATCCGTGTAGAGAAAGCTCAAAAGCACCGGCGGCAGCGGCAGCAGCACCGGCAGCAGCGCCATCTTGCTGCGGACCGTCGGCGGCCCGAGGATCAGTCCGAACACGGCGGAAAGCATCATCAGAAAGCTCGTGCCCGACGCCTTCGGATCGACGACCGCCTCCGCGCGCTGCATCAGCGCGTCAAACGTGTACAGACGGGAGATCGGCTCCGGCAGCATGGTCCATGTCCTGCAGAAGAACACGACCGCGCCGTCCGCGACCATCCGCGCCTGTAATACCGCGATCACGATCAGGATCGCAAAGAACACCAGGCCGAAGATATAGCCGTACTTCGGCACGTTCAGCCAGAACGACAGCAGCAGCGCGCCGACCGTGCAGAACACGGCGAGCAGCATCGGCGAAAAGGGGATCCCGAACGCCGTCGGCACCGCGCACGCGCACGCCATCATGCCCGCGGCAAGCGCCGCCGCGTCCGCAAAGCCTGCGACTGCAATCTGTCCGCGCTTCATGGCCGCGCCTCCTTCTGCGGCACGATCCGGTAAACGAGCGTGTCGTTGCCCGTGCGGATCGGCTGCACCGACTGCTTCTGCGCCTTTCCGGAAAGGAACGCGCGCAAAAAGCGATCGAAGTCGCCGTCGCCGTCGATCGTGACGTTGTTCAGGCCGTAATACAGCACGAACGGGATCCTGTTTTCATTCAGTTGATCGGCAAGGAAGCAGAGCTGCTCCAGTGTGCTCTGCTGATCGGCATAGTCCGTATAGGTGTCCATGCAGAGCACGATGTTTTTGCGGATCAGCTCCTGCGGCTCGCGCACGATCGTCGTGCCCGTTTTCTCGGTCAGCTTCCAGTGGATCAGATTGACGGCGTCGCCCTCTCGGTACGGGCGCAGCTCGTGCTCCTCGGAGAACCCGATCGGCTTCGGCCGCATGACGCGCTCGGACGGCTCGACAAGCTCCGGCGTCGGCACGGGCCGCTGCGCATTCGGCAGCACCGTCAGCGAAACGGCGCCGTTCTTTCTGACCGGGATCGCAAAGATGCCGAGGTAGTCGCACACGCGCGCCGAGCGGATCCGGTATACGACCGTTCCGAGCCGTTCCGTGTCCGCATCCAGCTCCGCCGTTCTGCTGCGCGTGCCGTACAGCTTCAGCTTCTCCCGCACGGGCTTCGGGTCCAAAAACAGATTCTGCCGCTCGATTTTCAGCTTCCATACCTCGGGCGGAAAATAAAAGCGGCATTCGACCTTCAGGCGGATCTTCGCGGAGCGGCCGCGCCGCACGCTCTCGCCGCCGGACAGCTCCGTGCGTGAGGTGAGGATCGCGGGAAGGCTCAGCAGGATCGACAGAACGGGCAGTGCCAAAACAAACAGCAGTATGTAAAGAGAAACATACTGCCCATAGGCAAGATGCAGGGCCGCCGTGCCGAGCAGCAGCAGCCCGTATATCACCCGCCGTCCCTTCATTTGCGCACGGCGGGCGGTGCGGTATGCGCCAGGATATCCTCCAGCACCGCATCGGCGGTCTGGCCGGACGCCTTCGCCTCGGAGGTCAGGATCAGCCGGTGCGTGATCGTCGCCGGATAGATCAGCTTCACGTCGCCCGGGATCACGTAATCGCGTCCCTGCACCCACGCCGCGGCCTTCGCCATCGAGACGACCGCGAGCGATGCGCGCGGGCTTGCGCCCTGCAGCACGGAGGGATGCGCGCGCGATGCGTTGGACAGCCGGATCACGTAGTCCATGATCTTCTTGTCCACATAGGTGTTGTCGACCGCGCGGCGAATGCCGAACAGCCCCTCGCCGTCCGCGACCAGCTTTACGTTGTCGAGCGGATTGCCGCGCTGCTTGCGGCTTAACAGCTCCAGCTCGTCCGCGGGACGCGGATAGCCGAGCGACAGGCGCACCATGAAGCGGTCCAGCTGCGAATCGGGCAAAAGCTGCGTGCCGCTCGCGCCGACCGGGTTCTGCGTCGCAATGACCACGAACGGATCCGGAACCGGGTGCGTCACGCCGTCGACGGTGACGTTGCCCTCCTCCATCGCCTCCAACAGCGCGGACTGCGTACGGCTCGTCGCGCGGTTCAGCTCGTCCGCCAGAAAGAGGTTGCACAGGATCGCGCCGGGCTTGTAGGTCATCCGGCCGCTTTCGCGGTCATACAGCGAGAAGCCGACGATATCGCTCGGCAGAACGTCGGGCGTGAACTGCACGCGATGGTATTCCAGGCCCAGCGCCTTCGAGAACGCCAGCGCCATGGTCGTCTTGCCGACGCCCGGAATGTCCTCCAGCAGGATATGTCCGCGTGCAAGGATCGCCAGCAGTGCCATGATGAGCACGCTGTCCTTGCCGACGACGGCTTTTTTGAGTTCATCAAGTATGGATTTCGGATCGTTCATCGGTTTCTCCCCCGCCGCAGGGAACACGTCTCCCTGTTTATACCGGTATTATAGCACACATATTCGTCCAAAATGTATCAAAACTGCAACAATTTTCCGTTTTACCGCCTTTTGGCATGAAAAAAGCGGCGAGCCGAAGCCCGCCGCTTTATCAATTGTCGCTTACCAGAGTTTGATGCCGTCGTGATGAGGCAGCTCCTTGATGTGCCAGATCTCGTCCGCGTACTGGCGGATCGTGCGGTCCGAAGAGAACTTGCCGGCGCTCGCCGTGTTGAGGATGCACTTGCGCGAGAAGGCGCGGAGGTCCTTGTAATCGTGCAGCGCGTCCAGCTTGCGGTCGATGTACGGCAGAAGCTCCTGCAGCACGAAGTAGTAGTCCGGCTTCTGCCAGTCGTTGCCGAACAGCAGCGAACGGTGCAGATCGGTGAACACGCCGGTGCCGCTGTCGGAGAACGTGCCGTCGATCAGCGCGTCGACCACGCGGCGCACGCGCGGCTCGTAGTCGTAGATCGCCTTCGGGTTGTAGTGCGGACGCAGCGCGTTCAGATCGTCGACGCTGTAGCCGAACACGTAGTTGTTCTCCTCGCCCGCCTCCTGCACGATCTCGACGTTCGCGCCGTCGAAGGTGCCGAGCGTGACCGCGCCGTTGAGCATCAGCTTCATGTTGCCGGTGCCGCTGGCCTCGGTGCCCGCAGGCGAGATCTGCTCGGAGATGTCCGCCGCCGGGATGATATGCTCGGCGTAGGAGCAGTTGTAGTTGTGCACGAACACGACGCGCATCAGATCCTTGACGTCCGGATCGGCGTTGATCTTCTTTGCGATCTCGTTGATGAACTTGATGACCGCCTTGGCCCGAAGGTAACCGGGCGCCGCCTTTGCGCCGAAAATGAACGCGGTCGGCGTGAAGTCCTTGATGCGGCCGTCCTTGATGCCGAAGTACAGGTCGAGGATCGAGAACGCGTTGAGGATCTGGCGCTTGTACTCGTGCATGCGCTTGACCTGCACGTCGAAGCAGAACGATTCGGGCAGATCGACGCCCTCGCGCTCCAGAATGATCTTGCGAAGCTGACGCTTCTTTTCACGCTTGATCGCGATGAATTCGTCGACGTCGGCGTCGGACAGATGCGCTTTCAGGCCCTTGAGCTGTTCGAGGTCCGTGATCCAGCCGCCGCCCACGCGCGCCGTGATGTACTTTGAAAGCTCCGGGTTGCACAGGCCCAGCCAGCGGCGCTGCGTAATGCCGTTCGTCTTGTTCTGGAAGCGCTCCGGATATACCTGATACCAGATCTTCAGAACGTCGTCCTTCAGGATCTGCGTGTGGATCTCGGCGACGCCGTTGACGTAGCTCGACACGTACACGGCGAGGTTCGCCATGCGGATGATGTTGTTCGATACGATCGCGTACGGCTCGCAGTTGATGCCCTTGGCCATGATCTCGCCGCACAGCTTGGTGTTGATGCGCCAGATGATGTCGTAAATTTCGGGCAGCAGATCGCGGAACAGCGCGACGTCCCACTTTTCGAGCGCTTCCTGCATGACCGTGTGGTTCGTGTAGGAGAACGTCTTGCGCGTGATCTCAAACGCCTCGTCGAAGGTGAGGCCTTCGAGCATGAGCAGCCGCATGAGCTCCGGAATGGAGACCGTCGGATGCGTGTCGTTGAGCTGGATCGAAACGAGCTCGCAGAACTCGCGGATCGGGCGGTTCTCACGCTTGAAGCGGAACATCAGGTCCTGCAGCGACGCGGACGACAGGAAGTACTGCTGCTTTAAGCGCAGCCGCTTGCCCGCGGTGGTCGTGTCGTTCGGATACAGCACGCGGGTGATGTCCTCGACGGCGTTCTTTTCGAGCACCGCGACCGCGTACTCCTGGTTGTTGAATTTTTCAAAGTCAAAGTCCTGGATCGCCTCGCTCTGCCACAGGCGAAGCGTTCCGATGTTGTCGGTGTGGTAGCCGATGATCGGCATGTCGTACGGAACGGCGCGCACGGTCTGATCGGAGAAGCGCACAAGCACCTCGTGCGTGTCGCGGCGGCGGCTCCACGGATCGCCGAAGCGCTGCCAGTCGTCCGCGCTCTCGGTCTGAAAACCGTTCGTGAAGGTCTGCTTGAACAGGCCGTACTTGTAGCGGATGCCGTAGCCGTCCAGCGGCAGGTTCATCGTCGCGGCGGAATCGAGGAAGCAGGCGGCAAGCCGGCCGAGACCGCCGTTGCCGAGCGCGGCGTCCTCAATGTCCTCGAACGCGGCGAGATCCAGTCCTCTGGCCTCGAATTCCTGCTTGACCTCGTCAAGGATGCCGAGCGCAAACAGGTTGTTGTACACCATGCGTCCGACAAGATACTCCGCGGACAGGTAGTAGGTGCTTCTGGTGCGCTCGTGCGCATGACGGCTCTCATACCACGGATCCGCAATGCCCCCCATCACAACCGCCGCCAGTGCGTTGTGAAGCTGCTGTACCGTCGCCTCCGAAAGCGACACCTGCGCGTCGCGTTTCAGAACGAGTTCGATTTGCTGCATAATCGTTTTCGTATCCATATTCCTATCCCCATATAGATTTTAAGACAGTATACCATACTTTTCCGCAGGATGCAAAAAAGTTCACAGGTATTATAGCATATTCTTCTCACAGATGCAAAAAAACCGGCAAGTTTTTTGCCGGTTTTTTGTAAAAAGTTCGTAAAGCGGGATCAGCTCCACGGCCGCTTGGCGTTTACGAAGTTCCGTTTCCAGTACGCGGACACCGAACGCTTGACGACCTTGCCGTTTGCGCTCGACGCGTCGATCATCATGCCGCCGCCGATGTAGATGCCGCAATGCGATACGCTTGAGCTCGCGTCGCTCTTGAAGAACAGGATATCGCCCTTCTTGATGTCGTCGAACTTCGAGATCGTCTTCCAGCGGCTCGACTTCGAGAAGCCCGCCGCGTTCATGCGCTGCGTCGATACGCCCGCCTGCCGGAGACAGTAGGTCACAAAGCCCGAGCAGTCGAACGTCTTGGGCCCGGAGTCGCCGAGGATATACTCGCAGCCGATCTTGGAATTGGCGGCCTTCAGGAACTTTTCAAGCCTGGTGTCCTTCTTCGGCGTCGGCGTTGCGCTCGGCTTTTTGGTCGTTCCGGGCTTGGATGACCCGCTCGGCTTCTTGGTGGGCGTGGTCTTCGGCGTCGCTTTGGCGGCGTCCTTCTCCGCCTTCTCGGCGGCCTTGAGCTCCGCCTCCATTTCCTTCGAGACCTTCGCCTCTTCGCTGAACAGCTTTTCGAGCGTCTTTTCGCCCGCCTTGCCGTCCACGGACAGACCGTTGCGTTTCTGGAATGTCTTGACCGCCTCGACCGTCTTTTCGCCGTACACACGGTCGACGTCGCTTTCCGAAAGGTACCCGAGCTCCACAAGCTGCGTCTGCAAGAGCTTGACGTCGCGGCCCTCCGAGCCCTCGATCATCATGTAATGCTGCGCGTCCTTGCCGAACAGCAGCGTCTGGGTCTGCTCGCCCGCCACGCCGTCCTGCTTCAGGCCGTGCTGCCGCTGGAACAGCTCGACCGCATATTCCGTGCCGTTGCCGAAGTAATCGGTCGGCTCCTCGATCTCCAGATATCCGAGCTCCATCAGCCGCGTCTGCAGATCGGTGACCGCCTCGCCCTTGTCATGCTTTTTCAGCGTCTGATACTGCGGCTCCGTGCTGCCCGCAGGCTCCGAGGGCGCGGGCGTTTCCTCCGCGTTCGGGTCCGGCGTGTCGATCGGCGGAAGGGTCTCGCCCTCCGGATCGGTCGCATCGGGCACGGGGTCGACCGGCTCCGTCTCACGCGATTCCGACGGCGCCTGCAAAAGCTTCGGGATCGGCTGTACGGTCTCGGCCGCCGGCTCCGCCTTCCTGGAGCAGGCGCACGAGGACACGCCGATGATCAGCGCTAGGACGATCAGAAGCGCGGCGACGGCAAACAGAAGCAAGGTCAATGCGCCGCGCTTCTGCGCGACGGTAAGCTTGCCCCAGTTGCGGACGATATAGGGAATCGTCAGTTTTCGCTTCTCCATACCGCAAGTGTAACGCGGTTCGACGGTTTTCGCAAGCGTTCCGCCGCGTTGTTCAACAAAATTTCATATCCGTGTGACATTTCTGTTGCATCTTTGCAAAACAGCCCGCGCGGCGAGCGTTTGCGCGCTCTGTCAAAGCCGCCGAAAAGCAAAAAAACTGCCGGGAAATCGATCTCCCGACAGCTTTTTCTGATGTCCGCGCCGTGTTCCGGAGCAGGCACGGCCTTATTCGTCCGTCATATCTTCGATCCTGTAAACCTTCCTCAGTTCCACATACGTTCCGTCGATCGCATTGAATCCGTAATAACAGCTATCTACGGACGGTTCCCTGATCCGACCGGTTTCCATGTCAAGATCGAACACCTCGACACAGCATATCCATGTCGGCATCACATACGCTTTGGATATGTCATCCTTTACCGACTGCAGCGATACGGACAGATACAGCTTGGTCACCTTCAGCGTGTAACTGAAGGGGATCGGATTCCCCTGATAGATCTGCTTTACCGGCAGACCGTAAGCAATCAGCCGCTTCATGATCGTCTCTGCCTCGTTCAGGGGCATCAGCCGCACGTTTTCGTTCGCAACGGACAGAACCTCCGTCGGATTCTCCCATCTGAACAGCTGCACCTTGCCTTGCTCGCTGACGTAGAACGTGATCATTTCGTTTTCCCACGGCTTCGATTCGGGTCTCATGCTGCAGAAGAGAGGTCCGCTGTTGCCGAGAGCCGTATTGAACGGATAATACTCATATGCCTTAACGAATTCAATGCTCCATCCGATGCTGATATCCTCTGAATAGAACATATCACGAAAGAGAACCTCCCGGAACGATACCGGTGAAAAGCCCTCAATATCCGCTTGCTTCAAAAACGCTTCCGCCGCCTGTATCGCCGCTTCGGAGGAAATGCCGGGGCAAACCGCTCTCGGCGTGTCTCCGTCATATACTCCCTCCTCCTCTACCAGTTCTTTCCAATAGATATTACCGAAGGCAGCCTCCTGAAGCTCGATGGACCTTGAAGACGCCCAGACGGTGCCGTTTTTTTCTTTTGCCTGCACACGGATCTGCTGCGGAAGCGCATCGGGCAGGATCGTATCGAGCGTGATCGTCGACGCCTGACGATATGCATTCTGTCGAACCTCTTCCGACTGCAATTCCTCTGCGTATTGTTTCGCGGAGTCGAGTCGGCCCTGCTCTGTTCTGTTTCGGATCGATTGCTCATATTCGGAAACGGTATACCGATTCCCCTCCATAACGGCCGAAACGTCTGGGAAAAACAGGTTTGCCAGCCGTTCCGCCTCGGCAGCCGAAAACATCTTTTCCTGTACGACACGCACGGGGAACGTTTCCTGCCCCGATGTGATCACCTCTGCCCGGATCGGAACGGTCCAGTCCTGCGTTTTAATTTCATCGACCCACATATCGGCCTGAAGGAGCGCCTCGCCGTCGTTTTCCGCCGTCCGGTTGTCTTTCGTTTCATGGATGACGGTTTCCGCGACTGCATCGCCCTTGTTCGGCACGGGCTCCACCTCCGGCGTCGGCTGACATGCCGCCGTCAGCAGCATCAAAATCGCAGCAAGGGATATGACAGTCTTCTTCATTCCCGCGATCCTCAACCTGCCGACAGATGAAACGACCCGCTGGTCGTCATTTTATAGTAGCTTTCCGTTGTTCCGTAGTATTTGTTTTTGATCGTCAGATACAATGACGTTACCGATGCGCTGTTGAATGAAACGCTGCAGTGTCCGTCCTGATACACGTTTCTATATCCCCCGCCAATGTGGTCTCCATCCTGATTCATAAACTTGACACAATGATACGAAGTATGGCTTTGTGACGGATTGTTGCTGTTGATATAAATAATAACATCGGAAAACTCAACGGCATGGGTATAGATCGTATTGCTTACTCTTCCTGTGTTGAAACGATGAGAAACATTGGATGCGCTGTACGTCTTCGGACCGGACCTTGTTTCCGCGATCGTTACGGGTACGGACAGAAGCGCAAGAACAAACGCGAGAATCAGACAAAGTGTTTTTTTCATCATTGTTACCTCCTTTGAATTGACATGCAGTATTCTGAACGGAAAAGGGGTCTCCCTTTTGAACGTTCCTATCAATAAACACCGGAAGCGGAAGAAAAGTCCATTGCAAAAATACTATATTATCCCGAATCGAGGACCGTGCGGAACACGAAGGGACGGTTCCGCCGCGTCGGCAAAGCAGGGGCGGTCGTTTCAAAAACGTGATCCGCAATGATTTCACTGCAAGCCGCACCTTTCTTGCATTATCCGATTTCTGTTGTATAGAACGTAATCTCCGCACGCATCAGCCGTTCGATGTTCCGCTTCATCCGAAGGATCGCCGGCCGTTCCATAAAGAAGATGGAGACGGCTTCCCACATCAGGGCGCAGCTCACGATGGAGAGGACCTCGACGCCGAGGTTCTCCGTGACGGCCGAAAGCACCAGCCAGAGCGCAAGGACGGCAAGGCCGATCGATCCGAAGACGATCCCCTTGATCGTCGTATGCTTCATTTCAAAGCCGACGTCGTCCTTCTTTCGCCCGAATTCCCTTTGGATCGATTCCTTCACGTGCGCCTCGTTCACCGGGCTGTCGCTGTAAATGCAGATCGAATAGTCCTCCCGCAGCGCTCTGTGCTGATTGAGAAACAGCCTTGTGAAGTAATCGATGATTTCATCCGAAAGCAGATCCCGATCCGGATCCAGCGGCGAATACAGGTCCGCCTCTTCACGGATTTTCAGCTTGAACTCCTTTTTCTTCATGCGCCCTTCCTCCTCTTCCGTTCTGCGCGCTTACTCCGTCTGCGAATCGCGCTCGTACCAGTAGGTCACGATCTCCTCCACCGCGACCGCGCCGGAGCTGCCGGACAGGCCGTTCGGGATAAAGACGACGATCGCGATCTCCGGATCCTCGCGCGAGGTGATCGCGACGAACCAGCAGGTGTTTTCGATGTCGATGTTGTTGGACGCGGCCGTCTGCGCCGTGCCGGTCTTGCCGCTGATCTTTTCGAGATAGCCGTCCTTGCCGAAGCGCATCGAGAACACCGACGACGCCGTGCCGCCGTCCTCCGGCGAAACGACGCCCTTCATGCCCTCCAGGATCGCATCCCAGTATGCGTCCGGCGCTTCGATCGAATCGACCTTGTTCGGCTCGTTTTTCAGGTACACCGTGCCGTCGCTGTTGTCGATCTCCTTCAAAAGTGTCGCCTGGTACACGCTGCCGCGGTTTGCGATCGTGCTGACGTAGCGCGCGATCGAGATCGGCGTCACCAGCATAACGCCCTGACCGATGCCGGTCTGGATCGTATAGGTCGGCTTCCAGCGAAGCTCCTCAAGCCAGGTCGAGATCGAAACGATCCAGCTTGTATGCGCGTAGGACACGCCGATCGGGATGTTCAGCTCCTCCTTCAGAATCTCGCGGATCTCGGCGCCGCGCTCACGCTGTTCGCCGTCCATCAGCCGCAGAAGCCGATCCGCGCAGCGGGAAAGCTGCACGTCCGAGAAGCCCAGCTCGCGCTGCTCGTTGATCGAGCGCAGCAGGCTGTAGATGCGGTTGTAGATCAGCCGCGGCATGGAGGACATCTGCTCGGACAGCGGCTTTTCGCAGTCGTAGCGCGCCTTCTGCCCGCCGACCTGCACGTTGAGCTCGCCCGGCAGCTCCACGCCGGTCGTGCCCTGAATGCCGAGCCGTCCGGCCCAGTGGTTCAGCCGCTCGATGCCGACGCGGTCCGCGACCGTATAGAAGAAATAGTTGCAGGACACGGTCAGCGCGCGCGCCAGATTCAGGTTTGCGTGGCGGGACGGGTTGCTCGTCCAGCAGCTCGGCGCGTTCTGCTCGACCTTGGTCTTGGGATCGTCGACGAAATAGTAATACGGCGAATGGTCGGAGATGCGCTCCTCCGTGGTCAGCTTGCCCTCCATCAGCCCGGCAAACCCCGTCGCCATCTTAAAGACCGAGCCGGACGCCGTGCGGATGCCGATCGCGCGGTTCAGGGTCGGCTGATTTTTGCCCTTGCCGAACAGTTCCTCGTATTCCAGCTCGTCGATGCCGTCGGTGAACATGTTGGGGTCGTAGTCGGGATACGACGCCATCGCAAGGATCTCGCCGGTCTTGACGTTCATCACGATGATCGAGCCGGTCTCGGCGCGCTTGATGCTGTCGGTATTCCCGTTCGTCAGCTTTTCGTACTTCGCGCGGTTGTTGCGGATCTTGTCCTCCTGCTTCTTGCGCGTCGCCTCGATGTTGTCGCGCAGCGCCTGCTCGACGACCTTCTGCAGCTCGATGTCGATGGTCAGCTGCACGTTCATGCCGTCGGTCGGCTGCATGGAATCGAGCACCTCGACGATCGCGCCGCGCTTGTTCTTGAGAATGCGCGTCGTGCCGAGCCGCCCGTACAGATGCGGCGTCAGGTAGGCCTCCATCGTCTTTTCGACGCCCGCGACGCCGATCAGATCGTTGTAGGAATAGCCGAGCGCAAGCATGCTGTTCGTCTCGGTATGCTTCGGATCGAACGGCGCGTAGGCGTCGTAGGAATAGCCGATGCCGGTCATATCCCTGGTGACCTGCTTGGAAAGGTAGCCGACGATATGCGACGCGGTGTGCCCGTACGGGTACACGCGATAGCTGCTCTTTTCGGTCAGGATGCCGGTGAGCCGGTCGCTCTGCATGTCGAGCTCGGTGACGACCGCAAGCGACACGTCGGTCGCGATGCGCACGCCCTCGAACGCGCGGTAGCTGTTCATGACGGCCTCCTGCCGGATCGACATGATCTTCTTCGCCTCGTCGAACGGCATCTCGTCCGGGATGCACCACGAGGCGCGCAGGATGCGGTACGCCTCCTCCGCCGAAAGGTCCTTGTTGCTGAAGTTGCACGCGTCGATGAAGTTGCGCTTGCGCGAAGCGGCGACGGATTCGTTCGACGTGCGGAAATCGTACACGAACGTGCCGTCGGACAGCATGTTGATATAGAACGTGTCGATCGTTTTGCCGCCGCCCTCCTCGATGATGCGGATCGCCTCGATCAGCGACTGCGTATAACGCGCGCTGTCGACGGGCGTACGGTTGTTCGGATCGCGGTAAAAGAGTACGTTGTAGGTCGTTTCATCATAGGCGAGCACGACGCCGTTGCGGTCCGTGATCGTGCCGCGGCGGCCGGACTGGTAGGTCGTGACCTCGGTCGTCTGCTGGACCGCCGCCGAGTACGCCTCGGTCTCGCGGATGGCGAGCTTGTCCAAAAACACAAGCAGGACGCCGAGCATCGCGACGAAGACCACGATGAGCATCCAGATGCGCGTATTCAGTTTTCCCTTTTCGCCGCGTTTCATCGGAATGCAGGTCCGCCCTTCTCCTCCGTATGCAGCCACAGGCAAAGCGGCAGCACCAAAAGCGTTTCGAGAACGATCGACGGAAGCGTCACCGTCAGAAGTCCGAGCGCATTGAACCGCGCGCCGATGATCAGCGAGAACAGCAGGATCACCGCCTCCGCCGCCGTCGACGCCGCAAGCGCGCCGAACAGCACGCGCAGACGCTTTGCGCCGCGGTTTTTCACAAAGCCGTACTCAATGCAGACCGCGATCAGATACGCCGCCGCCGAAAGGCCGAGATACGGGTTGCAGAACAGGTCGGTCAGAAGACCGCAGAAAACCGAAAGCAGAATGCCGTCCTGCACCTTCGTCTCCGCGGTCGCCGCAAGCGCAAGGCTCATGACGCACAGCGGACGGACGCCGCTTTTTGAGATCGCCGGAAACACGAAGCAGTCCAGGAACACGGCAAGAATCGTCAGGGGGATCAGCCACAGCCGCCGCTTCATCCGATCGCCTCATCGACGCCGACGACGATCAGCGCCTCTTCCAGATGCAGAAAATCGATGTCCATCGAAACGATCGCGTCGTGCGTGCCCCTGCCCTCGTCGTTGACCGCGATGACCGTTCCGACATACAGGCCCTTCGGGAAGAAGCCGCCGATGCCGCTTGTACGGATCGTGTCGCCCACGCGCACGTCCGCCTCGCCCGGCAGATAATAGAGATACGTGCCGGCCACGACGCCGTCCTCCTCGTACAGTCCGCCGAGCATGCCCTCGTCGCGCGTGCGCTGCACCATGACGCTGATGCGCATCTTTTCGTCGCGCATCGTCTTGACCCGGCACCAGTTCGGCCCGACCTCCGAGACGCGTCCCACGACGCCGTCCGCCGTGATGACCGCCATCTTTTCGGTGACGCCGCTGCGCGAGCCCGCGTTCAGCGTGATCGTGTCGATGTACGGATTGCTGTCGCGGCCGATGACCGACGCCGTCACAAAATGCAGGTTCCGGTTCGTGTCCGCAAAGTTCAGAAGCTCGGAAAGCCGCGCGTTCTCCTTCTCGGTCTCGTCCAGCAGCGCAAGCTTCTGCGTCTGCTCAAGCACCGTCGCCTTCAGCCTTGCGTTCTCCTCCTCGAGTGCGGACGGCGAAAACACGCGCGTGAAAAACGCGCCGACGTCTTCCTGCACCGAATGCAGAAACGACGCGACGGGCGTCAGCGCAGAGCGGAACAGACCGTCCCCCGCGGCGGCCCCGTTTGCCGAAAACGCCGCCAAAACGATCAGAAGGACGATCGCGATCAGCGCGATCCACATCGGTCTGTTTTTCCAAAGCTTCCGCATATCCGCCTCCGATATACCTTTACAGGATACAGTATACCACAGGTTCGGCAGCCGGAAGGTGAACAATCGGTTAACTTATCAGCCTTTAACCAGTACGCACACGCCCGTCAGCAGCAGTGCGATCGAGATCAGCAGAAACACCCACCACGGCACGCAGTAGAACACCAGCGCCGCCACGCCCGCGCCGATCGCCGCGCCGAACAGCCGCCTTGCGCTTTGCTTTTGTCCGCAATTCCTTCGCATTTGCTCGCTCCCCCTTTTTTCCTATCATACGCAGACGGCGCGCAAATCGTGAAAGAACCCGCCGGACCGATTCGGAATATGATGAATCATAAACAAAAAGGAGGCCTCCTATGCCATCCGAACTGATGACGCTTTCCGGCGTTTCGCACAGCTTCTGCACGGTCGCGGGCGAAACGGCGGCGATACAAAACCTGAATCTGACCGTCACCGAAGGAGAATTTCTGGCCATCGTCGGTCCCTCCGGCTGCGGAAAAACGACCGTGCTCTCGCTGATCATGGGGCTGATGCAGCCCAGCGCAGGCAGCATCCGCTTTCACAAGCCGGACCTTCGGCTCGGCTACATGCTGCAGCGCGATCATCTTCTGGAGCACCGCACCGTCGAAAAGAACGTGCTTTTGGGGCTCGAGGTCCAGCACCGCCTGACCGAACAGAGCCGCGCGTTTGCAAACCGCCTGCTCGACACCTACGGGCTCGGCGACTTCCGCACGTATAAGCCGTCCCAGCTGTCCGGCGGCATGCGGCAGAAGGTCGCGCTGATCCGCACGCTCGCGCTCGAGCCGGACCTGCTGCTGCTGGACGAACCGTTTTCCGCGCTCGATTATCAGACGCGGCTGAACCTGTCCGACGAGGTCTACCGCATCATTCGCGGCGAACGCAAGACCGCGATCCTCGTGACGCACGACATTTCCGAGGCGGCCTCGATGGCCGATCGCGTCGCGGTGTTTTCCGCGCGGCCCGCAACCCTGCGCGAGATGATCCCGATCCGCTTTCCCGCGGCGCTCTCGCCGCTCGAGCGGCGCAGGCAGCCGGACTTTACCGACTATTTCGACCGGATCTGGGAGGCGCTGCACCTATGAGAACGAAGCCCGTTTCCGAAGCGCACGCCGCGTACCTCAAGCGCCTTCGCCGCGAAGCGCGCGCTGTCCGCCTGTCGCAGATCGGCATCCTCGCCGGCATCCTGCTGTTGTGGGAGCTCGGCGCCGTTCTGCACTGGTTCGATCCGTTCATTCTCTCCTCCCCCTCGCGCGTGGCGCAGACGATCGCAAGGCTGTACGCCGACGGCTCCCTTTGGCTCCACATCGGGACGACGCTCCTGGAGACCGTGCTGGGCTTTGTCGCGGGGACCGCACTCGGCGCGCTGGTCGCCGTGCTTTTGTGGTGGCTGCCGCGGCTGAACCGCATCCTTGACCCGTACCTGGTCGTGCTGAACGCGCTGCCCAAGATCGCGCTCGGTCCGGTGCTGATCGTCTGGATCGGCGCGGGCATGGCCTCGATCGTCGTGATGGGCGTGCTCGTGTCGCTCGTCGTCACGACCGTGACCGTGCTGAACGGCTTTCTTGCCGCAACCGACGAAAAGCAGCTTCTGATGCGCACGCTCGGCGCGACGAAGCTGCAAATTTTTACGAAGGTCGTTCTGCCCGCGGGCGTGCCGGACCTCATTTCGGCGCTCAAGATCTCCGTCGGCATGAGCTGGGTCGGCGTGATCGTCGGCGAATACCTCGTTTCAAAGGCCGGACTCGGCTACCTGATCGTATACGGCGGGCAGGTGTTCAAGCTCGACCTTGTCATGGCGTCCGTCACGGTGCTTTGCGTGCTCGCCGCGCTGATGTACTATGCCGTCGCTTTCCTCGAAAAGAAGGTGCGCGCATAAAACAGAGCTGTTCAAACCGTGTGTTTGAACAGCTCCGTGATTTGTGCCTGTGAGATTACGACAATCGGATCCGGCTGCCGGGAAGGGTGACGGAATGCGCGTTCTTCGCCCCGAAGCTGTACTGAAGTACTGCGAGAGGGCGAAAACGCGGATCGTTTGCGGCAAAAAGAATCAAAAGAAAGTGCATCCGTTTCGATGCACTTTCCACGTTTTGGATATTGTTGATATGCGTTCGCCGCAAACAGTCCGGCCCCTTCTACGACAGCCGGATCCCAAATATGGTTTGGTCGCCGCGGCACCCCACCACGAGCATGTTGCCGAACATGGCCGGCGACGCCTCGAAGTTGCTGTCGGTCAGCGAGGAGATCGTGTCGAGCACCCTGCCGCTCGCGCCGTCGAGCAGGAAGATCCTGCCCTTGGAGTCCGCCTGGATCACATAGCCGGTCCCGTCGCTTCCGTATACGACGGTCGGGCTCGACCACGAATACGCGTCCATATCCATCTTCCAGCGCACGTCGAACGTGGCCTTGTCCAGCGCGACCAGAACGCCCGCGTCCTTGTCGCCGTAGCGTGCGATCGAAATGAACACCAGATCGGAGATGTTCGTCCCCGCCTGTCCGACCGCCGCCGTGGACTGAATGCCGCCGGATACGCCGGACACGGTGAACACCGTCAGCCCGTAGCGGCCCTTGATCTCGCCGGTCATGGCGTCGATCTTGAAGAACGGCGCGATGCCCTTGTTGTTCTTGTCCTTGTTGAAGTGCAGCGACGTGCCGACATAGATGTACGCTTCGTCGTCGGAGATCACGTCGAGCACGGGGCTGCCGTTCGTATCGTCCTCGGTGTTGGCGATCCACACGACCTGCATCGTATTGAGATCGATGCACTGGAACATGCCGTCGTTGCTGGACAGGTACAGATGCCCGTTCCATGCGGCGGCGCTGCCCTCATAGCCCTGCCATTTGTGCGTCGAGTCCGCCACGTCGATGCCGTCGTAGATGTTGTTGCAGTCGTAACGGAACTTGACGACGTTCGACGGATTGACCGAGATCGAGCCGATCTCCGGGCTGTACTCGGTGTTGAGCTTCATCGTGTAGACGATGCCGTTCTCGCCGGGGTAGATCAGCGTGTCCGTCTCGGCGTCGACGAGCGGCGCGGAGTCGTACGCGTACCACTTGCGCCGTGCGAAGTCGTCGGTGCCCTGCTTGCCGAATTCATAGAGCACGCGGCCGTTGATCAGTGAAATGATGAACGCGCGCGATTTCTGATCGTCGTTGTCGTACTGATCGCCGGAGCCGCAGTACAGCAGCGGATAGCCGCGCGGGTCGATGCTGCCGGTGCCCTTGAACGGGACGCGCATCACGAGCGTGTCGCGCGTCTGCTCGCCCGTTTCGAGATCGAGGAAGTAGATATTGCCGTCCTCCGTCGGATAGATGACCTCGATCAGGTTGTCCTTCTCCTTTGCTTTGTCGTACAGGTTCATGATCTTGCGCGTTTCGGCGGGCCACTGTACGATCAGGGGCTGACCCGTCCAGCCGCAGCCGGACCAGGTGCTGCTGCCGCTGCCCTTCTGCAGCGCGCCGATCTTCTTGTCCCATACCTTCGAGAACTTGTTTTCGGTCAGGTTGACCGTGCCGCAGCTCGAAGCGTTTCTCCAGTTGTTGCCGCGGAAGGTCAGAATGCCCCGTACCGTCTCGGCGTTGTACGCGTCCGCAGGCGGGAACTCGATCTCCTCCGTGCGCCGATAGCTGTTTGCAACGATCTCCTCGCCGTCGACCATCAGGTGCGGTACGAAGCCGTAATGCTCCGGATTGGATTCCGCAACCACATGCGGCGTGGGCCGCGGGGTCGGCGTGGGCGTCGGGATCGGCGTGGGAACCGGCGGGATCGTTGCGCCTTCCTTGAAATCCTCATACGAGATAGTCGGCCGGACCACGTCAATGTATCCTTCCGGATTCTTGTTGACCTCGTCCTCGAACGCCGACTTCTGCTGCTCGACCGCGATCTCAAAGTCCTTCTGCCGCTGCTTCTCTTTGATCGCCGGCACGATCAGTCCCCAGATGATCAGCGCGATCAGGGTGAGGACCAGCAGTACAAAGACCGATATGATCACGTAGAAGCGCGGCTGCACTCTCCTTCTTCTTTTTTTCTTTTTTGTAGCCATGATCGTTCCTCCAAGGTATCTGCCGCAGCGGCAGAACGCGCCGCGGCGTCGAAGCGCTTCCGGAAGTGCGGGGCCGTTCCCCCATTGATATTTTCCGGTTGCGTGAAACAGTCGGTTGGCGGAAAAACGCGCATCTTTTGGCGTGTCAGATTTTACCGCTTATTTTCAGATTCCGGCGGGATCCGACCCGTGCAGCCCGTCTGCTGCGCCGTATTTTGCGTGCAAACCTGCGCGATTCTGCTATATCTTGATCCGAATCCGGCTTTGTTTTCCCCGATTCCGACCATGATATGCTTTTCCAGCGTACTTATCATACCACGCCGATTTGAACAAACTGCGTTATCTTTGTGAACAGTTTTGCCCGAATCTGTTGCTATTTTGTGTCAACCGGCAAAAACCGCACAAAAAAGAGGCATTCCCCTTCGGAAACGCCTCTGCATCGTTGCGTTGTGTTACGCGAGATGGCCTTTGGCCTTGATGACCTCGATCACGGAGTCGACGTACTTTTCGCAGATCTCGTTCGTGTCCGCCTCGACCATGACGCGGATGACCGGCTCGGTGCCGGATTCGCGCACCAGGATGCGGCCGGAATCGCCGAGCTCGTCGACGACGCGCTTCACCGCCGCCTGCACGTCGGGATCGTTCTGCGCGTCGGGCTTGGACTTGACGCGGACGTTCTTCAGCACCTGCGGATAGAACACGACGGGCGCCGCGAGCTCGCTCATGGGCTTCTCCTTGGCCAGCATGACCTCCATCAGCTTGAGGCTCGTGACGATGCCGTCGCCGGTGGTCTCGTACTTCAGGAAGATCGTGTGTCCGCTCTGCTCGCCGCCGATGCGGTTGCCGGTCTTGACCATGTTCTCATAGACGTACTTGTCGCCGACCTTGGTCTTTTCGTACTCGATGCCGACCCGATCCAGCGCCTTGTAAAGGCCGAAGTTCGACATGACGGTGGTGACGACCTTGTTGTTCAGCAGCTTGCCGCGCTCCTTCATGTAGAGGCCGTAGATGTAAAGCACATGGTCGCCGGTGACGACGTTGCCCTTCTCATCCACGCACAGGCACCGGTCCGCGTCGCCGTCGAAGGCGAAGCCGACGTCCAGTCCCTTCTCCACGACGAACTTCTGCAGATGCTCGATGTGCGTCGAGCCGCAGTCGGTGTTGATGTTGTAGCCGTCCGGCTCGTCGTTCATGACGTAGACCTTTGCGCCGAGCGCTTCATAGACGCCCTTCGCGATCTGCCACGCCGCGCCGTTCGCCACGTCCAGACCGACCTTCTTGCCTTTGAAGCCGTACTTGCTCAAGGAAATCAAGAAGCCGATGTAGCGGTTTCTGCCCGCCACATAGTCGACCGTGCGGCCGATCTCGTGCCGCTCGGCAACCGGGACCTCGATCTTGCCGTCGAGGTACTCCTCGACCTTTAAGATCGTCTCCTCGTCCATCTTTTCGCCGTGACCGTTCAGCAGCTTGATGCCGTTGTCATAGTACGGGTTGTGCGATGCGGAGATCATAATGCCGCAGTCGAAGTCGTCGACGCGCGTGATGTACGCGACCGACGGCGTGGTGGTGACGTGCATGATGTACGCGTCGGCGCCGGAGGCCATGAGCCCCGTGCACAGCGCATACTCGAACATGTACGAGCTTCTGCGCGTGTCCTTGCCGATGACGACCTTGGCCTTCTTGTTCTCACGCGCGCCGTAATACCAGCCGAGGAAGCGGCCGATCTTGACCGCATGCTCAAAGGTCAGCGTCTTGTTGGCTTCGCCGCGGAAGCCGTCCGTTCCGAAATACTTGCCCATTACCGATCCTCCTTCATCGCTACCGTGCCGTTGTCCTTCCAAATGCTGTGCGCCGGGACCACGCCGCGCACGCAGCTCGTCGGATAGACGTTGCTGTGCGGGCCGATCACCGTGCCGGGGTTGCAGACCGCGTTGCAGCCGACCTCGACGTAATCGCCGAGCATCGCGCCGAACTTTTTGACGCCGGTCTCGATCTGCTCGGAGCCGTTGTGCACCACGACGAGCTTCTTGTCGCTCTTGACATTCGACGTGATGCTGCCCGCGCCCATGTGGCTCCTGTAGCCCAGGATGCTGTCGCCGACGTAGTTATAGTGCGGGGTCTGCACGTTGTCGAACAGGATGACGTTCTTGAGCTCGACGGAGTTGCCGACGACGCAGTTTGCGCCTACCAGCGCGGAGCCGCGGATGAACGCGCAGTGACGGACCTCGGTCTCGGGTCCGATGATGCACGGCGCGCCGAGGTACGCGGACGGAAACACCTTCGCCGTCTTATGCACCCAGACGTGCTCGGAAACCTCTTCATAGTCCTCGCCGAGCGTGGGGCCGAGCGCAAGGATGAATTCCTTGATGCCCTTCAGTGCTTCCCACGGGTAGGTGAACTGCAGCAAATAGTCCTTGGCCAGCGTGTGGTCGAGGTCGTATAAATCTTTGATCGTATACATCTTACAGCCGTTCCTTCCGTTCAATATCGAGGAAGTATTTATAGGTATCGACGGTCAGCTCGCCGCATGCCGCCTCGTCGCACGCGATGATCGCGCCGTTGTGCATCTGCAGCGCGGAGCAGGTCCACTTGTGGCTGACGTTGCCTTCGACGGTCGCCGCAAGCGCTCTGGCCTTGTTGTGGCCGTTGATGAGGATCAGAACCTCCTTGCTGTCCGTGACCGTGCCGACGCCGACGGAAAGCGCCTGAGAAGGCACCTTTTCCGGGTCGTTTCCGAAGAAGCGGGAATTGACGATGCGCGTGTCGGTCGTGAGGTTGCGGACGCCGGTGCGCGAGCACAGCGAGGTGAACGGCTCGTTGAACGCGATGTGACCGTCCACGCCGATGCCGCCCATGAACAGGTCGATGCCGCCGTAGGACTTGATCTTCTCCTCATAGCGGGCGCATTCGCCCTCCGGATCGTCGGTCATGCCGTTCAGAATGTTGATGTTTTCGGGCTTCATATCGACCAGATGATCGAAGAAATTGTCATGCATGAAGTACCAGTAGCTCTGGTCGTGCTCATGCGGCAGGCCGAGATATTCGTCCATGTTGAAGGTCACGACGTTTTGAAAGCTGACCTCCCCCGCCCGGTTCATGCGGGCGAGCTCGCGATAGACGCCGATCGGGCTCGAACCGGTCGGAAGACCCAGCACGAACGGACGCGCTTCCTTGTGCGCGTTGATCTTGCCGGCAATATAATGCGCAGCCCAAAGGCTCATTTTTTCGTAATTGTCCTGAATAACGACTCTCATGTTGTTCTCCTTCATTGACTGTGTTTCACGCATGCCCGCGCTGCGATCCTATGCGATCGCGCGACCGGGTATGCGCGGAAAGTGCGCTGACGGGGCTCGTTCTGTTACGGTTTTGATTCCGCTTTTTGTCGCTCCCCTTTCGGCCCGCCGCACATCGGCCGTGGCAGCATCCGCCGAGTCTTTCGATAAACTGCCATCCTCGTCACCCCATGGCAAGGAATGCCGAATGATCCCATTCCTTCCGTCTGTTATGGGGCCGGGCGCTGATCGGTTCCGTTTCCTCCCAAACACTTCCCCGATTTTATAATGTTACTGACTATAACAGAGGTATTATATACGCCATCCCGCGCTCTGTCAACCAAAAATCCCGGCGGGCCGCGCAAGCCGCCTGTCAGCCGCTGCGCGGGGCGATCGATATGCGGGGCGATACGCATGAAAAAAGCTCCCCTCTCCGCGGGGAGCTTTGGAAATGATCCGGTTCAGTCGAGCGCAAGCGGCAGCTCGTCGATCAGGCCGACCATGTAGCGCAGGATCAGCGCCGCGTCCTCGGCCGTGACTTCGCCGTCAAGGTCCACGTCCGCCTGCAGCGCCCCGCGCGGCGAAAGCTCCGACAGCCCGACCAGCGCGCGCAGGATCAGCGAAGCGTCCGCAGAGGTCACCTTGCCGTCGCAGTTCGCGTCGCCGTACAGCAGCGCGTCGAATTGAATGAACCCGTCCTCGGTGCGCGCTTCCAGCTCCAGCACCGTGCCCTCGTTCACAAACGACAGCGCCGAGACGTTGCCGAGACTGTTCTCGACAAATGCGATATCCACGATCCCGCTCTCCGGCAGCTCGCCGACTACAGCAAACCACAGCGTCAGGACCGCGTCGCCTTCCTTGATCTCCACGTCCGTGTCGCTTGCCCAGACCGCGGACAGCCGTCCGCCGTAGTCGTTGAACATCCAGTCCACCGCGCCTTCGCCCTTTTTGAACGCAAGCGTGTCATGGTCGTACGTCACGAAGATCTGCATGCTGTTGACGCCGAGCGCGCCGTCCAGCACGTCCTTCGCCGTCACGTCGAAGCGGTACAGCAGCTCGCCGTTCTCCTCGATGTAGTTGTCATACGCAAGCAGTTCGCTTCCGACAAACGTCGGGTGCAGCAGGTCCTCCGTATACGTCGCGGTGTAGGTCGCGTCGCCGGTGACCGGCACGATCTTTGGCGTCCATCCCGCAAACGCGTACTCGTTATGCGCGGTCGCGGGCTTTTCGGGCGTTGCGCCGGTGTAGACAGGCGTTTCGTCGTAGGCCACTTTGCCGCTCTGCAGCTCCGTGCCGTCCTCGTTCACAAACGTGATCATGTATTCGTTGACCGTGCTCGAATACGTTGCCGTGTAGGTTGCATCCCCGGTGACCGGAACGATCTTTGGCGTCCAGCCCGCGAAGGTATAGGTATACTTCGCCGTGGCGGGCTTGGTCGGTTCCTCGCCGGTATAGGCGGGCGTCTCGCCTACGGCGACCATGCCGCTCTGCAGCTCCGTTCCGTCCTCGTTCACAAACGAGATCGTGAATTCCTTGCTGAACACCGCCCCGGTTGCAACGGTTTCGCCGTCGGAAAGGCACAGCTTTTTGCCGCCGTAGCCGGTATTCACATAGACGCCGCCCTCAGGTGTGACCATCTTGATTCCGCCGTTCAGGGTGATCTCGCCATGGACGCGGATCGCGCCGTCCGAACAGGTGCTTTCCGCGATCACGACGCTGCTGCCGCCGAAGGAAGCGGAGCCGTACAGGAACAAGCCTTCCGCTTCGACGCCCGTTGCGGTGACCGTACTGTCGGTGACCGTCAGATTTCCCGCCCCGACGCACAGACCGAACGTACCGCCGCTTGCTGTTACCGTGCTGCCGGTAATATCGACCTGATGGCCCCAGATCGCGCAGTACTTGATGCTGTCGGTAATGACCGTTGTGCCGTCGATTGCCAGTGTGCCGTTTGCTTCGATCCCGTAGGAAACATCGGAAACGGTCAGCGTGCCTTCGCCGGTCAGCGTCAGGGCGCCGTCACTGCGGAACGCATTTCCGATGATGACGCCTCTGTTTCCGTTGCTGAGCGTGTTGTCGCCGACCAGGTTGATCGTCAGCGCATACGCCGTTTCATCGCAGCAGATGTTTGCGTAATTGTCTTCGTAAGTGCCGTATTGATGGAAGGTGCCGATGTTCGCGTTTGTGAGCGTCAGCACGTTTTCGCCCTCATCGGTCACTTCAAACCTGACCGAGCCGCCGTCGTTCAGTATGTCGTTTTGATTCGCGCTTGTAACCTGCACGCCGCCGACCCAAAGCGGGTATTCGAGAATGCCGATCTGTACCTCGGATGCATCTTTATCGCCCAAAAGGTACGCCTCGCCGTTGTTCAGGGTGATGCCGCCGTACGCATAAATCGCCTTTGTGCCGTTTGCCTTGGCGTGGACCGTGCCGCCGTTGACCGTCATGCGGCCATTTGCGTAGATGGCTTTCTGCCCTGCGTAGGTATTCTCGACGTCCAGCGCGCCGCCCTCGACAGTGAGATTGCCGCCGACAGAAAGTGTCTTGCCGGTCGCACTCTGCGCGCGCAGGGTAAAGTTCCCGTTCAGCGTCAGATTGCCACTTGACACATAGATCGCATCGTTGGTCGGACCGGTCACGCCGATCTCGGCACTGCCGACGATCGTAAGGTCGATCCCGTATACGTAGATGCCGTTGCCGCTATAATTCTCGAGCTTATAATCGTTCAGCGTCAGGACGTTTTCGCCGTCGTCGGTGACCTCAAACTTCGCCGTGCCGTCCCCGAAGATATCGCCCTTGTTGAGATCGGTGACCTGTTCGCCGCCGACATAGAGCGGGTATTCTTTGCCGATGAACACCTCGGAGGCGTATGCATCGCCCAAAAGGTACGCCTCGTCGTTGTTCAGGGTGATGCTGTGTGCAGAAATCGCTTTTATGCCGGTTGCCTTGGCGTGGACCGTGCCGCCGTTGACCGTCATGAGTTCATTTACGTAGATGGCTTGCTTCCCTTCGTGGGTATTCTCGACGTCCAGCGCGCCGCCCTCGACGGTGAGATCGCCGTAGACATCAAATGCCGCGCCGGTCGCTTTGTTTGCGCGCAGGGTAAAGTCCCCGTCCAGCGTCAGATTGCCATGGTCTGCATAGATCGCATCGTTGGTCGCCCCGGTCACGCCGATCCCGGCGCTGCCGACGATCGTAAGGTCGATCCCGTCTGCGTAGATGCCGTCGCCGTTATAATTCTCGAGCTGATAATCGTTCAGCGTCAGGACGTTCTTGCCGTCGATGATCTCGAACACGACCTTGCCGTCACAGTAGCTGCCGTTCTCCGACAGATCGATTGCTGTGCCGCCGACTTTAAGGGTTCCGCCCGATGCCTTTGCCGCGCCGACCGGCAGCAGCACAAGGACCATGATAAGCGCCAGAATGATGCTGATTCCTCTTTTTTTCATATAAACCTCCCGTCAGGTTTTCTCAATTGTATATTGTATCATATCCCGTGCGCGCGCGCAAGCGGCAAAATGCCGCAGGGCGATATGCCTTACGGCGCGGAACACCTCATCCGCCTCGTTCCTCGGCACCTTCCCCTTAAGGGGAAGGCTCATACAGAGGCTTCTCCTTGAGGAGAAGCTCCGCCGAAGGCGGTGATGAGGTGCTGCGTCTTGACAGGAAGCCGCGGTCGACCTTCCGAATGAATTGCGGCTGCGCCGCATGAAAAAAAGACCCCGAAGGGTCTAAAGATCGTCTGCGTCCTGGACCGGCCGGATGCCGTCCTGCGGGACGCCGGTGTAGCTGCCGGTCACGTCCGATGGAACGGTGACCGTACGTTTGGGGACGTAGCGGATGCGCTGTCGTTCCTTTCGCATGTCAGTCCTCTTCCGGGCCGTACCAGTCGTCGTCGCTGCGGTTGCGCTGGCTGTCGCCGTCACGGTTCGAGTCCGCACGCTTGCGCTCGTTCGGGTTGCTCCTGCGGTTTCTGTCCGTCTCACGCTTTGCTTCGTCTGAAAAGTTCATGTGTTTCCTCCGTATTGAGATTACCGGTTCGCCGGCAATGCTATTGTGTGCGCTTTGCCGCCGCTTATGCGCGCGCCGAAAAAAAACGAAATTCGTATCTTGTGCTTCGCGCGCGTTCGCGTTATAATAAATTGTTATTATATATACCGATCCGGGCAAACGCGTCCCGGAGGAAGGATAGAACCATGGAAGAACGCAGCAAGAACTTTATCGAAGAGTTCGTCGAAGAGGACATGAAAACCATGAACCGCCCCGTCAAGACGCGGTTCCCGCCCGAGCCGAACGGCTATCTGCACATCGGCCACGCGAAGGCGCTGACCGTCGACTTCGGCATCGCCGAGGAGTACGGCGGCACCTGCAACCTGCGCTTTGACGACACCAACCCCACCAAGGAGGACGTCGAGTACGTCGAGGCCATCAAGGAGGACATCCACTGGCTGGGCTTTGAATGGGATCAGCTTCGGTTCGGCTCGTCCTATTTCGATCAGTGCTATGAGCTTGCCGTCAAGCTCATCAAGGACGGCAATGCGTACGTCGACGATCTTTCGAAGGACGAAATGCGCGAATACCGCGGCACGCTGACCGAGCCCGGCAAGAACAGCCCGTGGCGCGACCGCTCCGTCGAGGAAAACCTCGCTCTCTTCGAGCGCATGAAGAACGGCGAGGTC
>JAEEGK010005070.1_pt1 | contig 31900 bp, 18 predicted proteins | sample 8958771 | NCBI WGS metagenome assembly JAEEGK01 (sample SAMN16246547, study PRJNA631951) | gut metagenome | biome: gut microbiome; feature: rumen; material: SC-attached | host: Bos | place: Iran: Karaj | collected 2018-10
AAACAAAAAATATATTATAAAAGAAAAAAAAAAGAAAAAAAAAAAAGTCAAAAAATTAAAAAAAAAAATGATTTAATTGCAAAATATGATGCAAGAAAAAAAAAAGAAGAAAATATTAAATTTAATATTTATAATAACAATAATAATAATATTAATTGTGATAATAATAATAAAAATAAATTTTCTTCAGCTGAAAAAAATAAAAATAAAAGAAAAAATATTATGAATATGATTAATGCAGAATTAAATAATAATGATGATGTAATTAATAGTAATGATTCTGATAATATAGAAAATAAAAATATTAATTCTGCTAATAATATAATTAATGGAAATAATTTTACTTTAACTAATCAAAATTTAAATAATATTAATAATAATAATATACATAATAATATTGTAGATGAAGAATTTCAAAGACAAAAAGAAATGTTAATGAATGAACTTCATAATTGGAAAAATGATGAAAATAATAGTGAAGATGAAGATGAATTTTATTGAATTTTATAAAAATTAGTTTATACAAATATATTTTTAATTTTTTATTATTATTCTAAAATATTTTTTATATTTTTTCTTTTGAAAAATTTTAAATTTAAATCAAATGAATAAAACTTCTTTTTCAAGAGAAGAAAAAAGAAATGAAAAAAATGAAAATCATATATTTAAACAAGTAATTAATAAAAATCTATTAATTTTAAATTTAGGAATTAAATAATAATGAAAAATATTTAACAACCCAATTTAATTCAAAAACATCAACTCAAACAACAATTATTCTAAACAATAAAAAAGAAAACAAAGAAAATAAAAACATAAATAATATAATGAATGATAATAATGAATTATCACTAATAATAGAAAAAATATATGATAAATTAAAACACAAAATAAAATATTTAAAAAATTCAAAAGTAACATTAAATGAAAATTATTTAAATTTAAATAATTTCCATTTAATACAAAGAAATTCATTAAATAAAATTTCATATGAATACTTAAATGATATTTGGTTAAATTTTATTAATGAAGAAAAATATCATAATTACAATTATGAAAAAATATTAAAAATTCAAACAGACATTAATAATAAAATGAGATCAATATTAATAAATTGGTTAATTTCATCTCAGAATCTTTTTTATAAAAAAAAATCAACATTATTTCTCACAATTAATATAATTGATAGATATATATCAAATAAAAAAATATTAAGAAATCAATTTCAATTACTTGGAATTGCTTCTTTATTTATTTCTTTTAAATGTGAAGAACTTTTATTTAGAAATATAAATGAATTTTTAACTTTAACAAATAATGCTTTTTCAAAGAAAGAATTATTAAATATGGAAAATGAAATATTAAATATTTTAAAATTTGATATTGCACTTCCTCTTTCATATGATTTTTTTCAAATTTTAAGTGTAAAATATGAATTTAATAAAATTGAAAATGAATTTGGTTATTTTCTTTTAGAAATTTTTTTACTTGATATAAATATAAATAAGTATTATCAAAGTGAAATTGCTTTAAGTGTTTGTTATATTATTTTAAGTTTAAGAAAAATTAATGAAAATAATGAAAAATTTTTTTTAGTTTATTTTAATGATAAATATAATATTGATAATAATTTATGGAAAAATTTTAATAATATTCAAAATTGTGCTAAAAATATTTATTATTATTTAGAAAATATAAATAAAATCCCCTATAAAGCAATTTTTAAAGTTTTTGATATATAAAAAATATATAAAATTACATTATTAAAAATTTAAATAATTTTTTTAAATTTCCATATTTTCAATATTTATTTTCAATGATGAAAACAATAATATTTCTTTTAAATTTCGTTTATTTATTCCAATTAATTAATTCCTTAAATAAAATCAAAAAATGTATTTTTTCATCATTATGTATTCAAAAAGGAGAAGAAATAATAATAGAAGTACAATTTAATATTTATCCAAGAACATTAAGTAATGGTGATTTAATAAAAAATTCAAATTCTTCAATTTTTTACTCATCAATTCCACAATTACCAAAAAAAGATAAAGGTGCAATATATAAATTTAATCCTTTAATTGAAGGAAAATATCATTTTAAATTTAATCATAATTTACAATGTCCTGAAATTTTAACTGTAAAAAAACCAATTAGAATAAATAATATGAATCATTATTTATTTATAAATGAAGAACAAAAATCAAAAAAATTCTCTTTTCCAATTTCTTTAATTTTTAATGATTCATTTTCTTATAATTTTAATAATGAAGGAAGTGAAGATATAAATTCAATAAGAGTAGTAGAAAATATTGATAAAGTTAATATTGAAGAAGAAAGATTTATAAAAGTAAAAAAATGTGAAATTAAAAATTTAAGTTTAAATTGCTTAATTGAAAAAGAAAATGGTTTTATTACAAAAGATAAAATAAGTAATTTAGGTTTATATTATTATGATAGATGTGGAATAAGAGAAACTTTAGGATTTATGAGTGTAAATAATACAATTGAAAATAAAAATAATTTACTAAGTTCTTTTATAAGTAAATTATATTCTTATAATATGAAAGTATATCAAAAAGAAGAAAGAATGTTTATTTGTTTAGTCATTTCTCCAGAAAAACAATCACATAAATATTTTATAGAAGAATTTGCTTCAAAAATTGCAAATAAATATCCTAATTATATTTTTACTATTGTTGATTGGGATAATTATAAATTTATTACTAATCATTTTCAATTAAAAGATAATGGATATGTTCAATTAGTTATTAATGATTTTTCAAATGATAATTTATATATTGGTGAAATTAAAAATAATAATGAATTTGAAAAAATTATTTATAAATTAAATAATGATAATTTACAATGGACTTCTCAAACTATTACACAAAAAATTTTAAAATTATTACATTTGAAGTTAAATAGAGAAGAACAAAATTATTATTATAGAATTTTTGCTATTATTTCTTTTGGTTTATTACTTATTTTAAGATATTATTTATATTCAAAAAAAAAAATAAAAGGTACTGATAAATTTATGTTTAATCAAAATAAAAAAAAAGATTAAAAAAAAAATATAAAATAAAAAATAAAAACATTTCTTAAATAAATAAATAAATAAAAAAAGTAATAAAAAATATAAATTAAATATATTTTCCTTTTATAAAACAAACTAAAAAAAAAAAAAAAAATAAATCTTTTTACCTTTTTTAAAAAAAAACCCTAATAAAAAATAAATTAAAAATAAAAAAAAAAGAATAAAATAAAAATAAACAAAAATAAAAAAAATGGACTCTAATACAACAAACAATGTAGAAAAAGCAAAAAGAAGAATAGAAAAATCAGGTCATGCCAATTCTCGAGTAAAATTATTATGGAAAACCGATTTAAACAAAGAAGTAATAACTCAAAATTTTACAGACAGATTATGGGAAGAAGTATCAAACGAAAGTGACAATTGGAATTTTTATTGGGCGAGTGTAAATACAATAAATAAAATATTCAGTGGTAAAAATTTAATAAAATTATCAGATAATCAAATTTTATGTCACTTTCCAAATTTTTATGAATTAACAAGAAAAGATTTAATGGCAAAAAATATAAAAAAATATAAAAAACAATTATTAAAAGATAACAGAAGTATAGATCATTTAAATTTTATTCCATTAACTTACGTTTTACCACAAGATATGCCAATTTTTATAGAAGAATTTAAAAGATATCCAAATTCAATTTGGATATTAAAACCAAGTAATAAATGTCAAGGTCAAGGGATAAGATTAGTAAATAAAACATCAAAATTAAAAAAAATGAATTTTAATACTAAAACAATAAATGAGAATAATACATCAATTACAATAACAGAAACATATGTTATATCAAAATATATTGAAAATCCTTTTTTAATAGGAGGAAAAAAATTCGATATGAGAATTTATTGTTTAGTTACTTCATTTCATCCCTTAAAAGCTTATTTATATAAACAAGGATTTTGTAGATTTTGTAATGAGAAATTTTCAGTTGATGTAAGTGACATTAATAATATTTATATGCATTTAACAAATGTTGCAGTACAAAAAAAATATGAGAAATATAGTAAAAGTCACGGTGGAAAATTTTCTTTATTTAACTTAAATTTATATTTAGAAAATTTATACGGTTATGAAAAAGCAAAAAAATGTAATGAAGATATTAAAAATGTTATAATTGGTTCATTACAATGTGTTCAAAAAGTTATGTTTTCAGATAAACATTGTTTTGAATGTTATGGTTATGATATTTTATTAGATGATAATTTGAAACCTTGGTTAATTGAAATTAATTCTTCTCCAAGTTTGAGTACTTCTACAAAAAGAGATTATATTTTAAAAAAAAATTTAATTTCTGATGTTATGGATATTATTGTTACTGATAGATGGATTGATGAAAAAGGAAAATGTGGAGTTAATACTTTTGATAAAGAGACTTGTGGTAATTTTGAAGTTTTAATTGATGAAATTGGAAAAAATGGTAATGGAGAAAAAAATGATAAAAATGTTGTTAAAGATGAAAAAAGAAAAAGTGAAAAAAGTGATAAGGGATTAAAATATGTAAATATGAAAAAAAGGTCTAGTATGAATTTTTAATTTGGTTTTTTTTTTATTTTAAAATTTTTTTTTTTAATTATTATTTGTATATTATAAAAAAAGAATAGAAATAAAAGTTTAAGAGAAATTTTTTTTATGTTAATTTTATTTATTTTATTTCTTTTAGATTTTTTTTTTTTTAATAAAATAAAATTTGGAAAATTGAATAATATGTTTTTTTATTAAATAATTTATTTCTATATAATAACATTTTATATAACTTTTTAAATTAAATTGATAAAAATTATTTAATGATATTTAAAAAAAAACTTTTATTTAAATGGAAGATGTAATTCAAAAAGAAAATAATAATTCTTTAACAGACTCAATAGATGCAGATTTAATATTTCAAAATAAGAAATTATTATCACCTTGTATAGAATCATTTAAATCAATAATTTTATCATCATCAGATTTTATAAAAATAAAAAATAATATAATAAAAAATTGTCAAGAAGGAAAAATAAATGAATTATTAATTCGTCCAATAACTTGGAAAATAATTTTAAATATTTTCCCATGTGATAAAATATCTTCAATTAAAAATTGGGTTGAAATAACAAAAAAAGAAAGATTAGATTATATAAATAAAAAATATTCAAAAGAAAATAATAATTCAACTAAAAAATCAAAAGAATATTTTGGCGATCCACTTTCAACAAAAACAACAGAAAATAATACAAATTTAAATAATAAAAATAATAATGATTGGGATAATTTTTTTAATAATAATAAATTAAAAGATATTATTCAAAGAGATGTTGATAGAACATTTCAAAGTAATCCTTTATTTAGAATTAATTTTATTAAACAAATATTACTTAATGTTTTATTTATTTGGTCAAAAGAAAATTTTGAATTATCATATCGTCAAGGAATGAGTGATATTTTAGGAATGATTTTAATTGCCTTATTTCCTTTTTATTTCCCAATTAATAATGAAAATAATTTAGATAGTTTAAATTTTATTTCTGATGAAATGATTTATGATCCTTTAAAATTTAGTAAAAGTTTTTATTTATTTTTTCATGACGAAAAATATTTTGAATGTGATATTTTTATTATTTTTAAACATTTAATGAATAATGGTTTAATTTCTTTTTATCAAAATAAATTTGAAATTCAAGATTATAAAAATTTTGAATTATTTGAAAAAATTTATACTGAATATAATTATGCTAATTTAAAATATGATTTTATTTATTTAAAATGTAATAAAATTGTTAAAGAATATATAAAAATATATGATCAACAATTATTTGATTCTTTAATTAAAAATGAAATTGATTGTACTACTTTTTTACAAAAATGGTTAAAATGTCTTTTATGTAGAGAATTTTCTTATGAAGATACTTTTTGTTTTTGGGATGCAATTTTTGTAGAAAATTATATTAAAGAAAATAATAATTTTGACTTTTTAGATTTTCTTTGTGCTGCTATGATTATTAATGTTAAAAATAGTATAATTGGTCATAATTTAGAAGAAAGTTTATACATTCTTTTTAATTATCCTAAAATTGAATCTTCTATTTATTTATTGAAATTAGCTTATAAAATTAGGAGTTTTATTGAAAGAAAAAACTTTGAAGAAGAAAATAAAATGAATATTATTTCTAAAAGTAATGATGATAAAAATCAAAATAATAATAATGTAAATAAAAATAATAATGATAATAAAGAAGAAATGATTGATAAATCAGAAAATAAGAAAAGAAATCCTTTTTTTAATTTATTTGGTAAAAATAAAGATAAAGATAAACAATTAATACAGACTGATTTTCAAAAAAATTTTTCTGATGAGAGTTTTAATACAAAAGATAAAAAAATATTAAATAAATTATATGAAATAAATAATAAATATAAAAAAAAATTTGATAAAAATGATTATTCAGATTTTACATTTATATTAAATATACTTGAAGAAAAATTTAATAAATAAACAAATTTATATAAATATTAATAATAAAAATAATAAAAATAAATTATTTAAATTAATAAATAAAAATAAATTTAAAATGCAACAAGAAAAACAAAAATATATAAATGATAATATAATAGATAAAGGATATAATCCAGAAGATTTATCAAATTTTATAAGTCAAAAAAAAGCAACTAATTTAGATGAAATATCATTAAAAGAATTAAAAGTATTAATTGAAGAATTTAAAAATGAAAGATTATCTCTTTCAATTCCAAAATTAATTGAATCAGAAAATAAAAATAAAAAAATTAAAAATAATAATGAGAATGAAATAAAAGAAAAAGTAAAAGTAAAAGAAGAATCATTATTTGATAAATTATATCCAAATGGAGATTATGAATTTGAAACAAAAAAACAACAAGAATCAATTATGTTTAATTTAGAAAAAGAAAATAAAAAAATAAATATTATTATCTCTGAACCTCAAAATATAGAAAAAAGTGGATTTTTTTATCAAAAAACTGTTAATTTTATTTGTAATATTTCTTCAAAAGAATTAAATTCGAATGTTAAAAGAACTTTTAGTGATTTTGAATGGTTTAAAAATCAATTAAATTTGAGATATCCTTTTATTTTAATTTCTCCTTTAATTAAAAGTATTAATTTTTATAAATTAGATTCAAATGGTAAAATAAGATATTTAAATAGATTTATAAAAGGTATTTTAAGAAAGAAAATAATTAGAACTTCTCCTTTAACTTATGAATTTTTTACTTTAGAAAAAAATGAATTTGATAAATATTGTAATAATATAAATTCAATTCCTTTTAATATTAATAATTTAAAAACTATAAAAGGAAAAATAAATTGTTCATTAAATAAAGATAAATATAAAAAAGTAGGTAATTTAATAAAAATTTTAAATCCATCAATTGAATTAATATCAAAATTAATTAATTCTTTTGATGTTATTATAAATGATTTTAATAATATATCAATTCATATGAATGAATTAAGCAATTTTTGTCTTAATTTATCAATTTTATCAAAAAATATATTTCAATATTCTGAATTACAAAATTTTTATTTACAATTATCTAAAACATTTAAATCTTGGTCTTTTTCATATTTAACACAAAGTAAATTTTTTAAAGAAGATTTTACTGAATTTTTTAACTATATAAATTTAGAATATAATGAATTTGAAACTATACATAATCAATATTTAAAATTTAAAAAAGATTATGAAATATTTTCAATTGAATTAAATGATAAAAAAGAAAATTTATTTAAAAATAAAAATTTTTCAAAATGGAATGTTGAACCTGGAATTTTTGAAGATTTAAATTTAATTCAAAATGATAAAAAACTTTGTTTTAGTCTAATGTGTCATAAAGAAAATTTAATATTAGAATCTCAAAAAAAAATTGTAATTATAGCAATTAATTTAATTAATCAACAATTTGAAAAATTACAAAAATATCAAATTGAAAGAATAAAAGATTTTTTTAACAATATAAAAGAAAATAATCAAATTATTTTTAGTGACTCATATAATTTGATAAAAATGTTTTCAATTAAATTAAATGAAAAAATATAAATTGAAATTGATTTTAAATATAAGAAATAATATCTTAAATATTATTATATATTATTTATTAAAAATAATTACCAAATAAAAAAATAAATCAATATAAAAAAATAAATAAATATAAATTTCTAAAATAAATACATTTTAAATTATAAATTAAAATATAAAAAAATGACAGAACCACTTGAATTAAATGAAGAAGACTTATATTGCATAAATGACAAAGCGAAAAGACTTCAAACAAGAAAACAACTTTTACTAAACAAACTAATAAAAAACACAATAAATTATAATACATATAAAACAAAAAATTCGAAATTAAAATTTAGTAGATTAAATCAACTTTTAAAAGCAAATTCCTTATATGACAATTTAGTAAATGACATAAATAGAAATTTATTAAATAAAATGCCATATTTACTTTTTGGAACAGTAGAATCAATATTTGTAGATGAAGAAAAAAGTGAAAAAACAAAAGAATACGGTTGTGCAATTTTAATAGACTCAAGTGTAATTTTATTACCAGCAAAGAATTTAATATTTGATAATTCAAGTTTTGAAACAACAGAAAATGAAGAAAAAAAAAATAATAACAGTAATGAAAAAAAAGAAAATAAAGAAAAAGAAGAAAAATACAATTTTAAATTATTTGAAGTTGAATTTAAACCATTAAATATAAGTCCCGAATTTAGAAGTTACTTACCAAAAAGTATTAAAGTAATTGATCATTATACACCTTTAAATAATCAAGAAAGTGATTATACAAATAATGATAATAAAAATAATGAATCAAATGAAAAATCAGATGAAGATAAATTATTAAATTCTTGGGGATTAGCTTTTTTAGAATATCCAATTGGAGATGTTATTAATTATATTTATTCTACTAATAATGCAGTTCCAAGTTATTTAAAAGGAATGAAAAAAAATAAATTAAATGATCCTTATGATGAAAATAATAAAATTATGAATGAAATATTTATTAAAAATTTATCTAATGATGAATTAGAAAAAAGTGATATTCATTTTTTAGAATGTTTCCCAAGAAATAATAATAATAATTTTACTATTAATAATACTGAAAATCAACAAACTCAAAGTATACAAAATTCAAATAATAATATTAATAATAATAATAATAATACTAATGATGATATTGAAGTTACTTCTTTATATGATTTTTATGAAAGTTATTATAATATGAATTTTGATACTAAATTAATTTATTTAAAAAATCCTTATCAAGATTTAAAATTTGAAGAAGATATTTTACCCGGTTTTATTATTGGAGAATATATGAAAAAATATTATTTATTAGGAATGAATACAAATACAATGATTAAATTTTCTATGGATGAAGAAGAAAATAAAAATGAAGATAATAAAATTGAAGAAAATAAAAATGAAAAAAATAAAAATGAAGAAAATAAAAATGAAGAAAATAAAAATGAAGATAATAAAAATGAAGATAATAATGAAAAAGAATCACCAATTTATCATATTGCAATTAGATTTACTAAAGAATTATGTGATGAAATAAATAAAAAAATTATTGAATTTAATGAACATTATCCAAATAATGTTAATTTTAATTGTAGAGTTTTTGATAAATTAAATGAAAAAATAAAATCAAAAGAAATATTATTTAGTCTTTTAAAAAATAATTGTGAAAAATTATATAAATTAATAAATGAATTAAAAGAAGATTCTTCATTATCAAATTCAGATAAAAAAAGTTTAGATATTGAATTTGGTTTAAATATGAAATTTCTTCAATTTTCTTTAATGATGTTATTTAATAAATTTTCATCATCAATAATAGAAAGTAAAATAATTGATATGGAAAATATGAAAATTGGATATTTTCCAGGTTCATTAATTTTAAGTGAAATAATTCAAAGTAAAGATTCAATAATGACAATAAATTTAAAAAATAATGAATTATATTCAAATGGAGTAAAAGAAATAATGTTACCAATATTTAATAAAAAAAAAATATTAGATTTAGGAAAAGATTTAAAATGTCTTTGTTTAGATTCAAATAAATTAGATGGAAAAAGTTTAAAATATATACGTTATTTAATAAAAGTTTCTCCCCAATTAGCATTAATAAATTTAAGTTCAAATTACATAAAAGGATCATCATTAAGACATTTAATTCATTGTACAAGAGAAAAAGAATTTTTAGAAATATTATATTTAAATAATAATATGTTAGGAAATGAATGCGGAGAATATTTAAATTCAATATTACATAATTTAATAAATTTAAGAGAATTAAATTTATCTTGTAATTGTTTAGGTGATGCGACAATTCCTCATATATTAAATGTATTAAAAGAAAATAATAAAATAGAAACATTATATTTAGGAAATAATGACATTGGATCAAATAGTTCTGAATATATTGCAAATTTTTTATCAAATAATCAATCACTTAAAACTTTATGGTTAAATAATAATCCATTAGGATCAAATGGAATTAAATTAATTTCTCAAGCATTAAGTACAAAATTAGTTTTAGAAGAAATTAATTTAAATTCTACTCAAGCGTTTGATGAAGGTGGAAAAGAATTATTTGAAAATATTAAAATGAATAAATATTTAAAGAGACTTTATTTTAATTGTAATCGACTTGAAAAAAATTCAATGGAAAAATTAGGAGAAATGATGAAAATGGATAATGAAGATGAAAAAAGTGAAGGTGGAATTGAGTTATTAAGTTTAAGTGGTAATTTAATTAATGATGAATGTATTAATTATTTTGTTGAAGAATTAATGAAATATAGATGGTTAAGAGAATTAAAATTAAATTCTAATTTTATTTCTGATGATGGAGGAGAATTAATACTTTATGCTGTTTTACAAAATATGAATATTACTAAAGTTAATTTAGAAAATAATCAAACTACTTGGGAAGTTAATAATGAAAATTTTAAAACTTTTAGAGATGATATACAAATTTATTTTTAAGGTTTTTATTTAATTTTTTTTTTTTTTAATTTTTAAAAAAGGGATTTTTTAATTAGTATTTTTTTTAAATTAAAATTTTTTTTATGCATAAAAAGTATTTTATCAATGTATAAAATATGATTAAAAAATTACTTGTAGAATTCATTAAAAAATAGAATTAAAAAAAAAAGAATAATTTAGAAATAAAGAATTTTTCTATTAATAACATTTTATTTTAAAACATTTTTAAAAAAAATAACTTTTTTGTCAAATATTATTTTTAATTAAATTTCTATCTTTTAAGCAATATATATTAATAATAAACATTTAAAAAAAAATATTTTGAAAAAACACAAAATAAATAAATAATTTCGTTTATTAATTTTTTAATATAAAAAATAATAAAAATTCCTTAAAAAACATATTTTTTAAAAATAAAAAAAAAACTTAATGACAGAATTAGATGAACTATATAATAATAGTTTAAATGAAAATAACAAAAGTGATTCAAGTGTAGAAACAATAGTAGATTTTTTTCCAGGTGAAGAAGAATTAAAAGAACAACATGAACTTCAAAAAAATTTAATGGAAGATAATACAATTTCAGAGAAAGAAAATCAAGAAGAAGAAAAAGAAGATTACGAAACAAAAATAACAGAAACAGAAAATGAAGAAATTAATAAAAAACAAATTAAAAAATTAAAAAAGAAAAAAAAAGTAAATAAAAAATCAAAAAAAAATAAAATAACATTAATAGCAAAAGATAAAAAAATAGAAAAACCAAAATTATCATCTCAAGAATTAGCAAAACAATTTTCTCAATCAATAAAACATAAATTTAAAAAAAGATCAAATAGTTTAATTAAAAATGAAAATAAAGACATAGAAAATATAATAAATAATAATATAAAAAATGAAAATGAAATAAAAATAATAAGATCATCTTCAACAGAAATTTTAACAAAAAGTAAAATAGAAGAATTATCAGAATCAGAAGAAGAAATAAAACAAAAAAAGAAAAAAAAGCAAAAAAAAAAAACTTTAAAATTTGATTATTATTTACAAAAAGTAAAAGAAAAAGATAATTTTATAGATCATTTACAAAAAGTAAGAAAATTATTTATAGAAAAAAAATTTATTCCAGAAAAAATATTTACATATGTAATTAACCCTGGAAATGCGAGTTATTTAATTAAAAAAGCAATGAATCATAGAATAAATTGGAGAGAATCTTCAATGAGTGTTACATCTTTATTTCATTTTAAATGGCAACAAAATACAAAATTTATTGACTATGATCATTTAAGTAAAATTGAAAGTATTCCTCAAATTGTTAATCATTTTGAATTTGTTAAAACAATTGCAAATAAGAGTAATATGTTTTTAAATCTTTTTGATTATTGTGAAAAAAATGATATAAATGTATTTAAATATGTTCCTTTTACAATAATTACTTCAGTTAATAATGATAATGAGAAAAATTTTAATAATATTTTTTCTAATATTGAAAATTATATTGTTGATTATAATAAAATAGAAATGAAAAAAAAAAATTTAAATAAAGAAAAATTATATTCAAATAATTTTATCTTAGAAGATAAAAATATAATTGGCCAAAAAACAGAAATAACAATTCCATCAACTCATTATAATAAAAAGAATTTATGGGTAATTAAAGCAGTAAATTTAAATAGAGGACAATGTATAAGAATATCAGATTCATTAGAAAAAATTCATGAAATAATAAAAACTTTAAATACAGGAATTAAATTAACAAATATAACTAAAGATAATAATGAAAATAATATTCAATTTAAATATGATGATAAGAGAGAAATTCCTTTATCAGATACTTATAAAACAGATAAAATTATTATTCAAAAATATATTGAAAAACCTTTATTATATTATGATAGAAAATGTGATATGAGAATTTGGGTTTTATTAACTCATCAAATGAAAGTTTATTTATTTAAAGAAGGACATTTAAAAACTTGTTCAGCTAAATTTGATATTAATAATAATAAAGATGCCTTTGTTCATATTACTAATTATTCATATCAAAAATATTGTGATAATTTTCAAAAGTTTGAATTAGGAAATGAAGTTCCTTTTTATGACTTTCAAAAATTTTTAGATAAAATTTGCCCAGATGATAAAAAAATTAATGTTCAAAAAGATATTTTAAGTAAAGTTAAAGAAATTATTATGTTAAGTATGAATTCTATTAAAGAAAAAATTAATAGAAATAATAGAAATTTCTGTTTTGAAATTTTTGGTTATGATTTTATGTTAGATAATCAATTTAATGTTTATTTAATTGAAATTAATATGAATCCTGGAATAGAAATTTCTTCTCCTTGGATTAATGTAATTATTCCAAGAATGATTGATGATTGTTTAAGATTAACTATTGATACTATTTTCCCTACGAAATATCATTTTGATAAAAGTGAAGAAATTCAACTTGAAGATTGTAAAAATGATTTAGGATTAATGGATAAATTTGTTTTTAGAAAGAAAAAAAGTGTTATTGATCAAGGAATTGGAACTAATGATTTAAATCAAAATGATTTAAATACTAAAAATGTTCCAATTAATAATAATAAGAATAATAATCAAAATAATAATCTTAATCAAAATAATAATAATAAAAATAATAATAATGAAAAAGTTAATAATGAAAATAAAGAAAATATAATTAATGAAAATAATAATAATAATGATAGTGATAATTTAATAAATAAAGAAAAAAATGAAATGAATAAAACATTATCTAATAAAGATAATGAAAATGAAAAAAATAGTGAAAATATAGAAAAAAAGAAAACAAAATATAATGAAAAAATAAATGATATAATATTAGATGATGATGATATAAATAAAATAAATAAAAAAGATAAAGAAAAAAATAAAGAAAATGAATCAGAAAATAAAAAAGAAAAAGAATACATTTCTCCTTATCCAGTACCAGGATATTCAAACAATGAAAATTTATGGGAAGAAATAGGAGATATTTCAATAAAGAAAAAAGCATATACAGGATTAAGATACATGTTATCAAAAAAAGATTCAAAAACAACAAATTAAAAAACAAAATAAAATAAAATATTATAAATCTTAATATTCAAAAAATTTAATTATATTTTTTAATATATTAAACCCAAAAATAAAATAATATTATAATTCCTAAAAATATTTTTTCTAAAAACAAAGAAAAAAAAAAATAATAAAAAAAAAAAAGAAAATATAAATAAAATATTCATAAACATAAAAAAAAATAAAAAAATGGGAATGGGAATGAGTTGTAACATATGTAGAAAAGATACAATAGACACAAATGGTGAAATAACATTTAATAATCAAGACCCATTATTTAAAGAAGAAGATCCATATAAACAATTTATAAAAAAATTTGAAGAAAATTTACCTAATTTTGGAGATTACATATCATCACATGAATTTAAAAAAGAAATACCAAATGAAATAGAACAATATACTCAAAATAATCCATTAAAACAATTAAAAATCCCAATTTCAAAACAAATATATAACACACCTCAACCAATAGAATTTAAAAATGGAAATATATATAAAGGTTATTGGAATAATAAATTAGAAATGGAAGGTTTTGGTAATTATTATTTAAAAAAGGAAAAAATATTTATTGAAGGAATTTGGAATAAAGGAATATTAAAATTTGGAAGAATATTTTATTCAAATGGTGATATTTACGAAGGTGAAATAAGGAATAATTTATTTAATGGAAAGGGAAAATTTATTCATAAAGATAATTCAATATTTGAAGGTGATTTTATACATGGAGAAAAGGGAAATTATGGTAAAATAATATATAATGATAAGTCATATTATGAAGGTCAATTAAAAAATGGAATTCCGAATGGAAAAGGTGAATTTAAATGGATAAATGGAATAAATTATAAAGGTTATTTTAATTATGGTAAAATTGAAGGAGAAGGAGAAATAAAAAGTCAAAATGGAAGTTATTATATTGGTAATTTTAAAAATAATATTTTTCATGGTAAAGGAAAATATTTTTTTAATACTGGATCAATTTATGAAGGTTATTATTATAATGGGAAAAAAAATGGAGAAGGTTTATATAATAAAAATAATGGAATTAAGTATTTTGGTAATTTTTATGAAGGAAAAATTCACGGTTGTGGTTTAATTGAAGATAATAATATTATTTATAAATGTACTTGGAAAAATGGTTTTACTGTGGAAACTCCTTTAATTAAATATAAAAATAATTATGATGATAATAAAGGAAATATTGATTTAAATTTAAAAGTTGAAAATGAAGATATTGATATGAATAATTTAAATTATTTGGAAAGAGAAAATGAAATTGATTTTGATAATTTAGAATATGATGTTGAATTTAAACCTAAAGATGATATTTCGAAAATTTTTTAAGTTAGTTTTTTTATTTAAAAGTATATTTTTTTTATGTTGACTTTTTTTTTTTTGGTTATTTATTTAATTTATATATTTTCTTATTTTAATATATTTTACTTTTGAAAAATAAATATACTTTTTTTTTTTTTTTATTAAATATTCTTTTAATTTAACAAAAATATAATATATTATAATATGAATAGTATATTAAATATTCAGAAAATTCATAGTATAAATAATTCAAGTAGAAATAAAATAACAAGTTCATCAAATTTTTTTGATCAATCTAAAAGTAATAGAGAAGATAGAATTTTTGATTATTCAAATTTAAAAGATTTAACTCATTTAGAAGAAAATAAAAGAAAAGAAATAAGATTAGTTAATTCTTTATCGATGAGAAATTTATCTAATGATGATAATTTATCATCAACAACACATTTAAGTTTAAATTATTTACCAAGAAGAAAATTAAATATTCCTAAAATAAGTTATTCTTCAATTAAATTAATAAAAAGCCCTGAACCTTTCAAATTGAATGATATTATTATTAAAAGGGAAAAAAATGATATTGAATTTAAAAATCAAAATTTAATTAAATTATCAAAATTTATGAATGATATAATTAAAACAAAAGATGTTATTGATTATTTTTCAGAAGAAGATAAAAATGATTTTGAACTAATTTATAGAAAATTAAGATATTCAAATAATACTTTTTTAGATTTATTATTTGATGAATTATTCAATGATAATGTTTTAAAAATTTCAATTTGGAGAAATTTAGTATTACAATTTACTGAAATATATTCATTGTTATCTAAAATATTAAATAAATATATAAGTGAATTTAAAAAAGAAGAAAATGAGAATATTAAATTAAATAGAAAATGTAATAAACAAGGAAATCAATTAAATTTAAATTTAATTAACTTATCAAAATTAAAAAAAATTATAAATGAAACAGATAATTTTAGAGTTCAAAAAGATAAAAAAAAATTAGAAGATACAATAAAAGCAAGAACAAGATTAAAGAATAAATATTTAATTGATAATATTAAATTAAATGCAGAAGTTGAAGATTTAACATTACTTCTTGATAGAAATAAAGATTATTTTAATAAATATAAAATTAAATGTGAAGAAGTTATTAATAAAGATAAAATTATTAAAGAATTAAAATCTTTATTAAAAAAAATTGAATATGAAAATAATGCAAAAATAAATGTTCATGAAGAAAAATATAGTAATTTAACTGAAGAATTAAATCAAGCTAAATTAAAAAATGAAGAATTGAAAAATAAAATTGAAGAATATAAATTAGATATAATTGAACATCAATCAAACAATAAAAAATTATTAACAAAACTTGAAGAAGGAAAAGAAAATATTTATATGTTAAATGAAGAAATTTTAACATGGATGAATTTATATGATTCAGAAAAAAATCTAAACTTATATTTACAATAAAAATAAAATAAATAAATATAATAATTTAAATATTTTTAAAGAATAATATAAAAAAATAAAGAAATAAAATAAATATATTTTTAAAATTTAAAAAAAAAAGTATAATTTAAAATTTATAAAAAAAAGATGTCATATGGAGAAGAAAATTCATCAGAAATAAATAAATTAAGATATATTTTATTATGTGAAAAATTTGAAGAATATTTTAAAATGAAAGGATACAAAAAAAATTCATTTTTCGATCACAGAGTTTGGTTTTTAAAAAATGATCAAACATTTCAATCATTACTTCAAAATTTAACTCCATATCCAAATTATGAAAAATCAAATAAACTTTTAGAAATATTATCAGAAATAAATAGAGGAAATGACTTAAGAAATTTATATATATCAACAGATGAATTTATTAATAAAATATCAAAAACTTTAAATGATGCAAATATCTCAAAGAAAATAAGTAATAATTACATAGAAAAAAATAAAATTTTAGAAAAAATAACAAAAATAAATGAATTATTAAATATGTTAACAAATAGAATAGAAAAAAAAAAAAAAGGAACTTATATAAGTAAATTATATACTTATATTATTTCAATGAATAATTTTCCAAGTGGACCATATAGATTAACTTTAAATATTAATACTTCTTTTGATCAAGAAAATTATAATGATTTAAATGATAATGAAAAAATAAATCTTGATAAAAATAATCCAGAAAATGTTTTTGAAATATTTCAAGAAGTTACTTTAAGTACAAAAAATTTAATTAATATTCCAAAAGGAAAAGATAATATTGTTTTTTTATCTAATTATTCAAATTCTCAAAATGAAAATGAACCAGATAATAAATTTGAAGATTATGAATTTTCAATACTTGAAAAAGATTTAAAAAATTATTTAGTTGATAGAAGAAATTCAGGAACAACTTTTTCTAATTTTAAATTAAAAATAAGTGGAACAGATGGATTATATGAAAGTAATAATGAATATTTATTACATATATTATTAAGTTCAACTGATGATTTATGTGATTTGAGTAAAAATCCTTTGACTAAAAATATTGCTTTAAAATTAAATAATGAAAATGATATTGATAAAAAAATTGATAAAACTGTTTTAATTGAATTAAATTTAGAATTGGATAATTTAACAAGAATGAAATTTTTAAATAGAATGAAAGAATTATATTCTGTTACTCTTGATAATAAAATTAAAAATGAAATGTTAATTGATGAAATTTTATCTGTTTATTTTTCGGAAATTAAAGATTCTGTTATTAATATTTTATCTAAAGAAGATGAGTCTAGAGATAGTTGTTGTGCATGTTATATTTTTTAAAATAATTTTTAATAATAATTTAACTTTTATAATTAAAAATTAATTTATTTAAAAGAATGAATATTAAATAATTTTTCTTTTCTAAAATAGTTTATGAAAAAAGTAAAAAAAAATAAAAAATAATAAAATAATAATAATGATGATTTTTTAATGATTTAAGATTATTTATCATTAATCATAAATATTAATATTTTATTTTTAATGCTAACTTTTTTAAATTCATTTTTCACATCCCTTTTTTTTTATATTTCTTCCAGTTTTTTCATTTAAATATTCAATCATTCCTAATTCAATTAAATCTTTCATATCTTTTTTATTAGAATAAGAAGAATTTTCAAGTAAAAATTGATTATAATAACCAAATTTATTATAATATTCTTCTTTTGATAATGCAAATAATTTAATAACATCAATAAATTTCATTTTTAAAAAATTAAAAACAAAATTTAAATCGTCATTATCTTTTTCTTTTTCTAAATTATCATATATATAAACTATAACTTTTTTATTAAATTCATTTTCACTATATTTAATTAAAATTTCCTCAATTGTAGATTCTAAAATTTCAAGATTAAATTCTTTTTTTAATCTTTCTTTAACTACTTTTTCAATTTTGTTTTTAAAATTATAAAATCTATTTATTTTATCAATATGATAATAATTCATTGTGTCAATTCCAAATTTAATTCCTTTAACTTTTATCTGTTTGAAAATATTATCTTTTCTTGTTGGTTCTTGTTTTTCTCTTTCAGTTTTTTTTTGAGTAAAATTATTTTTTTTTTCATCCAAATTATTTTCACATTCTAATTGTGAATATTTATTTTTGTTTTGATCAGATTTTTGTTCTGTTGGTTTTGTTGAAATTATATTAGGGTTTTCATCTTTTTTACATTCATAATTATTTGTTAAATTATCTTGCAACTCTTGAAATAAAATCTGTTTTTCTATATACTCATCATCAATAAATTCAAAATTTTCAGTTTGCATTTTTTAAAGAAATTTTTAAAAGATTATTTTTGATATTCTCTTATAAATAAATTTTTTTTAAAAAATAATTATTTAATAATAAAGAAAGTACATTTAATATTTATCATTTTTTATTTTTATTTAAAAAAAAATGAATATAATAAAATTAAAAAGATAACTAAGAAAAAAACAATTAAAATATCAAAATTTACATAATAAAGTAGTATTTATTACCTGTAAATATAATTTTTATTATTTTGTTATTTTCAAAATTATTTTAAAATATATTACAGTATAAAAAATTATACAAATTAATAAAATTGAATTAATTAACAATATTTATTTCTTTATTTTTTGCAATTTTTTACACTTTTCATTCACAGCTTGAAATTTTTTAGTCAATTCTTTTATCTCATTATCTTTTCTCATTATTGTCTCTTCTAATTCTTCATTTTTATGTTCTAATAATACAGTATATTCATTTGATAAAGTTTTACTATAATTTTCTCTATAAGTATTTAATTTTTTTGGAGACATTTCTGTTAAACTAATTTTATATGAATGATTTTTTGAAATATTATTTATAGAATTTTTAATTTCTTCATTTACTTCTTCAATATTTTTTTTTCTTTTTTCTAATTTAAGATAATATTCTTTTCTATTTTTTCCAATTGAATCTAATTGTCCATCTAAATTTGAAATTATATCAATTAATTTATTTTCTTTTTTAGTATTTTTATTTATTTCATTTGTGATTCTAAGTAATTCATCTTCATCACTATTCATTTTTAATTGTTCATATTTCTCTTTCCTTTCATTTAATAAATTTAATTCTTTTTGAATTTTCTTTTTTTCATTATCATATTTAGCTATTTTGTGATTAATTTTTCTTATTTTTACATCAAATTCTGAATTATCTTTTTCAAATTCTAAGTTGAGTTCATTTAAATCTTTTATTTGTTTTTCAATTTTTTTTTTAATTTGATTAATTTGTTGAATTTTGTTTTGAGCTTTAAATTTTTGTTCTAATTCATTAATTTTAAGCTTATTTTCTTCATTTATTTTTGCAAATTTTTGTAATTCTTTGTTAAATTCAATTCTCAAACTATTATAATTTCCCATTTTAATCTAATTAATTATGAATTTTATTTATTTTGATATAAATATATGATTTTATATTACAAAAAAGGGATTTTTTTAATTAAATCTTTTTTAATTTTTTTATTTAACATTAATAAAATTTTTTAAATAAATAAATATTTAAATTGAATGAATGATAATGAATCCTTAAATTTTATTTTTAATTGGGAAAAACAATTTAATGAAGATTTTCCAATTACATTTAATGAAAATTTGGGAAAATATTCAACACAAAATACTTTAAATCCTGATTTTGAAGAAGAAATAAAAAAAAAAATCTTCAAACAAGATAATAAAGATAATATAATAATTGAGAATGAAGAGAATATAATTGATAATAATAATAAGGAAAAATTAATTGATAATAAGAGTGATAAAAATTTTCAAAATTATATAAAAAGAAAAAGAAATCCAAAACAAAAAGAAGATATACCAAGAAAGGATAATATATTTAAACAAGTAAAATTACAAGCAATTAAATTCATAATTAATACATTAAATAAATTATTGAACCATCCTATTTATATTTTTTCAAATAATATCAAAAAAAAATTAAAAGATAGAGTTATGAAAGATTATAATATTAAAATTTTAAATGAATCAATTGAAAATTTATTAACTAATAATCATTATTGTTTTGATGATAATAATAAAATAATTATAAATTTTTTTGAAAATATTTATAAAAAAAATAAGGATGATAAAAATTTGAAATTAATTAATAATTTTTTAAAAAAGAAATTAATTGAAATAATAGAAATATTTGGAATGAATGAAAAATTGTTTGAAAGGGAATATGGTTTTAAAAATGAATATTTATTAGAACAAAATCATAAAATAATAAATAAATATTATTTAAAAAATTTAATTAATTTTGGGGTAATTGAATTTTTAAATTCTAAAAAAGGAAGAAATATTAAATCAAATAAAACATAAAATTTGCAATATTATATTATTTAATAATTACATTATTTTAATTTAAATAAAATTATTACATAAAAAAAATCTAAATAATTTTTATAATTACATATTAAAACAATTATTAAAAAAACATTTATTTACATCTTTAATCATTTTTTAAATTTAAATCAATAGTTAGAAAATTCTTACTTTTGTTTTTAGATTTAATAGTAGGAGAATGAATTCTATTTCTAATATTTATAGTTTTTTGAGTATTTTTTCTATTTGGAATTTTCCTTATAAAATTATTATTTTCAATTTCAGAGTAATCATATTTTGAATCTTGAATAATTAACTTTGGCCAATTTTCCATATTTTCATCACATAATTCATCTATTGATTTAATATTTAATTCTTTTTTTTTAGAAGGAATATCATTTGAAACAATACAATAAATATCTTCTGAATTACTTTTATTATTATTATTTATATTATTTATATATTCAACTGTTTCAATATAAGGAGAATTTAATTCAATTGAAAATTGATTTTTTAATTCAAATAAATTTCCTTTCTTATAAACTTGATCTGGACTTAATGAATATCTTATTGAATTTTTTCTCTGTTCAATAATTTGTTTATTTTCATTTAAATTAATATTTTTATCTATGTAACACATTTTATTAAAATTTTCAAAAAAATCAAAATGAAGTAATATATTAGAATTTTCAGCATATACTAATTTATTAATAAAATCAGTTAATTTTTGTCTTTTTGAAATTTTATTTAATATTTTCATTTGTGAGAAATTAAAAATAAAAAAAAAATCTTTTTTTTCATTAATCATTTCATTACTAATATTTACAGAATAACTATGTAAAATTTTTAAATAATTTATACTTATTGCATTTGTATATATAAACATAAAATGATGATTATTATAATTCATATTCCAAAATTTATCTTTTGATAAATTTATATTTAATTTTTCACCAACTTTATTAATTTTAATATAACCACAATTTTCTTCTTTATATTGAGAAAATAAATTTACATTTTTTGGATTTTTGGATAAAATATTTTTAATAATCCATCTAAATGATTTAAAAGAGAATAAATAATGAACAATATAAAAATCCCAAATAAGAAAATTTCTTTTCAATAAAAATAAAATTAATTCAAAATCAACATATTTAGATATAAAATATTTATTATAAATTTTAATTTCTAATTTTGGAGTTTTTAATTCAACTTTAAAATTATATTTTGGAGTAACCCAAATATAATAATATACATTATATTGATTTTCATATTTAGCATTATAAGGATTTATTTTTTTATTTATTTTATGAACATTATTATCAGTTATTTTAACTTTTATTTTTTTATTTATTAATTTTTTTAAATTTTTCATGTCATTTATTTTTGCATATTTTTCATCATTTATTTTTGTTTCTTCAATTTTAATTGTTTTTTTCTTATGAAAACATTCAAATTGTTCTGAATTTTTGATTAAATTATATAAATCATCTTCATTAAAAAAAATATTTTCAAAATTTTTTGAAAATTTAAAACAAGATAATAATATATATTTTATATTCCTCATATTATTAAAATAAAAAAGAGGTAAATATGTAAAAGGAATATCAAAAGAAATAGGTTTTTTATTTTTATCTGTTTGATTGATAAAAGATATTTTCATTGATTTAAATAAAATTGAAGAAATAATTTCATCATTTTCAGAAGATTGAAAAAAAGTTTTATTTAAATTTTCTTTATAAAAATCTCTTTCCACAAATGTTGTTAAATTCTCAGTTTTTATTGTTTTTAATTGTTCAATATAATTGATAATATATTTATTATAAAAAATTTGCCTATGAAAAATTTCACTTTCATCATATTTATTATCATTATATGTTTCATCATAAAAAATATTATTTCTTAGTAAAAAAATTTTATCTTCATCTAATTTATTATTTGAAAAATTTCTTATTGTTTTATTTGAAAAAACATTCCTTGAAGAAATTGTTTTTTTTCTTATTGTATAAAAATTATTTTTACTATCTTTTTTTTTATTTGAACCTTTTAAAAGAAGTTTTGGAATAATTTTTTTTATTTTTTTCTTATTTTGATGTTCATTAGAAAAAGAAAATACTCTTTTACTAATTGGAATATATTCTTTATGTTTTATTATAGGATATTCTCTAATTTCTGGTTTCATAAAAGTTATAGTTTGTGTATAAATATTATAATTTCTTGAATATTCGGAAAATTTATCTGTATTAACTATCATATCTTTCATTGTCTTTAATATATCAGAACAATTATTTGATAACTCATTAAATTTGTTATAAATATTTCTTGACATTTTAATTATCAATATTTAATATTTAAATTATAAATTTAATTTTATTTTATTCACAAACAAATTATTATAAAAAACAAAATAATATCTTATTATATAAATTTTGTTTTATTAGTTTTTCAATTAATATTCATATTTAAGAAAAAAAAATGTAAATATTTATAATTTAATATTATTTTTTGAATACTTTTATATATAAATAATTTTAAAAAATTAATCAAAAACATATTAATAAAAAAGTTATTAAAAAACAAATAATAAATTTTGTTATTGATTTTCACTATAAAGATAATAAGAATTTTTTGTTAAAAGATGAATATTATTTTTCATATCAAAAATAATTTGAGCATCTTCAATTTCAATAAAATTACTTTCTAATTGAAATAAAAATTGATAATGTGTATTAATATTTGGAATAACAATATCACAATCTCTAATTTTCATTTCTTCAATATTAAAAACTAAACTAGTATCAATATAATTATTTCCATCAAAACCACCTAATAAAAGTATTTCATTTTCATTATTAATTTCTCCATTTTCTTCAATATATTTTGCACAAGAAAGTGAAGATAAAGAAATTTGTTCATTTAAATAAATAATTTCAAACTTATCATTTAAATCAATGTTCATTCTTTCAATTGATGATAAATTTACTCCTTTTTTTAAAGAAAAACCAAAAAAAATATAAATATAATTATTAAAATACATTGAAGCAAATTCTTGTCTTTCTTCATTTAAAGATGGAATTTGTTCCCATTCAAAGTTTTTATTATAATTATTTAATTGTAATTTTTCATTTTTAATTTGATTATTTCCTCCTAATAAATAAATTGAATCATTTTTAATACAATAAATTAATACTCCATAATAATGTGAAAATAATGTATTGTTTATATAAAAAATTGAATTTTGTGTTAAGTCATAATAATAAAATTTATTAAAGTTTTTTCCACTTAACATATATAATTTATTATTTAAATTTAATTGTGAGATATCACTTTCTGATGACATTTCTTTTTTGAAATTTCCTTTATCTGAATATACTTTTTCTTTAAATGTTTGAGTTAATATTGAGAAACATAATATTTTTCTTTCATCTTTTATTTTGAAAAGAAATTTTTCTTTTCCTTCTTTAATTATTGAATTGTTAAAATTTTGGTTTTTTATATTTAAATTGATATTATTATTACTATTATTTAAATTTAAATTATTTGTTATATTAACAGGAGAAAAATATGTATTTGAAATTTGATTTGGTGATAAATTTAAACTAGAAATTACTTTTGGTGATTTTTCTCTTTGAGAATTTAAATTTGTTATATAATTATTATTGTTAATATTATTATTACTATTATAATTAAAATTATTATTAATATTAGTTATATTTGTATTTATTATATTCGTATTATAAAAGAATGTATTTATATTACATAAATTATATTTTTTTTTAATTAAATTAAATTTATCTTTAATTTCTTTCATTACTATTTGATTAAAAGTTTGAATATCTTTAACAGTTTTAGTATAATTTAATAAAATTTGTTTTAATTCAGAATATTTTATTAAAATTTCTCTACTATTTTCAAACAAATTCTTTTTTTGTTTAACAACATTTTCAAAATCACTATCAATAATAATATTGGCATATTCTTCAATAACTTTTTCAATTTCTTTTTTTAAATTTAAATATTTATTTTCATCACAAATATTAATTAAATAATCAATTTGAATTTGTTTAATATCTTCTACTAAATTTTTAATAAATTCATAACAATTATTAATATTATTAATTTCATTTTGTAAATCAATATTCCAAAATTGAAAAAATTTATATCCTTCATCATTTAATATTTTTTCATCTAATTCAGTTGCATAATCTTTTAAAACAGTTTTTAAATAACTTGGATATTCAGAAATTTTTATTAATTTATTTGTATGAGAAATATGTTTTTTTTTCTTATAACATAATTCACATAAAAAATCATCACATTTATCACAAATAAAATTTGCTCCATTTTTACATTTACAATAATATTTATAATTTTCTTTTTTTTTTAATATTAATTTATCTGATATTTCAATTTTGGCTTTTTTTGATTTAAAAATGTCTTTTAATAATGTATTATCTTGATTTGTTATTAAATTATCTTTATAATAAATATAAAGTTTGTTTACATCATATATTTTATATTTTCCACATATCATTAATTTTAATTGATGAAATTCTGATTCATTAGAGAGTTTAAATACATCATTATCTTGTTTTTTTTTATAAATAATATCAAATGATATTTGATTCATTAATTTAAATTTTTATTTTTTAAATTTTTAAAATTATAAATTTAAAAATTAATATTAATATAAAAATATATAAACTCTTAAAATATATAATATAAAATTAAATTAATTATAAATAAATTCATTTTTATTCTGATTTTTGTAATTCTAATTTAATAATATTTGATTTATTAGTCATAATAACAAAAATTGAAGAATAAAACATAAAGGAAAGAAAAAATATATTTAATATAACTAAAAAAAATTCACTTGAACCTGCTTTTGTTAAAAGACCAGTTTCAATTATTACTAAAGTTAAAGGAAAAAGAATATCTTTATAAAAAATCATAATTGAAACTCCACTTAAAAAATAAATTAAATTTCCGATTAATTCAACTTTAATTTTATATTTTCTATTATATGATTCACATTGTTCAATTGTTAAAATTCTACAAATTAAAAAAATTAAAGAATATAATTCAAAACAAAGTAAAATACTAGGATAAAAATTTTGACAAATTAAATTAAAAATATTGTAATATATCCTTTTTTTTCCTTTAATATAAAAATAAATTAAACAAAGAAAACAAATTATTGTTAATATTAAATGACAATATATTTCAAATAATTCCATCAAATAAAAAATCCCCAAATAAATCTTTATTATAAAACAAATTAAATAAATGGGGAAAAAAAAAGAAGTATCTTCAAAATAAATTTTAGAAAAATTATTTTCTTTTTTAATTAAAGAATAACAAATTAATAAAAGTATACATATAATAACAATAATAATGTAATAAGTAGCATAGACACTTGTTAAAAACACATAAAATTCATTTGTATAATAATTTTGTGGAATTGGTTTAAATTCAAAACATATTAAAATATAATTATGATTTATTTCTCTAATATTATATAAGCCAACTGCTATTAAAATAGAAATAATATATAAAATATATAAAATTATTGAAAATAATATATTTTTTGGTTTATTTAATATTATTGACATTTGTTTAATAAACATTTTTGTGGTTTGTTTTTTTATTATATATTTATTTTCTTCTTTTATTTCATTTTTTTCATCCAATAAATCTTCTATTATTATGATTGAACTTTTTTTTGTATCTTTTTTATTGTTTTTATCCAAATCATCATTTATTAAATTTTGGTTGTTGTTATCTAATTTTTTTTCTTCTTCATCTGAACTTGTTGAATTTATTATTTTGTTGGACTCATCAAAAAGAAAATAATTTTCGTTTAATGTCATTATTAAAATTAGAATTTAAATTAATTTTATATTATTAATAAAAACTAAATAAATATATTTCATTGAATTTAAATTAAATATATTTTCCAAATAATTGAATAATTTATTAATAAAATGTTAAAGATGAATTTATAATATTTTCCTTATAAAAAAGATGTTTAATTTGATTATTTAATTTTGATTTTAAATTAAAAGTATTATTAAAATGTGATTTAAAAAGATGAAATAAAAATAATAATAGAAAAGGAAAAAAAAAATATAAAAATAAAATAATAATCTTTAATGAATATATATTGAAAAAGAATAACATAAAATATTTAATTTAAAATAATTAAAAAGAATTAATAATTTAATAAATAATTTAAATTTAAAAAAAAATATTTGAATTTTAATTTTATAAAAAATTTTCGACAACTGTGAGAATTGAACTCACGCGGGTTTCCCCATCTGCTTAGCAGGCAGACGCCTTAACCACTCGGCCAAATTGTCATCTGAATTTTAATGGTGGAAAAATATTTATTAAACTTTATTTTTTATTTAAAATTACTTTATGACTAATTAAGGTTATTTATATTTTACTTTTATTTTTATTTAATCAATTATATATTTATATTTATTTTATTTTTTCTTTCAATTTAAATTTTTTTATTATTGAATTATTTTTAAAAATCATACAATCAATTAATTGATTTTATAATTTTATTGATTTATGAATATAATATTTCAAATTAAATAATATATCTTTATTATTGTAAATTCTCCAAAAATTTTAGTAATCCATTTTATTGAATTTTTATAAAATTTTTCATATTAATATGGATTATAGAAAAATTCATTTTTAAGAATGAGTTTGATTTTTTTTATAATTTTCTGAATTAAATTGTTTTAGTTATCCAAAAGAATAAAATAATAGAAAATATCTTTTATTTTCTTTAAATAGGCTCCTTTTTTCTGAACCAACTCAAGAGAGTCTTTCTTTATTCTAATTAAGATTTCCTTTAAAGCCTTCTCTTTTTTAATATTAATTAAAAAATAATATTTTTAAATGAAATTATAATTAAAAATACATTTTACACTATTTATTACTTATTCAAAAATTTTTTTACCTAATATTATTTTTGCTATAAAATATTTATTAATAATACATATTTATAAATAATAAATTATAAATCTATAATCAATTTTCAAAAAATTTTAATTTTTCTTATTTATTATATTATATTTCTTTTGTCAAAATTATATTTAAAGAAGAGAATCTAGAAAATTAATTTTGATTTTGAATCTTCAATATAATCAAATTCAATTTCTTTTTATAATTAAAATTAAAAGTCAAGAAATAAGATTAAATATAAAAACCAAAGAAAAAAGAAAAATTACAATATCTGATGAACTAAATTTTAAATTTAAAAAAATATTAATATTGTTTTTGAATATTGTAAATTGTCTTATCAATGCTTTTTAAATTGAAATATTGTTTTTGATTTAATTATTCATCCAAAAGAATTTTGAAAAGAATTAAAGAAATATATATTTGGTGATATTAAAGTTAAGAATGTTATAGATAAAGATAAATATTAATTAGAAATAAAATCCAAATTTATTAATATTGATAATAATAAAGTAAAAAAAGTTGAAAAAGTTTTCAAAATAATAAATAAAAAAACTATTATAGAAATAAAATATCAAGCAAAGAAAAAGAAAGAAATTGTGGTATTGCTCTATTAAACTATATCTATAATATGTGTATTAATCTTACATTTTTAATTTATATAATAAGGAAAATATAACCAACATCTAAAAAATATTAAGTGAATAGAGTTTAAAAGTACTTTTTATATGGTATTTTAATTTCTTTCTTTAATAAGTGAATTAGAATGTTATAAAAGATATAAATTTTCAAACTTAATATCTATTTGGTTTTAAATATTTTTTATTTTTAATTCTTTTCCAATTACAATTAATTTAAATAAATAAAATTAAATAAAAAAAATTCCCAAAAAAAACATGTGATAAATCCTTTTTTTCTAATATTAATAATAAGATATTGGTATTTTAATGCTTATTTTATTATATATTTATTTATACGTTTTATAAATAATTAATATAATATTTAACTAAAAAAAACCTAAGAATATCATTATTTTCTTTATAGTTTTTTTATATATATAAAATATTTCATATATTGAAACATAAAGAAGCTTTATAATTATCTTATTTAATAATTAGATGAAATTTGTATAATTTATTATTTATTGATATTAAATTTTTATTTCTTTATTTTAAATCACAATATTATACAACAATCAAATTTATAAATTTATATTTCATTAAATTTTAATGATAAACTTTAATTAATTTAAATAATTGATTTTCACTTCCATTTGGAAAAATACATAATATTTCTGGATTATATTTAATTATTTCATTGGATAAACTTAATACACATTTTGAACTATCAACAGATACTAAAAAATAATAATCATTTCTATTTGATAAAATATACCATTTTTGTTTTATTCCTTCAAAGGTTTTAGTAAAATTAAAATAATATTCTTTTTCAAGAATATTAAATTCATCTCTTACTTGAATATTTGAAACTCCTAAATAAATGCCTAATTCTATATTTTTAATAGTATAAGTTCCATCATTTTGATATTTAATTTCAAACTCATTTAGTGAATCATTATTTTCTTTTAAATATAATTGATTATCAGTGAGATTTAAATTTATATACATATTGGATTTGAAAAAATTTTCTATTTTATAAATCCCATCATCTATATCTCTTTTTTCATATTTATTTATAAATGGAAATCTTTTATTCATTTTAATAAGACTTTTTCCAAAATCTTCATAAGTATAATTTTTATTTCCTTCTTTATTAATAACAAATAAATCATAATAACCATAATTTTTTTTCAAATCATAATATTTAGTTTTCATTCTTTTAAATTTCCTTTTATATCTATTTAATAAATAATTAATATGCATAAAATGATAATTCATTGAATTTCTTTCTCTTTTTATTGCATTTAAACAAGCGTCAGGGTCATGATAATATTGTAATGTAATATTATATATTTCTTCATTATCAATTAAATTTTCTCCAAAAGCATTATGATTATGTCTTCTTATTTTTGCCCTTTTTCCAAAGAGTTTATATATAAATAATATTGAATTAATTGATTGTAAAGTATTTTCTATATAATCTTGTTCATAATTAGTACGATTTGATAACTTATTTTGATATCTTTTCATTTTGAGTAAAACATTTTTTTTAGTATATTTTGTATATTGTCCTAAAATATATGGCACTACTTTTCCATTTAATTGATAAAAAAAATCTTTTTTTTTAAGTGGTCTTCCAACAAAATAATCATCATTAAAATATAAAAAATTATTAGAAATTCCAAAATTTTTAAGCCTCCATAAATTAAATTCAAATGTTATACTGGATGCACTATCAAATCCTAATACATCTTTATCTTTTAAATATATTATTTTATCTTTTATAACATTTTGTTCTTTTAAATATTTTACTTTTTCATTTGGCATTAAAATATATATTTTATTAATCCATGGTATATTTTGTAAAATTGATCTTATACAATATCTAATTTCTCCATTTTCAATATCTTTTTTTAATTGTGGAAAACCTTTTCTTATTAAATTATCATCATTCAAATCAATATATTTAATTAAAACATCAATTGTTTCAAAATCTAATAATGATTCATCCTCAGTATCTAAGTAACATGAATAATAATGTTTTGAAAATTGTTTAAAGTTTTCACAATGATTTTTATTATGAATAAAAGCTAAAATAAATCCAATATATATATAAATTATGCAAAATAATGAAATTTTATTAAATAATTTCATATTTAAATTAGTCAAATATTCACTTAAAAAAATTCAAAAATAAAATTTTTTACAAATAATTATTTTAATTTTTTGAAGAAATATAAAAAAAAAATATAATTGAAATACTTCATTTAATCAATAAATCAAAACACGAATTTATTAGAAGAATACTATTTAAATTACGATATAATAATATTGATTTAGTAATTAAAATATATTAAAATTTTTTTTTTCATTATTTTAATTAAAAAAAAATTATTTCCTTATAACTTATTTATATATTTTAAAATATTATTAATTTCAATTTTGTTACCCTCTAAGATTTTTTCTTTTTAATATTTATTTTTTTAAATAATATTGATCAAAAAACCAATTAATAATAAATTATAGAGAGATTAATTTTTAATTATTTTAATAAAAATAATAATTTATATTTAACTTTATAAAAAATTGTTTTATATTTTTTAAATTAAATTCTAATATTCTTTCTTATTTTAATCAATATATAATTCTATTTTTTAACTTTTTATCTTATTTTATTTTTTCCTTTTCTTATCATTGAATTTAATATTGTTTAATTTTCAATTTTTAGAAGAATTTTTTTGGAAGAGTTTCTTTTGAATATGTATATGATTATGGTATTCAATTTTGGAAAACTTATCATAATGTTAGAAAATTATTATTAATGGGATTTATGGATGTTCATGAATCAACTGATTCTGTTATTATAAATATGTTGATAATTATTTATATACTAATATTAATAATCTTTATGAAAAAGGATTATTAAAAGATACTA
>JAEEGK010005071.1_pt1 | contig 31897 bp, 31 predicted proteins | sample 8958771 | NCBI WGS metagenome assembly JAEEGK01 (sample SAMN16246547, study PRJNA631951) | gut metagenome | biome: gut microbiome; feature: rumen; material: SC-attached | host: Bos | place: Iran: Karaj | collected 2018-10
TAATTATCTTATACGCGCGACCTTAATATTTTGGTTATAATATTGAAACTCAGGAAATCGAGTATGCCCTTACGGGATCCATATACACTTCATTCCTGAGTTTCTTCATTCTAACCTAAAATCTTAAGGTCTTTAACTGCTTTTGTGGTTAATTTTGTGATTGATAATATACATGTTTTATATTATAATTTATAATTAGTTGGTAGAGAATAAAAGGATAGATAATTCAATACTGCTTCATTTTTATTTTGCTATCAAAAATCTTTCCTTTAACGACATGATGTTGTCTCTGTATGTTTGTAAAATATGTTATAAAAACAAGGAGAAACACAAATGCCTGTAATGATAGTTTTAAATAACGAATTGTTAAGAATATCACCTAAAGATGCTCATAAATTAGAATTTTCTTTAAACAAAGGTCAAACTTGGCTTCCGAGATATGTTTCCGGTTCAAATATCGGCGAATTTATAGATTTGGTTGATACCGGTAAAGAACTTATAGCAACAACATCAGTAGGTTTATGTTTTTCCGTCAACGGCGGCAGAACTTGGTTAAGAAGAAGATAAAACTAAAAAAATAATAGGAGAAATAAAATGATCCCAGTAGATTTACTATTTAAATTATGCAAAGTAGGTATGATGATAGGTTCTCTTATTTTTAATATTTTTGACAAACCAACAGTAAAAAAAACGAAAGTTGTTTATAAAAAATATAATGGAAAATCAATTTTAGTTACAGGAAGACCAACTACAGGGAAAACAACATTAACATCTTTCATTAAACTTGGATATAACACTATTGTACAAAGAAGACAAACAACAAAAGAACAAACTTATGAAATTCAATGGGAAGAATTAGTATCAGAAGACTTTAAAAAAATAACAGACTGCAGAGCTCATGTCGCAAACGAAATAGAACAAGCTGAGATAAATGAAGTAAACAAAGCTGATGTTATATTATATCTATTTAATGCAAAGACTATTTTAAATAATAAAGAAGAAAAAGAAATAAATCGAATAAAAAGTGAATTAAAAACATTAAATGACTATGTAGAAAATAAAAAATTTATAGCTATAGGAACACATATGGACTATATAACTGGTTTTGAAAAAAATGAAGATAAGATTATAAATAAATTAAAAAATAATATAAATATTAAAAATATACAATGTGATTGTTCAAATTTGTTTGAAATAGTATATGTTTCTTTAAATGAGAAATATATAGGAAAACATATAAAACGAGTTTTGCAAGTATTGATAGATATTAATTCAAAAGGAGAAAATCTTTAATGGCTATTACAATATTTGCACAATCATTAAAAAACGATGGAAGTGGAGACATTGTATATAATAATAAATATATAGATTTTAGTAATGAAAAAGAAAAATTGGATTTAACTGTTTTTTTTAAAAGAGCAAGGAAACTTAATAATGAAGATAATGACAGTAATAAAAATGTTGAATATATTTATACAAACGGATTTTTAATAATAGAAGTTATAAGTGATGAATTAGATAACATAGGTAGATTATCACCAATATTGATAGAAAGTCATTATAAAAATTTAAATGATGTTAACACAATATTAGATATTTTTTTGGAAAAAAGCGGAAGACATTTGTCCGAAGAGAAAAGAAAAATTATAAATAAAGCTATTTATAAAGCAAAAAGTAAAATTAATAAATATAATTTTTTAAAAACTATTTTAATTGGTGGTTTAATTTGTGGTGTGTGTATGGCAATATATTCAAATTCTAACAAGGTTATACCCAATACTTTGATTGGTTTTTTATCAGGAGCAGTATTATCAGCAATAACTTTTTATATTACAAAAAAAATTAGTAAAGGAGATAAAAATGATTAGTAAAGAAATTTCTAAACCATCCGAAAGAAAAAGTATAGTATTATTAGACGGATATAATTATAATAAAATTAAGCTTAGCAATAATAAAGAATGGTTAGGGGATAAAGAGATATTAGTTTTAAATTTAGAGGATATTTCAAAAAAATGTTCTAATGATAAACTTTATAAAAAATTAGAAAATGAAGGTTTGTTAAGTGTAGGAAATGTATTGTTTCAAAATCGATATGAATGGGATAATTACTCTTTAACAGACTCAGTAGATAATTTGATAAAGAGTAGTTCTTTATATAAACATATGCTCTTATCCAATATATGTATGATACTTGGTGCTAAATCTTTTTCGATAAAGGATGTTTATGTATCAAGTAGCACATCGTCTAATAGTGTTAATGTCTCCGGTTCAAAGATGGGAATTGGCGGTGAAGCAAATTTTAAAAATAAAATTAGTAAGGCTATAAAAAAAGAGATAACATTAAAAGATTCTTTTGAAGGAAACAACAAACCAAATATAGAAGAAGCAAAAGAATATTTGGCAAAAAAGCATTTAACAAATGACTTAACATTGTTGTCTTTAATAGAAAGTAGAAGTTTTTCAAATAAATTAAAGAAAAGAAAAATAACAATAAACTTAACATCTGAGTTAGGTAAAACTTTACAAATTGGTGCAAAGATTAAAATTCCAACATGGAGCATAGGTGTAGATTTCGAAAGAGTTTGCAATAATAAACAAGATATAAAAATGGATATTGAAATTGATTTTTAATACAAAGTTAAAATTGATTAGAAGAAATATATTTTTAGTAATTTAAAAGGAGAAAACAATGAGAAAAGATATTGTAGATGATATAGTAAAAAGTTTTTTGAAGTTTGATGTAGATTACGGCTATAAGCTTTATGATAAAAACAATGATTATATTGAAACTTTTGCCAGTGAAGAAGATGCAAGAAGATTTATAGAAGATAATGAAGAGCTTTGGCTAATCTCATAGTAGAAAATAGTTAGCAAAATATAAAATAGAAGCATGATAAGTCACATTTCAAGAATTTTAAAATTTTTGTAGTTGTTAGTCGTTCAAGACCTTAAGATTTTAGGTTAGAATGAAGAAACTCAGGAATGAAGTGTATATGGATCCCGTAAGGGCATACTCGATTTCCTGAGTTTCAATATTATAACCAAAATATTAAGGTCGCTATTTCCCGTTTAAGATGTTTTTGATAACATTAAAAACATCCTCAACAGAAACAAGCTTCATGCAATCCACTTTCGTACAAGTCCTGTTCCTGCACGGTTGGCATGGCACCTTCTTTTGAATAACCGTAGTGTTTCCTTTGAAAGGTCCCGTTCTTTTAGCGTCCGTCGGACCTAAAATTGCAACAGCCGGAACTTTTAATGCTGTTGCTATATGCATAGGACCTGCTTCGTTTGCCAAAAACAAACTTGCAAGTTTAAATATTGCCATCAACTGTTTTAATGTTAATTTACCGGTAAGATTTACTATCTTTTTAGTTTTAGATAAAGATATTATTTCTTCATCAAGCCCTTTTTCACTTGCACCGCCTTCTTTACCGCCGATAAGCATAACAGTAACATCGTAATTCTCATTTATCAAATCTATTGTTTGTGCAAACTTTTCGCTTTGCCATCTTCTTGATATCCAACCGCCGCCGGGATGAGCCAAAACAATCTTTTTATTTAAATCAACATTTTCTTTTTTTAATATTTCTTTTACTTCGCTAATATATTTTTCATCTACATGCAAACTGTATTCCAAGTTGTCCGTATCAACCGGACAACCGAGATATTTTGCAACTGCCAAATGTCTTTCAATACAATGTGTGTTAACACTTTCAGGTTTAATTTCTTTTGAAAACAACCATGAAAGTTCTCTCATTCCGTTTGTGGATGATGAAGCAAGTTTATATTTTGCACCTGCCATTTTAACTATAAATGCGGATTTAAAAAGGCCGTGAAAATCGATGCTTAAATCAAACTTTTCCGCTCTTAAAAGTTTGTACATCTTTTTTAAATATGAAAGAGTTATATGTCTTCTGTCGAACACTATTAAGTTATCAATTAACGGATTATCTTTTATTATGTCCGCACATCTTTCATCCGCTATCCAACTGATATGTACGTTAGGATAAGTTTTTTTTATTTGTGTAACAGCAGGTAAAGCAAATATTATATCGCCCATTCTGCTCGGTTGAACTATCAATATTTTAGGTTTCGATCCGTTTTTTAAAAGTTCTGTGATTTCGTTTTTCATTATAAATACTCTTTGACTATTTTTATATTTTTTTCGATAGCACCTTTTTGACTTTTCACTACTTCCAAAGCTTTTTTGCCGGTTTCTTGTCTAAGGTTTATATCGTTTAACAGTTTTGTTGCCGTATCAACAAATTCTTTTTGATTGTTTATTTCAAAAGCTCCGTTATTTTTTAATGATGCGGACTCACTTTCAAAATTATACATATATTTACCGAAAATTATCGGTTTTGAATAAGCTGCGGCTTCTATAGGGTTTTGCCCGCCTTTGTTTACTATTGAACCGCCTATAAAAACTATATCGGATATTGAATAAATTGTTTGCAATTTTCCGAACACATCTATAATAATTACATCTTTTTTGCTGTCGGTTAATTTTGAAAACAGTTCAAAAGATAAATTGTTCTTTTTTATTAAAGAACAAATTTCGTTCACTCTTGCAATGTGTCTGGGCGCAATAATTAGTTTTAAATTTGTAAAAGTATTTTTAAGTTGCACAAAAGATTTCAGCAGTATAGTTTCTTCGCCTTCTCTTGTGCTGCCTGCGGTTAAAATCAAATCATTATCGGCAAGGAACAAATTTTCTTTAGTTATTGTTTCGCTTGTAAAATCTCTGTCGTATTTTATGTTTCCGGTAATACCGATTTTATCTTTGTTATCCGTTAATGCTAAAAATCTTTTGTAATCATGTTTGTTTCTTACGGAAATATAAGTTATAAGGTTTAAAAAAGGTTTCCAGAAAAACTTTGTCAGTTTGTAATACGGGAATGCACCTTTGGAAATTCTTCCGTTAACGGTTATGATTTTTGTTCCCAATTTATTTGCACAAGTTATCATACTCGGCCAAAATTCCGTTTCTATAAGTATAAGAACATCCGGTTTAATCTTTTTTAATATCGATGCTATAAACGGATAAACATCTACAGGAGCAAGAGCAAAATAAGAAATTCCTTTAATTTTAGCAACATATTCTCTTGCGGATTTTGTTATTGTTGAAACAATAATATTGTAATCTTTTAAGAAAGGTATCATCGGTTCAACTGCTTTTGCTTCTCCTAAAGAAGCACAATGTATCCAAACTGTTTTTTTATTTTTGTCGAGTTGAGGAATGTTCCAACAGGAAAGTCTTTCCTTAATACAATAAAAAAATTCCTGACGATTTTTTTTACCGGCTAAAACAATCGCCAAAAGTATAGGAACTAAAAATATTAAAAGCAGACAATTATAAAAAATAAGTAGTATGTTAAGCATTACCAAAAAACCGGACAATAATTTTAACTATTATATATAAAACAGTTGCCAAAGGCAACTTGGAGGTATAGAGGTTTGGAGGTATGGAAACCTCAAAATTGCGGAGCAATTTTTGTTCTTGATTTTTGGGGTGTGAGTTGGTATAATTTAAAAGTTATTTTAGATTGAAAATTTAATATGTTGAAAAGAGAAATAAAGTTATTATGTATCACCTGTCCCAGAGATGACATTTCTTACGAACAACAAGTTGAATTTGCCTGTCAGGGCGGAGCCGATATGATTCAACTCAGAGATAAGAAAATGTCGGATAAGGACTTGTTTGATCTTTCTTTAAAATTGCAACAAATTTGTACAAAATATAACGTTTATTTTACCGTAAATAACAGGGTGGATATTGCGGATATTTCAAACAGCGACGGAGTTCATTTAGGACAAAGCGATTTACCTGTTTCGTATGCAAGAAAAGTTTTGGGCGAAAACAAAATTGTAGGAATTTCCGCTTCCGGATACGATAAAGTTATTGAAGCGGCAAAACTTCCTGTAGATTATATAGGTTGCGGAGCAATTTTTCCTACAACTACAAAACCGGAAGCAAATGTCAGAGGGTTGGAAGTTTTAAAAAAGTTAAAAACCGCAAATATTACAAAACCCGTTATTGCCATCGGCGGTATAGATAAAACAAATGTTGCGGATGTTATTAAAGCCGGTGCGGACGGTGTTGCCGTCGTAAGAGCGGTATGCGGGGCACAGGATATAAAAAAAGAAGCACAAGAAATTAAAGAAATAATTATGAGGTATAGAAGTACAGAAGTATAGAGGTATGGAAACGACAGAAAAATATAGATAAAGGAAAGTAATATGACTTTAGCAGATCAGGCCAAACAAAATATTGTAACAAAAGAAGTTGAAGAAGTTGCAAAATACGAACAAGTATCAACGGATTTTATTTTAAAAGGTATCAGTGAAGGAACAATAGTAATTCCTAAAAACATTAAAAGAATACAAAAGTTGCCGAGAGCTATCGGTGCTGGCCTTAAAACAAAAATAAATGCTAATTTAGGAACGTCTCCCGACCACATAAGTATAGAAGAAGAACTTGAAAAAATGAGAGTTGCGGTTGAGTACGGTGCGGATGCCATAATGGATTTATCTACCGGCGGGAACTTGGTGGAAATGAGAAAAGAAATATTAACACAGTGCCCTGTACAAGTGGGAACGGTTCCAATATATCAGGTTGCAAGCCAAACCGTTAGAGGCGGAAAGAAAAAAATTTCGCAGATGGATCCGGAATTGATGTTTGATGTTATAGAAGAACAAGCCGAACAAGGTGTTGATTTTATGACGATACATTGCGGAGTTAACAGGGAAACCGTTTCAATGTTGGACAGGCAACCGAGAGTTATGGGAGTAGTCAGCAGAGGCGGTTCATTTTTGGTTAAATGGATAAAAGCAAACAAAAAAGAAAATCCTTATTATGAACAATATGACAGACTTTTAAAAATAGCAAAAAAATATGATGTTACTTTAAGTTTGGGTGACGGGTTCAGACCGGGAGGAAATCCCGATGCAACAGACGGACCTCAACTTGCCGAACTTTCAATACTCGGCGAACTTGCATTAAGAGCAAGAAAAGAAGGTGTGCAGGTTATGATTGAAGGACCGGGACACATTCCCATAAATCAAATACAATCGAATGTTTTACTTGCAAAAAGGTTAACACATAACAGTCCTTTATATTTCTTGGGACCTTTGGTTACCGATATTGCTCCGGGATATGACCATATTACCTCTGCAATCGGCGGTGCAATGGCAGCAAGTTACGGAGTGGATTTTATTTGCTATGTTACACCTGCGGAACATTTAAGATTACCTGATGTTGATGATGTCAGAGAAGGTGTTATTGCTTCAAGAATTGCGGCTCACAGTGCAGACATTGTAAAAAATGTTAAAGGTGCAAGAGAACAGGATTATCAGATGTCAAAATACAGAAAAGAAAGAAACTGGGAAAAACAAAGAGAATTTTGTTTAGACCCGATAAAGTTTGATAAAGAAAGAGCAAAAATCGTTCCCAATTTGAAGGATACTTGTTCAATGTGCGGGGAATTTTGTTCAATGAGGGATGAAGATCTATGAAAAAAGCAACCATGTGTAAGACAGTAAAAGTAAGAGTACCGGCAACCACTGCAAATTTAGGACCGGGTTTTGATGTGTTGGGAGCAAGTTTATCGTTATATAACGAACTTGAAGTGTCAATTGCGGAAGATCCTAAAAAAGCAAAGTTTGTTGTAGCGGGCGAAGGCAGAAAAATTTTGCCTAAAGACGAAAGAAATATTTTGTGGAAAGCAATGGATGCAGTTTTTATGTTGCTTGACCAAAACGATAAGTACAGCTTAAACAGTTTTAATATAAAACTTACAAACAATATTCCTTTAAGTTCCGGGCTTGGCTCATCATCGGCAGCAAGAGCAGCGGGAATAATAGCCGCAAACCAAATTTGCGGAAACAAATTAACACTCGGCGAAATGGCACAACTCGGTGTAAAACTTGAAGGACATCCCGATAACATTATCCCTGCATTTTACGGCGGAATATGTATTTCCATAAATCAGGGTAACGATATGATAGATGTTATAAAGTTGCCTATACCTAAAATAAAAGCTGTTGTTTGTACACCGGGATTTGAACTCGCAACGGAAAGATCAAGAAATATTTTACCTTCAAAATACGACAGAAAAGATGTTGTGTTTAATATATCAAGAGTTGCACTGCTGACGAAAGCTTTTTGTACAAACGATTTTAAAGTTTTGCAGGAAGCCATGCAGGACAAAATTCATCAGCCGTACAGAGCAAAATTGATTCCCGTTATGCAGGAACTTATAGATTCTGCGGTTAAAGAAGGTGCTTACGGAGCATGTTTGTCCGGAGCAGGTCCTTCCATGATAGCTTTTTGTGATAGCAGTAAAGCTGAAAAAATTGCAAAAGCAATGGCAAAAATCTGGAAAAAAGAAACGGTTCCTACAAAGACTTTTATATTGAATTTCGATAAAAACGGCGCGGAAAAAGTTACAAAGTAATTTTTTATTTCTTTATCGGCGGTTTGGGAATTATTCTGGTTATCGGATTAATTTTCGGCATTACAACCGGTCTTCTTATTTGGCCTAACGGAATTTTCGGAAGAACTCTGTTAGGCAATTTTTTTTCAATGTTTTCCAACTTTTTGTTTATGGAATCCAATGTGTTAAAAAAGTTGTCTGCCAAACTTATTTTTTCACCTGCGGCGGAAACTTTATTATAAAATTCCTCTATTTTGTTTAATTGTTTTTCTATATCGAGTTTTTCCAATTCTTCAAACTTTTGTTGCAGTTTTTCAAAGTTGGCAATATTCTTTTTTACGGCTTGAATTGTAGTGTTTATGGAATCGATTGTTTTTCTTATGTTTTCCAACGGTTCAACGGACTTTTTTGCAACTTCAACTTTTTGTAATATGGCAACAATTTGTTCGTAATTGTTTTTCAGCTCCGCGGTTTTTTTGTTCAGCTCGTTAATTTTTTCTATGGTTAAATCAAGTTCTTCAAACCTGTTAAGAGCCTGGGAAATTTCAGTTGCATACTTTTTCAGTTCATTCACTTTATTAATAAAATCACTCATTGGTCAACTCCTTTAATATTTTGGTTGTTGATTTTTGTATGTCCGTATAAACAGTATTTAATTCTTTTTCTTTATAATAAAAATATTCTTCAATCTTATCTTTTGCGAAATCGTATTTGTTGTAAATTTGTTCAAGATTCAAATTCTTTTCGAATAAAACTTTTTCAAAGTTTTCAAAATTGTTTTGATACAAATTCATGATACAAACCAACTCGAAATTATAATCTTTCTCATAATATTTTTTTGCAAGAGCAAACTGGTTATAAGAAAACAGAATTTGTGCTTTTTCGTCGTATGTTATGTTCGGTTCCAATATGAACTTGTCACACACTTCAATCATTTTTTTTGCATCATCAATATTATATTTTACCACTTTTTCAAAATGATCTTTAGCTTTTTCGAATTCTTCGTTATTAAAAAAGTTTAATGCTTTTAAATAATATCTTTCATCGGTAGCTTCTTCCAAATCTAAATGTATTTCGTTTATGTTGTTTATTTTGTTAATTAAAGTATACTTGATTTCATATTTATTCATCTTCGATAAAATATTATTTATTAACTCGATATTATCTTTTTCTTCCAACAAATAAATGTTATGTTCACCTCTTGTTATCGCAACATAAAACTGGTTAAAATAAAAATCATAATTTCTGTCTTTTTTCCAATACGGTTTATAAAAATCTTGAAATATGTCGAAATAGTTCGACAATACATTGTAAGTTATAATGTTCGGATATTCTCTGCCTTTAATTTCCGAAACGGTAAAAATGTTTGTAAGGTTGGGAAACTCTTTTTTCAGGTTTTCTTTTTTGTGTTCATCGGAAACGATTATTGCCACATCAAGATCTTTATCTCTTAGTCCTTCAAACAGCACTTTTTTATTTTCGTCACTGTACTTTATTATTCCGAATTTTCCGGCATTGTTGTTTCTTGTTATTTCCGGAACTTTATCTTCGTGGTGTCTTGCGGGCAACTTCTCGTCTCTTATTTCGTTAACCAAATTTATAAGTTTTGTTATATCGGTGGAGTTTCTGAAATTTTCGTTTAGTCTTGTTTTAAAAGGTTTTATTTCATTGTCGTTAAACAACTTTTCAAGTCTGCCTATTTTAAAAAATGTGGGATTTATTACTTGGTTCGGATCGCCGGTAAAAATAAGTCCCTTTTTGTCGGACAAAAGAAAAAGCATATATATTTGAACTTCGGTTAAATCTTGAATTTCGTCCACAATAATATAATCGTACTTTATTTTTTTTGTTTCAATTGTATTGCACAAGTCAAAAGCAATATCGTTCAAATCAAACATATTTCTGTTTTGTAACCATTTATTATATTCCAAAGTAAGCTCGTACAAAACAGTTCTGTTTTCCGTACTGAACGCTTTATAATCATCGGGAATTTTTTCATCTTTATTTATGTAAGAATTTTTGTCTACGATATTGTTAATTGTTCCGTCCGGCAACTTTTTTGGTTTTCTGTCCCAGTCAACATACATCGACCCTTTAAGTATTCCGCAAATTTCGCCGTAAATTAAGTTTTTGTTTTCTTTTATGAATCTTTGATACTTTTTGTTTCTTGTATCCAAAAATTCTTTTTCAAATTTTTCCGCACTTTGAAGAATGTAGGTATCTAAAATTTTTTTGTTTTCGTACTTGTTTTTAAGGAACAGACACAGATCTTTGAATATTTTTATATCAACGGAAGTGTCGTTCACTTTTTCTTCAACGAATTTTCTTAACCCTTCCGAATATGTGACATAAAGAATTTTTTTCCCGTTGTTATATTTTTTTTGTAATTCTTTTATCACTTGAATGGAAATAACGGTCTTTCCGCTGCCTGCGATTCCCGAAAGAATGCTCGGAAGTTTCAGCTGCATATCGTTACCGTGCAAAGAAGAGTTTTGTTTTATCGTCAGAACTTCCTGCCTGTTTAAATCTTTAAAAGTGGTTTGTGTGTCTTCAACTATCGCATCAACCTGTTTTGAACCTGTATCAATAAAGTTTTGCTGAATATAATTATTTTTATCCACAAAAAATGCTTTGTCTTGTTGTTGGTCATGCTTTGCTATAAAAAATAAAAGCAGAGTATTATAAATATCGTTGTTTGAATAATATTGGTTAAAACAATAATCCGTCTGAAGCGGATAATCGGTAAGCAGCATACAGATAATTCTGTCACTGCCTAAATCTATTGCACCTACTTTGTTTGTCCCTTTAAACTTTTTAAAACCGAAACTGTTGAAATCGTAAAGTTCATCAACGGAAACTTGTTGAAGTTTTTGTATTAACGAGTTAAATCTGTCGATATCGTTATATTTTTTCAGTTGTTTTTCTAATTTTGTTGTAATAAATATGTTCATTTATTTACCCGAATATTTATTATAAAACATTATATTAAATATTATCGGTTTTTTTAATAATCAAATTTTGGTATACTTAATGGAAATAATAATTTCTAACAAAGAAGGGGAACAATGAAAAAATATTACATTACAACACCGATTTATTATGTTAATGACAGACCTCATATAGGTCATGCATATACAACCATCGCGGCGGATATTGCCGCCCGTTGGAAAAGGCTTCAAAATAACGAAGTTTATTTCTTAACCGGAACAGATGAACACGGTGCAAAAATTTGTCAGTCCGCACAAGCTAAAGGTGTTACACCGAAAGAGCTTTGCGATGAAATGAGCGGATACTTTCAGCAGGCATGGAAACTTTTAAATATTTCCAACGACGGCTTTATAAGAACGACGGACAAACTTCACGAAGAAACGGTTCAAATGATAATGCAAAAACTTTACGATAAAGGCCTTATATACAAAAAACAATATGAAGGATTATATTGTGTGGGTTGCGAAAAGTTTATTGCGGAAAAAGATTTGGATGAAAAAGGTTGTTGCCCCGACCACAAGAAAAAACCGGTAGTTCAGGCGGAAGAAAACTACTTTTTCAAATTGTCTCAATTTAACGACCAACTTATAGATATGATAGAAAATCCCGCAAATCCTAACCATATAGAAGTTTTGCCGGAACAAAGAAGAAACGAAATTTTGGGAAAATTAAGGTTGGGACTTGAAGATATAAGTATTTCAAGAGCCGCTCTTGATTGGGGAATACCTTTACCTTTTGATAGCAGTCAAACGGTATATGTTTGGGTGGATGCTTTAATCAACTATGTGTCGGCTATCGGATACAAAGATAACAAAGAAATGTTTGAAAAATATTGGCCTGCGGATATACATTTGATGGCAAAAGATATTTTGTGGTTTCACAGCGTAATTTGGCCTGCACTTTTAATGGGTGCGGATATTTCGGTGCATAAAAGAGTTTATGCTCACGGATTTTTTACAATCAACGGTGACAAAATGTCTAAAAGTTTGGGAAATGTTATTACACCGGCACAACTTGTGGAAAAGTTCGGTGTGGATCCCGCAAGATATTTAACCGTATCTTTAATACCTTTCGGGCCGGACGGCGATATTTCTTTGGAAGCACTTGCAAAAAAATATAATGCCGATTTGGCAAACAATTTAGGTAATCTTGTATCAAGAACAAACAAGATGGCGGAAAAATATTTTGAAGGTAAAGTTCCCAAAACGGATATTGAAGATAACTTAACAAAAGAAGTTGCAAAAATTTTAAATAACGGTTACGGACTTTCAATAGAAAATATGCAGTTTCATAAAGCATCGGAAATTTTGCAACAGGCAATAACTTTAATCAATCAACAAATAGAACAGGATGCTCCGTGGAAACTTGCAAAAACCGATACAAAAAAACTTGCGGATTGTATGTATTGCTATTTTCAGGCAACCGATTTAATAGCTTTACATTTAATACCTTTTATGCCTACCCTTTCGGAAAAAATTTGGCAATTAAATGCGGCACAAGGTAACATTGTTGAAGTTGCAAAAAAATATTTTGAAGATAAACAGTTACCGAAAGAAGGATTTTCGCCAAGCGATACGAAATTGGGAAAATTCGAAATTTTGTTTCCGAGAATACAAAACGACAATTTATAATTTACAATGTATAATTTATAATTGACGACAAAACGACAACGGCGGAAAGGCAATTTATAATTTATAATTAAAACAAAAAAACTGCAATCAGCAGGTGCTGTTTGCGGCTTTTTTTGTTTGTTGTATCGTTATTTCTTTATTATTAATTTTTTAGTAAAATATATAAGATTATAAATAAACTAATTTTATACAGACAGAGGATTAAGATGAAAAGAAGTTGTTATTGCGGTAAAGTTGATGAAAGTTTTATAGGTAAAGAAATTGTCGTAAGCGGTTGGGTACACTCAAGAAGAGACCACGGCGGAGTTATCTTTATTGATTTAAGAGACAGAGAAGGTCTTGTTCAAATAGTTTTTCAACCCGAGAAAAAAGAAATATTTGCTCAAGCGGAACATTTAAGAAGCGAATATGTTTTATCCGTAAAAGGGTTGGTTAGAAACAGACCGGAAGGAACCGTTAACCCTAATATGTTTACAGGTAAAGTTGAAATAGTTGTAAATGAACTTGAGATAATAAATACAAGCCCTGTATTGCCTTTGGAAGTTGATGACTATAAAGAAACATCCGAAGAAATAAGATTAAAATACAGATACCTTGATTTAAGAAGACCGTCTTTTCAAAAGAATTTCATATTAAGACACAAAATTTCGCAAACAATAAGAGAATATCTTAACAAAGAAGGTTTCTTGGAAATAGAAACTCCTTTTTTAACAAAATCCACTCCTGAAGGTGCAAGAGACTTTTTGGTTCCAGCAAGACTTGCTCACGGTTGCTTTTATGCATTGCCGCAATCACCTCAAATATTTAAACAAATATTGATGGTTGCAGGTTTTGATAAATATTATCAAATAGCAAGATGTTTCAGAGATGAAGATTTGAGAGCGGACAGACAACTTGAGTTTACCCAGGTTGATATGGAAATGTCTTTTATCGATGAACAAGATATTATGACGATAGTTGAACAAATGCTTGCCAAGATATTTAAAGATGTTTTAGGCAAAGAAATACAAACTCCGTTTTTAAGAATGCCTTATGACGAGGCAATGTTAAGATTCGGTTCCGATAAACCGGATACAAGATTCGCAATGGAAATAAAAGATTTTACAAAAGAACTTGCAAATTGCGGATTCGGAGTTTTTAAAAATGTTATAGCTAAAGGTAATGTTGTCAGAGGCCTTTGCATAACAGGCGGTGCAAAATTTTCAAGATCCGAAATTGACGGACTTACAAAATTTGTAGGTGAGTTCGGTGCAAAAGGTCTTGCCTGGATGAAAATAACAGCTAACGGTGCAGAGTCCAACATTGTTAAATTTTTCACAAAAGAAGAAATAGATACGATAATAAACAAATTGGAAGCTAAAGACGGTGATTTGGTGGTTTTCTTGGCTGATGAAGTTGATATTGTTGCTCAAGGTCTTGGTGCATTAAGACTTAAAATGGGTAAGCAGTTGGGCCTTATAGACAAAAATAAATTTAATTTCTTGTGGGTAGTGGATTTCCCGCTGTTTGCTTGGGATAAAGAAGAAAGAAGATGGGTTGCAAACCATCATCCGTTTACTGCGGTTAAAGATGAAGATGTAGATAAATTAACTCAGGAAAAAGCAGGTCAGGCCAAAGCAAGAGCATATGATGTTATTTTAAACGGTGTTGAGCTCGGCGGAGGTTCCATAAGAATACATAAATCGGATATGCAATCAAAAGTATTTAATCTTTTAAATATTACGGAAGAAGCCGCAAAAGAAAAGTTCGGCTTCTTACTTGATGCATTAACTTACGGTGCACCTCCTCACGGCGGACTTGCAATCGGGTTCGACAGATTATGTGCATTGTTGATAGGTGAAGAATCGATAAGAGAAGTTATAGCTTTCCCGAAAACGCAGAAAGCTGTATGTCCGTTATCTAATGCTCCTGCGGAAGTTGCAGAAAAGCAATTAAGAGAGCTAGGTATAAAAATTAATCAAAAGAAACAGGTTAATACGGAAGAAAAATAATTAATGAAAACTTTAAAAAATTGGGTTAAATCAAAAATTAAAAATTTCCTGTTGTTTTTAATAAAACGATTGGAAAATGATGTTCCCGTTGTTCCTAAAATAAGGTTATCGAGTAACAACATATTTAAAAAGGAAATAAATGTTCCCGTACCGTTAACCATTATATTTTCATTTTGTTATTTGTACATAATGTTGTCTATGCAGGTGGCAACAAACAATATGGAAAAATTAGGAATTTTTATTTTACTTTTAGCTATTTTTTCGTTGGTTATTTTTTATTTTAAATATGAATTAAAGAAAACAAAGTTGGATAATATTAAAGTTTTAATAGTATCTTTTATTACCATTTTTTCATTGTTGTCCTTTCAAATTTATACAAGTCAAATGTCCCAAATATCTTTTCCTTTATCGGTATTTACGGTTCTGATGGCTTTGCTTGTATCCGTGAGAGTAAGTGTTGTATATACAATGGTTATGGCAATATTTTTTATTTTAATAAACGACTTTTCGGTGACTGTTCCTTTAATACATGTTGCCGGCGGATTAATTTCGGTAATAAATATAAGAAAAATAAGAAGCAGAACAGGATTTGTAAATGTAGGTATAAATGTATTTTTTGCGATGCTTGTTCCGTTGATAGTTTTTTTCTTGTTTAAGATTGTGACATTGGATGAAATGATAGAAAATATTGCTTATCTTGCAATGAATGCCGCATTATCAATACTTATAATATTGGCTTTGCTTCCTATATTTGAAGCGTTGTTTTCAAGAACAACAAACATAAAGCTTATAGAACTTTCCGATTTTAACAGCCCTTTATTGAAAAGGCTTATGGAAGAGGCTCCCGGAACTTACCATCACAGTTTGCAAACCGCTTCAATTGCAGGTAATGCCGCTGAAGCTATAGGTGAAAACGCGCTTCTTGCAAGAGTTTGTGCTTATTATCATGATATAGGAAAACTGAAAAATCCCGAATATTTTATAGAAAATCAGAACAGAGGTAAAAATCCTCACGATGAACTTTCACCTTCCATGTCCGGATTGGTGTTGGTGTCTCATGTAAAAGACGGTGTAGCCTTGGCAAAAGAATATAATATAGATAAAGTTATAATAGATGCCATAAGGCAACATCACGGAACATCATTAATTCAATATTTTTATTATAAAGCTTTGGAAAAAGACAGCAGTGTTAACGAACAGGATTTCAGGTATCCCGGCCAAAAACCGACAACTAAAATTGCGGCTATTCTTATGATAGCGGATTCCGTTGAAGCAGTTTCAAGAACATTAAAAGAAACATCCGCGGGCAAATTAAAAGAAACGGTTGAAAAAGTTATAAACAACAAGTTTGCCGACGGACAATTTTTTGATTGTCCTATAACATTGAAAGATTTGTATAAAATATCAGAAAGTATGACGACTACTTTGTGTTCGATATACCATGCAAGAATAGAATATAAAAATAACAGTAATAAAAGTTAGATCTTTTCACGATAAAAATTGATATTCCGGCAGTGTAAAAAAACAGAAATGTATTACAGATTATAAATAAAAAAAGGAAAATAATGAAAGCAAAAGAATTGATATTTACAGGATTTGATAAAAAAATAATTCCGTTGATGAAAAAGACGGCGGAATTTGCTTTAAAATATGAAAAAGTAAATAACTACAGCATAAGTTTTACACAGATAAGCGATATCGACATAAAAAAGATGAACAGAAAATACAGAAAAGTGAACAGAATAACGGATGTTATTTCTTTTCTTGTGGACAAAAATTTATTTATGGGCGATATTTATATATCCGATAACAGACCTAAAAAAAATGCAAAAAAATACGGGTTCACTTATGAACAGGAATTGTGTTATCTTGTAATACATTCTATTTTACATTTGGAAGGATATACGGATTATATCCCGGAAGAAAAAAAGAAAATGTTTTCCAAACAGGATAAAATATTCAAATGTATATTTTCTTAGGACTTATTCTTTTAATATTTTGTTTAATGCTTTCCGCATTTTGGTCGGCTTCAGAAATAGCACTAAACAGCCTTTCAAAATACAGAGTAAAAAAACTTATCGTCTCAAAAAAATCAATAGCCGAACCTTTATTAAGATGGCTTAACAGTCCGTACTATTTATTAACCGTTATATTAACCGGAAATGTTGTAAGTGATATGATGGCAAGCTTTTTGTTCAGTTGGTTGGCGGTAAGTATTTTCTATATGGTAAACAGAAATATTTTGGATGTTGTAACATGGGTAATTGCCACTTTTACCGTTTTGATTATCGGAGAAATTACACCGAAAATTTACAGCAGAGCAAATTCTCAAAAAGTGGCGCTTTTTACCGTTCCCATACTTGCACAAATCGAACATATAACAAAACCGTTTTTATATCCGATAACAAAAATTCTTGATTTAATATTTAATAAAGATGATGATAAAGACGAATATCCCGTTCTTACAAGAGATGAAGTTGAATCTTTAATTTTGGAAGCGGATAAAGAAGGTATTTTTGATAAAAATATAAGCAATATGTTGGAAAGGTCGGTGGGATTTACCGAAACGATTGCCGTAAAAATAATGACGCCTTTTAAAGATATAGAAGCCGTAAATTTTGCCGATGATAATGAAAAATTTATAGATATGATAGTCGAAACCGCAAGAAGCAGAGTTCCGGTATATAAAGGGACAAAAGAAAATATTATAGGTTATGTTCATATAAACGACATTTTGTGGTTGTGGAAAGAAAACAAAGAAGACCTTATAAAAAAGTCAATAAAACCTCCGTATTTTATAAGTCCCGACAAAAAAATAAGCGAGTTGTTGAAAGAGTTGCAGGAAGGGACAACACATATAGCTTTTGTAAAAAACAACAGAGATAAAATTATAGGAATGGTAACTTTGGAAGATGTGGTTGAGGAAATAGTCGGTGAAATTCTTGACGAATATGATGAAGTGTAAATAAAAATGATACAAATAGTTATAAAATTTATTATCTTTTTAATGTTTATGGGTATGGCGGCATTTTTTTCCGCAGCGGAAACCGCACTAACAAGCCTTACCAATTCGAACATTAGAAGAATAAAAGAAAAACACAACAAATTGTACAAATATATTACTTATTGGGAAGAAAATCCCGATGATGTAATTACTACAATGGTTGTATGGATGAACCTTTCCGTTGTTGCAATAGGAGTTACAACCACTTCCATGGGACTTGATATTATAGAACTGTATAATCTCGATAAAGTTATGTGGATAAGTATATTCCCGATAATATCCATAATATTAACGTTGATATTTACAAACCTTATACCAAAATCTTTCGGCAGATATAAAGCCGATAAGTTCACGATAAAATGTTTGTATCTGATAATAAAATTCACACATATTACAAGACACTTAAATGTTTTTTTGGTTTCCATATCAAATGCTATTCTTGCTCTTTTCGGCGGAAAAACACAGGAACCTAAACTTATGCAACCGGACGAAGTTGAATTTTTGTTGTCCAACGAGAAAGTTTCGCCGTTATCAAAAACTTCAAGAAGCATTATTAACAGAATTATAGAATTCAGAAAAACAAAAATTACACAGGTTATGATACCCAAGTCCGATATCCTGGCTGTTAATATAGAACAACCGAGAGAAAAATTGATGCATGAAATTATAGATACACAATTTTCCAGAATTCCGGTATACAGAGATTCCATAGATAACATAATAGGAATAGTTACCGCAAAAGATATTGCTATGGCTTGGAGAAACGGAGAAGTTTTGGCGATAGAAGATTTGGTTCGTCCCGTATATTATGTTCCCGAAACCGCATATATAAAACAAATTCTTCTTGAATTTAAAAAAGGAAGAGATCATATGGCTATAGTCGTCGATGAGTTCGGATCAACAATCGGGCTTGTAACGATGGAAGATTTGTTGGAAGAAATAGTCGGTGAAGTTTGGGACGAATACGATGAAAAAGACGAGAATATAAGAAAATTAACGGAAGGGAAATATTTAATAAATGCCGGTGAGTCGATATCGGATGTAAACGATGAACTGAAACTTACTATACCGGAAAATAAATTTTCGACAATAAACGGTTGGGTTTTGGAACATTTCGGTTATATTCCTAAAAGATACGAAAAGTTTAATTGGAATAATTTGGAAATAGAAATAGAATCCGTTGAACCGAAAAAAATAAAAAGAGTTATACTGAAAATAAAATAAAATGTATTACAACATAAAAGCATTAATAATAAATACAAGAGTTGCTTCCGAAGCAGACAAAATAATTACCGCTTATACAAATAAGTGGGGCAAGATTTATGCTATTGTTCCCAGCGCTAAAAAAATAGTTGCAAAACTTAATGCTGCAACCGAACCGATTACGGAAAGTGAATTGATTGTGTATCAAAATTCTCAATATTCAAGGCCTACAATTACAGGTGCGAGAATTTTAAATAATAATACTGCCGTAAAACAGGATTTTCACAGAAATTTGTTGGCATTTTATGTTTGTGAAATAAGTGACAAGTTTGCTCCGATGCATTTGCCGAATGCAAAAAAATATGAACTTATAGCAAGAACTTGGGATTTGCTTGCAACATCAAAAACTCCGTTAAGGGTATTAACGGCTTTTTCTTTGAGATTATTAAAAATATCCGGTTACAGTATGGTGGATTATTTGAAAAGGAACTATTCCAATATAAAGAAAGAAGATATTTTATATTTAAAAAAGATAGCAAACTGTTCCGGAGATTCTTTGGATATAATGCAGGAATTTGAAAACAGTGACGATAAAGTTATGTGGAACTATGTTGAAAGCTATATTAAAACTTATATACCGCAACCTTCGGTAGGACTTTTTTTAAAGAAAATTAATTATATAAATTAGACTTTTATTTTTTTAAGAAGGTGAAATAATGACTAAAAAAATATGTGTGTTTTGCGGAGCAAATTCAGGGTATAACAAAATATATGTTGAACACACAAAACTTTTTGCAAAAGAAATAGTGCGAAATAATTTAACACTTGTTTACGGCGGCGGTAAAGTGGGAATTATGGGCACAATTGCAAATGAAGTTATGGCCTGCGGAGGTAAAGTTATAGGAATAATTCCGGAACTTTTAAATAACTTAAATCTAGGTAACAAAAAAATAACCGAAATGAAAGTTGTTTCGGATATGCATGCAAGAAAGAAAATGATGTATGAAACAGCCGACTATTTCGTTGCTTTGCCCGGCGGAATAGGAACGTTCGAAGAACTAACCGAAATTATAACTTGGAAACAAATCAGTATTCATAATAAGCCGATAGCTCTTTTAAACATAAACAATTTTTATGACGGGTATATGAAATTTTTGCAAAAAGCCGTGGATGAAGGTTTTATGAAACAAAGTCATATAAGTAATATTATTGTGGAAAAAGATTATGATAAAATTATAGACAGACTTAAATCCGCAAAAGATGTGCAGGAATCTAAATTTGTATAAGGATAATATGTTTATAGAAAGCATACACAACGATATAATTAAATTAATAGTTTCTTTAAAAGAAAAGAAAAACAGGGACGAACTTTCTTTATTTGTTGTTGAAGGGTTTAAACAGGTTTCGGAAATTCCCGAAAACTGGAAAATAAAATTTGTTTTGGTTACCGAAAAATATAAAAATTTTGTTGCCGATAAGTTATATATAACTACGGATAAGATATTTAAAAAAATTTGCGATACAAAAACTCCGCAGGAAATATTGGCGGTTGTCGAGAAAAAAAATTTTGATACCGAACAAGTGTTGTCGAATAAAGGTACTTTTGTTGTTATAGACACTTTACAGGATCCGGGAAATATGGGCACAATAATCAGAACAGCGGAAGCGTTCGGTGCAAAAGGTATTTTTGTGTCAAAAAATTCCGTTGACGTTTACAGCGATAAAGTTGTTCGTTCGACAATGGGAACAATATTTAATATACCTGTAATTCAAGAGTGTGATATTATATCTTTGTTAACGGCAATGAAAAAAAAGAATATAAATGTTTGTGCTTTCTCATTGGATACGGACAATACATTGTCGAATTTTAAATTTAAAAATAATAATGCAATAATTATAGGTAACGAATCCAACGGGATAAGCAAAGATGTTTTGGATATTGTTGATACCAAAATAAAAATAGATATGTTCGGTAAAGCTCAATCGTTGAATGCCGCCGTTGCTTGTTCCGTGGCTTTATACGAAATTTCAAAACAGTTAAATAAAGGCAAATGAAAAAATTTTTAATAACATCATTATTTTTAATATTATTTTGTTCCGGTGTTTATGCTCAATCAAAGAATATTTTTTTCTTATTTCCGTTTTATATGCCGGAAACAAGTTTGGGGTTGGTTTTTACCGACATTTTACATTTCAAAAATTCCGACCATAAATATTTTTCCGCTTTAAATTTTTTTGCAATGTACACACTGAAAAATCAATTTTCTATAGGTGTTGTACCTTCAATATATCTTGATGATCAAAATTATTTAATAGAAGGAAAACTTATATACACAAATTTTTTAAGAAAATTTTACGGAGTCGGTAACGAAACGGATAAAGATAATGAAGAAGAGTTTGTAAACAGAGCACACGGTTTCGGTATAAGCGTTTCAAGAAAAGTAGTTAAAAATTTAATGTTAGGTGTTCAATACGATTTGTCCGACATGACTATACAGGATACGGACGATGACGGAATACTTCAATATTGTAAAACAAACGGAGTAATTTCGGGTTTCGGGTTTAAAGCAAAGTTTGATACAAGAAACAGTAATATATATCCTACGAAAGGGGTATTAATCAAAGCCGATTATGTTCTTTATAACAATAGATTCGGAAGCAAATATAATTATTCTTCAACAAAATTCGATTTTAGAAATTATTTTTATATTTATGATAAAAAACTTCTGTTTTCGTACCAACTTTACGGGGAAAGCATAAACGGAGTTGCTCCTTTGCAGGTGTTGCCTGCCATAGGCGGTTCAAATCTTATAAGAGGTTTTTATGCCAACAGATTTGTTGATAATGTATTGTTAACATTTCAACCGGAACTTAAAATAAAAATAACCAACAGTATTTGGCTTGCTGTTTTTACCGGTGTGGGAAATGTTTATGAAGATTTTGAAGATATAGATTTAAGAGAAATTAAAACAGCCACCGGTTTTGGAGCAAGAATAAAAATAAAAGATAATCCGAGAATGAATTTCAGGATAGATTTTGCATTTTCAAACGAATCTCAAGGTACATATTTTACTTTAATGGAAGCCTTTTAAAGGCAATTTATAATTTATAATGTATAATTTATAATTAACGGCAACGGCAAAAAGGCAATTTATAATTTACAATGTATAATTTATAATTAACGGCAGCGGCAAAAAGGCAAGGGAGGGGAAATGTTGGTATCATCAACAAAGAAATACAAAAAAATATTAAACTTTTTTCCGCAATTGGAAATAGTATTTGATTATATAAATAAGAATATTGATGCTGAAACACTTGACGGTAAATATAATATAACCAAAGAAATATTTGCCACGGTTCAAACTTGTCAGCCTAAACCGAAAGATGAACAGGTTTTGGAAAAGCATAAAAAATATATAGATTTGCAATATGTTATTTCAGGTAAAGAAAAAATAGGGTGGAAATTTTTCGATAAAAGCTTTAAAGTATTGAAAAGATACAATGTAAAAAAAGACATATCTTTTTATTCAAACCCTCCGGATACTTTTATAAATTTAAAGAAAGGAGAGTTTGCTGTTTTCTTTCCGGAAGATACTCACGCCCCTTTGTGCTGTGATAAAGAAGTTAAGAAATGTATAGTCAAAATCCCGGTAAAATACCTGAGTAAATAACAGTTTGTTCGGATACTTGTGCAAATTAAGTTTTTATTTTAATGTATAATATATAATTCTTTAAATATTATTAAGTATAATAAAAAATACTTTAATATTGTAATCTAATATGGTTCAAATATATATATAACAATTAAAAATTTGCATTTTAGCAGATAACTATAGTATCATATTTGCTTTAAATAATCTTATAAATTTAAGGAATAATATTTCATAATGAAAAAAATTTTACTGCTTACAATGATTTTGTTTGTATCTTACGGCTTATGTTTTGCAGTTGTAAACAATGCTCTTGAAAGGGAAATAGTGGATTTGAAAATTCAAATAGAGCAAGAAAGCAATGTTATAAAAAAAATAGGGCTTGAAAGGCAAATAGAAATAAAATATTTGGAAAAAAAGGCTCATGACAAAATAAGCACTTTCAATAAAAATAAAAAGATATCCGTTCAACAGGCCATATATGAAGCTGAAAGCGTCAGGCGGGATGCGGAAGAATTAGTTGACAGTTTTGAGATATTGTTAAATAAAAATAAAAACAAAATAATATCTTTCTATAATGAGCAAATAAAACAGACCGACAGCAGAATAAAAAGGCTTCAGGGGGAATCTCAGGAACAATATGAAAAAAGAGTAACGGCAAGAAAAAACAGATTAGAGCAAGGTAAAACCAAAAACTTGTTTGATGAAGAGAATGAAATTTTATCGGCAATGATAACCGTAACCGAACCTTTTGTTGAAAGATTAAAATATTTCCAAACGGAAAAATTTTATGATGAAGCTTTACCGAAGGCTAAATTTTTATCAATAAAAGAATTTAATGTAAGTGATTTTGTTATGGAAATTAAATATAAAAAGCAAAAATATTCTTTGGAATATGATTTTCTCGTAATAGGAAAGCAAAGAGCCGAATTGATGTGCAAAACACAAAATAAATTTATTATCGAACCGTTATTTTCGGTAAACGGGAATTTGGAAAAAGAGCTTACTGCTTTCAGTGTAAAACATTCGGGGCAAAAAATAAGAAAGGTAATAAGTTTTTCGAATAATGCGGAATTTAAAGATATAAAAAAACTCAGCAAATTTAGAAGTATGTACATAATAAATAATACAAAGTATAAATCCATATCTGCCGGCGGATATCATGTTGTCGGACTTAAAAAGAACGGAACGGTCGTTGCAGCCGGTAACAACGATAGTAAACAATGTAATGTTTCGGGTTGGACGGATATCGTTTCGGTATCGGCAGGTAATTGTCATACCGTAGGTTTGAAGAAAGACGGAACTGTTGTTGCGATAGGGAACAACAATTACGGTCAATGTAATGTTTCAAAATGGGAAGGTATAATTGCCGTATCGGCAGGTAAAGATTATACATTGGGATTAAAAGAAGACGGAACTGTTATTGCTTGCGGAAACAATGTTTTCGGACAATGTGAAGTGAAAAAGTGGAAAGATATAGTATATATATCTGCCGGCGGGTATCACAGTGTAGGTTTGAAAAAAAATAAAACGGTTGTTGCCTGCGGATATAATAAAAACGGGCAATGCAATGTTGCAAATTGGAGAGGAATTGAAGAAGTTTGTGCCGGAGAATATCATACTGTAGCTTTAATGAATAATAAAGTTGTTGTTGCAATAGGTAATAACGATAATTGGCAATGTAATATCGGCGGCAGAGAACATATAATTGCAATTTCTACGGCGGAAGAACATTCCGTTGCTTTAAGAACAGACGGAAGTGTTATTGCTACGGGTGATAATAATTACGGACAATGTGATGTGACCGATTGGCATGATATAGTTGAAGTATCTGCCGGTTTAAACTATACCGTCGGACTTAAAAAGAACGGAGCGATTGCTTTTGCAGGTAACAATTATTATGATCAATGTGATATTCAGGAATGGAACTTGAATAAATAATTTTTTAATCTGTAAATAAATAAAAAGCGGGAAGATTTTTTCTTCCCGCTTTTTTTATGTAATAAAGTTATACTTATTTTGTTAAGTAAGCATGAATATTTTTTGCGGCCTGTTTACCCATACCCATAGCTTGAATAACCGTGCTGCCGCCTGCAATATCACCGCCGGCAAAGATACCTTCTCTTGTTGTCATATATTTATCATCAACTATAAGGTGACCTTTTTTGTCGGTTTGCAACCCTTTTGTTAATGACGGTAATATCGGATTGGGATTTAAACCTAATGCAAGAATAACCAAATCTGTTTCTATTACAAAGTTTGAACCTTCTATTTCCACCGGTTTTCTTCTTCCGGAAGCGTCGGGTTCAGTCAATCTCATTTTTACACATTCAACCGCTTTTACAAATCCTTTATCATCGGAAATAAATTTTTTCGGTGCGGTTAATTCTATAAACTCAATACCTTCTTCCAATGCATGTTTTCTTTCTTCAAGTCTTGCAGGCATTTCGTTTTGAGTTCTTCTGTACAACAATTTTACGGATTGGGCACCGATTCTTTTTGCGGTTCTAACGGAATCCATAGCTGTATTTCCGCCGCCTATAACAACCACATTTTTTCCCTTGTGAACAGGAGTGTCGTATTCGGGAAATTGAAAAGCATTCATCAAATTTATTCTGACTAAAAACTCGTTAGCGGAATAAATATTGTTAAGATTTTCGCCTTCAACACCGGGGAAAGTCGGCAGCCCTGCGCCTGTTCCTACAAATATTGCTTTGAAACCTTCGTTAAGTAAATCTTCTACGGTTTTTGTTCTGCCTATTAAATAATTAAATACGAACTTAATTCCGAGTTTCTTTAATGAATCCACTTCTCTGTCCAAAACTTCAACAGGTAACCTGAATTCCGGAATACCATATCTTAAAACTCCGCCGCTGTCATGTAAAGATTCAAATATGGTAACATCGTAACCTAATTTTGCCAAATCTCCGGCACAGGTAAGTCCTGCAGGTCCCGAACCGATAACAGCAACTTTTATTCCGTTGGGTTTTATATCAAAATTTTCTTCTTTAATGTTTTTTGCCGCCCAGTCTGCAGCATATCTTTCAAGGTTACCTATAGCTACAGGTTCCTGTTTTATACCTAATATACATTTGCTTTCACACTGTTTTTCTTGAGGACAAACTCTGCCGCAAACAGCAGGCAAATTACTTTTTGATTTAATAACTTTTATTGCCTCTGCCGGGTTATTTGTTGCCAAATGATGTACAAATTCGGGAATATTAACTTCAACAGGGCAACCTGTTACACACATAGGATTCTTGCAATGCAAGCATCTTTTTGCTTCCGTTAATGCTTGTTCATCGCTATATCCTAAATTTACTTCTTTAAAATCTTTGTTTCTTATGTTTGGGTCTCTTTCAACCATCTTTACTCTTTGTGGCATTTGCACTCCATGTTAAGAATATTTTTATATTTTTCTAAAGCTATTTTTTCGTTTTCTTTAAAAGCTCTTAAACGGCTTGTAAGTTCGTCCCAATCAACCAAATGTCCGTCAAATTCAGGTCCGTCAACACAAGCGAATCTTATTTTTTTATCTACACTTACTCTGCATGCACCGCACATTCCGGTACCGTCAACCATTATAGGATTTAACGATACAAGAGTTTTTAAATTGTATTCTCTTGTCATATTTGAAACTGCTTTCATCATCGGAACAGGTCCTATTGCATAAACAATGTTAACTTTTTCTCTTTTTATTACATCTGCCAAAACGTTGGTAACGAAACCTTTTATTCCGTAAGAACCGTCATCGGTTGCAGTTAAAAGTTCTGTTGAATTTGCTTTAAGTTCATCTTGCAATAACAACAAATCTTTGTTTCTTGCACCGACTATGGTAATAACTTTGTTACCTGCTTTTAATAAATCGCTTATAACAGGTAAAAGTTCTGCGGTTCCTACACCGCCTGCCATTGCAACAACCGTTCCGAAATTTTCAATTTTGGTAGGTTTTCCCAAAGGACCGACTATATCTCTTATACAGTCTCCTTCTTTTAATGTCCCGAGTTCGGTTGTTGATTTGCCCGCTTCCTGGAATATTATTTTAATAGTTCCTTTTTCCAAATTTTTACCGGCAACGGTCAAAGGAAACCTTTCACCTTTCTCGTGCAATCTCAAAACTATAAACTGTCCGGACTTGATATTTTTTGCAATATCCGGTGCTTCGATTTCAAAACTCTTAATTACTGATGATAAAACTTCTTTTTTAACAATTTTAAACATATTTTTCCCATTTAAATAAATTTTGGAAATTATATATATTTTATAAAAAATATTCAATAAACAAATAAAGAGTTATTTTAAATTTAAAATCTTTTCCGCATTCAAATGAAATATCTTTTCTTTGAATTCTTTATCTATATTTAAATTGTTTATTAATTCAATCTCTTTTTTGGGGTTACCTACCGGGAAATCCGTTCCGAATACAATTTTATCTTTATTATGTTTATTTAAAAATCTGTAAAATTGTTCTTCTTTCATAAAAGATAAAGATGAAGATGTATCAATATAAAAATAATCGTCACCTATAATGTGTTTTTCAACTTCGTCCCATATTTTAAAGCCGCCCATGTGAGCTGCTACAAATGTTATTCCCGGGAAATGTTTTTTTACATTTAACATTTGTTTCGGACCTGCCTGAATTAATCCTGTAGATAACTCGTATCCGCAATGAAACAGAAGCGGAATTTGTAATTTTTGAATTTTTTCGTACATCGGGAAAACTCGTTCGTCATCTATATAAAACATTTGGAATTCGGGTTGTATTTTTATTCCCTGGGCATTATCTTTTATTCTGTCAAGTTCATAAGACCATTTTTCATAAAACGGATGTAAAGATGCAAATTTTATAAATCTTTCCGGATTTAAACGAAACAGCCAGTTGTTTATATGTTCCACTTGGTCAGGCCTTGAAGCAACGGATGCTATTACACTTTTTGTAATACCGTTTTCATCCATCTCTTTTAAAACATTTTTTTCAACAGGGACAGCAGTCATCGGCATTTTAAAAGATTTTTCTAAATATTCTTTGGCCTTTTCGGCAATTTTGTCAGGCCATAAATGAGTATGAAAATCTATTATATCCATGATGAATAATTATACTACTAAGAAATTGAAATGTAAACAATATATATTATATGTTGAACTTATAAATGTATTGACTTAAAAAAAAGTTTTAAGTATAATATCTCCATTGTAATTACTTGAGAGGGCCTGTAGCTCAGTTGGTTAGAGCACTCGACTCATAATCGAATGGTCGTAGGTTCAAGTCCTACCAGGCCCAAGTAAAGTTCTTTAAGAGTAAAATAAGTAAAGGAAGTTCCGTAAGCAAATATGAAATTTGCGATTCGGACACTGCCCCGCAACGGTAATCAAAAGAAATTTTGTAGTCCGGTCTATTACTTGTTTTTAGTTTGAACTGTTTCTTTTCTATGGGAAAGGAGATTGTTTTTGCAGTTTAGAGTAACCGATTTCTTATTAGAAACCGGTTTTTTTTATTTTTTTTAGAGGAAATATGATTATCGTAATAACCGGTAACGGTAAAGGTAAAACAACATCTTCAATAGGTCAAATAGTTAGAGCTTTGGGACACAATCAAAAAGTTTGTTTGGTTCAACTTTTTAAAGGGGAAGATTTTTACGGAGAACAAAAAATTTTAACCAAACTTGAAGGCCTTGATTTCTTTTCTTTTGCTAAAAAGCACCCTTTTTGTTTTAAAGATATAACAAAAGAACAAACAGTATCGGAATGTAAACAGGCAACGGATAAATTAAAAGAAATTATAAACAATAACAAATATAATTTGATAGTTTTGGAAGAGTTTAATATAGCAATAAGAGACAATTTCATAGAAGAAGATTTGTTGATGGATATTATAAAACGGTTGAACGAAAAATCCAATGTTGTTGTAACGGGAAGGGGCGCAAGTCAAAAACTTATAGATGTTGCCGATTTGGTAAGTGAAGTAAAAGAAATAAAACATCCATATAATAAAGGTGTTCCCGCACAGGAAGGAATAGAATTTTAACGACAATTTATAATTTATAATTTACAATTTATAATGTATGAAGAAAATTTTATTTGTATTAATATTGTTTTTCGTTGTTACAAATCTGTTTGCGGAGTACAAAAGAATAATTTCTCTTGCACCGTCTGCTACGGAAAGTTTGTATGAATTGGGAATAGATGAAGAATTAATTGCAAACACGGTTTATTGTTCCGACGGTAATTTTAAAAAAGAAAAAATCGGAACGGTAACGGAACCCAACATTGAAAAAATCATTTCACTGAATCCGGATTTGATTATAGCCACAAAAGAAGGTAACTATAAAACGGTTATAGAAAAAATGATCAGATTAAAATTAACCGTTTATGTTATGGAACCGTATTCCGACTTTGAAGATGTTTGTAACAATTTTCAAACACTTGCGGATTATTTAGGTAAATCGGATGAAGCAAAAAAAATAATAACGGATGTAAAAGAAGAAATTTTAAATTTAAGTAATGAAACAGTAAACAAAAACAAAGAAAAAATATTTTGGGAAGTAGGGGCAAATCCCATATTTACCGTAGGGAAACAAAGTTTTGTTAATGAATATAACAAATATATAAACGGAATAAATGTTTTTGAAAATATAGATATGAGATATCCGAACATAAGTGCGGAATCCGTTATAGAAAAAAATCCCGACATAATATTGCTTGTTAATATGGGAGATGTAAGCGATCAGGAAATTTATAAATGGAACAAATATAAAAATATAGCGGCGGTTAAAAATAACAAAATTTATTTGTTGGAAGCGGATGATATATTTACACCGACACCGAAAAAGTTTTTGAACGGAATAAAAGTTTTAAGAAAAAAGTTGAATATCGGGAAAAATGAATAATATTTTTAAGTTCTTATTGTTGTTAATAGTATTGGTTATAACATTTATAATTGCGATGATATCGGGTATAAGCGATATATCGGTTATTGAAATGTTAAAATCTTTATTTTCAACCGGTGACGGCAACACTTATACAATAATAAATCAAATAAGATTGCCGAGAGTAATTCTTGCTGTAGTTGCAGGTGCGGGCCTTGCCTGCAGCGGCTGTGTTTTTCAGGGAGTACTCAGAAATCCGTTAGCGGATCCGTTCACGTTGGGTATTTCCGGCGGTGCGGCTTTCGGTGCCTCTATAGGTTTTGCTTTCGGAATAACAAAATTATCTTGGATATTTTTACCTTTGTTAGGTTTTTTCGGTGCATTGTTGTCCGTAGGTTTGGTTTATATACTGAACATGAAAAAAGAGTTTGATTCCAATACCATGATACTTTCCGGTGTGGTTGCAAGTTATATTTTTTCTTCCGCGGTAATGTTGGTGTTTTCAATATCGTCTTCGGATCAACTGTATTCCGCTTTTATGTGGCTTATGGGAAATCTTGCTTTTTTTGATGAACGACTTTTACCGATGGTAACAATATTAGTGATTATCGGTGTTATAATTTTATGTTGTTTAGGTAATGTTATAAACATAATAAGTTTGGGCAACGAAAAATCGAACTCGTTAGGTATAAATACGGCAAGAACTGTAAAATATATTTTCTTGTTAAGTTCGTTAATAACGGCATGCATTGTAAGTTGTTGCGGAGTTATAGGTTTTGTGGGACTTATGATACCGCACATTACAAGAAAGTTTGTAGGAAACAATAACAAAATATTAATGCCTTTTTCCGCTGTTGTCGGTTCAATATTTTTGTTGATATGCGATACCGTAAGCAGAACGGTAATTGCTCCGGTGGAAATTCCAATAGGAGTAATAACAAGCATAATCGGCGGTTTGTTTTTTGTTTTCTTACTGTTAAGAAAAGCAGGTAAAATATCTATATGATAAAAATAGAAAATGTTTCATTATCTTACGATAAAAGAACGGTTCTTGAAGATATAACTTTGAACTTAAAAGAAAAATCTTTTATAGGAATTATCGGCAAAAACGGAACAGGAAAAAGCACATTGTTAAAGTCGATAGTCGGACTGTTAAAGCCCGTAAAAGGAAATGTTTTTATTGACGATAAAAATATTTATAAGATGAAAAAAAATGTTTTGGCAAAAAAGATTTCTTTTATGCCGCAAACAATGCAGTTCGATTTTTCTTTTAATGTAAAAGATTTTGTTATGTTCGGAAGATATCCTTACACAAATATGTTTAAGTTGGCAAGTGCGGAAGATTTTAAAATAGTTGAAGATGTAATGAAACTTACCGAAACGTCCGAATTTGTTGAAAGAAACATAAACGAGCTTTCCGGCGGGGAAAAACAAAAAGTTTTGTTGGCGCAAACATTAGTTCAACAAACTGACATTATTGCTCTTGATGAACCGACATCTCACCTTGATATAGGCAGCCAGGCAACGATATTTAAGTTGTTAAAAATGTTGAACGAAAAATATAATAAAACAATTATTACTACGGTTCACGATTTGAATTTGGCGGGAGAATTTTGTTCGGATATAGTTTTTCTTGATGATAAGAAAGTTATTAATTTCGGACCTGCAGAAAAAGTTTTAAATTATAAAGATATAGAAAAAGTTTATGATGTAAATGTTGTTGTTCATACTAATCCGGTATCTAAAAAGCCTGTAGTTATACCGGTATATAATTAGAAGATTGTAAGAACGGATGTATGGAAACAACAATTTGTAATTATAAATTATAAATTGTAAATTATAAATTGTCGTTTTTAGTTTTCTTTATTTTCGGTTGACCATGGGAGCGATAGAGGCAACCTCCAATAAAAAAACTAAAAACAGTTGAAGTTTGCAGTTAATTATAAATTGTAAATTATAAATTATAAATTGTCGTTTAGTTGTTGTCGTTAATTATAAATTGCCGTTTAGTTGTTGTCGTTAATTATAAATTGTAAATTATAAATTATAAATTGTCGTTATAACGGTGTACGGGAAAGCCGTGAGAATCGGCTACAGTCCGGCTACTGTATTGAGTGCGGTAATTA
>JAEEGK010005072.1_pt1 | contig 31896 bp, 32 predicted proteins | sample 8958771 | NCBI WGS metagenome assembly JAEEGK01 (sample SAMN16246547, study PRJNA631951) | gut metagenome | biome: gut microbiome; feature: rumen; material: SC-attached | host: Bos | place: Iran: Karaj | collected 2018-10
CAAGAGCCTCTTCTTTGCCTTCATCATCTCTGCCGTTCCCTCATACTTCGGCTACACCGTCGAGGGTGGTTCGGTGAATGTCGGCAAGGCGTCCACCGATGCTGTCGTCATGTCGAGCGTCCTCATCCTCTGTTCAGATGTTTTCCTAACACAATTGCTGTCATGATTGAAGTCAAGAACCTATATAAGAGCTTTGATGAGATTGAGGTGCTGAAAGACATCTCGACCGTATTCGAAGACGGCAAGACCAACCTCATCATCGGACAAAGCGGCAGCGGCAAGACCGTGCTGATGAAGAACCTCGTAGGCCTGTACGACCCCACCCAGGGTCAGATACTCTACGACGGTCGTGACTTTGTGCGCATGTCGAAACAGGAGAAGGTGCACATGCGTCGTGAGATGGGTATGATTTTCCAGGCAGCAGCACTCTTCGACTCACTCACTGTGCTTGAGAATGTGATGTTTCCGCTCGACATGTTCTCTACGATGAATCTGCGTGAACGTAAGCAGCGCGCCATGGACTGTCTCGATCGTGTCAACCTGGTTGGAGCCGAGGAGAAGTTCCCCGGCGAGATTTCCGGCGGTATGCAGAAGCGCGTAGCCATTGCCCGTGCCATTGCCCTCAATCCGAAATACCTGTTTTGTGACGAACCCAATAGCGGCCTGGACCCCAAGACCAGCCTTGTTATCGACGACCTGCTGCACAGCATCACGCAGGAGTTCAAGATGACCACCATCATCAACACCCACGACATGAACTCCGTCATGGGTATTGGCGAGAACATCATCTTCATCTACGAAGGCCGTAAGGAGTGGCAGGGCGTCTCTGCCGACATTATGCACTCTACCAACAAGCGTCTCACCGACTTCATCTTCGCTTCCGACCTATTGAAAGAGATGCGAGAGGCCATCACCCATCAGCCACAGAAATAGGAAATACGCAAAACATAAATCTACAAGATTGTCATCAGCTCTGTCAAAGCTGTGACTTCGTAGTCGACGGGCTCTTCGGCAGGATAGTCGGGGAAACGGTTGAAGTAGGCTGCATCCAGACCGGCACGCATAGCTCCAAGAATGTCGGTCTGCAGATTGTCGCCAATCATCAGGGTGCTTTCGCGATGAGCACCAGTCTGTTGTAGGGCATAGTCGAAATACCCAGGGGCTGGCTTGTTGTAACCGGCATCCTCGCTGAGGATGATGGTGTCGAAATAGTCGAAGAGTTCACAGGCCCGCAGCTTCTTGTACTGTACCTCGTGGAAGCCGTTCGAACACATGTGCATACGGTAGCCCTTGGTACGGAGATAGTCCATCAGCTCTTTGGCGCCGTCTACCAAGCCTGGCTTGTTGGAGCAGAAATCAAGGAACAAATCGCTGGCCTCTAAGCAATATTGCTCTGTCGGTTCCAGTCCGTCACCAAAACTGAAAGGACGGCGGAAACGTTCAACGATGAGGTAGTCGCGGGTAATCTCACCGCGAGAATACCGTGTCCATAGGTCGATATTCGCTTTCCAGTATTCGTCGTAGAACACTTGGGGGACAGGGAAATACTGTGCAAGATGGAGAGCGTCGAACAACTCGCGCAGGGCAATCTCAGCATTGCCATGCGTGTCGTACAGTGTGTCGTCGAAGTCCAGAAATAGGTCGGTGTAATGTTTCATCTGATTATTTGAAGAAACGGGCAGCAATTGCCGCCCGTTTCTGTTAAATGCCTTAGAATCTTGTCTTATGCGAAAGGATTCTCGGTGGGGTAGTAGTCGCCCTTCGGGAAGTTGTAGTCGATCTCGTCCACGGGGATACCCATGTACTTGAGAACCTCCCACAGGTACTTACCCTGGTGGCCGAACATAACAGCGCAGTGGTGTGGGTAGTGCTTCTCGATGAGGACGTGACGGTAGAAGCGGCTCATGTTCTTGATGCCGAAGATACCGATAGAACCGAATGAGCGGGTAGCTACAGGAATAACCTCGCCCTGAGCGATGTAAGCGCGGAGCTTGGTGTCGGCAGTAGACTGCAGACGATAAACAGTAGCCAGACCGGGCTGGATGTCACCCTCCAGGGTACCGTTGGTAACCTCAACAGGCAGGGCGCGGGCCATAATGCGCTGGAAGCACATCTGACAGTTGCAAACCTTAGAAGAAGCAGTGTTACCGCAGTGGAAGCCCATGAAGATTTCCTTGTCGGTATAGGTGTCGAGAGCGAACTTCTTGCCCTTGATGCTCTCCTCGTACATGTCGCGAGGAACGGTGTTGTTGATGTCGAGCAGAGTAACAGCATCCTGAGAGATGCAGGTACCGATGTACTCTGACAGTGCGCCATAGATGTCAACCTCGCAAGCTACGGGGATGCCACGGCTGGTCAGACGGCTGTTGACGTAGCAGGGTACGAAACCGAACATGGTCTGGAAAGCGGGCCAGCACTTGTTGGCCATAGCCACGAACTGACGAGAGCCCTTGTGACCCTCAATCCAGTCGAGCAGGGTCAGCTCATACTGGGCGAGCTTAGGCAGCACCTGAGGAATCTTGTTACCGTGACCAAGCTCCTTGGCCATGTCAGCTACAACACCGTCGATGCGTGGGTCGTTAGCGTGCTTCTGGAAGGCCTCGAGCAGGTCGAGCTCTGAGTTCTCCTCAATCTCAACATCGAGGTCATAGAGGGCGCGGATAGGAGCGTTACAAGCCAGGAAGTTGTTAGGACGGGGACCGAAGCTGATGATCTTCAGGTTCTGCAGACCAACGATAGCGCGAGCGATGGGCAGGAACTCGTGAATCATCTCAGCGCATTGAGCAGCGTCGCCAACGGGCTCCTCGGGGATGTAAGCGCGAGTCTTGCGCAGAGAGAGAGCCTGGCTAGCGTTCAGCATACCGCAGTAAGCGTCACCACGACCGTCAATCAGGTCGTTCTGAGTCTCCTCAGCAGCAGCGCAGAACATAGCGGGACCCTGGAACCAGTCAGCCAGCATGGTCTCAGAAATCTCAGGACCGAAGTTGCCGAGGTAAACGCACAGAGCGTTACAGCCAGCCTTTGTGATATCCTCGAGAGCCTGCTTAGCGTGAATCTCGCTCTCAACGATGCAGATGGGGCACTCGTAGATGCCTTCCTTACCGAACTTCTTTTCATACTCGGCGATAACGGCCTTGCGGCGGTTAACAGCCAATGACTCGGGGAAACAGTCGCGGCTAACAGCCACGATACCGATCTTGATTACAGGTACATTGTTCATGTTAATCTTTGTTTAAAGTAATTGTTTAATTGTTAGAAAATTATTCTCGTTTATTTTTCAATTCTTCAATTTTTCAATTTTTCAATTTTCACAACCACCGGCTGCTCGACCTCTTTCCTCCACGCCTTCAGGTAGTCGAACCACTCTTTGGCCGAGTGGTAACCGAAGTCCTCGTTGGCAGAGGTGTACGTCACCTTGTAGTGCATCTTGCGACCCGCCACCTTTATTATATATGCGTAGTTGTCCTTGTTGGCAGGTTCCTCGCTGACGATGTTCTCTCTGGGAACCAGCACGGCCAGACCCACGGTTTCGCGTTTCCACTTCAAGGTGTCGGTAGCGGGGTAGTCGGTACCCCAGCAGGCGCGAAGACCCTTCTTGTCGCTGAACTCCTCAGAACCCTTCACATTGATGATGCCGGTGGAGAAGCGGTAGTCCGTGACGTCCTTGTTGAACAGCACATCGACATCGGTGTCTCTGTGGCCGGCAAATTGGGTGTAGCGGATGGTCATGTTGACGGGTGATGTCTGATGACTGATAGGTGATGTCAGTTGCCAGCCGCGGTCAACCAGCTCGACGATGGTGCGCAACGGTCCGTAGCTGATGATGCGCTGAGTGCGGCTGCGAACGGGTTCTACGAGTGTGGGCTGCTTGCCATCCCAACCACGGAAAGCACCGAGTCCGAACGTCTGACCCACCCACAGCACGTCGTCACCGTAGCCGCGTGCTTTCTGGTCATCGTCGGTATAGAACTGGGTCTCTTTCAGCTCCAGCTGCTTGTGGAACTTGCCGTACAGGTCCAGCGTCTGGCGGGCATCAAAATAGATGCGGATACCGTTCAGCTCGCTCTCGAAGTCCACACCATGATGGTGTTGGATGTTATAGGTATAGGCGGCATCGCCACGGGCGGTAATCGCCTCGATATAGTTGTTCTGCTGGTTCTTTTTCAGCTTCTTGTCCTTGGAGTTGCCCAACACCATCTCAGCAAAGACGCGGGCAGGGTAGGGACGCGGCTCGCCTTCGGTATAGAGGGTCACCGTATAGCGCTTCTGCTCCTTCTTGCCCAGGTCAGCTAGGAAGCACAGCTCATCGAAGGTCTCGTCCTGATTCAGATCGTCCAACTGACAGGGAATCTCCTGTCCCTCGCACATGACCAGTGCCGAACGGATATCCTCTCCGTAGTCCTTCAACGGAAGCACCACGGGCTGGTCGTTCCGTGCTTGTGCAGACGGATTGGTGACACTCACTTCAATGGTTTTCTGGGCCTGGACCTCTGAGGTCTGCAGGGCCATCAAGGGTAGTGCTGCGTAGGTCAACAGCCAATGGAATATTGTACTTTTCATGCTACGGATAGTCGATAACAGCCACAAATTTACTAAATTCCCCAACCAATTTTTATCTTTTTAGCAAAAAATTTGCTATTAAAAATATTTTTTAGTAATTTTGCATCGTATTTTTAAGAAAATTAATGTTTTCCCGTTAGTAACGTGCAGAAAGTTTACGGAATATTGGTCGTGCTGATGCTGGTCTGCGTCGGTTGTCAGTGGCAGTTGAAACCCGCTGATACGGATGCTGCAGGCAAGCGTATCGGTATCCAGCGTTTCGACCGTATAGAGATGCTCTATCTCACCACGGGCGACTATTCTGCACTGCAACAGATGAACACCTATTTTCCCACAGAGACGCGTATGCTCATCGAGGATATGCTGCACCTGGGACAGGTCGATGATCCGGCCATCAATACGAAGTTCCTGTTCTTCTTTCAAGACTCCACACTGCAGCAGATGCTCAACGACGTGCAACAGCAGTACGCCAACATGGACGATGTGGACGAACAGCTGTCGCTGGCGTTCAAACGACTGAAGGACGACCTGCCTGACATTGCCGTACCGACGGTCTATACGCAGATAGGCTCCTTCGACCAAAGCATCATCGTGTCGGGTGGTTCGCTGGGTGTCAGCCTGGACAAGTATCTGGGCACCGACTATCCGTTCTATGCAGACCACTACAGCGAGCAGGAGCGCCAGCTGATGCACCGTGGAATGATTGTGCCCGACTGTCTGAGCTTCTACCTGCTGAGCATCTATCCCTTGCCAAAGGGTAATGTGCAGACGGATCGCGACAAGCACATGGGACGCATCATGTGGGTGGTAAACCGACTGATGCAGAAACAGGTGTTCGAAAACGACTATGTGGACGAGGCGGCAATGTACATGAACCATCGTCCACACACTTCTTTACACGATTTCCTCAAAGACAGAAAAGACTGATTATGGCTGAACAGAAGAATACCAAACAACGCAGGCAGCAACCTGTGGATAACACTTACGCACACGTACAACCCCAGGCAACAGAGATAGAACGGGCCGTGCTGGGCGCCTTGATGATTGACAAGGATGCCTATGCGGTGGTTTGTGAGACACTGCTGCCGGAGAGTTTCTATGAACCCCGCAACCAGAAGGTCTATCAGGCCATCATGGAACTGTCACTGAAGGAGCGTCCCGTGGACATCTGGACAGTGACGGAACAGCTGGCCAAACAGGGTGACCTGGAGATGGTGGGTGGTCCGGGATACATCACGGAATTGTCGTCGCGTGTGGCTTCATCAGCTAATATCGAGTATCATGCGCGCATCATTGCACAGAAGTCGCTGGCGCGTCAACTGATATCGTTCTCCAGCAACATCCAGACAAAGGCCTTCGACGAGACGGTGGATGTGGACGACCTGATGCAGGAGGCAGAGGGTTCGCTGTTCGAACTGGGACAGCGCAACATGAAGAAGGACTACACACAGATAGACCCGGTCATCAAGAATGCGGTAGATGTCATCCAGAAAGCGGCTGCCAATAAGGACGGCTTGACGGGTGTTCCTACGGGTTATCATAAGTTGGATGATATCACCTCTGGTTGGCAACCATCTGACCTGGTGATTATCGCTGGACGCCCTGCCATGGGTAAGACGTCGTTTGCGTTGTCTATGGCAAAGAATATTGCGGCTGACTATCAGGTGCCGATGGCGTTCTTCTCTCTTGAGATGTCGAACGTGCAGCTGGTAAACCGTTTGATATCAAACGTCTGCGAGATTCAGGGTTCGAAGATTCTGAATGGTCAGTTGCAGCCCGACGAGTGGGACCGCTTGGACAAGCGCCTGAACAACCTGTTGGGTGCTCCGTTATATGTGGACGATACACCTGGCTTGTCGGTATTCGAACTGCGCACCAAGGCACGTCGCTTGGTACGTGAACACGGGGTAAAAATCATCATGATTGACTACCTGCAGCTGATGAACGCCAACGGCATGCGCTTCTCGTCACGTCAGGAGGAGGTTTCTGTCATCTCGCGTTCGCTGAAGGGTTTGGCAAAGGAGTTGGATATTCCCATCCTGGCCCTCTCGCAGCTGAACCGTGGTGTGGAGAGTCGTGACGGATTGGAGGGTAAGCGCCCGCAGCTCTCTGACCTGCGTGAGTCGGGAGCCATCGAGCAGGATGCGGACATGGTGCTCTTCGTGCACCGTCCGGAGTACTACCATATCTTTGAGGATGACAAGGGACGCGACCTGCATGGCATGGCACAGATTATCATTGCCAAGCACCGTAAGGGTGCTACAGGCGATGTGCTGCTGACGTTCCGTGGTGAGTTCACGCGCTTCGAGAATCCTGAGGACAAACAACTTCGCAGTACCAAGCATACAGACGATGGTGGTGGCGAAATCCTGGGCAGTAGAATGAATGATGGTATGCCTACAGATCCCAATGCTTCACCCTTCGAACCGGGGGATGGCGCAGGTCCCGCACCGTTCTAATAAGCGTTTTCTTTCGTTTTGTCAGTGTGTCCAGCGGTTTTCCCGCTGTTTTTTCCTATATCAGTGTGTGCAGCGGTTTTCCCGCTGCATTATTGTTTCAGTAGCGCCTTTGCATTAGCAATGGCTGCTTCTGACACATCGCTTCCGCTCACCATTTGGGCAATCTCCCTGACGCGTTCCTCATCGCTGAGCAGGTGCATGCTGCTGGTAGTACCCTGTGCTGTCTCTTCCTTCGATACGCGATAGTGGTGACTACCCATGGCGGCAATCTGGGGTAGGTGTGTAATGCTAATCACCTGACGCTCAGCCTGACCCATCTCGCGCATCATCTCGGCCATCTTCTCAGCAATCTTGCCACTCACACCCGTATCTATCTCGTCAAAGATGATGGTGGGCAGTTTCACGGCACCACTAATCATGGCCTTCAGCGACAGCATCACACGGGCAATCTCACCACCGGAGGCCACCTGACTGACGGGCTGGAGTGGGGTAGAGGTGTTGGCAGAGAAGAGGAAAGCGACCTGGTCCTGACCACTCTTGCCCAGTGCAGATGCCGTGATGCTGACCTCGAAGCGCACATGGGGCATACCCAGTGGCACCAGTCGCTGCTGCATCTGTTTCTCTATCTCTTTGGCGGCCTTCTGACGTTGCTTGGTCAACTTGTCTGCCTGCTGCTGGCACTTGCCTTTTAGCTGTTCGCACTTGGCCTCCAATTCTGCCATGGCTTCATCGCTATTCTCAATGGCATTGAGCTGTTTACCCAACAGGTCGCGCTGGGCAACAAGTTCTTCTACGCTATCCACATGGTATTTCTTCTCCAGGTCGTAGAGTAGGTCCAGACGATTGTTCAGACGGTCCAGTTCTGCAGGGTCGAAATCGGTACGCTCCAACAGACTGCTGACCTCATCAGCAATGTCTTTCAGTTCGATATGACAACTCTCCAAACGCTCTGCCAACTCACTGGCAGCAGGCAACACACGGGCAATATTCCGCAGGGTCTGATACGATTGTCTGACGTTATCGACAGCCCCTTGCTGCTCACCATTCAGATGACCATCAGCCTCATACAATGCTCCCTTGATATCTTCCGCATGCGACAGCATATCGCTCTGTTGCTCCAGCTCTTCTTGTTCACCATCCACAAGGTTGGCCTGCTGCAACTCCTCATACTGAAACTGCATAAAATCAGCCTGCTGACGGTTCTTCTCAATATCTTCCTTCAATTCTTGCAGCTCCCTATTAACTGTTTGCAGTTGACTATAACTCTCCTGATAGTCAGCCAACAGCCCCTGGTTCTGCGCAATGATATCCACCACACTCAGTTGGAAGTTCTGTTTGTTCAGCAACAGGTTCTGGTGCTGTGAATGGATGTCCACCAGTTGCTCACCCAGCTCTTTCAGCATCGACAGAGCCACAGGGGTATCGTTGATAAACGCACGACTCTTGGTGGCGCTTATCTCTCTGCGGATAATGGTATCTTCCGCATCGTAGTCTATGTCATTCTCCGTAAAAAACGGCTGCAAATCATATCGCGACAAATCGAAGTGTGCCTCGATGGTACACTTCTCTGCTCCAGTCTTAATGCTCTTAGAATCAGCACGTTGACCCAGCAACAGACCAATAGCGCCCAAGATAATACTCTTTCCCGCACCAGTCTCACCAGTCAATACCGAGAACCCTGAATACAACTCAATATCCAGCAGGTCTATCAGTGCATAATTCTTAATATATAAATGCCTTAACATGAATAATTCTCAATTCTCAATTCTCAATTCTCAATTCTCAATTCTCAATTCTCAATTAGTGAACACGTTCACTCTTTTATCTTATCCCATGCATTACTCTGCGACGCATTGAGGTTAAACAGGATATTATACACTGCCTCTTTCTCTTTCTGCGTACCCTTTCCCTTATAGATATTCGCCAACTCGTCACGCTTGTAGTCGGTCCATATCTGGGGCAACAGACTCAGGGGCTTGTCCTGGTGGGCCTGCTTCAACAGTTCCAGGGCCTCCGACACATTGCCACGTCCACGTTCTGCATTGTTGCTCATCTCGTCCAGTCCCTTGCGATAGTAGTCGTACTGCAACTGTCGGAAGGGCTTCATGGCCTCGTCCAGGTAGTCGTTGATGATGGCGAAACGGTTTCGTGAGTCCTCAAAGGCTTTCCACCCGGGGAATCCCAGGTCCTGCGCATTATTCGTCAGATTCATACACCTTCTCAGTACTTCTGTTCCTGCCATGGGACCAAAACTATCCAAGTCCAGACCGATAATTAGATAGGCATAGTACGCCATCAGGGCCGTCAACTGGTTGTCAATCATCTCCTCGTTGAAGTTCAACTGGTCAAACTGCACGAAGTCGAAGTTAAAGTCCCCATCCTTATTATTATATAAGGTGGAGGTGTAGGCAGAATTATACACGGGTCTGTTGGCCTGAATCATTGCAGTACACGTAAAACGGTTGTTGCTCTTGTCGTATTTCTGTACGGTGATGTTAAAAGTGACGTTGATGCGCTCATTCTGCTGAAACTGCAACTCAGTCCACTGCTTGTCGTTCATCCATTGCTCCAGTGTCTGTTGCAGATTCTCGAAGACACTCTTATCCGAACCCTCAACCTGCGAACTGTTGATGGTCACCTTCACCAGCAACTCCTGTGCCGCCACATTCGTTACAATGAATAGCTGTAATATGATATAGATAACCTTTCTCACCTCTTCCTTCTTACATCATCCTTCTTACATCATCCTTCTTACCTCTTCCTTCTTCCCTCATCCTTCAGCCTTCTCTCCAGCTCCTCCACAATATCTCTGGCTACTTCCTGCTTCGACTTTTTCTCATAGTCGCGCTGGCCTTCTTTGGAGATAATGCTTATCTGGTTCTCGTCCGACTGGAAGCACGTTCCTTTGTTCTGCAGCGAGTTCAGCACAATGAAGTCCAGGTTCTTCTTCTCCAACTTCTTCTTGGCATTCACCTCTTCATCGTTGGTCTCCAAAGCGAACCCAACCATCACCTGTCCTTCCCGCTTCATCTTCCCTAGTGCAGCCGCAATATCAGGATTCGGCACCAACTTCAGTGTCAGCCCCTCCTCTTCAGAATCGCCACTACTCCCCCTCTTTTTCGAGGGGGCTTCTCCTTGGCTCTCTTCTTCAGAATCGCCACTACTCCCCCTCTTTTTCGAGGGGGCTTCTCCTTGGCGCTCTCTCTTTATTTTCTCCTTCGCCTGCTGCTCCGGCCTAAAGTCTGCCACAGCAGCACAAAGTATCGCTGCATCACTGCTCTTAAACGCCTCCGTGGCTGCTTGGTACATCTCCTCACAGCTCTCCACATCAATCCGATGGATAGTCTCAGAGCACTTCAGACTGACGGGTCCAGCCACCAGTGTCACCTCAGCGCCTCTTCGTGCGCATTCTTCAGCCAGTGCGAAGCCCATCTTCCCACTGCTATAGTTCCCAATAAACCGCACGGGGTCTATCTTCTCATACGTCGGCCCAGCGGTTATCAGCACCTTCTTTCCAGTCAAAAGACCGTCCTTGCTTTCTCGTAGGGCATGGCATTGCCATGCCTCTTGCTCTTCTTGGCTTTCTCGTAGGGCATGGCATTGCCATGCCCCTTCGCCACTACTCCCCCTCATTTTTGAGGGGGCTTCTCCTAGCTTTTCTTCCAGTATAGCCACTATCCTTTCCGGCTCCTCCATTCTTCCTTTGCCTTCCAGTCCCGATGCCAGGAACCCTGATGCGGGCTCAATGATGGTATTTCCAAAGCTGACGAGTCGCTTCATGTTCTCCTGCGTGCTGGGGTGCTTATACATATCCAGATCCATGGCTGGCGCAATGAACACGGGGGCCTTCATCGACAGATAGGTGGTGATGAGCATATTGTCGGCAATACCGTTGGCCATCTTGCCAAGGGTCGAGGCCGTACAGGGCGCGATGAGCATGGCGTCAGCCCATAGTCCCAGGTCTACGTGCGAGTTCCATGTGCCATCCCTCTGTGCAAAAAACTCGCTAATCACGGGCTTATGGGTCAGTGCCGACAGTGTTATCGGGGTGATAAACTCCTTTCCCGCAGGGGTAATCACCACCTGCACCTCAGCACCAGCCTTCACCAGTCCACGGATAATCAGACACGCCTTATACGCGGCTATCGATCCCGTAATTCCCAGTACAATCTTCTTCCCTTTTAACATCTTTCTGTACTTTTTCTTTATTAGTATCCCCTCCTTTTTGGATTGCGTGCAACTCCCCTCACTTTTGGGAGGTTTCTGTACTTTTTCTTTATTAGTATCCCCTCCTTTTTTGGATTGCGTGCAACTCCCCTCACTTTTGGGAGGGGCTGGGGTAGCCTTCTATTTCTGCGCCTCTCTCAGCCTGATTCTTGTCAGCACCTGCTTGGTGTTATACGTGAAGTCCCCACCAAGTATCCAGCTATAGTACCCTGGATCCATGCGCAACACCTGTGCCACAGGCAGTCCCTTGTGCTTGCCGAAGTTAAACACCTCCGTACGCTCACCATTGACCTCTGCCCACACAATACGTCCGGCAAAGTCCACATTGTCGTTGACCTTCGAGAAGTCTGCCAGGGCCTGCATATCGTTAGGCAGCACGCGCTCTGTGGGGTCTTCCCCAATCTCGCGCTGGTGCTCTTCGGTATAGCAGTCCAACTCTCCCATCAGCACACGATAGGTGGCCTCGGTGTCCTGGTCTGCACGGTGGGCCTCGAAGTCATCTTCCATCCTTCTGCCACAATAGAACTTATAGGCGGCAGCCAGATTCCTGCGCTCCATCTTGTGGTAGATGGTCTGCGCATCTATCAGTCGACATTTCGAGAAGTCAAAGTCAATACCTGCCCTCAGGAACTCCTCTGCCAACAGGGGCACGTCGAAGTGGTTGCTGTTATAGCCTGCAATATCCGAACCGGTAAACACCTCACAGATCTTGCTGGCCAACTGCTTGAAGGTGGGCTTGTCCTTGACGTCCTCGTTGGAGATACCTGTCAGGGCCACCACCTCATCGGGAATGGGCTTCTCGGGATTGATAATCTCATTACCCCTCTCTTCTCTTCCGTCGGGGTACACCTTAATATATGATAACTGGATGACACGTTCCTTGACAATGTCAAGGCCCGTGGTCTCCAAGTCAAAAATCACCAGTGGTTTCTGTAAATTCAGTTTCACAATTTAATTTTTAATTTTTCAATTTTTTAATTTTTCAATTTGAACGATTAGCCGTTCTCGGTTAATCGTTAATCAACATCGGCATCATCAGCATCAGTACATCCTGGTTCTCAGGCTGCTCAGAGGGCAGCACAAGTCCTGCACGACTGGGGTCTGCCAACTGCAGGATGACATCCTGACAGTCGAAGTTGCTAAGTATCTCAATGAACGAAGAACCCTTGAAGCCAATGCTCATCGTCTGACCATTATACGAGCACGACATACGCTCGGTAGCGGTCTTCGAGAAATCGTAGTCCTCAGCATCCAACTGCAGAGTACCACCTTCCACATGGAATCGGATCAGGTTGCTGGAGTCGTTGGCGAAGGGCTGTACACGACGCAGGGCAGCCAACAGGGTCTGACGGTCTACAGTCAACTGATTGGGGTTGTTCTGCGGAATCACGCTGTTATAGTTGGGATAGCGACCCTCAATCAGTCGGCAGATAATCTCACCATCGCCATAGCTGATCTGGGCATTGCGCTCATCAAAGCGGATAGTCACATCACCACCGTCCTTACCCAACAGGGCCTTCAACAGTGATGCGGGTTTCTTAGGCAGGATGAAGGCAGCAGGCTGCTCGCTCTGGATGCTCAGCACCTTGTTGCGCACCAGCTTATGACCGTCACTGGCAACAATAGCCAGACACTCTGGCGTCAGGTCGAAATAGATACCGTTCATCACGGGGCGCAGCTCATCCTGGGCGGTGGCAAACAGCGAACGGTTGATATTCTCTGCCAGCAAAGCATTGCTGATGACAATCTCATTGGCACCATCGGTGATGTCCTGTGCCTGCGGATACTCGTCAGCATTCTCTACGGGCAGTGAGAAGAGACCGTTCTGGTACGAGATCTTGGCGATATTAGCGGTCTGGTCCACATCAAAGGTGAGAGGCTGCTCGGAGAAACCCTTCACGGCCTCCAACAGGTCGTGGTTGCCAATGGCAAAACGTCCGTTACCGTCTGATTCGCTCAACTCCAGCTGGGTCTTCATCACGTTCTCGCTGTCTGAAGCGGTCAGGTAGAGCATGTTGTCCTGTACGTCGAACAGGAAATCGGCCAGAATGGGCAGTGAATTCTTACTGTTGATAACTCTCGAAAGAGCATTGAGTTTGCTGCTTAGCGCAGTGCTGGATACTGTAAATCTCATGAGTATTTATATTTTAGTTATGTTCGTATGTGCGTTAACGGACTACAAAAATACAAAATAAGTTGGTCAAATGCAAAAATATTTTCAGAAAAATGATGATTTTAAAATTATTTTCCGTAATTTCGCAGTCTGAAACAAAAAAATCGTATAAAAACAACAAATAATTATGGAATTAACAGGTAAGATTATTGCAGTAATGCAACCCCGTAGTGGCGTTTCTCAGCGCACGGGTAATTCGTGGATGATGCAGGATTATGTCATGGAGATCCCAGGACAGTATCCTCGTCATATGGTTTTCAATATCTTTGGTGAGGATCGCATCAAGCAGTTCAATATCCAGATGGGCGAGGATGTCACGGTGTCGTTCGATATTGATGCCCGTGAGTTCAATGGCCGTTGGTATAATGATATCCGTGCCTTCAACGTGGTTCGTGGCGCAGCTCCTGCAGCCGCTGGTGCTCCTGCTCAGGCTGCTCCCTTTGCCCAGCCCGCTGCTGCACCTCAAGATGCTACTTCTCCCTTCCCACCAGCTCAGGAACCGGCAGGAGAGGGTAGTGCTGACGACCTCCCCTTTTAGGATTACCTTCTAAGGATTCATACACGACTACATCTTTATATTATAAAAAGGTGTAGTCGTTTTCTGTTAAAATAATTTAATTATTGTATGCTTCCTTAAACTTTGTCGGCTATTTGTCTGATTGATTCATTTTTTATGCGTACCTTTGCAGGATGAAATGCCCTGTTCGTATCGAAGAGGGCACATAGCGCTTGGAATAAAGCAATGGATGCAAGTGAGATGCCAATAGATAATGGTACGACAGCGCTGGGCGTTGGCGAAGCCGTAGGCGTTCCTGAACGACACTGGTACGTGGCGTTCGTAGGCCCTAATGCTGAGAAACAGTCACGCGACCGTTTGCTCCGTTTGGGCTACGAGGCCTACGCTGCCACACAGGAAGAGGTCCACCATTGGAAGAACGGGAAAAATAAGAAGGTAGAGGTGGTGGTCATCACCCAACTGCTTTTCATCCACTGTACGGAGCCTGAACGTAAGGAGATTGTCAATCTCCCCTACATTCGCAGCTTCCTGGTCAACAAGGCGGCCAAACCTAATCAGTATGGCATCCGACCGGTAACCACCATTCCTGACCAGCAGATGAAGATGCTACAGTTCATGCTCTACAAGGCAGACAGTCCCGTGCAGTTTGTCTCTGCTCCTGTCAAGGTGGGCGACAGCATCCGTATCGTCCGTGGCGACATGAAGGGGCTCGAGGGCGAGGTGGTCGAACTCAAAGGTTCTGAAGAGCGCTACCTGGGCATCCGTCTCAGCCTGCTGGGTTGCGCCCTGTTGCACATCTCCCTGACTGATGTAGAAAAAATAGCATAAATAAGTATATGAAAAGAATTTATCTCATTTTGTTCCTGTCCCTGACGGTGGTCGTTACCACCTTCGGACAGCGCTTGACCGACGAGCAGGTCACCTCTCTGGCTGTCCAGCAGAAGAAGTCGGGCATGTCGGAGTCTCAGATTGCTTCTAATCTGCTGAAGCGTGGTGCTACCATGGAGCAGATCCAGCGCATGCGTGCTCAGTATGCCAAACAGATTACCAAGGCTGGCATGGACAATACCGTGGACAATGCCATCGGTGACGCTCAGGAGCGCATGCGTACCAACAAAGAAGTGTCTGACGGTGGCGTGGTAACCAGTGCCACAGAAGATGCACCAGAGGTGGTGGAAGAGCCCCAGACAGAGGCTGTTACACCCCAGACTCGTCGCGTCTTTGGTCGTGACATCTTTAATAACAAGGCACTGACCTTCGAACCGCAGATGAACATCGCCACACCGCAGAACTATGTCCTGGGTCCTGGCGACATCCTGGTCATCGATGTCTATGGTGCCTCTCAGGAGAGTCTGAAGCTTACGGTCAGCCCTGATGGTGACATCACGGTTCCTGACTATGGTCCCATTCAGGTCAGTGGACTGACGGTGGCTGCTGCGCGTTCGCGCATTGCCAGTCGCTTGGGCAAATACTTCCAGAGTTCACAAATCAAGACCACACTGGGTCAGACGCGTTCCATCCAGGTCAATGTGATGGGCGAGGTGCGCACACCGGGTACTTATACTATCAGTGCCTTCGCCACTGCCTTCCATGCACTCTATCGTGCCGGTGGTATCAGCGAACTGGGTACCTTGCGTAATATTAAGGTGTATCGTCAGGGACGCCTCTTGACGGTCATCGATGTCTATGAGTTCATCCTCAATGGTCGTCTGGCTGGTAATGTACGCCTGCAGGATAATGATGTCATCCAGGTGGGTACCTACGATTGTCTGGTGGATATCGCAGGTAGCGTCAAGCGCCCCATGGCTTATGAGCTTCGTGAGGGCGAGAGCCTCTCTACCTTATTAAAATACTGTGGTGGCTTCTCTGCTGGTGCCTGCAAAAACACCTTGCGCGTCAATCGTAACTCAGGTCGTATGAAGAGTGTGTTCAACGTCGATGAGTTCGACTTCTCATCCTTCAAACTGGTGGATGGCGACGAGGTCTCTGTCGATGCCATGTACGACCGCTATGAGAACATGGTCGAAATCAAGGGTGCTGTATTCCGTCCAGGTATGTATCAGTTGGGCGAGAAGGTGTTCAGCGTCAAGTCGTTGATAGAACGTTGTGAGGGACTCACCGAGGAGGCTTTGACCAGTCGTGCTGTCATGCGTCGCATGAAACCTAACCGTACGCAGGAGGTGCTGACCATCAATCTGGAGGGCATCCTGAATGGCAGCGAGGCTGACATTCCCCTGCAGAACGAGGACGTGCTCTTCATCCCCACACAGGCTGACCATAACAACCTCCGCACCTTGACTATCGAGGGTGAGGTCATCTTCCCCGGTGTTTATGAGTATGCTGACAATATGACCATTGGCGACTTCCTCCTCCAGGCTGGTGGCCTGACGGATGCTGCCTCTACCGCCAAGGTCGATGTGTCGCGTCGCTTCCATGATGCTGGGGCCAAGACAGCGGGTATGGATATCGCCAAGACGTTCTCTTTCAATATCGATGAGAACCTGCAACCCATAGAGAACCCTGACTTCAAACTGGAGCCTTACGATATCGTGCAGGTGCGTCGCAGCCCTGTCTTCCAGGATCCTATCACGGTGACTGTCGGGGGCGAGATTGCCTTCCGTGGCACTTATACCATGGAACGCAAGAACCAGCGTCTCAGCGACTTAGTACACGCTGCTGGTGGCATCGTCGAGGGTGCTGACATCCGTGGTGCCCGACTCATGCGTAAGATGAATGAGGATGAGAAGGCACGTATCCGTTCTATCATCCGTATGGCGCGTCAGACGTCTGGCGATGCCGGCGACTCTATCTCACTGAGCAAACTGGCCCTGCGCACCACTTATCCTGTGGGTATCCACCTCGACGAGGCGCTGGCTAACCCCGGCACCACAAGGGATATCGAACTGATGGACGGTGATGAGCTCGTTATTCCTCGCTTCAACCATACCGTCCGTATCTCTGGTGACGTGCATACGCCTAATACGGTCGCCTTCGAAGAGGGTAAGGGCTGGAAGTTCTACATTGAACAGGCTGGTGGCTTTGGTGACCGTGCCAAGAAGAAGGGTACCTACATCGTTTATCAGAATGGTACCATGGCCATGGCCAAGAAGGGTAAGATTGAGCCGGGCTGCGAGGTCATCGTACCGACCAAGGCCAAGAAGGACAACACCAATCTCAATCAGTGGCTTGGCATAGGCACTAGCATGGCTTCGCTGGCTACGATGATTGCCTCTATTGCAAATCTCTTGAAATAACCTCATCTTCAGCATATTACGATTATGGAAGAAAACAACATACCTCAGGAAGAGTCTTCTATCGACTTCATGAAGATCTTCCAGGATATCAAGAAGTATAAGAAACTGTATTATAAGGTGCTGGCAGTGGCTGCCGTCCTGGCGGTCATCTATACCCTGAGCCTGCCTAACTATTATCAGGTGACGGTCAAGCTCAGCCCGGAAATGAGCAGCAAGCGCAGCACCAATTCGCTCGCTAGCATGGCAAGCATGTTTGGTGTAAACTTGTCGAGTGGGGCAGGGGGCTCGGAAGCACTCTTCCCGACACTCTATCCTGACCTCATCAACAGTGTCACGTTCCATACCACCTTGTTCCCCATCAAGGTTCACCGCGACAAGGAAGACAAGGTGATGACCTATTACGACTACTTGCTGAACGAGCAGAAGGCGCCCTGGTGGTCTGAAGCTATCGGTGCCACTACCAAGGCTGTCTTCTCCCTGTTTAAGTCATCAGACATCAAACCTCAGACATCAGTTGATCCTTTCCGTCTCACTCCCAAACAGACGGCTATCGTCAAGTCTATGAAGAACCGCATCGTCTGCGATGTTGATAAGAAGACCATGGTCATCACCATCGATGTCACCGATCAGGATCCACTGATTGCTGCCGTCATGGCTGACTCTGTTCAGCAGCGCCTGCAGGACTTCATCACCGACTATCGTACCAAGAAGGCCCGCAACGACCTGGAATTCAGCCGCAAGGCTTTTGCTGAGGCTAAGCAGCGCTATGAGACGGCCCGCCGTAAATATGCATCTTTCTCTGATGCCAACCAGCGCATCTTCTTGGAAACGCTGCGTAGCGAACAGGCCAAGCTCAGTCAGGAACTGTCCATCCAGTCCCAGGTCTATACCCAGGCCTCTGCCCAGCTCCAGCAGGCAGAGCTCGATGTACAGCGTGAGACGCCCGCCTTCACCGTCCTGGAACCCGCCACGGTTCCCGTCCGCAAGGCCGGTCCCGCCCGTGCCAAGATGTGCATCATCTTCCTCTTCCTCGCCTTCCTGGGCACCACCGCTTACGTCCTCTACAAAGAGGATGACCTCAAGCCCCTCCTCGGCCTCTCTTAGCGTTCCGCGGTTCCCTGCTCCGCTCGCGCGTCGCTGTTCCCCGCTTCACCACCGTGCCCTGCGCATCCGCGCAGGGTCCTCGCTTGCGCTCCGCGGCTTCCCTCTTCCCTCTTCCTTCTTCCTTCTTCCTTCTTCCGTCTCACCGTTTCCATGAAACCCCTGCTCCCGCTCCTCTCTGTTTTGCTCTTGCTCTCCTGCGAGAAGCCCATTAGCACCGAGGATCCAGCGGTCAGCGGGTTCCCCGCTGACAATGGCAACCTGACGGTCACCATCCCGGAGCTCCCCGAGGCCCAGCGCCTCAATTTCGCTGTCTATGACATGGCGGGCACCCGCATCAAGCAGGTCAACCAGCAGCAGGGCGACAAGTCCTTTGGCAAGGCCTCTTTCCAGCTCGATGCTGCCAACTACCAACTCGTGGTCCTGACACATTCCAGCAATGGCAACCCCACGATGACGGACCCTCATAAGATCCGTTTCTCCAACAGCCAGGGCTTCACCGACACCTTTCTCTATTACGACCAGCTAACGGTCACCGCTGACCACCAGGACCTCTCAGCCGTTCCCCGTCGCATCGTGGCCCTCTGCCGTTTCGTCATCACCGACGATTACCCCGCAGACGCAGCCTCCATGCATTTCTACTACACGGGCGGCTCAGGCACCTTCGATGCCGCCACTGGTCTTGGCAATGTCAACAGCAAACAGGAAGCCAAGTTCGACGTGACTAACGGTCAGAAGCAGTTCGACCTCTACACCTTCCTGCACGATACTGAGGGCACCATCCATCTCGTGGCCACAGCACTCGACGCTTCGGGTGTCGAGCTCCTCCAGCGCGACTTCGAGGTCCCTCTCAAGCAAAACGTGATAACAACCCTCACGGGCGCCTTCTTCGCGCCCTCAGCCACCGATACCGATGGCATAACCATCCGTCTCAACACCGACTGGTACGGAGAGTACCACCTCTCCTTCTAACTGGCTCCGCGGTTCCTGCGCTTCTTCCTGCGCTCAGCGGGTTCCCCACTGTGCTCAGCGGTTTGGCCGCTGAGAAAAAATAGTAACAATAACCCAAATTAAATAACAATGAAAACTAAATTTTCACTAATCGCAGGCCTTGCCCTGCTTGCTGCCAGTTGCAGCAGCGACCCAGAAGTACTTAACCCAGAAGAAGTAACCGCTCCCGCACCAGAAACCCTGGTCCCGATTACAGTACATGTCAACGATTTCTCCATTTCCATGACGGAGAATGACGGCACGTCAGGTCAGACACGAGCTGCTGTCCTCCCCGAGAATTATTCACCAGTCAATACCGTCATGCTCGCGTTTTATGATGCCGAGGGCACCGAGGTCTATAAGACCACCCAGGTGAGGAATGACGGCACTTACACCACCTTTGGCGAGTTCACTGCCAACCTGCAAGTCGGTACCTACACTATGGTAGCCCTGGGCTACGCCCATTTTAATGGCGATGAATTCACCCTGACCAGTCCTACGCTGGCAGGTTACAGTACTGAGCGTCCCCGCGAAACCTTCTGCCTGAAACAGGATGTCACGGTGACTGCTGCTGCTCCCCTGGACCTTGATGTTACCCTGAACCGCATCAGTGCCAAGTTATGGATTTACTCTACGGATGGCCGCCCGGCTGGTGCCACCAAGATTCGCACCACCTTTGCCAAGGGTGGCAAGACTTTCAACCCCTCTACAGGCTTATCGCTCACCGACGCAGGCTTCACCCAAACCAACAACCCCACCAGTCTAGTCGGTGCCACCATTGGCATCAGTTGCTTCCCCTTCCTGGCTACTGACGAGGAGACCATGAACGTAACGATCGAGGCGCTGGATGCCAATCTCAACGTCCTCTTCACCAAAACTATCGAGAACGTGCCCTTCAAGCGCAGCTATATCACCACTGTCTCTGGCCCCATCTTCACCGCCAGCTCCTCATCCGTCGGCATGAAGCTCAGCACCGACTGGAGCGAATTCGATCCCATCACATTCTAACGCTCAGCGGTTTCCCGCTAACCGCTAACCGTTAACCTTTAACCGTTAACCTTTAACCGCTCTGCGGCTTCGCCAGTGTGCTCAGCGGTTTTGCCGCTGAGAAAAAGTATCCCCTATGCTGCGACAGTGTCGCAGCCTGATGATTATGATATATTACCCCCTCCTTTTTTCCCCCAACCTCCACTCCGTTGTCTGGGGTGGCCACCAGCTCCGCCCCTACAAGGGCCTCCCCCCTTCTGATGACCCCATTGGCGAGAGTTGGGAGGTCAGCGCCGTGCCCTCCAGCACCAGCATCATTGCCAACGGCCCTCTAGTGGGCAGAGATTTGGTCTCTGCCATCTCTGAATCCCCTGATGCCATTCTCGGTACGAAGGTCAACGAGCGTTACCATGGCCAGCTGCCCTTGCTCGTCAAGTTCATCGATGCCAAGCGCGACCTGAGCATCCAGGTCCACCCCAATGACGAGATGGCCCAGCGCGAGCACGGGAAGATGGGCAAGAGCGAGATGTGGTATGTCATCAAGGCCGACCCAGGCGCCCACCTCTATGCCGGCTTCAAACAAGAGATTACCCCCGAGGAATACTATCAGCGCATCCAGGACGGCACCATCATCGAGGTCCTCGCTGACCATCTGGTCAAGGCAGGTGATGTATTCTACCTCCCTGCTGGCCGTGTCCATGCCATCTGTGGTGGCATCCTGTTGGCCGAGGTCCAGCAGTCAAGTGATGTCACCTATCGCATCTTCGACTACAACCGCCCTGGCATGGATGGCAAGCCCCGTGAGCTCCATACCGAGTTGGCCGCTAAGGCCCTCGACTACCATGTGGAGCGCAACTACCGTACGGAATACACAGACACCACCAACCGGGCCGTCCAAATCATTGACTCCCCTTATTTCAGCGTCCGTGTCATGGAGATTACCCAACCCTTCCACCGTAACCTCCTCAAGTACGACAGCTTCATCATCTCCATGTGCCTCGAAGGCGACTGCACCCTTCACGTGCGCAGCACCGGTGAAGACATCCTCCTCAAGGCTGGTCATAGCACCCTCATCCCCGCCTGCATCGCAGACTACGACGTCCTCCCTCTCCACGGCACCACCCGCCTCCTCGATGCCTTCATCGACAACATGGATCGCAGCCTCACCTCCCAAGTCACTCGCTTCCTCCATTTAACCCAGAAATAAATAGTTCCAACATATTGTTGGATTAACCGAAATGCCAAATAATATAAGCTGGCAACGGTACTGAAGAGCGAGCGCACAAGATGAGACAGGATATTATAAAGAATATAAAAAAACTCGGAAAAACACGATAAGTTCCCGATTTTTTTCGTATCTTTGCAAACAAACATAGAAGATTATGATAGTCACAAGTAATACAGCAACAACAAATCAGCCCACAAAGTCAGTCTCCACGACTGAGCGCGTGATGTCTAACACCATGTCTGTCGACGAGTATTTTGACGAGTTGATCACACAGGTTCGAGAGGACTATGCAGCTGTATAAAGTCAGAATCAGCTTTGCAGCGCGTGCTGACATGGTTGAGTTGCGCAAGTTTCTCAAGGCTATGATGACCGAAGAGGGCGCATAATGCTTGGAATAAAGCAATGTATGCAAGTGAGATACCAACGGGAAACAGTACGACAGCGCTAGGCGCTGGCGACGCCGTAGGCGTTCCTGAACGCAAGTGATAGTAACTCATCCCTCATCCCTCTTCCTTCAAACTTCTTCCTACTTAATCTGAGATTATGGACGTACAATTTGACGAGATGGAGGTGGCTTTTCTGCAAGAGTATAGTACCTTGCATCCGCTGCCTGAGCGTGATATGACTCCCGATGAACTGTACGCTGCCATCGAGAAGGAAATCGATTACATTTACGCACAAGGCTGAGATACACTATGTGTGACAAAAGATGATGATACTAAAAGAGTACATAAATGTTAAGGATGATAGACTGATTGATGGTCTGACACCTGTTGTTCGGATGATGAATCAGATAGAGAGTTCTAGCGAACAGGAGGTGACGATTGATTTCTCAGACACTCGTTTTATCTCCCCTGTCTTCGCTTTATCACTTATTGTGTATCTAAGTCGAAGCGGTAAGCAAATAGCTTTTACGAACGCTCCTGAATACATTGAACGTATAGGACTAAGCAGCAGTGGAATTAAGCCCGACATGATGAGGCAGACTGAGTTCTTGGCTGAGTTGGAGAAATATGCCTCTAAAACCTATATACCCATCATCGATTTTGCTGCAGGACGCAATAGCGATGCTAAAGAAGCAGTATCCTCTATAGTAGAGAATATGATTATCCAGCAGTTGAACATCAGCCCTAATGTTGCGAATGGCTTTAAATACATGATAGACGAGACCTTAGACAATATTACCGAACATTCAGAGTCGGACAGAGGCTATATCTTTGCTCAGGCATATCCAACCAAGGGATTTTTGGATGTTTGTATTGCTGATAGGGGAGTGAGTCTGCAGGGCAGCTACAAGAAATTACCCGGCAATGAGATTGCTTCAGATATGGAAGCAATCAAAGCTGCCAATAGAGGAATTTCCAGTAAAAATCTTCCTGATGCAGAAAACCGTGGTTTCGGTATTAGAACCTCTAAACAAATGTTGATACAAGGATTAGGAGGACAATATTTGATGATTTCTGGTAGCAGTCTTTATATAAAGACTCGCAACTTAGACACCTTTTACTCAATGCCCCATGCATTACGTTGGAATGGAACGATTGTTGCTCTCCGTATACCATATCATTCAACAACGTTTAACTATATTAACTACATTGAATAACATGAAGAAAATAGATATCGCAGCCATCCTCTCTCCAGACCTGAAATCCAGAATGCGTGCACAGGATTTAAAGGTACTGATAGGCAATAGTGGTGTAGATGCAGTGGAAATGGATTTTCAAGGGGTGAAGTTCGCTACACGCAGCTTCATAGACGAGTTTTATAATCTCTTTCTCAAGACTCCCGAGGCCAATTCTTTCCGCGTAGAGCTTATCAATGTTCCAGCTGATATTAAGGCCATGTTGGATGCAGTGAGTCGTACTCAGGTACGTGCTAAGGTTATTCCCTCGCAGTCTCAGGAAGTCTCATTCAAGAGTGTTAAAGAGTTCTTGAACTACTTTAACACATTAGTGTTGTAAGTCAAATAGTAAAGTGACGAAACCGTTAAGGAGCAGATTCTGAAGGTGCTTCCATAGTTATCAGAATTATATGCAATATGAAAAGAATTCCTATTCTAAGAAATGGAGCTGCAAAGGTAAAACAACCGTGAACCGTGAACCCAGAACCGTGAACCGAGGTCGTTTGGCATCTCTGATGTCAGAGGACGCGAAAGCGGCCGCCTCTATTCATGAACTGAGTTATGACTTCGCTTGCAGAATTACGCGACTCTTCCAGTACTTGACAGAAGATGCAGAACATAAAGAATACGTACAGTCAAAGCAGATATATAGGAGTGGTACCTCAATAGGCGCCAATGTTAGGGAGAGCAAGCATGCTCAATCTGAAGCCGACTTCTTAAGCAAGATGTCAATAGCCTACAAAGAAGCAGATGAAACTGACTTCTGGCTTAACCTCCTTCACGACAATGGCTATCTCAACGATGACCAATTTGATTCACTAAATAATGATATTGACAGAATCCTAAAGGTGTTGGCCTCTATAGTAAAGACAATGAAGGAAAAGATTGAGGACGGGAAAAGGAAATAGGAATAAGGTCCTGGTACGCTAAGGTAAGGTTTTGAGCTCTAAGTTAAAGTAACCCTTAACCCTTCACCTTTAACCAGAATTTGACCCTTAACCCTTAACCCTTAACCCTTCACCTTTAACCAGAATTTGACCCTTAACCCTTAACTCTTAACCCTTCACCAAGGTATCAGCCTTCAGCCATCACGCATCTGACATCTCTGCCGCTAAGTTACAAAGAATTTTTGAAATACGCAAGTTAATACGAATATTGGCACAATACTGCCATAAGAATGGAGGTGCATTGATATGATACTTTATCACGGCTCAGATCACATTATAGAAAAGCCTGTGTTCGGTGAGGGCAAGTCCTATAACGACTACGGACGGGGATTCTATTGCACCGAGCATGTTGAACTGGCCAAGGAATGGGCGTGCGCCACGGGTGGCGACGGCTATGCCAACCGATATCAACTGGAAATGGGTGGGCTGAGTGTACTCAATCTCAATACACCGGAGTACAACATACCCAAGTACATACAGCGTGACGAGGAAGCTCGCGGCAAGTATCGTACCATTGCTACTAAACCCGTAGCTGAAGACGCGACCTACGTGATAGATATCATCAGAAATAATTGGAAGAATGGCCAGGGCATATAAGAAGACATATCTCAACGGAGCCATGCGCAACCTTGCCGTGATGATGGATTGCGGTGTGCGTAAGTACGGCTACACGATAGGCGAGTTCTACCAGAAGTTCTTGTCTAGCTGTGTGTCACGCCAGTTTTCACAGGGCAATCCCCGCTATCTGGTAGGCATGTCAGGTGCCGAGTTGGCCGATTTGGTCGTGCAGGAGTCTGGCGGCAGTATTTCCGACAAGAACGACGGCACTTACACCACCGGACCTGAGTATTGGGCAGGTTGGGTGCTGGCATACTACCAGTGGCTGTCACGCCGTAGTTTTGCCTTCATGCAGCGCAAAGGCCTTGGAGCCGATACAGTCGTAAGCATGTATCATCCCCTTCACGAGGCCGACCTCTCCAAGTTTGCCGACGTTGCCGATGGCATTACAAGACAATAATCCATCTTCCATCTAACATCTTTACGACATTCATCAGACATCCGGGAAATTAAGCCTTTTCCGCTCATTTCTATACAAAGGCACGATTAAGCAAGAGAAATGTGAGCTTGCTTAAACATTTCCGAGCGTGAGTGCTTTCGACTTTCAGGTCAAAGGTAGTACTTTTCCTCCAAATACGCAAGGGCGTTAAGATTCTTTATCCCCAAATGGTGAAGGAATGTTAATTACAGTGGTGCTAAGACGGGGGCTGCAGTGGGGATGACGGAGACGATGACGGGAAACGACGAAAAAACAGGGAGCGGACTTTAAGGATAAAATCCGAGCGAAACTGAAAAGCCTTGTGTTTGATAAGAAAATAAATAGGGTTATGGATAAGATAAACTTCTACTGGCAAGTATACAAGAATCTTGAGCGAGAGTTTCTCTCACTGGCCGAGGTTATCCATATTGATGACCATCAGTTGGAGAATGTCTATTCTATGTACATTGCAGACTTGTTGATGCATTCTTCAGTTGAGGTGGAATCTTTGTCGAAACACTTGTATATGGAGAATGGTGGCCAAAAGACAGACTCAACCAAGATGCAATTTGACACGGATTGTATAGCCCACCTGAATTCTCTATGGAATCTTGAAAGTAAAGTTGTACTGGTTGTATCTCCGATTCTCTTCCTTGAAAAAGATGAGAATTTGATACTAACACCTTTGAAAGATGCTCATTACAAAAAGCCCAAATCGGCAAAATGGGAGAAAGCATATCAGGCAGTTAAGCATGATAGGGCTAAGGCATTGAAACCTTGGGGTAAACTCATATATCTTCTGCACTCTCTAGCTGCACTTTATGTGCTAAACATTTACAATAGAGCTGCATATTATTCGAATCTTTCTGATTTTAAAGGAAGTAATATTGACTGGGGGCTGGGTTCAAATTTGTTTTCTGTAAAAGTAAATGTAGAGTCAGAAAATCATTCTATACGTGAAGGCTACAAGAAAAAGGCGGACTTTGATGAATGTATTTACTATACTAAGCATACGGATGGTTCGAACCAAGTGTTAAAAGATATTCTAGAGAATATTGATAAAAAAACCAACGTTAAAAGCCTTGCTTTATTATTAAAGAAAGCGGGTATTGACACAATAGATCAGTTCGATACTCTGGAACCAGAAGTAAAGCAGGAACTAGTTAGTTCAATAGATGGAACTAAATCGAGAGTCTATAAAGAAATGCTAATAAAGCATAGCTCAGAAATGAAGAAGGCTGTAAACGAGATGGTTATCGAGGCCGTTTTGAATAAGAACCAATATTGATAGTAGAAAACTACAATGTCAGAATATAAATACTTAGACCGTTTTCCACAGCCGTTGAAGGAGAGCATTGTGCAGAACAGGTGCCTTCCTATCATTGGTTCAGGGTTCTCCAAAAATGCGGAGATTCCGAAAGGGCACAGTATGCCCGACTGGGTAGGTCTTGGTAGGGCTTTTGCGGATGAGATGGATGCCTACAAGTATAGTAGTACAATAGATGCTATCTCTGCTTACGAGCACGCCTACTCCCGACCGATTATGGCGGAACAGATGAAGAAATTTCTCCTGTCGGGACAAGTGAAGCCAGGAATGACACATGAGGCTTTTTGTCGACTTCAGTTTGATATTGTATGTACGACCAATTTCGACCATCTACTGGAAGATGGATATAGAAAGATATCGAAGCCATGTCGCGCCATTATCAGTGAGAGCCAGTTGTCAATAGCTCCTATGAAGGATGAGTTGACGTTATTGAAGTTTCATGGCGACATAGACCATCCTGACAAGATGGTAGCAACAGAAGAAGACTATGACAAGTTCATAGACCAGAATCCGATGTTGGCAACCTATCTTTCAAACCTTCTGATAACCCGAACACCGCTATTTATAGGCTATAGCCTTGACGATGATGATTTCCGTCAAATATGGCAGATCATAAAAAGCCGTCTTGGTAAAATGGTACGCCAGGCTTATGTTGTTATCGTCAACTGTTCAGAAACAGAAAGGGCACGCTATGAAAGGAGAGGAGTAAAGGTTGTGAATATTGAGGGCGATGTTAAAGATTATCCTCAGATACTAACGGAATTGTTTAATGAAATAAAATCATATTGGGATGATAATGTAAAAACAATAGGAGATAATTCTTCCTTGTCAGAGTTAGCTTTGCCTAAGGGCTCTCAGACCAGACTTTGCTTTTTTACTGCCCCTATCATGAGTATGTCCTATTATAAGGATGTGTTCTTCCCGATAGCGTTGAAATATGGCTTTATTCCGATAACAGCTGATACGGTTATATCTAATAGTGATAACTGGATGGCAAAGGTATCCTCACTTATATCCAAAATTGATTATTTCGTTGTGGATTTAAGCACGCAGAATACCCTTTATGAGTTTATTCAGATATCATCAATGAACAAGGTTAAAGATAATATTCTTGTTATAAAAGACGAAGGTTATATAATACCCAATAAAAATTCTTATCAGGTTATCACAAAAGAAAAGGACTTCTTTGAAAAACCAGAGCAATATATAACAAAAGTCGAGAATTGGTTTAAGAAACTCTCAGACAAGGTTGACAAAAAGAGTCTTGATGAACCCAATAGGTTGTTAAGGAAGAACGAATATAATGCTGCGGTTATTTCTGCAGTCATTCAATTAGAAGTTAAGTTACGAAAGTTAATCAAGGGAATAACCGGCGACAGAGTATTTGCAAGAGGATTTCTAGAGTTGACCAAAATTGCTGTTTCGAACAGAGTAATCAAGGAAGATGACATGGAAAGACTTAGGCAATGGTCATATGTACGCAATCAATTGGTTCATTCCGAAATGAATTTAGACGAGCAACAAGCCACATCATTAGTTAATGAGATAACCTCTTATACTGAGGGTATTAAAGATAGATGATAGCACGTGGAAGAGGGTTATGCTTCACTCAGTTATGAAAATTGGGAGAAAAGGATTTTGGAACCGATTATCAGTTAATCCAGCCTGAATTTAACGAAAAGAAAGGTGATCCCGTCTTTGGCGAATTTCTATTCTTTTCTGTAATTTCTGCGATTTCTGCGAAACATTAAATTATTACCGAGAACGACAAGGTGATCAAGGAACCGTCCCCTAATCTTGAAAGAGGCAGTTTTTCTTGACAGAAGCACGGCTCCTGACATAAGCGGCGAAGGTGTACAAAAACAAAACCTATAGACTTAATGGCCATATAATGAACAAAAACGTAGTTTATGAGATACAGGGATGCATTAGAATTTGTTGAGCAGAAACAATCCTTAAAAGGAACTGTAGACGAGAAGGGCTTTTTGATTGGCGACATAATTGTTGTTCCATCAGAAAACCATAAACGTGATATGTTCTTGCGCGATTATACTCTTAATGGTAGTAATGCATTATGTACATTTTATGATGACGAAGATGTGGAGGTTTGGGCAATAGATACTGCCTATTTGGAAAAAGCGAATGTATTGTTCTATAACAAATTGGCGGATTAAGATGTATAAGTGGATATATAAATTGCTTCGTATAAGGAGGGTAAAAGATGTTTTTACTCCAGGTAAAGCTGCGAAAGTAAACTATATAGATAGACCCAAAATCGAGGAAAGTATATTCCAAGCTTTCCATAATACAGGCAAGCAAGTTATCATGTATGGAATGTCTGGTAGCGGCAAGACGACTTTGATAAGGCATTATTTGGATACGAAGAAAATATCATATATAGATGTTCATTGTACAAAGGAATCAACATTCGAGAAGATACTTCTTCAGGCATTTGACGACTTGAATCCTTACTATACAAAATCTCGTGTACACGGCAAAAAGGTTACCGTTACAAATTCAGCAAAGGCTGATTATAAAAAGATATTATCATATAGACGAGATTATGAAACAACTCAAAGTGAAGAGTATTGTCTAGAACGCTCATTACCTCCTCAGTTGTCCGCACAAAATCTGGCAAGGTTAATGTGTGAGGCGAATTTAATATGGATTATAGAAGATTTCCATTATATGGATATCAAAGAGCGCGAATTATTGGCAGATGTATTCAAGATTTTTTCTGATGAGGTAAACAATTATGAGGATACATTAACCAAGATAGTTTGTATCGGAGCAGTAGGAACTGCTGATGAATTAATAAAATTAAATACCGATATACGCTTTAGAACTATGGATGTTGAGGTACCGTTATTATCAAATGACGAGATTAAAGAGATTGTCCTCAATGGATGTAGGTATCTGAATTTGAAGTTTGACAAAGAATTGGTGAATAAGATTCTGTTCTATTCTAACAGGATTGGACTTTTGGCTCATCAGTTGTGTTTCGATATTTGTATGAAGAACAAGATTTTTAGAACACAATTTAGAAGCAGGATTCTTAAACAAGCAGACTTTAATACTTCTATTGAGAATTACTTGAAAGCAAGTAAGGATACATTTGTTAAAACTTACGAGATAGCAACAAAAGATTCTTTAGGATGGTATATAATAAAGACTTTTTCAGCAACACCAAAGGAATCACTTCAGTTCCATACGATAAAAAATAAGGTATGCGCAGGGAAAAGATCTTTTTTGGATAAAGAGATTCAAGATAAACTTAATGAGCTTTCTAACAAAGACGATAGTATTTTAATATATGATGAGGATACGAAACGTTATTCGTTGTCGACGCCATTTTGGGGAGTTTATCTAAGGTATCAAATAGATAGGGAGAGAGCTGCAAGTCAAATCTCAAAGAAAAAAGGTATGCAAAGGGCAAAATTGTTAAGTCAAAATGATGATGAATCGGTAATGCTTAATGCAATATTGAAATATGAAGATGCTTTAGAGAAATCCAGTCAGAAATGAATCACGATGTCTTTCAGTTAGGGAATGTTAAGTAGTTCCTTGTTCGAAAAAGATAATTCTTTAATTCTAGGAAATGAAATCTGTTCGATCCGTGCAATTTGTGTTCGTAAAAGTTAATTATTGATGGCAAACAACATATTTGAACAATTTGAGGAAGCCTATTCTCGTTGGTCTATGCTAGACAAGGTCGGGAGGAAATGCAGCTTGCTAATATGTGGCAGCAGTTATGTACTACCTATAACCATATTATTCTGGTATGGCAGAGTAGGGGATATCTGACAGCTAATGAATACAATTATATGAATCAAATATATCAGTTGCTGATAGGCTTGAATAATCAGAAAATGGTAGTTGACAAGCAGCTGAGCGATGAAATGATGAAACGTCTTGTTAAGATGATAGTAAAGAAATAACTTTCAACTTGAGTAACCTCTCACCTCTCAACTTTCACCTATGGATAGTATTGTCCAACATAAGTCTCGTTCCTTTTCCATCTTAAAGATTGCAAAGAGTTTGTTATAATTCAATTAAATAATAAAGTATATAAACATGTGTATTAACAAAAAATCTCAGCAGCAAATTAAAGAAGCTGCAAGGCAAGTTGTACATTCTCGTGAATCTGCTTGCAGGTTTCTGAAGTCGGCTGGTATTATGACCTCAAAAGGAAATCTTTCTCCTAAGTATAAATAATGAAACAATTGTATTCTCACCGATCCCAATTGGTGCTTGGCTTTCATGGTTGTGATGCGGCTCTTGCAGAACAAGTAGTGTTAGGTAAAACCATGCTGAAAGAAAGTGATCATGACTATGACTGGTTAGGGCATGGTATATATTTCTGGGAGAATAATGTAGACAGAGCAGAACAATGGGCCAAAGAGAATTCTAAGTTGAAAAATTCTTCGATAAAGACTCCGGGAGTGTTAGGAGCCTATCTAGATTTGGGGAATTGTTTAGATTTAACCGACTCTGCTAGTCTTCAGTTATTGAAGATTCCCTACAATACATTAAAAGACTCATTTTCGCTCGCAGGATTGGACATGCCAGTCAATAAAGATCCATTGACAGTTCATTCAAGAGATAGAATTTTAAGGAAATTAGATTGTGCCGTAATTAACACACTCCACGAGCTAACACATAAAGCGAATTTACCTGCTTTTGATTCTGTTCGTGGGGTCTTTTGGGAAGGAGGAGAGTTATACCCAGGAGCAGGGTTTAGAGAAAAAAATCATATCCAGATAGCGATTATTAATCCTAACTGTATTAAGGGATTCTTTCTTCCAAGAGAAGATGATTCTAAGTATATTATTCCATAATGTACTTACACAACGGTGCCGTTGAAGGAGGAAATCCTGAAGGGTAAGGTCAGAATTATAAAATCAGACAATTCTTCAATTCTCTAATTCTTGGCAAATCGATTATCCGTGTTATTCGTGCGATTCGTGTTCAAAATATGCTCGTGCCAATTAACGATAAATTATATGGCTAATTACATGGTAATTAATGTTTAAAGATAGAACCTCTAATTTCCGTCTAATTTAACCATTAATTCTCTATAAATTGCTATGTTAGACCTCTTCAAGTACACTCACAAGGTTTACAAGATCATTGGTGCTGCAATGGCAGTACACTCTGAACTTAATTGGGGTTTATTAGAGGCGGTTTACCAAGAGGCACTACACCTTGAGTTGCTTGACCGCGGCATAGAAAATCAACGCGAACAGGAGATAACTGTGTATTACAAGAAACACGTGCTGGACAAGAAGTACAAAATGGATATTGTGGTTGATGATATAATTATTGAATTGAAATCAGTCACCAGTCTGGCTCCATCCCACCGTGCTCAGCTCTGTAACTACCTGCGGCTGACCCGCAAGCCATTGGGATTACTGATTAACTTTGGCGAGGAGAGCCTGATAGGTGAGAGATGGGCTTATGATGAGGAAA
>JAEEGK010005074.1_pt1 | contig 31884 bp, 29 predicted proteins | sample 8958771 | NCBI WGS metagenome assembly JAEEGK01 (sample SAMN16246547, study PRJNA631951) | gut metagenome | biome: gut microbiome; feature: rumen; material: SC-attached | host: Bos | place: Iran: Karaj | collected 2018-10
CAGTGATATTCCCAAGCAGGTCATACCAGGGAACAGCTCTTCCCGCCTCGTAATCTTCCATCTCCCCCGTGCCGGATATCGTCAGCACGCCTTCCGAGTCCAGCGTCCAGCTGAGGTTTTCTCCGCAGCTCCCTGAGGCGACCGTATCCGCAGCCGCCGCTCCCGCGGGCAGCAGGGCCAGCAGGAATACCAGCGCCAGCAGCGCCGCCGTACATCTTTTCATTTCGTTTTTCATAAGGCTTCTCCTCTCGCCGTATTTCCGGACCGGAAACGTAAAAAGCGATGTTAAGTGAAATACTCAACACCGTCCGATATGATATTTCTGCAGATATTATATACGATCAATACAGTTTTGCAAGCATTTAATTGTATTCGGGGGACTGTTACGCATGTTCGATCCGTGAACATGCGTAACAGTCCCCCGTGTTTCTCTGCCAAGGGCTTTGGCAGAGATCGTTTCATTATTACACGCGCCGACCGCGTATATCCCACAGCAGCCAGCCCATGCGGCAGTCGCTCACTTCTCTTACCGTGCCGTCGGCTCCGGCGGCGCTTTTCAGAAATTCGTGTACGGCGCGTATGTTTTTTTCCTCGTGCCCTTCCTCGTCCAGAAGGTATTCGCTGTAGCGCTCCGCGGTATTTCTGTCCGCGGGAAGGTCTATTTCTCTGTGCTGATCGTAATAGCTGCTCCGCGGACAGTATCCCCGCTCCCAGAGCAGGCCGAAAAGCGCGAAAAACCAATGCGAATGGCTCGTCTTTTCCCGTTTCGGCTCTCTTCCGAACACCTCGCGCATCACTCTGTCCTGCAGCTCGTTGCTGCTGCTCACAAAGCAGGAATTAAAGCACCATGCCCGGCTCATCGCCATCATATTGTCCAGCCCTCTTCCCGCCACGGCAGGGGTTATCGACGAGAAGACAAGGTCGAATTTGCCCCGCCAGCCGAGCTCGTCTATATCGGCCTTGGGAAAGTCCAGCGCCGCGAAGCGGGCGTTGTCCAGTCCCTGCTCGCGGCAGTAGCGGCTGCCGTACTCGGTCATGCGCCGCGAAAGATCCACTCCCAGAACGCTTCTCGCGCTGCGGGCGAATTCCGCGGCAAAGCGCCCCGGCCCGCAGCCTATGTCCGCCACGTCGCTTTCCGGCCCGAGCAGTCCCTCGGAGCGCAGGAAGGCCGCCGTATCCGTGACCCTGCGGCTGTGAAGCTCTCTCTCCCCCTCGCGGCGGTATTTCAGGTCCCACTCTTCGGCGCGCCGGTTCCAGCGCGCCTCATTTCCGTTTTTTTCGGCGCCGCGGCCGTTGTACCATTCATCTTCGAATATCGAAGCAAGCTCGGCATCGTTCATCGTCTTATCGCCTCCGCCGCGATCTGCGGCACATCGTCCCTGTTGCGCTCGTCCACGGTGATCACCGTGCCCGTTTTCGCAGCCTCCCTCGTCCAGGAGGGGAAGCCCTGTCTTATCACCGCGAGCACCGGTCTGTCCGAAAGCAGAGCCTCCGTCACAGCCTTTCTGAATTCCGCGGCGTCCTTTTCCAGAAAGCCGAGCTCGTCCATTATTATCAGCTCTCCGTCCCGGAGGGCGTTTCGCAGACAAAGGCTGCCGAAGCCGTCGAAAACGTCCGTGTTCCCCACCGGGCCGTCCTCACGCATGACCGCGGCGAGCCTTTCCGGAACGTACAGGGGCTCCTCGTCCCAGGGGCGGATATAAAGAGCGCGTTCCGTTTCCGTCCGGTAAAAGACCGTGGCAAAGCCCTTTGCTCTCAGCCCGAGCAGTTCAACTGCCGCTCTGAGCGCAAAGGATTTGCCCACGCCTCTCGCTCCCGTCAGAAATACGTTCATACGCCCGCCTTTGATTGACTATTGACTTTATCCGCTTTCACAGTTATTCTTATTGAGAAATAATATCATCGATCGTCCGGCGCGTCAAGAGCGGCTCTTTCCGCCGGCGGCATTTTTCGGAAAGGAAACTCCGGTGATGACAGGCGAAAAGCCACGTATCGGCGCGCGCTTTGCGGTTTTGTGCGCCGGCTTCATTATCATACTCATCGCGTCCTTCTTTTTGGGGCGCTACTCCGTTTCCCTGCGCGAGCTGTTCGCCCGCGGCACCTCCGCGACGGTGCTTTTCAACATACGCATGCCGCGCATAATCGCCTGCGTCGTCGTCGGCGCGGCGCTCTCGCTGGCGGGCGTATCGTATCAGGGCATGTTCCGCAATCCCATGGTGTCTCCCGACATACTCGGCGCGTCCTCGGGCGCGGGCTTCGGCGCGGCTCTGGGCATACTTCTGTCCTTCGGATATTTCGGCATATCCGTATCGGCCTTTCTCTTCGGCCTCGGCTCGGTACTGCTGGCCTGGTGCATCAGCCGCGTCAGCCGTCTCGACCAGACGCTGTCCATGGTGCTGTCCGGCATAGTTGTCTCTTCCCTTTTTTCCGCGTCGACCTCTTTCATAAAGCTCATCGCCGATACGGAGGATACGCTCCCCGCGATAACGTACTGGCTGATGGGCTCCATGGCGTCAATCAAATGGCGCGATACGGTGTTCGTATGCATACCCGTCATCATAGGCGCCGTCCCGCTCTTCCTGCTGCGCTGGCGCATCAACATACTCACCGTCAGCGAGGATGAGGCGAAGAGCCTCGGCGTGAACACCGCGGCGCTGCGCACCGCGGTGATCGCCTGCGCCACGCTCATTACCGCCGCGAGCGTCGCCGTGAGCGGCATGATAGGCTGGGTAGGCCTCGTCATACCTCATTTCTGCCGCCTTATGTTCGGCTACGACTATCGCAGGCTCATTCCCGCCTCGGCAATAATGGGAGCGGGCTTTCTTCTCGCGGTGGACGATATAGCCCGCGTCATAACCACCAGCGAGCTGCCGCTCGGCATACTCACTTCGTTCGTGGGCGCGCCCGTGTTCGTATGGCTCATACTGAAAGGAGGCGCCGCCCGTGAGCATTGAGCTTGATAACGTCAGCTTTTCCTACCCGAGCCGGACCGTGCTTGACGGCGTGTCGTTTACCGCGGGCAAGGGCGAGCTCATAGCTCTGCTCGGCCCGAACGGCGCCGGAAAAAGCACGCTTTTCCGCTGCATGCTCGGCTTTCTGCGCTGCGGCGGCAGGATAACCCTCGCCGGACGCGACATACGCTCCTTTTCCCGCGCCGAGGCGGCGCGGGAGCTCGCCTATATCCCCCAGGCCGTTTCTCCCGTTTTCAACTATACGGTAATGGACACCGTGCTCATGGGCGTTACCGGCCGCCTCTCGCTTACGGAAATGCCCGGCGAGGAGCACCGCCGCGCCGCGATGGAAATACTCGACGGCCTCGGCATAGCTTCGCTCGCCGACCGCGGCTGCGGTCAGATAAGCGGAGGCGAAAGACAGCTGACGCTGCTTGCCAGAGCACTCATCCAGAACGCGGGCATACTCATCATGGACGAGCCTACCGCCAATCTGGATTACGGCAATCAGTACCGCGTCATGGAGCGCATTTCCGAGCTGTCCTCGCGGGGCTACACCGTGATATTCTCCACTCACGATCCCAACCAGGCCCTCATGCACGCAAGCCGCGTGCTGGTGCTGTCGGACGGGCGCATAATGACCGACGGCAGCCCCGCCTCCTCGCTGACGGAGGAAACGCTCTCCTCGCTTTACGGCATACCCGTTTCCCGCAGGAGCGTCGATACCGAAAGCGGCGGCGCGCTCATATGTTTTCCCGGGAAATGATCATCTGCCCCGAAAAAATCGGCGGCGGTCTTTATTTGAAGACCGCCGCCGGACCGTATGCAGATTTATGCTTTGACCGTGCTTTCCTTTTCCAGCAGCTCGGGATTTTTCAGATATTTCTGAAACAGCTCGAAAGCATAGGCAAAATAATGTCCCGAGCATATCCTTTCGTCCATGACCACTCCGAGGGGGATGCAGCGTTCGAAAATTATCCCGTCCTTTGTGTGCTTCGGCACCTCCCGCAGATTGCCCATCGTAATGGCGACGCTCGTCGTGCCGAATTCGTAAACGTGGTGGTAAATGTGGTTCGCCCTTATGCTGGCAAGATCGCTTATCAGCAGGCTTGCGTGGAAGGGGCTGACGTCGAGCAGCGCCTTCGGCAGCAGGCCGTGCTTGTCGAAGAAGCGGGCGAGATTTATGGCGATACGCATGAGAAAGCCCATCTTCACGAATACGTCCATGGCCTTGTCCAGGCCGTTTTTTTCCTCCGTGCTTCTGTTGGTCTCTATGAAGTCCACTATTTTTTTCTGAACGGTGAAAACGTCGTCGTCGAGGTCTATCTTTATCTTCGACATGGCGCTTTCTCCCGAGGGCCTCAGCACCACCATTGAAACCGTAAAGTCATTATGCTCGTAAATGCGCTTGTTCACGACAAAATTATTTATCTCCGGGTACTCCTTCAGCATATGCGCGTACGCCGTCAGCACCAGGGCGAGATGACTTACCGCTCTGCCCTCCCTGCGCTTGGCGTTCATATACTCTCTCATCGGCGCCACCGGTATATCCACCGTGACCATGTTCATCGCGTCATATCTCTTTGGAAGAAAATGCGGGATGAGATAGTACATGCTTTCCTTGCCTTTTACGGGCTTTCCGTCTGCTCTCATTACTGCCTCCGCACCGTGAAATCGCACGAAAAATTCTTACATGATTATAGTTTTCGTAAAGTGACTTGTCAAGCGCAAGTAATTCCCACCGGGCGTCCGGACGCTTTCTTTTTTCTCTCCGCCGCTTTTCTTGATTTATCCCGTCCGTATGGTATAATCATATTATGACACATTTCCGCCTCGGCGGACAAAAACGAAACGAGAAAAAGGAAGTGCAGAAGAATGGAGATCGGCGACATCAACCGCTGGGGAGCGGAGCTGGAACAGCAGATGAAGCTGGAAACTCACCCCATCGCGATAAAATGGTATGAAAAAGTCGAGGACGTACCCCCGAACGCCATGTTCCCCAAGCGCATGATGAAAAAGCATATGGCTCTGTGCCAGGCTTTTGCCTACGTGCGCATGAAGGGCATGACCATTGCCATGACCAAGGAAGACCACTGGTGCTGGAATCCCCTTGTCGGCTTCGGTCAGGTCGACTGCTCTCCGGGCACCGAGGCCTTCAGCGAGGTGGTCGATCTTCTCGGCATATCCGACCACGACAGGGCCGTGGAATTCTTCACGAATTTCCCCCGGCTCCCTCTCGGCCGCTACAACGCGATCGCGCTCGCGCCGCTCGCGACGGCGACGTTTGAGCCTGACGTGGTGCTCATCTATTCGAACACGGCTCAGTGCAACCACATGATCAGAGCCATAAAGGGCGCCACGGCCGATTACGTCCGCAGCATCTTCGACGGCATAGACTCCTGCATATACTGCACAGTCCCTTCCTTTGCCGAAAACGAATACCGCGTCACCCTGCCCGATCCCGGCGACAGGGAGCGAGCTCACGCCGGAGACGACGAGATCATTCTTTCCATCCCCGGAAAGCGTCTCGAGGAATTCATGACCTCCTTCAGCGCCATGAACCGCTTCATGGGCTTCAGCAAGGCAATGATAGACTTCAATCTCGACTTTGCCCGTCCCCCGTTCTACAACAAGCTTTTCGATCTCTGGGGACTGGAAAAGGGTGAGGACTGGTAATCACCGTGAAAGGATCTCGAATAATCCGCAGAATTATCCGCGGCATGTCCGGCGGCGTTCTCCGCATCGTCCTTATTGCCGCGGCCGCGCTGATCGCGGCGGTGCTCATCATGGATTTATCCGTCGTTTTTTCCTCGGCGGAGCATATACTCTCGTCCGACGCCTCCGTGCCCGAGGCCGACTGCATCCTTGTGCTCGGCGCCGGAGTATACAGCGACGGCTCGCCCAGTCCCATGCTTGCCGACCGCCTCGAGATCGCGGCATGGCTTTATAAGCGCGGCGTTTCCGAGCGGATCATAGTCAGCGGGGATCACGGACGCGAGGATTATGACGAGGTAGGCACGATGAAACAATACCTCGTCGACAAGGGCATCCCCGCCGAGGCCGTTTTCATGGACCACGCGGGCTTTTCCACCTACGAAAGCATGTACCGCGCAAAGGAGATCTTTCTTGCGGAAAGCATAGTCGCCGTAAGTCAGCGTTACCATCTTTACCGCGCCGTGTACGACGCGCACCGTCTGGGGCTGGAGGCCTGCGGCGTGTCTGCCGACAGCCGGTGGTATCCCGGACAGTTCTACCGCGACGTGCGGGAAATACTCGCCCGCTGCAAGGACTTCATATACTGCGTCTTCAAGCCCCACCCCACCTTTTTGGGCGAAGCCGTGCCCTTATGGGGCCCTGCGGAATGATCGGACGAAAACGGATGTAGATTAAATGAGATCACCCGGGAGCGTGAAACCTCCCGGGTGATTTGTGTCTTCCTTGATATTATGTCTATGTTTAGCCAGACTCCGCCGCTCCATATCCCTCGGCCTGTATTCCGTACAGGCGGGCATATCTTCCGCCAAGCGCGATTAGCTGATCATGGCTTCCATGTTCCCGAACACTGCCGTCCTCTATCAGTATGATATCATCCGCATCCCGCGTCGTCGAAAGGCGGTGTGAGATAAGTATCATGGTCTTTCCCTCCAGTGAACGCATAATACTGCGATTAATTTCATATTCGCTTTCCGGATCCAGTGCGGACGACGGCTCATCCATGATAATCAAGCTGCTGTTCTTATACAACATCCGGGCTATGATAAGCTTTTGCAGCTGACCGCCCGAAAAAATCAGTCCGTTCTCATCAAACATTTTTCCATATTCCGAATGTATGCCCTTCTCTCCCGAAAGCACCATATCGAGCAGACCGACGCGGTCAAGAGCATTACATACACGTTCTTCATCGATGTCAGCTCCCTCGGCGCATGAAACCAGTTCACTGATCGGCATGCAGTAGCTTTGAAATTCCTGAAATACTGATGTCACTGCTACTCTCAGAGAGCGCGTGCTGTACTGTCTGATATCTCTTCCGTTGATAAGCACAGTTCCGGAGTTCGGATCGTAAAATCGCATCATAAGTCTGACTATAGTCGTTTTTCCTGCGCCGTTGATCCCTACGATAGCAAGCTTTCGGCCTTTCGGCACAAAAAAGCTGACGTCCGTGAGCGTATCGCCTGCGGCAAAGGGATAACGAAACGTAACGTTCATAAATTCAATGCTCTCGATATCTTTTAAATCAATACCTGCTTGGTCTTCTATCACCGGCGAGTACTTTGCAAGGGAGAGGAAATGGCCGGCAAGCATTCCTGCCTTCTTGATCTGCGGAATGAAATTCGTCAGATTTGATATTCCCGAATTGGCCTGCTGGAAAGCCGTGATCACGGCCGTCATATCGGCTATTGACAGCGAAGCGTTGAAGACCTTGTATATAAGCAGCATATATGGCGCCAGCACCGTAAGTATGGTATGAAACAATAATGATATTACCGAGTTCATCGCGTTTTTATTTTCCATATTTGACTGAAGTTCATGCTTTCTCGCAAGTGCAGACGAAAAATGAGATATGATCAGTTGTGCCAGTCCATCATATTGGCGTATGTCCACTGCCGTTTCGCGTTTGAACATAAGCTCTCCGAAATACTCCGTCCTGCGCGAGATCGGAGCGATATTCTCACTAAGCTGATAACTTTTTTTTGTCATTGACAGATTCATCAACAAAACAATCGTTACCGACAGCGCTGCAAGCACTATAAAAACAGGTTCCAATGCCGCCAGCACGGCAATGCCCGCCGCGGCGTACACCGCGTTGCTTACAACATGCTTAATACCTTGATAAGCGTCTATAACACAGTTATGTGAGTTCTCCGCTGCTTTCAGCAGTGAATCATAAAATTCGGGATCGTCAAACTTTTCCATGTCGATCACCGACGCCTTGTCCAAAAGAAGCTTACGCATGTCCTTTTCAAGCCGCATCCGCATTCTGGCAGCAAGTCTGGATGATAATTGCGAAATCGAAAATTCAGCTATCTGCGCCGCGACATACAGCAGAACGCAGAATAATGAGTATACCAAACTCTGTCCGGATGTCACCGCGTCGATAAGCAGCTTATAGAGCAAGATTTGCATTGTCGAGCGTATGGCGATAATAAAAAGCATACCAGCATCCGTGATTACGGTATATTTGTCGGCCCGCCAGGCAAAGCGCATCAAATATGCAATATTGCTTATATTTTTCAACTGTCAAACACTCTCCTTGCGCAGATTTTAACCTGTCTAAAGCACATCTCGATTCATTTAGAATCGAGATGTGCCAGGACATGTTTTTATGCTCCACCCGTCGAAAAACCGTTGCCGCAATACGGCAACATACATATATATCTTATAATTTCATTTTTCTGTCGTCCTGTCCTCACAGGCGATCTTCCATATCCAGCGGCGGCTGCGTTCCCCAGCCTCCGCCGCTGACAAACATTGCCGTCTCCGAAGCCTGTTCTTCGCCGCCGAACAGACAGCCCGAAAGCATCAGAAGCGCCATGACTCTCGGGTCGGGATGTATTGTGATAAGCCGGGTGGGGCGTCCGTCGACCGTGAAGTCGGAAAAACCGAGCAATCCGAGCTCTGCGAGATGGGATATGGTCTCATCCGGCCTTTCAAGATCCAGAACGGAAATAAGCGCTTCCCTCTCCACCAGCCGCAGGGGCCGGGAAAGGATAAACAGTACCGCGCGGCGCACCTCGCTGTCGCTGAGCGCCTGCCAGAGCCGGCTCAGTCTGTCCGGAGCGGAAAAAAGCCGCGCCCAGCCTTCTTCCGGCCTTTCGAATACGCAGCCGTAGGTTGAGCCCGGGACGTTGCTCCACAAGAGCAGCCCCGCGTCCTGTATCGAGAAATAGCACGCCGCCGCGTCCGGTCCCGGCGTGGGAAAAGAGTCGCGCTCCTTACGTATGCCGAGGCTCTCTTCCATGGCCAGGCGCTGAAAACGCAGTATGCTCTCCGTTCTCTCCGCGTCCGTCATCGCCATAAGACGGCGTTTGATCGTTTCCTCCGTTTCCTCTTTTCCGGGGACTCGGTCCAAAAGCAGATCTATCGAAACGTTCAGCAGCTCCGCCAGCTCCGGCAGCAGCTCCGCGTCCGGCAGGCTTTCGTCCCGCTCCCATTTGGAGACCGTTTGCGAGACTACGCCGACAGCCTCCCCGAGGGCCTGCTGAGTCAGCCCGTCGGCAATGCGGGCATTGCGGATATTTTTTCCAAAACTCATGTCTTTTCTCCCATCGATATCAGCGGACCGGGAATTCCCGCCGCGACATGTCCCCGTCTGTCCTCCGGACGCGCCGGATCGGCCGAAAGGAGCAGACGGCCGAGAGTCAGTATACCCGCCACGGCGGCATGTCTGACCCCGGAATACAAAGGCTCCTCTCCCTTCTCTCTGAGACAGGGCGTGCTCCCGCACATTCCGCGCTTTGCCGCCGCTTCGAGAAATGCGGCCGCGTCCGGCTTCGGTATTCCCCCCTGACGGGCGATATGTCCTGCAGAGCAGAGATCATTACCGTCCATGGACATCAGCTGTCTCAGGCAGTTTGCCGCTCCGGGCATGGACAGCAGGCCGAAAAGCTCCCTCAACGCTTCCGCCTCGGTATCGAGCCAGCCGTTTTTTTCTTCATTCGGCAGCAGGAGCAAAGCAAGGTTCGCATCCGGCCCGGCAGCGATCAGCGCCATAAGGTCCGTTGCCGCAAAATGCAGCACGGACGCCTCCGTATCCGGCATGCGCATGTACTCCGGAACAGGGGGACAGGGTATTTCATTTTTGGGGACTTTGCCTCCGGCCGGGTATCTGCCGGCGCTGTCGCAAAGGCCGCGGATCAGCTCGCAGCCGGACTGAAACACCGCCTGCGCCGCCTGCTCCAAAGGCAGCTTGCCGACGGCGGCGCGCCCGTCCGTCTCACCCGCCTGTCCCGGCGCGAAAAACACCGCGGGACTTTCTTTGTAAAAATCCGCCAGAAGGTATACGGCGTCGATATCCGGCGTCCGTTCGCCCGTCTCCCATTTGGAATACGTCCGGTCGGATACGCCTATGCCGTCAGCCACCTGCTTTTGCGTCAGCCCCCGGCTCTTCCTCAGGGCTGACAGGTTTTCAATAAATCTTCCTCTGTCCATCGGGCATCTTCCTTTCCCCGGTTTTATTATTCATGCCTTGCTCTGACTGTATGATATTTGAAATGCAATGTAGAGTCAAATATATATTCGGCGTATATCGCCCCATTGCGGGGTAGTTTGATCGCATTATGATCCTCAACATTTCAAAAAAAACAGCCCGTCCGGCATTTATGGGCCGGGCGGGCTGTCCGTGTGTTATTCTTTTTTCCGCGGGAAGGCTTACACCATTCCGCAGGCCTTTTTGCGGCTGTACTCGTACAGCTCTTCCATATAGGGTCTGGTAAGGATGCTGGAGGCGCTGAAATTGACCAGGCAGGGCTTGCCGGGCTTCATGAAGCGGTCCACGAACTCGCGGGCCTTCTGTCTGATCTCCTTCTCGGTGAGCTTGTCGGGCTCGAACATCTCGGGCATGACGCCTATGATGATCTTGTCGCCGAACTCGTCGTATTCCTTCCAGGTGTCGTTCATGGGCTGGGGATTCCAGCTGTCCCAGCCGGCCTTGATCATGTTGGGCACCTGCTTATAGTTGTTGCCGCAGCTGTGCAGATCGCAGAACTTGCCCTTGCTGTGCAGGAAATCGGTGACGCGGCGCATATAGGGCACTATCATTTCTTCCGCGACGGCAGGCGCGAAGAAGGTCTCCTTCTGAGAGCCCCAGTCGTCATGGATGCAGAAAAGGTCGATCTCCGGGAAAGCCTTTATGGCGCAGTCGAGCATGGTTATGTACATGTCGCTGAGCCTGTCGAAGAACTTCTTGACGGCGTCCTTCTGTTCTTCGTCTATCAGGGCCATGATGGCGCCCTCGAAGTCCATGAAGGAGATGAGCCTCTCGTACCAGCCGTTGAGCACCCACATGCAGTTGGCGTTTTCGGGCCTGAGGAACACGCCGCGGTTGGCCTTGGCCGAGCCCTCCCAGTCCCACTTGGTGGGGTCGGGGAAAACGATCTTGTCCTCGATCTCGTTCGCGTCCTCGATATAGGGCTTGCCCGGACGGACCATCGAGCCGCCGACCTTTTCGATGTATTCCCATTCGATGCCGAACATATCCGGTCCGCCGTAGTCCTTGGCGCTGAGGCCCTTGAACATATTCGCGTCGAAAATGAAGCCGCGGGCTATGTTGTCCGGGTTCACCATCGGGCAGAACATGCTGGTGTCCGAGCCGGTCATCTGCCAATAGGGCTCTCTGTTGTACATGGCGAGGACGGCCTCACGCTTCGTTACGGGATAATTGAAGCTGACCATTCCTCCCATCATGCCCATGCCTCCGAAGGCCGGAGCCTGCGGGGCCTCCAGCTCTTTGGGGTCAAATTTCGGTACTGCCATGATTTTCCTCCCTTTTTATACAATCTCTATGCGCTGATAATACTCCGAATTTGGTAAGTTTGCAACATGATTTTGCATGATCCCTCAATCGATCCCCGAGAGGATATCCGCAAGGCTGGAGCCGCTGCCGAGGATAACGGTCTTGTCTTCCCCGCTCATCGCCTCTTCCGCCGCGGAAAGGGACTTCATGAAGGTATAAAATTCTTTCTTGTCGTCGTTGTCGTAAGCCTCGGCGAGCATGCGCATATACTCGCTCTCGCCCTCGGCCTCGAGCTGGGCCGCCGTGGCTTTGGCGTTCGACACGATGATATTCACCTGCTTGTCGACCTCGTTGCGTATCAGCGACGCCTCGTATTCGCCGTTGGCCGTGTAGGCCGCGGCCATCTGCCGCCGCTCGGATATCATGCGCTCGTACACCGCGTTTTCGTTGGACTCGGGCAGATCGAAGCGCTTTATCTTGACGTCTACCACGTTTATGCCGTAGTTTTCCGCAAGAGCGCCCACGCTCGTGGCTATGCCGGCGTAGATATCGTTGCGCTCGGAGGCGTCGTCCTCGTTGATGATGTCCGCCTGGGTAAGCGTGCCCATGACGTTTTTCAGAGCGTTGTAGGTTATGGCGTCCAGCCTTTCCTCGGCCACGGTCCTGTTGCCGAGGGTCTGGTAAAAGAGCTTGGGATTGTCTATTTTCCACAGCACGTAGCTGTCCACGGTCATGTTCTGCTTATCCGACGTGAACACCTCCGAGGGCGGGATATCGTAGAGCATGATCGCCTTCTGGAAATACTTTACGCTGTCGAGGAAGGGCATTTTGAAATACAGTCCCGCCTCGGTGTGAGTATCGATTATCTTGGAGAAACGCACGATGCACGCGAACTCGTTCTCCTGCACGGTAAAAACGGAATTGAGCGCAAGTACTATCAGCGCCAGCAGCACTACGACGATGATCGTCGTTTTGAGCTTAATTTTCAATGAACGCGCCTCCTTCCGTGCTCTCCGAGCCGACCTGCGCGAAGCTTTCCAGCGGCAGCATCGCGTCCACGCCGCTTCCGCCGGCGTCGATATACAGTCTTACCGAGGGCAGTATCTTCGCTATGGTCTCGTAATACATACGGGTCTTCGTTATATCCGGATCGCGGGCGTACTGCTCATACATCGCGCTGAACATGGCCACCTGCTCGACCGCCTCGTTGATGCGCGCCTGCTTGAGGTATTCCGCGTTCTGTATCAGCGCGTCCGCCGAAGCCTGCGCCGCGGGTATCATGGAATTCTGATAGGCCGTAGCCTCGTTCACCACGGTCTCGGCCTGCTGCTTTGCCGTTTCCACGGCCTTGAACGCCTCCGTTACCTGAGACGTGGGCGGCTCGGAATCCTGTATCTTTATTTCCACCAGCTTCAGACCGATATCGTATTCGCTCAGAACGTCGGTCACCAGCTCCTTGACCTGCATCTGGATATGCTCCTTGCCGTCGGTCAGCACGCTGTCCACGCCCGTGGAGCCCACGACGTTCCTGACCTGGCTCTGTATCAGATTGCGCAGTATCAGCTCGGGCTCGTAGGAGCTGAAAAGATACTTGACGGGGTCCGAGACCTTGTACTCGATGAAGAACTCCACGTTGACTATGTTATAGTCGCCGGTTATCATCCTTCCCTCGTCCTCGACGGTCCTGTAGCCGTCCGACGCCGAGGCGTCGGTCCGGTAGCCCAGCTCTATGGACTGGTATACGTTGACCTCCACCTTTTTCGCCTTCTGTATCCCGAAGGGCAGCTTGAAATGCACGCCCGCCTCGGTCACTCCCGTCACCTTGCCGAAGGTCGTGACGACCGCCTGGTGCTTGTCGTCCACCGTATACCAGCATGTGAATATCAATATGATCAGCAGGAAAATGATAATGCCCGGGATGATCGCCTGTTTCAAATTTATTCTCACGACGCAGCTCCTTTCTGTTGTTTGTGCCGCAATTATATGATAAAATCCAAAAAAAAGCAATATATCGGTCCCGCCCGGCGCGGCCCGGTATGTGCGGCGAAAGGAGCAGCCCCATGGGCGTATACAAAAATTTCAAAGCGGTGATATACTGCACCGCGCAGAACATGGTCAGCATCACCGAGGAAGCTCTTCTGCGTCAGCTGGAGTTCTTCCGCCGCTACGTCGGCTGCGACAAGGTCTATCTCGAGCCTTACCGCGACGGACTTATGATACCCGACGAGCAGCTCAATATGCTCAAACGCGTTTTCCGCGAAAACGGCATAGAGGTCTCCGGCGCTCTGACGACCACCTGCGAGGATCTCAGCCCGTCCGACGCCGACAAGCAGCGTCTCGGCGGCACCTACTGCTACTGCAACAAGGCCATGCGCGAGCGGCTGGTAAAGACCGTGGAATATACCGCCCGCCACTTTGACGAATTCATTATCGACGACTGGTTTTTCACCAACTGCACCTGCGACGAATGCCGCGCCGCCAAGGGCAGCCGCAGCTGGGAGGATTTCCGCACCGAGCTGCTCGAGGAGGTCAGCCGCGAGCTCATTATCAAGCCCGCGAAGGCCGTCAATCCCGACTGCAAAGTCATTATCAAATATCCCAACTGGTCCGAGGCCTATCAGGAGTCCGGCTACGATCCCGACAGGCAGCGGCATATCTTCGATATGATCTATACCGGCACCGAGACCCGCGACACCAAGCATTCCGACCAGCACCTGCCGAAGTACGCGAGCTTCAGTCTCGTCCGCCTGCTGGAGAACTACGCCCCCGGGCGCAACGGCGGCGGCTGGTTCGATCCCTACGGCTGCAGCCCGATAGAGCTGTATCTTGAGCAGGCGTACCTCACCGCCTTTGCCAGGGCGAAGGAGCTCTGCCTCTTCTGCTGGGGCTCCCTTTACAAAAACCGCGTCATAGCGCCCCTCGGCATGCAGCTGGAGCTGATAGACCGCTTCCTTGACGAGGCCGGAGACTGCGTCGGCGTGCCCTGCTATCTGCCCCCCTGCTCTCAGGGCGAGGATCATCTTGAGGATTTTCTCGGCATGCTCGGCATACCTCTCATTCCCACCCCGGACTTCCCGGAAAGCTCCAAGTCGGTCTTTCTTACCGTCCAGGCGCTCAGGGACGAGCACGTCGTCGAAAAGCTCGAGCGCTTCGTTGCCGCCGGCGGGCGCGCCATAGCCACCTCCGGCTTCATCATCGGCGCCCAGGGCAGGGGCATAGAGCAGCTCACCTCTCTGAGATACCGCGGCCGCCGCTTTTCTACCGACGAATTCCAGGAGGACGGCATGATGGCCCCGGGCTACGTCTATTCCCGCGCCAAACTCACCTTCCCCCTGCTGGAGCATCGCAACAACACCACCTGGGCTCTTGCGAAAGCCGTTGTCGGCGAGGAAAACTACCCCATCGTGATGCGCGACACTTACGGCAAGGGCCAGCTCGTCACGATAGCCGTGCCCGATGAATACGGCCTGCTCCACTCCCTGCCTCCCGAGATACTCAAGGGCATACGCTCCCAGTTCGCTCTCGACGTCCCCTACTATATCGACGGTCCGGCTCAGGTCTCCCTGTTTGCCTACGACAACGACGTTTTCTCGCTGTATTCCTACGTCAACAGCCTTACCCGCGGCAGCGTGCGCGTGATCACCAACGGCGTCGCCGACGCGCTGGTGGACCTGCGCACCGGCATGCGCATGCTCCCCTCCCGCGTAAACAGCGTCGGCAGCGCCTCCTCGACCTTCGATATCTTCATGCTCGGGCAGGGCGATATCAATTTCTACCGCATAGAGTGGAATGAAAACCGCGAGGGAACGAAAATCAGCAGAGGCGTTTCCTCCGCTCCCCACGATTTTGACCTGAGCTGACGCGGACGGGCTCAACTGATATTCCCGTTTTTTCGGTATCGGGCAATCACACAGACTCTTTGACGGGTCTGCTCCGATACCCGCTCGCTCCCGTAATTGCAAAGCGTCATAAGGCGAATAACAAAGAGGCAGCCCCGGGCGTACGGGGCTGCCTCTGTCAATGCGCGTCATTTTTCATATGCGAATGATCTGCTTAAAAATCACTATTTATCCGGACTGTTTTGTTCATTGTATATCGCAATTCCCTTTTCCGCTTGATCCGAAGTAAACAATTCCGTTTCTACCAGGAATACCTTAATGAATTCGTCGGTATAATTTCCCTGTGCCCTGCACCATTCGACCGCTCTCGCCGCCTGTTGTCCCCAGTCGACACGGCAGTGATCAAGCCCATATTTTGCGTCTTCCTCGGATATGCCCGCTTCGATCATCGCTTGCAGGATCTTGTCATAGGAAGCAGGATTTTCATCAACGGTTTTTTGCGCCAGCTCAACATATTTTGATTTTGTCGGCAGGACGGGAACTGCCTTGTCGATTATCTGCGTATCGACCCCGATCAGGCTGTTTACGTCGATATTGATATTAAAAACATTATTTACGTAAGCAATTACGGGCTCCCAAAAAATCGACACAGCCGATATGAGAATGACAAATATGCATACGCAGATAATTGCTTTTTCCTTTCCGGTGTTCCTGTAACAGATCGTCAATCTGCTTTTTCCGCATCTCGGGCATGTTCCGTGATCATACGCGTACGACCGCCCGCAGTTACTGCACTTATACCTTACGCCTTTTTTCGGCTTATCCGCGGTATCGGCAGATATCACTCTTCCTTTACCGCATTGCCTGCATTTCCCGCTCGTTGTCTGCCTTGAGCCGCAAGAAGGGCATTTATAAGTATAGTATTTGCCTGCATCCAAGGATGATCGCCTCTTCCGAAGAATCGATAATATCCGTGCCCGCAGCTGCCTGAGGCTGAAGCGGCCTGTAAGTGAGCGTGTCAAAGAAGTTTCTTGATTATACAACACAAAATACTGCTTTTCAACATAATGCGGTCAAAAAACGTTTTTCTGCCGCTTGCATTACAACGAAGCATACAATATAATGTTCTCATAAATTCTAAGGAGGTATTTACCATGCAGGAAGTATATGATTTCTTGAAAAAGGCCGGCACCTATTATCTGGCTACCGTCGAGGGCGATCAGCCCAGAGTGCGTCCCTTCGGCACCGTGAACATCTACAACGGCAAGCTGTACATACAGACCGGCAAGGTCAAGCCCGTTTCAAAGCAGATGGCCGCAAATCCCAAGATCGAGATCTGCGCCTTTGAGGGCGGCAGCTGGCTGCGCGTGGCCGCCACGGCCGTCAACGACGACAGCTATGAGGCGAAAAAGAGCATGCTCGACGCTTACCCCATGCTCCAGGCCAACTACAAGGCCGACGACGACAACACCCAGGTCCTCTATCTCAAGGACGCCGTCGCTACCTTCTCGTCCTTTGCCGGCGAACCCAAGGTCGTAAAGTTCTGATCTTTCGACATTCAATACGCACAACGGCGCAGCCTTCGAAGGCTGCGCCGTTATCGTTCGCGCGGGCAGCCCCGAAAAGGGCTGCCCGCGTCTTTCTTTGCAGGGATCCATAAGCTGAATTGGCGTTTTATATCAGTCGCTCCACTCCCAGCACACCATGCCCGCCTTTTCGCAGTAGGACAGTGACGCGAAGCCGAAGCCGTCGGGATTGGTCTCGTTATAATACAGGAACCAGGTATCCCAGCCGTCCTCTTCGCCGTAGGCGTCCGCGTAAAGGTCGTCTCTCTCGCTCAGCTTATCGGTATATTCTTCGAACTCGGCGGCGGTCACGCCGGAAGCGTAGGCTATGTACATTTCATCGGTATAGCTGCCGTTGTAAGTCTTCACCTCGTAGTCGCCCCAGTTGCCGCGCAGGTCGGAGCCGATACAGTCAAGTCCTCCGGAGGGGGCGCCGGCCGCTGTGACCTTCCAGTCCAGCTTGGGCCATACTATGAGCCCCTCATAGTCGTTCGTCATCGTCTTAGCGTCCATGACGCCCGCGTTTATTCCGTTGTCCCACTCATAGAAGCTTACGTCTACGCACAGCAGCCATCCGTCATGCTCATAGAAAGCCAGATAGCGGTCCTGGAAATCGTCATAGACCTCGTCCATGCTGTCGGCTTCTATGATAACGCCGTTGCCCGCGGGTATTCCTCTGTATCCGGCGTCCCACAGGCGGCCGATAAGGTCCTCAAACGCCTCGCGGCTGGAATCGCATTCTATGGAAAAGCCGTTCCACATGCCGTCTAAGACGATGGAGCCGTCATCGTATATTTTACCGTTCTCGCAGTCCTTCGGCGTAAGATCTATCATACCCATTTCCGTCCATACCGAGGGATCGGGCAGCGATGAGTACGTCGAAACCGCAGGGAACTTGTAGTATTCCTTCCCCAGCCTGTCGTCTTCGCCTGCAAGGGCGTTGAGGCCCGACATCATGTCGTCATATTCCTGACCCTCGGGCATATGCAGATCGTCTTCGCTCTTGCCTTCGTCCTGCTTTCCTTCATCCTTGCCGGTCGAAACGGAGCCGGTCTCCGGCTTTCCGGCGGATCCGTCCGCCTTGTCGTCTTTCCCGCAGGCGATAAATGAGGCTGCGATCAAAAGCGCGAGTAAAAGAGCTATTATTTTTTTCATTTCTGTCTCTCCTTGTCGATAGCGATATCGTTCCGGCGCCCTTATCCGAGCGGCGCCGCGTCATGATCGTCCGGTTTTGTTTTCCTGCTCATTTTGCAGTGTGTACCTTATCTCTTCCTCAGTCCGCTGCTCGACGTAGGCGTCGATCTCCTCCGTGCTGACGATGCTTTCTCTTTTCCGTTCCAGTCTGCCGTAAATATTCAGCAGCTGCCAGGTGCCTGTCACCCCCAGCTTGCGGCACAGCGACGCAAAGAGCTGTTTGTATCTGCCCCGGCTTATCAGCAGTGACTCCGCTATCCATCTCGGGCTGTAGCTTTCCCGGAGCCAGCGGTAGATATAGCATTCGTCGCCGGAGAGTTCGTCTACCCTTCGCTGCAGCTCCTCTTTGCTGTCCGAGGACGACACCGGACGGTATGACCTGCCCGGAGCGGTCCGCAGCGTCTTCAAATCGAACATCGGCATCCTCCTTTCCCGTTTATTCACCTGTCATTATCCCGATGATCTCCGAAAAAACAACCTGTACATTTGGGCAGGTCGGGATATTTTTGCGATTTTTGCGCAAAAAATGCGCCCCTTGCGAGAAGAGGCGCGCATATGATCGCGGCGATCGTCACTCGGTCTTTTCTTCCGCGTCGGAAACGCCGAAAAGCCGGAACAGCTCCACCCGGCTGTTGATGTTCAGCTTGCGGTAGAGCTCGGAGGCGTGCATCTTCACCGTGGATTCCGACAGTCCCAGCTCTCCGGAGATCTGTCGGCGGGTCTTGGCTGCCAGCAGCAGCGCCGCCACCTCTTTCTGCCGCGGCGTCAGATCGTATCCGGCAAACATGTCGCCCTCGCCCGTTTTTTCATATATCCGCTTCATGTCATCCCGGCTCAGATCCCCGATCCAGCCCACGGAAAAGAGATGGCGGTAGGTGTACGGAACGGTCAGCAAAAACAGGATCAGCATGACGAGGATATATACGAGAGCAACTCCCGGGATCCGCTCCGGCCAATAAGAATTAATAACATCGTCCGTCACCGTGGTAAGGGGCGACAGGATAACAAATATGACGGTGCACCTTTTCAGCAGCCTGTAGCTGGCGAAACGGCGCTGAGCACAGGCCAGCATATACAGGCTCAGAGGCCAGCCGAGAGTCGCAAGACCGGAGACGAGCTGACACGGCAGATCCGAGCCGAGCCTCGGTCCGAGCACGGCCAGCGCGGCGGCCGCCGCCGACAGGAGGAAAACCTGCGTCCACAAATTCCAGACGTTCTTTTTCAGCACCGCAGGCACCGCGAAAAAAGCGGCCGCGGAAACGATCATGCCCGCGGAAAACAGGACGCTCCCCGCCGTGCCCGCCGCGTCCGCGAATTTATACAGATATCCGTCTATTCCGAAATAAACGATCATAAAGGCCAGAGCACAGTAAAGGCCCTTGGCGTCCTCGGCGCCGGAAACTTCCTTGGCCTCCAGATCCCCTTCCTTGAATTTGAGAAGGCAAACGGCCAGAAGCGCCGTCAGCGCCAGCGGAAGCCCCTTTGCCGCCGCGGGATTTGTCACGTTGAAGGTGTCCAGCAGATAAATAAGCGCCACCGATACCGTCATCAGCAGCATGCCGACCATGCGCTCGGTATTGTTGGAAGCGAAGGCAAAGCCGCAGCGGGCGCAGGTCACCGCGCCTCCCAGTCCGGCCATTGCCGCCACGCCGCTCCATACATAGGCTTCGGTGCCTCTCGGCACGAAGACGAATGCGGCGAAGCCCGCCGCCATCACCGCGACGGATATCACTATAAGCTTGCGGAAGCGTTCCGACCACAACAGCATCACGATCAGAGACGCCGCCATATGAGCCACGTATATCACCGTCTTGCCCGGCAGGCCGAAAAGGGTCTCGTTCACCGGGAGATACACCTGTCTTACGGCGTAAAGCATAAGCTCCACCGCGTAGGCCAGCATATACGGAAGCATATCCTTCCGGATACTGCGAAGGCTTATCCCCTCGTCCCGTCTGCGAAGCTCCGAAACGGAAGCTCCGAAATCCTTCAGCAGGCTTTTCATTGCGCTCACCCTCTCCGCGGTCTCTGCCGCTCATGTAAAGTATAATCTCATTATTGTCCTTTTGCAACGGCGGCGGGCGCGTTTCGTCTTCATTTTTTTCATCCCGCCTCCGCCCGTCCCGCCGCTTTCCGTCTTTCGTATCGCCCGGGCGGAATTTATCGGGCGCTTCAAGACCGTTTTCGGGCGGAAAACGTTTTCCCGGCAGTTTACAAATCCGGCCCGCCTTGATACAATAAAAACAAAAACGAACAGAAAGGAAGGCACACAATGCTCGAAAGCAAATGCTTTGTAGACCCGTTAAGCACTCCCTTCTCCCGCAGGGGCAGCTACCTGGCCTTTGCCGACAAAAACGACGGCGAGCCGGAATTGGGAAAGAGGACCCTTTATCTCACCACCTGCAAGGGCGGCGGCAGCGGCATGGCCAACTTAGGCGCTCAGAACAGCTGCCGTCAGGTCCCCATGGAACTGCTCGACAACGGCGAGGTCCTTCCCGCGCTCATCTCCACCACTCCCTCGGAGGTCATTCTGCAGTCGGAAAAAGGCAGCGCCCGCTTCTGCATCGCCGAAAAGAGCATGATCATGGGCCGCTGCACCGACGGCCTCTCCCTTAAGCTCGGCGTCCCCATGGGCATGTTCGGCGGCGCGCCGATCGACCTGCCCAACGGCACCTGGCGCTTCACCTTCTCCGACGACAACGGCCTGCTCATCGTTTTCCGCGGCAGTGTCGAGGCGCAGCCGCGCGGCGGCTTTGTGATCATGCCGGACAAGGACGGCGTTTTTGAATTCGGCATCGAGGAATACGCCGTGGACCCGGGCGCGCGTCCGCTGGACTCCTATCCCTCCTATGACGACGCCGTCAGAGCGGTCGAAAAGGAATTCGTCGAATTCTGCGCGGGGCTCTATCCCTCGCTCCCCGCCGAATTCGAGCCCATGCGCCGTCAGGCCCTCTGGACCACCTGGAGCCTGATGGTGGACGCGGACGACGCCACCGCTTACCGGCACACCATGGTCAAGATGATGCGCATCATCTTTGAAAGCGCCTTCGGCTGGCAGCAGGCCATGCAGGCGATCTTCCTCAGCAAAAACACGCGCCTTGCCTGGGAGATACTTCTTTCCTGCTTCGATCATCAGGATATCAACGGCCGCATAGAAGACGCGGTATCTCACCGCGGCGGCATGAGCAGCAGCATGAAGCCCCCCTTCCAGGGCGTTGCGCTGAGCTGGCTCATGGATCACTGCGACCTCAGCGGGATACCCGCGGAAGAAAAACGGCTGCTCTATGACCGCATGGCAAAGTGGACCGAGTTCTTCTTCCGCTTCCGCGATCTCGACGGCGACGGCGTATGGGAAAACCAGGGCGCCATCGAGACCGGCTGGGAGGACGCGACGTATTTCTATGTCGGCTTCCCGCTCGCCTCTCCCGACATGAACGCCTACACCGTCCGCATGATGGACGCCCTTGCCAGGCTGGGCCGCAGCATTGGCGTGCCGGAGGCCGAATGCGCCGCCTGGACGAAGAGGGCCGACGAGCTCACGGATAAGCTCATCAAAATGCTCTGGAACGGCGAGCGCTGGATAGTCAAAAACGTCCGCAGCGGCGAGGCGGCCGATACGCTGAGCCTGCCGATCTTCGCCGCTCTCATCCTCGGCGACAGACTGCCGAAGGATATTATCGAAAAGAGCGTGGACTTCATCAAAAACAACGGCTTCATGACTCCCTACGGCTTCGCCTCCGAAAGCCCCGAGAGCCCGCGCTTCAGAGGCGGTTTTACCGCCGGCAGCGTGATCGTACCGGCTCAGCTGATACTCTGCCTGGCTCTTGAAGCGGTCGGCAAGCCGGAGCTTGCCAAGGAAATGGGCCTTCGCTATGCCCGCACCCTGCGGGACAACGGCATGTTCCATATCCACAGCGCCCTCACGGGCGAAGCCGACCGCAGCCTGGTCGCCTTCGGAGAAAAGCAGCTTTTCTGGTCCTCCTGGGCATCCTCCTGCTATCTCTTCTTCGCGGACAGATACGGGGAATAATACCGGTACATGTCAAAGGGCTGCGGCGTTTTCGCCGCAGCCCTGAAATCATCGGTGAAGTCCTTCGGACCTTATCGGAGAAAGGAACGCGCCGCGCTTCGGGCATGTCTATCCCGCTCCCCGCAGCCCCTGCCGGCGCATATCGGACTGCAGCCGCGAATGCCGACCGGAGCAGGCGGCTCCTGCCTCCGCTCCCATTTCGCTCATTCGGTCTTTTTCTTCCTCATCTTCTTATCGTGTCTGTTCATCGCCTCGTGGGCCTCGTCGTCCCAGACGGTCCTTTCCGGTCCGAGGGTGCCGTACATCGTGTTTTCAAACGAGTAAGCCATTTTGCCCGTCCTGATCAGCCTTTCGTTGTCAACGTCGTCCTTGAACGTGCCGAGTCGGCCGTACATATCCTGCGTTATCTCATAGTCATACTGTTCCCGTCCTTCACGGCTGGTGTATATTATTTCCGCGAAGTATCTCCCGGTATCGGGATCGTAATACGCAGTCCAGTTGCTGCCCTGCTTTTTCATTTCACATCGCTCCTCCCGTGCGTGATCCGTGTTTTTCGCGCAGTTTCGAATTTCGCAGGACGGTATGCTTTACGTTCTTTCTCCCGGTCCGGTACGAAATACGATGTATAATTATAGCGAAAAAAGCCCGGATAATCAATGTCTGAGCGCGGCCGGACCGATCGCCCGCCGAAGCATACGGCTGCCGGAGCAGGCAAAACGGCCGAACGGTCTTGACATTCCCCGGCGGACTTCATATAGTTACTTTGATATAACAGACCCGGTTTTGACGGGCAGCTTTCCCCCTGCGCGAGGCGCAAAAGGTCCGGACTCCGCCGGTTTGAAAAGCTAACGAAAGAGCAGTGACAGGATGCCGTTCCGAATCATCAGAAACGATATAACGAAGGTCAAAGCGGACGCCGTTGTCAATACCGCGAACCCAAAGCCGCGTATCGGCCGCGGTACCGACAGTGCGGTCTATGCCGCCGCCGGCAGAGAGCGGCTTCTTGCCGAACGCAGGAAGATCGGAGAGATCGCGCCGGGCGACGCCGTGAGCACCGAGGCTTTTGACCTTGACGCAAAGTTCATCATCCATACCGTCGGACCCGTTTGGGTCGACGGCAGCCGCGGGGAGCGCGAAGTCCTTCGCTCCTGCTACGCAAAGTCGTTGGCCCTGGCCGCGGAACTGAAATGCAGGAGCATTGCGTTCCCGCTGATCGCGTCCGGTGTATACGGCTTCCCGAAAGACGAGGCTCTGGATATCGCTCTCGCGGAGATCGGCAAATTTCTTCTCATACACGAAATGAAGGTCATACTTGTCGTCTTCGACCGCAAAGCGCTGGAGCTCTCCGAGCAGCTTGTCGGCGGCATCGATCGGTACATCGGCGAGAATTCGGCTCATGAGCTGAGAAAAGCCGAATACGGCGAAGGCTGTCCCGAGGATGTGCGAAGAGGTATTGCCGCACGCAAGGAGGAAGAGTCCTTCCGTTTCCATCCGGCAGAGGCTCTCCCCGAAGGAGCCGCGGCGGATGAGGAGCTCGGCGGCGTCCTGCCCGCGCCGGTCCTGCCGGATATCGCAGGCAAGAGCCTGACCGAAGTTCTGGGCAGCGCCGGCGAAACGTTCCAGCAGCGGCTGTTCAGGCTGATCGACGAGCGGGGGCTGGATGACGTGACCGTCTATAAGAAGGCAAACATCGATCGCAAAGTATTCTCCCGCATCCGCTGCAAGGCAGATTACAAGCCGCAGAAGAAGACCGCCCTGGCGTTTGCCATCGCTTTGGAGCTGGATCTTCCGACCACGCTCGACCTGCTCTCAAGAGCGGAGATCGCATTTTCTCCCAGCAGCCGGTTCGATCTGATCGTGACCTATTTCATCACGAACAGGATCTACAATATTAACGAGATCAACGCTGCCCTCTTCAGGTACGGTCAGCCTACCCTCGGAGAATGAGCGGTCTGCCGTATGAGGCCGGGCAGGAATGGTCCGAGGAGTATTGCAGGCGGAGGTCGTTTTCTTATGAGTAAGATCAAATGTACGTTTATACTGTTATTGGGGGCGATATTGATGTTCTCTTTATTCGGCTGCGGCAGGCAAAAACACAAGCTGATCTTTGACGACTACGGCTTTGAAAGCAAGAAGACCGAATATGCCGCCGGCGAAAAAGTGACCGTGTATTACGATTTCATTGCCACCGATACGGATTATTATTTCCGGGCGGACGACGGCAGCGTTGATCTGGACCGGGATTACGATCCCCGGCACGGGTTCGTTCTGACCTTCACCATGCCGGACCGCGACGTGACGCTTTACGCGGATTCCCATAACAGCATGCCGAATACCTCCCGGACCGGCGTCACCTTTGTCAATAAAGTCGAGAAAGCCGATATCTGGATCCTGCCTCAGACAGAGGATATCCTGGAGACCAGCCTGTGGGGAACGGCGACCGTAAGTCAGCTCGGAGTCGGCGAGAACGTCGAGGTAATCCTGAATGACGGTGATGCTGCCGAATACTATATCCTGCGAATAATCGACGATAATCACGCGTTCTATTCGGCAGACGACCTGAAGCTTCCGAACGGCTGCACGATCGTTTTCAGATATGAAGGCTCCGAGCTCGACGCAGTACTTGAGATCTATGACGAGAACGACGAGCTGATCGATTCAAGGGAAGCATTTACAGGCATGCTGGGCGCCGGATAAAGCTGCGAAAAGCAAAGGGGTCATTTGTCGCCTGACAAACGACCTCTTCTCTTTTTTCTTTTGCTATACTTGCATCATCAAGGATGTTCAAGGAGGGTAAAGAAATGTACGGAGCAATTCTCGGAGATATTATCGGTTCTCCCTATGAATTCGACGGAGGCGGCAAGACGAAGGATTTCCCGATGTTCTCGGATAAGAGCGGCTTCACGGACGACACCGTGATGACCGTTGCGGTAGCTGAGGCATTGCTGAACTGTGCGGAGGATCCCGGCCGTTCCGTTCGTCAGGAAGCGGTCGTATCCATGCGGAAATGGGGGCGCAGGTATCCTCACGCCGGGTATGGGGCCCGCTTTTCCGTTTGGCTCAGGGAAAAGGATCCGGAACCTTACGGCAGCTACGGCAACGGCTCCGCCATGCGGGTATCGGCGGCAGGCTGGCTTTACGACACTATGGAAGAAACCAGAAAGACTGCTGCGCTCACCGCGGTCGTCACGCACAGTCATCCCGAGGGCGTCAAGGGGGCTGAGGCCACAGCCGCTGCGATCTTCATGGCAAGGACCGGCAGCAGCAAAGACGAGATCAGGGAGTATATAGTCCGGCACTTCGGTTATGATCTTTCCCGGACCTGCGATGAGATCCGGCCGACTTACAGTCACGTTGAAAGCTGTCAGAAAACCGTCCCCGAGGCCATCACCGCGTTTCTCGAAGGGAACGATTTCGAGGACGTGATCCGGACCGCGGTCTCTCTGGGCGGAGACTGCGACACTCTGACCTGCATTGCAGGCAGCATCGCGGAAGCGTTCTATGGCGTGCCGGCTCTCTTTGAGGCCGAATGCAGAGCCCGGCTTCCCGAAGATATGCTCGCTGTTCTGGACCGCTTTGACAAGGCCAGAGGCCGCCCGGAAGAGCAGTACGATGCGTCGCTTGACGGAAACGAGATCATAGAGGCCGCCATAGAGCGGTATCATGCCGACCGTGACAGGGAGAGTCTGATCGCCGTACTGGAAGCCATACGGCGGCGTATGCACGAGGACGGCCGCTTCATGATCCCGGTCATTCCCCCGCAGCCCGCCTTTGATATGCCGGATATCGAGCACGTCAAAGTCGGCGATACCGTGACCGGCGAAGAGGAACTGCGTTTCAGGCTTCATCATATCGAGACCGGTGACGGGAAACAGTGGCTTGCGGCATTCACCTCCCGCGGGGAGTATGAGAAGGGAGAAAGCTCTTCCATCATCTCGAACTTCATCGACTCGACGTTGAAAGGCTGCAAAGACATGTCCGAGGAAGGGATCGTCATCAATCCCTGGGGCAAGTCCTTCCTGCTGACGAAGGAGCTGATCAAGCTGATCCTGGATGCGGACAAACCCGATAACCGCATCTATCTCGAGGTCGGCGACATCACCGGGATGAAAGTGGACGCCATCGTGAATGCCGCGCGGCCTTCGCTTACCGGCGGAGGCGGCGTGGACGGAGCCATCCACAAGGCGGCGGGACCGGGCCTGCTTGAAGAATGCAGGCGGCTGAACGGCTGCAAAACCGGCGAAGCCAAAATCACCGGCGGCTGGCTGCTCCCCGCGAAATACGTCATCCATACGGTCGGCCCCGTATACAAAAAAGGCGACCCGATGTGTGAGCGTTTGCTTCACGCATGCTATCGGAACTCGCTCGATCTTGCCGTGGAACACGACCTGCATACCATCGCGTTCCCGGCCATCTCCACAGGCGCCTACGGGTATCCCAAGCAGGAGGCCGCGGCGGTGGCGCTCAAAGCGGTGTCCGGATGGCTCGCCGCAAATCCGGATTACGGAATGGCAGTGATAATGGTCTGCAGAGACGAGGAAATGCGCCGGTATTATCAGAACGTGATCGACGCCTGCGCGCCGGGAAAGGAGTAAGCAATGAGAACGATCAGAGTAACGGGCAAAGGACATATCAGGATCAGGCCGGATACGACCAGGATCACCCTGACGCTGGAAGGCACCTGTCCGGAGTACGGCGAAACGTTGAAGAAGTCTTCGCAGGATACCGAGCGGCTGAAGGACCTGCTGACCGGATTCGGCTTTGAGCGCTCCGATCTGAAGACTCTGGATTTCAGCGTGGACACGGAGTATGAAAGCTACAAGGACAAGGACGCCTACAAGCAGCGCTTCGTCGGATACAGGTTCAATCATGTGATGAAGGTCGAATTCGAGTCCGACAACGACCGTCTGGGAAAAATACTGTACGCGCTTGCCGCCTGCCCGGTCGATCCCGAATTCAGACTCAGCTATACCGTCAAGGATCCCGAGGCCGCGAAAAACGAGCTGCTCGGGAAAGCCGTGACAGACGCCCGGGAAAAAGCGGCCGTCCTGACGTCGGCCGCCGGCGTCGCGTTGAAAGACATTCAGAGCATCGACTACTCCTGGGGTGAGATCGACTTCGAGGTCCGGCCTATGAATCGCGTTATGGCCGATAAGTGCCTCGCAGCTCCCTCAGTCGGCGCCGGGAGCTACGATATGGACATCGAGCCGGACGACATCGAAGTGTCCGATACCGTCACCGTCCTCTGGGAGATCGGGTGACGGGAAAGACCGTCATGAACGGCGCGCCCCCGGCAAAGTATCCGGGGGGCACTTTTCCCGAAAGCTTCTCTCCATGCGCGGAAACGCTCTCCCCCTTGAATATCGGCCGGGCAGCCCAAAAATGACCGGATCGATCCGCCTTTGACGCCGGGCTGAGCCCGGCGTCGACGTGGTCGTACACAAAACCGGGAGATATGCGCTTTTTCCGCGCCCTCCCGGTTTTCCTATCCATATTTTGCCAAAAAGGGGCCGCTGCAAAAAAAACAATTTGCAGCGGTCCCTTGTTCATTAAAGCAATTCTCTTGTTTTTCCCGCAAGATACAACGGCAGATTCGTAATAAGCCCATCCTTTCTGTATCCACGCTTTGAGTAGCGAAGCGCATGCTCCGGTCGGTGATCCGAGACATACTTTTTGAAAGAAGGAGCAGACTTATCTTCGCCTCCTTTTGCTTCCACGGGGACGATCTCGGTTCCGTATTGCAGGATAAAATCGATTTCGCTGTTCTTGTCGGAATAATACCGGGGGGCTATCTCAAACTGCCCACGGAGCTGCTGTAAAACATAGTTTTCCGTCAGGGGGCCTTTGAACTGATAATCACTTTTTAAGAGGATGGCGCTGTTGTCGATTCCTGCCATAGCTTTCAGAAGTCCGGTATCAAAGACAAACAGTTTGAACTGATCCGGTTTATCGAATGCTGCCAGCGGATGCTCCATCTTAGAAACGTTATAGACACGGTTAAGCATTCCTGCCGAAACAAGCCATTCGATCGCTTCTTCAAAGTCTCTTGCCCTGCCGCCCTCTCTTACTGCCCCATACATGAACTTCTCGTTGGGTTTGGCAAGCTGTGAGACGATACTGCGGAACACCATCAGGATGCGCCCGCTGTTGACCTTGCCGTTATGCTTGGAAAAGTCATTTTCGTAGATTTCGACCAGTTCTCTTTGGATTTGTGAAATGCGGGCAGGATCCTTGTACTTGATCCATGAGGCAACGCATTCCGGCATGCCGCCGATGATCAGGTAATTGTTATAGGCGTCCAGCAGCCGATTGTGAAAGATTTCCTCGATCTGTTGTTCCTTTTGTATACTCTCGTAATAGGCAAAGAGCGCCGGATCAGCCGCATCAAGAAATTCATCGAAGCTCATGGGATAAATATCTAACAGATTGACCATGCCCACCGGGTAGGATTTGGGCTTTGCGAGGAGTGTGCCCAAAAGGCTTCCGGCAGCAATGACGTGATATTCTTTTGCCTTCTCCTTAAAGTATTTCAGAGTGTTCAACGCCTCAGGGCATTCTTGAATTTCGTCGAAGATAATCAGCGTTTCCCCGGGAAGTATCTTTTCCCCGGAGATCATAGATAAGAGCTCAATAATACGCCCCGGATTCTTGTTTGTCTCAAAAATGGATTTGAGTTCATCCTCTTCATCGAAGTTGAAATAGACATAGTGATCGTAGCAGCTCTCTCCGAACTCCTTCATCAGCCATGTCTTGCCGACCTGCCGTGCGCCTTTTAAGACTAGCGGCTTGCGGTCTTCACTTGATTTCCATCGTATCAAATCCTGAATTGCTTTGCGTTTCAAGCAAATCACCGTCCTTCTCAAGTATCCGACTATACTATAACACGTTTTTCCGGCTTTTCCAAGGTAGGCAAAACACATTTTTCTGACATTTTGGCCTACGAATCAACACATTTTTCTTATAATTGCCTTTTCGGACCCTTGATTCTTCAGTGAAATATCTCGCTGCGCTCGATGTGTAATATTTGCCTTGCGGCAAACGTGATATTTTGCGGCGCTGCCGCAAAGTGAAATGAAATAAATCCACCCACGCCCGCAGGCATTTCACACGCCGAAGGCGTATTTCACGCCCGAAGGGCATTTCACAAATCACGGCAGGGATTTATTTCGTTGAAAAAGCAGCCTTTCGGCTGCTTTTTTCTGGCGGAGGCGGTGGGATTCGCCCGCCTGCGGGCGGGCCGGCTCGCGGCTCTGACAGCCCACCGGGCTGTCATTCACTCCCGCTCGCGTTCGAATCCCCTTTTGCCAAAAGCTTTGCGTTATTCAGAGCTTTTTCCGAAAGCAAATGATGCGGTTTGCTTCTTCAAATCCCGCGGCGATGTGGAATTTGAGGCTGTCATCGTTTTCAAGCTCACAGTCGCCGGCAAACTCCGAGCAGTGCTTTTCTTTCGCCCATTCCTCACTGCGTGAGAGAAGCTCTTTTGCATACCCGCGGAGCCTGTACTCTTCCAGAACAAAGATCCCTTCCAAATATCCCACGGGCGACGTCCCGGTGCCTTCCACATAATCTCTTCTCAAGCCGCACTGCGCAAATCCGACGGGGCTTTCGTCCGCATATTTGATAAAACAGACCGACTCGTCCTCTTCCGTCAGTTTTTCAAAATCATCGCGCAAACTGCTCAGGCTGTTGTCGCTCCACATATGGAGCGACAATTCGGCAAGCACCGCGCTGTCCGCCTTTTTCGCCTCTTTAATCACTCGAAGCACCCTCCGGATCCCGAATTATCGTGACATATATGACCTCTCCGGCACGGAAGCCCGCTCCCCTGCCGGTATTCTGAAATGATTGCGCCCCGCCCCGGAGAGACGGGCTGCGTTTTTTTACCGTACCGCCTTTCAGTCTGCGCCGGGATCCTTGTAGAACTCGTCATTCAGATCCCCGAAGCCGGCCCAGGCGGAAAGCTCGAAGATGTTCATGGAGATGTTCGTGCTTTTTGTGCCCGCCACCTCCTCGATGGCCTTCATCACGGCCACTGCAAAATCCCGCTTCGCGTGGTACTCCGCGCGGCTGAAATAGCGAGCGTCCACAAAGGCGAAATTCTCCTGCTTCTCTCCAAAGGCGTAGAACTGCCGCCCGTCCTCGATATCGGCGATCAGCATGAAGGGCTCCTTGCCGGGAATGTTCCGCAGAGCTTCCCCCAGCTTATCATACAGGCTCTGCTTCTGCTCCTCCGTCAGCTTCACCGACAGGCTTACGCGCATATAGGGCATGATAATTCTCCTTTCTCTGTCTATCCTCACGCCGAAGGATGCCGCCAAGATGTCTGAGACAGAAAATTCTGTTCTGCGTTCCTTAAGCTCTCAAGCACTTCCGGATATGATGAGAACGGTTCAATATTTCGCATGGTATCGAGAATGGCAAGCCTCTCGGCGGCATTACTGCAACTGTCCAGCATAGCGTCAAGAGCTGCTTTTATTTCGGGATCAGCTTGATCCTGATCGTTTATCAGCTGCTCATCGTTGTTTAGGTCAACATAGAGTTGATTCAAAGGCAATCCGCGCTCTATTTGCTGGAATAACGCAAATAGTGGTTTTTGTATTTCCGGCGTGTTATCTATGATCTGCCTAACGAGAGGATGGTCACGGTTGATCTCGTAATATACGCCGCCTTGGGGGTTCTTCATTCGATTCCACATATGGACCGTCGTATCACTGACTTCACGTTTTCCTCTGAACGTCCAAGTCCGCTTGCTTCTTTCGGCTATGCGGTCAATGATAACCTCCAAATTATTCCGCACCTCTGCAGGCGGTAATGCAGATGATTTCTTGATGTCGAGTGTCCAGAGCTCATCGAGAGAGTTTGGTATGTCGACCTGGATGCGAGCGAGTTTAGACAAATCTCCCTGGCGCATCATCCTGAACCACGTGCCCCATGTGAGCAGACGCTTGTTGCGGTAGATATAGAAACCCTGCTGTTTCCTTAGCCCGTCTTTACCGCCGAGTTCCCGGATTTCCTCTGCTGTCATGCGAGATATATGAGGCAGAATGTAAGGCCGGACGATTATCTTCTCACCACGGATAATGAGCACCTCATCGTCCATAGGCCTTGTGCTCTTCTCCTTCAAAAAAGGGTCTGCGGGCAGAACTGGCTCGCCATTGATTGCAAGTTTAAACCTGGTAATACCGGGTTCACCACTTAGATATCGGTGGTAAACGAGCGCCAAATGAGACCGGACACTGTCGATCTTCCTGCCAAGAGCATGTTCAAAGTTTATCTCTCCAGCCTTCATGCGGTCCAGTTTCTGCCATACGACAATGGTTCCGGACTGCTGATCCAAGAGACGGTTAATTTCTGGTACCTCGTTTATCTCGTCTGGATCAAGAATCAATAGCGACCAGTCGCCAACTTCAGAAACATGGTCTATATCCCATCTGCGTCCTAACACATTATTGCCTTGCTTGGTGACGACAGTAAGTGAACGGCATTGGGAGAGCGACGCCGTTTTGAGCCCCAATCCAAAACGACCAAGGTCTTTAGAATCTCTGGCATCAATCGGGCTTTTGCTTCCGTATTGCATAGCAAGATCCAGTTCCGGTTCGTTCATCCCGGATCCATTGTCTAAAATGGAAATGTACGCACCGTCGAGCGGAAAAAAGAAGATACTTACCATGGTCGCGCTTGCCGCAATACTGTTATCAATAATATCTGCGACAGCCGCCTCAAGCGAATACCCGATAGCCCGTGTAGACTCAATGAGTGTTGGCGCATACGGTGGCAGGTTTTTTGTTTTCATTGAAGCGCACCCATCTCCTTCACAGCAATGACAAAACCGATTTGAATGTATTTTGTTTTATCG